>Ga0209226_10001490_pt1 | contig 10569 bp, 6 predicted proteins | sample BarGraNGADG00212_2_FD_184497 | JGI IMG/M metagenome (GOLD analysis project Ga0209226, IMG submission 184497) | Arctic peat soil microbial communities from Barrow, Alaska, USA - Barrow Graham LP Ref core NGADG0011-212 (SPAdes) (version 2) | ecosystem: Environmental > Terrestrial > Soil > Wetlands...
CCGTGTTCTGGAACGTCACCTGGCCGTCGGCCCCCATGACCAGTTTGCCCTGGTGGCGGACGCACAAGACGGTCGTGGCATGCATTTTTTCTTTCATCCGTTAATTTTAATTCTTTTTCCCGGGCAAGTCAACGCGGTTGTTAAAGAGCACGGCGCGCTGTGCCCCTACAGCAGCCGCTAGCATTGACAGGGGCGTCGATTTTGGCTATGATAAAGCTTAAACCCCATGATGACTTTCAAAAAACATTTCGGGATCGGCTTGTCGTGGTCTCTGTTGCTTTTTGCCCTCTCCTTTATCCTCTTTTTTAATTTCTCTTATATGGGAGTCCGCGACCAGTCGGCGGAAAAGATCATCACCGCCAATTTCAAGACCGTCATCGTTCTGTTCAACCTGAAGATCCTGCTGGCCTATCTCGTCATCGCCCTGTTCGTTTCGCTTTTTTCCCTGCTGCTCAAACTCGAGCGCAAGGGCTATATCTTCCTGTTCCATATGTTCGTCTGGTTCTGGTTCCTGTTGCGGGCGGTGAAAATATCGCCCCAACTTTTCGTGGAGCCGCTTTATAGCAAGGGACTGCTGCTGAAAAATCTGCAGATCTTCATCACCGACCGGCTGCCGCTTTGGGTTATCTTTGTCATTTTCCCGCTGGTCGTTCTGGCCGCGGCCTGGCGGAAAAAACGTCTGGCGCAGGGCCTGGCCATCATTACCCTGGTCGCGCTCTTCATATTTCCCTTCAAGACCGCCGCTGCCAAGTCGTCAAGCGCCGGCCTGCCGCCCAACATCCTGGTCATGGGCGCCGATTCGCTGCGGCCCGATCACCTTTCCTACAACGGCTATTTCCGGCCCACACCCAACATCGACCGGCTGCTGGCGCGAGGTGTCAATTTCCTGAACACCAAGTCGTCGCTGGCCAGGACCTTCTCTTCCTTCACTTCGGTCTTTACTTCCACTTTTCCGCCCGACCACGGGATCCGCCACATGTTTCCCCGTCCCGAGGAACTGCGATTGAGAATGCCGACATTGATCCAGGCCTTGAAAAAACAAGGCTATGACACCGGCATGATCAGTGATTTTGCCGGCGACATCTTCGCCCGCCTGGGCTTTGGCTTCGACCATATCCAGGCCCCGCACCTGACTCTGCAGAACCTGATCCGGCAGCGCAGCCTGGAGTTTCATTATTTCCTGCTCAGCTTCCTGATCACCCCGGTCGGCCGCGATATCTTCCCGGTCATGTGGCTGATGCCCCTGAACATCGACCCGTATTACGTGACCAACACCAGCAAGAGATTCATCCGCAACGCGGTCAATGCCGGCAAGCCCTTCTTCATGTTCTATTTCAGCTCGAACAGCCATTTTCCCTACGGCAGCCAGTATCCTTATTACCAGATGTATGCCAAAAGATCGTACCGCGGCCCGCACAAATACCGCAAGGTCGATATGATGAAGACCTATTCGGGATTTGACCTGAACCCGGAGGACAAGGAGCAGATCGTGGCCCTGTACGACGGGGCGGTGCGCATGTTCGACGACCAGGTGGGGGAGATGCTGGCCTTCCTGAAAAGAAGCGGCCTGGAGCGGAACACGATCATCGTCTTGTTTTCCGACCACGGTGAGAGCTTGTATGAAAACGGCTACGGCACCGGCCACGGCGACCATTTGCGCGGTCCCTATTCCAACAACATGACCTTCGGCGTTTGCTCGCCTTACGAGGATTTCGGCGGCCGCAGGATCGTCCCGACCGTGCGCGATATCGACATCGCCCCCACGCTGCTGGACCTGGTGAAGATCCCGCCCCCCGCGACCTTCAAGGGGCATTCCCTGTTGCCGGTCATGCGCGGCGGCGAATTCGCCGGCTACCCGGCCTACATGGAAACCGAACTGTGGTACACCCCGGATACCCCTTACATAAAAAACCGGGTGCGCATGGCCTATCCGGGGATTATGAAGGTCATCGAACTGGTGCCGGAAACCGGCGAGATCGTCCTCAAGCGGGAATTCAACGATGTTGTGATCCAGGGCAAATACCGGGGCGTGCAATGGAACAACAAAAAATACATCTACATGCCCGGCGACCGGGGATTCCAGGAGGAATGGTACCTGGATGAAAAACCCGTGGCTCGGGAGGCGATCCGCGATGCCGAACTGCTGAACCTGAAGTACAAGCTGCTGGAGCTGTTCAAAAACAAGTTCATCATCATGCGCAATGGTAGGATCAAGGAAAGGATCGAATAAAATTTTTCAGCGGTCGCCCTGCGGCACTTCCCGGTAGAAGATCCGTTCGCCCACGATGACCGGTTCGATTTTCTTCTCTTTTTCCAGGATATCCAGGTAGCGGCGCAATTCATCTTCCCCTTTCGCCGTCATGGCCGCCAGGTCGTCGAGCGTCAGCGGCCGGCGACGGATGGTGTTCAGCAAGCTGTTCTCCAGGTTGGAGCTGAAGGCCGGGATCTCCTCGCGGCGGTGGGCGCGCTTGATGATCTCCACCGGCAGCTGCCGCCAGCGTTCCCTGATGTTTTCCAGGGTCTTGAAGTCCGCCGATTCGATGTCCGGGTAGGCCGGGGGGCGATCCAGGGTGTTGAGCTGGACCTTGTCGGGAGCGATGCGCCGCAGGGCCCGTTCCAGGGCGGCGATCTCCTCCTCGCGGTCGTTTACCCCCTTGACGATGAAAATTTCCAGCCAGATCTTTCCGCTGTATTCGCGGCGGAACATTTCCATGCCGGTGATGATCCGTTCCACGTCCAGGCCGGCGCACGGCTGGTTGATGCGGGCAAAGCCGCCTGCCGTGGCCGCGTCCAGCGACGGCAGAACCACATCGGCCTTGAGCAGATCGTGCCGGACGTCCTCGCGGCAAAGCAGGGTGCCGTTGGTCAGCACCGCCACGGGCACGGCGCAGGTTTTTTTGATCTCGGCGATGAGCCAGCCCAGATCGGAGTTCAATGTCGGTTCCCCGGAACCGGAAAAGGTGATGAAGTCCAGGTGGGGGATACCGGGCAGTATTTCCTGCAATTCCTCCAGCACCAGTTGCGGCGGGAAAAAGCTCTGGCGTTTGCTTGTCAGGCAGGTTGTTTTCCCGCATTCGCAGTACAGGCAGTCCAGGCTGCAGGTCTTGTAGGGGATGATGTCCACTCCCAGGGAAATGCCCAGGCGCCGCGAGGGCACGGGGCCGAAAATGTGCCGGTTTTTATTTTTTATTTCTTGGCTCATCGTCATTTCAATAAACGTAGAACAGGGCGCATTTCAAGTACTCCGACTGGAACAAGGGCAGCAGCACGGCATGGTCGTATGGCTGGCCTTTCATTTCGACCAGCTTGATGCGGCGGCCGGCGTCCTGGGCGGCATCCTGGATCACGGTGATGAAATCGTCCCTGCTCAGGAAGTGCGAGCAGGAACAAGTGACCAGGAAACCTCCGGGCCTGATCATCTTCAGTGCCCGCAGGTTGATCTCCTTGTAGCCGCGCTTGGCTTCCTTCAGCCTGGCACGGGATTTGACAAAAGCCGGCGGGTCCAGGATGACGATATCTTTGCGCACCCCCGCCTTGCTCATCTCCTTTAGTTTCTTGATGGCGTCTTCCTGGGTGAAAGTGAAGGTATCTTCGCCAAACCCGTTCAGGGCGACGTTTTCCCTGGCCTGCTTCATGTATTCCGCAGAGATCTCGAGGAATTCGACATGTTTGGCGCCGAAGCGGCGCGCGTGCAGGCCCCAGGCTCCGGCATAGGCGAAAGCGTCCAGGACTTCGCGGCCGGCGGCAATGGACTCCAGGAGCAGGTAATTGTCGCGCTGGTCGAGGAAAAAGCCGGTCTTCTGGCTTTTCAAAAAATCGATGCGGAACTTCAGGCCATTGACCTCGATGATCTTTTCCGGGTTTGCGCCGGGAGTCACCACGCGGTTGATCAAGGCGATGCCCTCCTTTTCCCGCGCCAGGGCCAGCGATTTTTCGATCAGCACGGCGCCGGGATACAAGGCATCGACGATGGCGAATATGTCGTCCTTGAAATTTTCCATGCCGGCCGTGGTGATCTGCACGATGAAATGGTCGTCGAAGCGGTCGATGACCAGGCCGGGTAAAAAATCGGCTTCGCCGTAGACCAGGCGGTAATAGACATTGCCGGGGCGGAGGCTCCTCCGCTGGCGGTCGGCCTCCCGTACGCGCTGGCTCAGGAAATCCCGGTCGATCACCGCTTCCGGCTCGTTGCTCAAGACGCGGAAAGCGATGGTGGAGGCGGGATTGACGTAGCCGGTGGCGATATACATGTCTTCTGCAGAAAACAACCGGCAAAGTTCCCCGGGTTGAAAGTGCTTCCAATTGCCGCGGAGCTCGTTGTCGTAGACCCAGAATTCGCCCTTCAGGAGCCGGTTCTCCTCGTGCGCTTTCAATACCAGCTTTTTATATTCCGCGGCCATGGGGGTATTATATGCGATTTTCCTTTTCCAGCAAAACGTTTGTATTCCATTTGTTTTCCGATTTTGATTTTTTTGTAAAAAGTGGCTTCCCTTGACTTTGCAACCGATACTGCGTATCCTTTGTCCATGCCCCTTGCCATCTCCTGCGGATAGGGCCGTAATAAAAAGGAATAGGCCGAGCCATGAAAATTAGGAAAAGAGAAACCAAGGTAATAAAGACAAAGCCAGTCCGCCAGAGCGGAAAAATCTTGTCAAAAAAAAAGAGACCCGGTGCAACACGCGGGACCGTTGCTGAAAAAGATCTAGGGCAAACGGGCGTCAGTCAAACCCGTTCCGGGGAAGACTTTCCTGTGGTCGGCATCGGGGCATCGGCCGGCGGACTGGCCGCGTTCGAAGCCTTTTTTTCCGGCATGCCTACGGATACCGATCCCGGCATGGCCTTTGTTCTGGTGCAGCACCTGGCCCCGGATCACGAAAGCATCCTCACCGAGCTGGTCAGGCGTTATACGCGCTTGCAGGTATTCGAAGTCACAGATGGAACGAAAGTGAAGATCAATTGTGCCTACATCATTCCGCCCAACCGCGATATGTCTTTTGTGAACGGATCACTGTATTTGTCGGAGCCCACGGCGCGGCGAGGGCTGCGCCTGCCGATCGATTTCTTCTTTCACTCGCTGGCCCAGGACCAGCGCGAACGGGCCATCGGCATCGTGCTTTCCGGCTCCGGCAGCGACGGCACGCTCGGGGTGCGGGCGATCAAGGGCGAGGGGGGGCTGGTCATGGCCCAGAACCCCGAATCTACCGAGTACGATGGCATGCCGCGCAGTGCCATCCAAACGGGCCTGGTGGATTTTGTCATGCCGCCGGCCGAGATGCCCACCCAGCTCATTGCCTATTTGGCCCATGCCTTCGGCAAGCCGTCGCGGGCAGCCAGCCCCGCGACGCCCAGGAGTGAAAACGCACTGAAGAAGGTATTCCTGCTGCTGAAAGCGCAGACGGGCCACGACTTTTCCCAGTACAAGCCGAATACCATCCACCGCCGCGTCGAACGGCGCATGGCCGTCCAGCAGATCGAAACCATGGATGGCTACTTCAAATTTCTGCAGCAGGCTCCGGACGAAGTAAAAGCTCTCTTTCACGACCTGTTGATCGGTGTCACCAGATTCTTCCGCGACCCGGAAGTTTTCAAGGTGCTCGAAGAAATTGCCATCCCGAAGCTCTTTGCCGGCAAGCCCGTGGGCGCCGCGGTACGTGTCTGGGTGCCCGGCTGTTCCACCGGGGAGGAGGCCTATTCCATCGCCATCCTGCTCCAGGAGCGCCTGGAAACTCTGAACCAGGCATTCAAGGTGCAAATCTTCGCCACCGACATCGACAGCAGGGCCATCGACCAGGCCCGCGCCGGCTTCTACCCGGCCAGCAATGCCGCTGACCTGACCCCGGAGCGATTGGCCCGCTTTTTCGTCATGGACAAGGACAGCGGCAATTACCGCATACAAAAAAGCATCCGCGACCTGATCGTCTTTTCCAAGCAGGACACGATCAAGGAACCGCCGTTCTCCAAGCTCGACCTGGTGAGTTGCCGCAATGTGTTGATCTACATGGGCGGAGAGTTGCAAAAGAAACTGATCCCCCTTTTCCATTACGCGCTGAACCCGGGCGGCATACTGTTCCTGGGCACGTCCGAGACCGTAGGCGAGTTTGTGGAGCTTTTTTCGGTACTGGACCGCAGGGCGAAGATATTCCAGCGTAAAGAAAATATTCAGCCCAAGAAAGGCCAGGCCTGGACAAGGTTCATCCCGCCCCTGGCGGCAGAAGGGGCCATCCAGCCGCCCAAAAAAAAGAACCCCAAGACCGGCAGGCTGGAGCTGCGCGAGTTCACGGAGCGCGCCCTGTTGCAGCAATTCTCCCCGGTCGGCGCCCTGGTCGACGAACACGGCGATATCCTCTACCTCCACGGCCGCACCGGCCGCTATCTGGAACCATCCCCGGGCCAGGCGAACATGAATATCCTGACCATGGCCCGCGAAGGCCTGCGGGGAGATTTGAACATAGCCCTGCACAAAGCGGTCACGCTAAAATCGGCGATACGCAGCTCGGGCCTGCGGGTGCGCAGCAATGGCGATTTCACCATGGTCAACCTGATGGTCCGGCCCGCGGGGACATTCCCTGCTGCCGCCGAAACGCCGGGCCCCGGCGGCTCCGGAATAATGAAACCCGGCGCCGCAGCCGCACCCGGCCTGTTCCTTGTCATTTTTGAGGAAATGCCGGCCGCGGACCAGAAAATAGTCGTGGACGGGGATGCGGCCAAGACCCCCCTGGATGCCAATTCGCGCATCGTGGCTTTGAAAAGGCAGCTGCGGGCGAAGGAGGAGCACCTTCAGATCTCCAACCAGGAATTGGCGACCGCCGGCGAGGAGTATAAATCGGCCAACGAGGAGATGCAGTCCGTGAACGAGGAATTGCAATCCACCAACGAGGAGCTGGAAACAACCAAGGAAGAACTGCAATCGGTCAATGAAGAGCTGGCCACGGTCAACGCCGAACTGCAGGACAAGGTGACCGACCTGTCCCGGACCAATAATGATCTGAAAAACCTGATGGCCAGCACGGGCATCGGTACGATTTTCGTGGACCAGGAACTGAATATCCAGCGCTTCACCTCAGAGGTCACTCAGGTGATCAACCTGATCCTGAGCGACATGGGGCGGCCCCTGGCTCACGTCGTCTCCAACTTCGTCGATTACGACCGCCTGGTGGCCGACGTGCGCGAGGTGTTGGATACCCTGATTCCCAAAGAGTTTGAAGTCCGGACCCGGGCGGGGGCGTGGTACTTTCTGCGCATTCGCCCCTATCGCACCCTGGAAAATGTGATCGACGGGGCGGTGATCACTTTCACCGAGATCACCGAGATCAAAAATGCGCAAGCGGTGCTGCAGGAATCCGCGAGCCTGCGCCGGCTGGCCTTGGTGGTGCACGATTCCAATGATGCCGTCACGGTGCTGGATCTGACAGGCCGGCTCCTGGCCTGGAACCCGGGGGCGGTAAGGATATACGGCTGGAGCGAAGCCGAGGCGCTGAAGCTGAACATCGGCGACATGGTTCCGGAGAATATCCGCTTGCAAGCCCTGACCCGGTTGCGGGAACTCATCCAAGCCAAGGATCTGTCGCCGTACCGCACGCAGAAGATCACCAAGGACGGCCGGATCGTCGAGGTATGGATCACCGCCTCGGCACTGGTCAATGAAGCCGGGAAAGTGTATGCCATCTCCACCACGGAGAGGGAAATAGGCGGTCCCTCCTCTGTGAGGACAAAAAAGGAAGGGTAACGAAGTGAAAAAAAAGCAACCCGGTCCGAAAAAATTCGCTGACCTGCGCCGGCGGGCCGAAAAAAAAGCCAGTGCCGCTGAGGCCAAAGCCAAAGTATCCCTGTCTCTCGCGGAAACGCAAAGAACCCTGCACGAGCTGCATGTGCACCAGATCGAGTTGGAGCTGCAGAACGAGGAATTGCGGGGGGCGCAGGCGGAACTGGAGGCCACAAAGGCTCGTTATTTCGATCTTTATGATCTGGCGCCGATCGGTTATTTCACCATCAGCGAAAAAGGGCTGATCCAGGAGGCCAATCTCACCGCTGCCAGGCTGCTGGGCCTGGGGAAACAGCAATTGGTCAAGCAGCCTTTTACACGCTTCATTCTCAATGAAGACCAGGACGTCTTTTATCAACATCGAAAACTGCTCTTCAAAACGCACGCCCCGCAGGTGTGCGAATTGCGAATATTGAATAAGCAAGGCGATCTTTTCTGGGCGCGGTTGGAGTCGATGGTGCGCCAAGAAGGCATGGACGAAGCTTCCGGCGTCCATGGTTTCCAAGGGGAGCCTGTTTGCCGCACCGTGATGAGCGATATCAGCCTGCTCAAGCAGGCGGAAGAGAATTCAAAAATAAACAAAGCATTGCTTAACGAAACGGAAAAAATGGGCAAGATCGGCGGTTGGTCATTCGACGCGGAAAAATCGGCCGAAACCTGGACCGAGGAAACCTTCCGCATCCTGGAGATCGACCTGATCCAAGGCGCCCCGAAGATGCGCGGCGGGTTGGACCTGATCGCTCCCGCCTTCCGGCCCATGGCGGAACATGCCATACGCCAGGCCATTGAATCCGGTGTACCCTATGACCAGGAATGGGAAGTGATCACCGCCAAAGGCAACAAGCGCTGGGTGCATGCGGTAGCAAAAACGCGCAAGGAAAAAGGCAAACCCAAATTCGTGTCAGGATTCTTTCAGGACATCAGCGAGCTCAAGCAGGCCGAGGAAAAGCTGAGAAATTCCCTGGCGGAGAAGGAGCTGCTTTTAAAAGAAGTTCACCATCGTGTCAAAAACAATCTGATGACCATCATTGGCCTGATCAAGATGCAGGAAACGAAAGCCGGCAATGAAATGGTAAGCCCGCTGATGCGGGAACTGGAAGCAAGGGTGCGCTCGATCGCCCTGGTGCATGAGATCCTCAATAAATCGGAACACCAGGCCTGCGTCAGCTTGCAAAACTATTTCGAGACCATGAGCGTCCTTATCCGCGACCAGTTCGGAGCGGAGCGCGGCATCCGCTACACCGTGCAGGCGGCTGGAACGGCGGTGGGGCCGGACATCGCGGTCGCGTACGGACTGATCCTGAACGAGCTGGTCACCAACGCCTACAGGCACGCTTTTCCCGGAAACAAACCGCGTTCCGGAGCCGAGAACTGCGAAATCACCGTCACGGTGAAGCACGAAGGCGGCAAGCTCACATTGACCGTGGCCGACAACGGGGTCGGGCTGCCCGTGGAAATGAACTGGGAAAATCCCGAATCTCTGGGGCTCCGGCTGGTCAAGATGCTGTGCCAGCAGCTCAATGGATCGATCGAGCTGGATCGGACCAGGGGCACCGCTTTTCATTTGCATTTTGCTCATTCCCCGGTTGCCGGTTGAATATTGCGCAAAAAAATCGTTTAAAGAAACACCTGCAACAATCAACTGGCAACTGCCTATTGCAAATTTATTAGATATTTTATATAATCCTTATGGCGGGCGCATCCAGGTGTCGAGCGAATTCGGCAAAGGCAGTCGTTTTGCCTATTTCATGCCGGAAAGGCAAGCGAGAAAAAAAAATGGCTGAGAAAATCCTGATAGTGGAAGACAACGTGCAGAACCGCATACTTATGCGGCAGATATTGACCCCTCACGGCTATGACGTTCTGGAAGCGACGGATGGGCTGATGGGGTTGGAGATGGCCCGCGAGCACATGCCCGATCTGATCCTGCTGGATATCCAGATGCCGGTGATGAGCGGTTTTATGGTCATTCGTGAGCTGCGGAATCACCCTGAGTTCAAAAAGATAAAGGCGATCGCGGTTACGTCCTTTGCCATGAAAGGGGACAGGGAAAAGGCGCTGCAGGCCGGCTTCGATGAATACGTCACCAAGCCCATTGATACACGGACATTCCCGGAGCTGGTCAGGCAAGTCCTGTCTTTGCAGAGACCATGAACCCGCGAAACCCTGTCATCCTTTGCGTGGACGACGAAGAGGCGAATCTCAAGCTACTGGAAAACATACTTGTCCCGAGAGGCTACACGGTAGTCTGCGCCGCCAGCGGCAAAGACGCCTTGCTGAAGATAAAAAGCCAGGCGATCGACCTCGTGCTCCTGGACGTGATCATGTCGGAAATGGACGGCTTTGAAGTGTGTCGGCAGATCAAGGAAGACCAAAAGCTCAGGAACATACCCATAATCATGATCACGGCATTGACCGCCAAGCAAGACCGTGTTCGCGGCATCGAGGCCGGGGCGGAGGAGTTTTTGGCAAAGCCCATCGAAACGACGGTGGCGCTGGCCAGGATAAAGATACTGCTGAAGGTGAAGGAACTCAGCGACGACCGCAAGCGAGCCGAGGAAGCTCTGCAAAAATCCCATAATGAGTTGGACCGTAAGGTGCAGGAACGAACGGCGGAGTTGGCAAAAGCCAACGAGATACTGCAAGCAGATATCCTTGAGCGCATGCAAGCGGAAGACAGAATACGGCGGCAACTTGAGCATCTCGCCGCCTTGAGCGCTATCGATCGCATCATCGCATCCAATTTTGACTTGCGCATCAGCTTTTTAGAGATTCTGAAGTATGTAAAAGCAGAACTTGGCGTCGAC
>Ga0209226_10001495_pt1 | contig 10555 bp, 12 predicted proteins | sample BarGraNGADG00212_2_FD_184497 | JGI IMG/M metagenome (GOLD analysis project Ga0209226, IMG submission 184497) | Arctic peat soil microbial communities from Barrow, Alaska, USA - Barrow Graham LP Ref core NGADG0011-212 (SPAdes) (version 2) | ecosystem: Environmental > Terrestrial > Soil >...
AGCAGGTGATCATTCCTTGCGCTCCGCACCTCGTACACGGCTTCCGATTGACCGTGATCCCCATGACTACCTCCTAACGGGTTGAGCGACGCTGACAGACCTAGGTCCGAGGGGGTAGCAGCCAGCGTCGATGATGGCCGCAGTAGGGCCACTCAACGCCGGATGCGACTGACGTTGTTCATGATCTGGATGTGCTCCTTGGCCTCCAGATCGGCCTGGACGTTGCGCCTGAGCTTGGCTTCTGCCGCGCCGGCCACCGTCCCAGATCCGTCACACGTGAAGCACGGGGTGTGGACAAGCCCTTGCCCGAAGCATGCGGGGCAGTTCTTGCTCGCCGCAGTGCGGCCACCTTGGCTGGTGCATGTGCATAGGCCAGTGAACTCGCCACGCCCACGGCAGTCCGGACAAGCACCCGCCTTCAACTCCGGCAGGTGCGTCTTATGGTCCAGGGCTTCCTGCTCCTCCTCTGCCTTGGGCATGGACGGGAGCACCTTGCCGCCGATACCACGGGTCATCTCACATCACCTCTCGTGACCAGACCGCCGTAACAGACCCCGCGCGACTGCGGCACAGCCTCAGCGGAAGCGGGAACCCGTCCCCGTCGCTGACTGCGCACCACTCGCCGGCCGGAAGTTCGTCGAGATCGGCGACCCGGTCCCACTCCTTCCGCGCAAGGCTCCACACGTACACACCCGCTGCACGGGTCCCCCTCGCGTGGTACAGCACGAAGAAGCCGGCTGCCGCGTACATCCTGCTCACCGGGTACTCGACGAGCTCGGGGTTCGCCTTGACCGTGATCATCGATCCGGAGGACTCGTCCCGAGTGCCTCAAACGGAAGCAGGCTCGCTCATGACCGGATACCACCGACCGCACCCGATCGACCCGCCGCGCCCGGCACGAGGCGATCCTGGCCGAGGTCGCTCAAGAAGAAGCCGAGGCAGCCGAAGCTGAGGTCGCCGAAAAGGGCGGCGTGGTGCGCCCGTGAGCTGCACCCAGGCTCTGTCCACGGATTGCGGGGCCTGGCGGACCAGGTTGTCCCAGCCGACCGCGGCCTTGCGCTCCGTGCAGCGCAGGACTCATCCGGTCGGGCGGGGGACCTCGTCGCCGCGCATCACGCGGTCGGGCGGGCGATTGCCCGGCTGCTCGTGGACGCGGTCCTCGTGGGTGTCGGCGTCGCGCAGCGCGCTGGCAATCTCGGGGCTGGCCCACGCGACGGCGGTCGACTCCCACGCCGCCAGGCTGACGGTGAAGGGCAGCAGTGGGCGCTCCGGTCGCGGAGCGCCCAGTCGGCGTCGAGCATCCGGTACTCGGCCTATGCGTACGGGAGCACGGCGGCGCGGTTCATCTCGGCCCTTGACAGTCCTCGGCGCATCGCCTACCTTTCATTTGTGCAGGGTTGTTCATAGACAAAGGTGTCGGATGAAGATCGCAGTGGTGGGCAGCTACGGCGTCGGGATGACGATGCGCGTGGCCCGTGTGCCCGGCCCCGGTGAGACGATCTCGGGCGGCTCATACAGCGCTGGACCGGGCGGCAAGGGGTCGAACCAGGCCATCGCGGCGGCGCGGCTCGGAGCCCAGGTGTCCTTGCTGACAGCCGTCGGCGCGGACGTCTTCGGGGAGGAGGCGCGTGCGCTGTGGCGCACGGAGGGAGTCGACGCCACCCAGGTCGTCACCGGCACCCAGCCAACCATGGTCGGCTTCATCCTCGTGGACGAGAGCGGCGAGAACCGCATCGCCATTGCCTCCGGTGCACTCGATGACCTGACCCCAGCTCACGTCGAAGGCTTCCGCGAGACGATCCGTGCATCGGATCTCCTCGTCGTATCGATGGAGATCCCGATGCCCGCTGTCGTGGCTGCCCTGCAGATCGCCCACGAGGTCGGCACCCGCACACTGCTCAATCCGGCGCCGGCCGCACAGCCCCCCGATCGGGCGTGGGAGTGGATCGACCTCGTGACCCCGAACCGGACCGAGGCGCCGCTGCTCCTGGGCCTTGATCCGGCGAGCGGACTGACCCCGCGCGAGCTGGTCGAAGCCCTTCGCAAGCGCACCGCGGCGGCGATCGTCCTCACTCTGGGAGCAGCCGGGTCCTTGGTCTGTGAGGGCGACACGATGACCACGGTCGAGGCGAGCCCGGCACCCCGTGTTGTCGACACCACCGGCGCGGGAGACAGCTTCACGGCCGCCCTCGCGGTGGCCCTGCTCGAAGGGCTGCCCCTCGTGGCCGCGGTGCGGTACGCCTCGGCTGCGGGCGCTCACGCCGTCACGATCGAGGGCGTCATCGCGGCGCTTCCCACCAACGAAGACATTCAGAACCTGATTGGACAGACGGGATGAGCACAACCATGGCCAGAACTGCCGCAGCCGCCACGGCTGCACCGGGTCGGCGCTCCGGGGCCAGGAGACTCCTCCAGGCGCGCGAGTCAGGCGTGTTCGGGGCCCTCGTGCTCCTGTTCATCATCGGGTCCGTCGTCTCGCCCAGCTTCATCCAGGGCGACAACCTCCTCTCGGTCGGGCAGCAGATCTCCCAGATCGGCATCATGGCGGTCGGTGCAACGTTCGTGATCATCAATGGTGAGATCGATCTCTCTGTCGGATCGATCTATGCCCTCGGCGCGATCGTGACCGGGCTGGCCATCGACTCGGGCACGGCCTGGCCCCTCGCGATCCTTTTCGGTCTCCTGGCGGGAACCCTCGCCGGCGCCCTCAACGGTGCCGCGACCGTCTTCCTCGGGATCCCTTCCTTCATCGTGACCCTGGGCACGTTGAGCGTCTTTCGTGGCGTCACCCTGCTCATCTCCAACGGCGCACCCATCTCGCTCAGCGACTCGGTGCCGGGCGTCGCCGAGTTCAGCCTCATCGGCCAGGGTCGGCTCGGTGTGGTGCCGATGCAGCTGATCCTCTTCGCTGTCGTCGTCGCCGTCGGCGTCGTGCTCCTCTCCCGCTCGCGCCTTGGTTTCAACACCTATGCGGTCGGCGGGAACGCCGAGGCCGCGCGCCTGGTCGGGATCAACATCAAGCGCGTCAAGCTGACCGCGTTCGTTCTCTCGGGCTTTTGTGCCGCAGCCGCCGGCGTGCTTGGGCTCTCATTCCTGTCCTACGTGCAGGGTGTCACCGGAACCGGCCTCGAGCTGACCGTCATCTCCGCGGTCATCATCGGCGGAGCAGCTCTCTTCGGGGGCTCCGGAACAATGTGGGGAACCGTGATCGGTGTCACCTTCATCGGTCTGCTGCAGAACATCCTCAACATCAACGGGATCTCGTCCTTCTGGCAGACCGTCGTCACCGGCGCGGTCATCATCATCGCCGTCGCAGCCGACGCCTGGCAGCGACGACGCGCAATTCGCGCCTAGACGCGCCCGGCCCGAAAGTTCCACCTCACCGCGAACAAATACAAAGGAGTATCGATGTTCACAATCTCCAAGGTCCGGCTCCTGGCAACGGCCGCGGCCGTTGCCGGACTCGCCCTCGCAGCATCCGGCTGCGGAGCGGTCACCAACAGCACCTCGCAGGGAGGCCCCACGGACGGTGGCTTCAAGCTGGCGAGCTACATCCAGGAGCACATCGACAAGAAGGCCACGTTGTCGATCAAGCTCAGCTACCACGACCCCTCCCTCGCCTTCGCGAAACCCATCAAGGAGGGCATGGAGCGCGCGGGGAAGGAGCTGGGCGTCGATGTGCAGCTCATCGGCCCGACCGGCGGTGACGCGGCCAAGCAGGTCAGCGAGCTGCAGACCCTGATCACGCAGAAGTCCATCGACGGGATCGCGGTGTCGTCCGCCAGCAGTGACGCCCTGAAGCCCGTGATCGCGCAGGCCTACAACGCCGGCATCCCGATCATCTCCTTCAACACCGACAACCCGGACAGCAAACAGATGGCGTTCGTCGGCCAGGACCTCAAGGGCTCGGGAAAGGCACAGGCCGAAGAGCTGGCCAAGACCCTCAGCGGCAAGGGCACCAAGGCCGGAACGATCGTCGTCTTCTCCCTTGACACGGGAGCGGGGTGGTCGAACGAACGGTTCAGCGGCTTCCAGGAGGGCATCAAGGACGCCGGGTTCGACGTCGTCGGCCCCGTGAACACGGGTAACGAGCCCAGCAAGGCCTACAACATCGTCGAGTCGACGATGACCGGGAAGTCGGACGTCGTGGCCATCGCGGGACTGGACTGCTGCAGCACCCCTGCGGCCGCCAAGTGGATCCAGCAGTCCGGCAACACCGGCAAGATCGTCATGGCCGGGTTTGACCTGCTCCCGCAGACCGCTGAGTTCGTCCGTGCCGGCGTCGTGAACTTCACGATCAGCCAAAACCCCGGCGAGCAGGGCTACCAGGCCGTCAAGGTGCTCTACGACTTCCTGGTCGACGGCACCAAGCCGGCCAACGTCGACACCGGCGCCCAGTTCATCACCGTGGGCAACCTCTCCGAAGCAACAGTCGAGGGATAGCGATGATCGACGCAACCACTGCTCGTGGGGGTCCGGTGACACCGCCGCAGGCAAGTTCGGTCCCCGCGGTTCGAGTGTCCAACCTGAGCCGCAGCTTCGGGCCCGTCAAGGCACTGACGGACGTCTCATTCGATATGGTCGACGGCGAGCTGACCGCGCTCCTCGGTGAGAACGGGGCCGGCAAGTCGACCCTCCTGAAGATCCTCGCAGGCCTCCAGCCGCCGAGCAGTGGAAGCGTCACCATCCATGGTGGACGGGTCACCTCGTATGACCCGTCCACCATGCTCAGCACCTACGGCGTGGCCATCGTGCCGCAGGAGCTTGCCCTCGCCACCGATCGCTCGGTCGCGCACAACATCACCATGGGCGCCGAACCCGGCGGCAGGCTCTTCCCCTCCCGAGCGAAGATGGAAGCCAAGGCGTCCGCGCTGCTCGCCGCCCTCGGCGTCACCCTCGACCCTCGCACCGAGGTCCAGAAGCTGAACCTCGCCACCCAGCAGCTCGTCGTGGTGGCACGGTCTGTGGCCCGCAGGTGCCGCGTGCTCATCCTCGACGAACCCACCGCCATGCTCACACCGTCGGAGACCGGCCGGCTCTTCGACCTGCTGGCAACCCTGAAGGCCAGCGGCGTGACGATCATCTACGTCTCGCACCGCATGCCAGAGATCTTCACCCTCGCCGATCAGATCCACGTCCTGCGGGACGGACGCCTCGTCGCCTCGATGCGCACGACCGAGACGACGCCGGACGCTGTCGTCGCGGCCATGGTGGGTCGCGAGCTCGGCGAGGCGCTCGAACGTGGTGCCAGGCACCACGGTGAGACGGACGCACGTCAGCCAGCGCTCGCCGTGTCGGGCCTCAGCGGCAGATCACACCGCGACGTCACCTTCGCCGTGCGCCCCGGTGAGATCCTCGGAATCGCGGGGCTGCCCGACTCAGGTCGGGTCGAGCTCCTCCGAAACATCTACGGCGCAGACCCCTCGCGTGCGGGAGCCGTCGAGCTCGCCGGGATCCCGTACGAGGCGCGCACACCGGCACAGTCCATCAAACGTGGTCTCGCCTACGTGCCCGGCGAGCGTCGCGCGCAGGGACTGCTCAGCTCGATGAGCGTCGCGGAGAACATCGGCGTCCTCTCGCTCGACAAGTTCTCCTGGTTCGGCCTCATCAACAAGGTCGCCCTACGCAGAGACGCCGAGGCTCGTTCGGCGGCCATGAGAGTCAAGACCGCCTCGGTCGACCAAGACGTGGTGAAGCTCTCCGGCGGCAACCAGCAGAAGGCGGTTCTGGCGCGCTGGCTGTCCATCGAGCCCGCGGTGTTCGTCTTCGACGAACCCACCCGCGGCGTCGACGTAGGCGCCAAGGCCGAGATATACGAGCGTCTCATCGGCCTCGCTGATTCCGGTGTGGGCATCGTGTGCTCGTCCTCCGACCTGCCCGAACTCCTCGCCATCACAGACCGCATCGCGGTGATGAGCCAGGGCCGCCTGGTCGCGGTCGTGAACACCAAGGACGCCACCGAGGAGTCGATCATGACTCTCGCCACCGGGGCGAGTCCTCCAACCCGAGAAGCACCGACGAAGGGAACCCCCGCATGAAACGGCACGGAATCCTCAACGCCCAGCTGAGCGGAGCGATCGCCACGCTCGGTCACACCGACCTCATCATGGTGGTCGACGCCGGGTTCCCCATCCCGGCGCACGCCAACCGCATTGATCTCGCGATCGCGGAGAACCTTCCCGACCTGCGCACGGTTCTGGCGCTCATCGCGGCGGAGGTCGTCGTGGAAGGCGTAGTGCGCGCCGACGACGTCGTCACCAACAACCCCCGCCTGGACGATTTCCTCCACGCCACGTTCACGCAGGCCGAGTTCACGACCCGCACCCATTCCGAAGTGCTCGGAGAACTCGCGTCGCGCGCCAAGGTCATCGTGCGCACGGGCGCCTTCGAACCATGGGGAAACATCGGCCTGCTCTGCGGTGTGGACATCCCGAAATGGTTCAAGGGCGACGGTGTGATCGTACCCGAGTACTACGCCAACAGGCTCTAGTCGACCGAAACCAAGAGAGAGAACCCCAATCGTGACCGAGACAGTCTCGCCCATCAACTTCCGTGAGCTTTCGCCGACACAGCTCGCGCCCTACATCCAGCACACGCTCATCGAGACCGGCCTCACGCGCGACGACATGATTGCGCACGCCAAAGAGACCGTGCAGCACGGTTTCAACGCGGCCATGGTCCCCGGGTCGTGGGTGTCGTTGGTCGCCGCCGAGCTGGCGGGCACCGGCGTCGAGATCGCGTCCGCGCTCGATTTCCCGACCGTGGGGGTGACCACGAGCGCCGGGAAGGCCTTCGAGGCCGAGCAGCTCGTCAAGGCCGGGGCGACGCAGATCGACATCGGCGTGCAGATCGGTTGGCTGAAGAGCGGCATGTACGACGAGTTCCGCGAGGACATCGCCGGCGTCGTGCGCGCGGCGGGCGTCCCGATCAAGGTGATGCTCGAACTACCCTTGCTGACGGATGCCGAGAAGGAGCTGGCCGTACAGCTGTCCGTCGAGGCGGGCGTCGCATACCTGAAGAACGCCAGCAGCGGGCTGATCGAGACGGCGAACCCGGCCAGCATCCGGTTCCTGGTCGCACGGGCGCCGAAGGGCGTCCTGGTGAAGGCATCCGGTTCGATCAAGCACTACGAACAAGCGTTGACCCTGCTCGAAGCCGGTGCGGCCCTGCTCGGCACGAGCGCGGGCCTGTCGATCATCTCGGGGCTGTCGGACGAGAACACCTCCTCCTACTAGCCGTTCCGGTGGTGGCCGCGCGACGATTGCTCGACCACCACCCGCCCGCCCATGCAGAAGTGCGCGCAAGGAGAACACCGTGCCCACAGCCACAGCCGCCGCAAAGAGCGTGCGACCCCTCAACCGTGACTCGGCAGTAGCTCTCCATACGCAGATATCCGACCGGATTCGCGCCCGAATCGCATCCGGAGAATGGCCGAGCAACTACCGGCTGCACACCGAGCCGGAACTGGCCGCTGAGCTGGGAGTGAGCCGCGGCACGCTGCGCAGGGCGTTGGCCACCCTCATCGAGCAGGGCCTGCTGAGACAGGTCCAGGGTCGCGGAACGTTCGTGACCTCGACCCTCATCGAGCCCGCGATCGCACAGAAGCTGAGTACCCTCTCCGAGGACTTCGCCAGTCAGGGGATCGTTGTCTCCACGACCGTGTTTGCGGTCGAGCTCATCGAAGCGCCGCGTCCGATCGCCAGCCTCCTCGACGTGGTCCCCGGGCAGCGCGTCCTGCGACTGTGCCGCCTGCGCAGCACCGAACGTGGCGCCGTCGCGCTGATCTTCAACTACGTGCGCACGGACCTCACTCCGGGGATCGAGCACATCGACTTCTCCAAGCACACCCTCTTCGGAACGTTGGAAGACCGCTATCGGCTCAAGATCGCCTCAGGCCGCCGCACCTTCACCGCGGAAGAAGCTTCGCCCGACGTCTCCGAGAAGCTCGGCGTCCCGATCGGGTCCCCGGTGCAGTACCTCGAGCAGGTGACCTACCTCGCGGGCGGGCGACCCGTCGAGTACTCCGACGTCTGGATCAACAGCAGACTCCTCCGCGTCACGTCGCTCCTGTCGCGCCGGTGAGCGCCGCGGCGGCCCTGGCGGCCGTTCCGGCACGGCCCCCTCACTGCTTGTTCCACACCCCGCAGGAGGTCCCTACCGTCGCGCGGTGCCCGCCTGGCGTCCCCGGCTACGCCCCTGGACCCCCGACGATCCGGACACCCGCGACGCCGGGACCGGCGGGACGATCTGAGCCGCCGACGGCCACGACGGTTCAGCCGGTTTCGGCGCTGAGGATGTCGATGGCGGGTCAGCGGGTACGGACCCACACCGACAGCGCAGGCAATGCGGCGACGGCGAGCATCCCGGGAAGCGCGAGGGCGAGCAGCGAGGAAGCCGACGGGAGCGCCACGAAGCCCTGGACGCTGGCGCGTTCCGCGGAGAGGGCAACGCCACCGGCGGCGGTCACGTCCGCCTGTCCGACGGCACCAGGGTCGAGGGTGTGGACACCGGCCCGGGCGGCGCCAACCTGCGCCAACGCGCCCAGAACCTGCTGGACTACATCGAGGCGGAACCGGACCCGCGCATGGCGGCCCTGGTGTACTTCGCTTCGGCCACGCGCACCCAGTTCTACTTCGACGACAACAAGCGCACAACCCGCCTGATGATGACCGGGCACCTGACGTCCAGCGGCTTCGACGCCGTCTCCGTGCCGGCAGCCCGGCGCCTGGAGTTCAACCAGGCCTTGGACACCTTATTCGCCACCGACGACGCCACGACCCTGATGGCCTTCCTCGCGACCTGCACGCTGGATTGATCGCGGTCCGCCGCGCCAACCCCGTCCACGAGGTGTCCCGCGTCTCCCAGACGCGCCCGACGCGGGACGGGAGATCCGGTGCGGCTTTTCGGCACACCAGACACGCGGCCCACCGCACCTTGGCGCCGCCAGTGGCGCGTCCCGTCAAGGACTAGGAACTGGGACACACGATCATGTCCCGCTCGTCGCGTGGCCTGGCGGGAATCTTCAACGGGCGGGTGTTATTAGTTGAGTCCGGCAAGGCGGTGTACGAGCAGCCGGTGACCGTGTCGCTACCGATGTAGGTGGCGGTCATCGGGTGATTCTTCGAGTGATCTCTCACAACCGTCTCGAAGAAGGAGCACCGCGATGACCGCCGTCCCAAGTATCGACCCTGCCCGGTTCCCGCGTGAGGAGCTGGGCCAGGCCTGGGCCAGGCCAGCCCGGACCTGATGCGTGAGCTGCTCACGACGTTCGTCAACGCGTTGTTGTCGGCTCAGGCCGACGCAGTGTGCGGTGCCGAGTATGGTGCCCGGGACCCCGAGCGGGTCAACCGGCGCAACGGGTACCGGCACCGGGAGCTGGACACGCGGGGGGGCACCTTGGACGTGGCGGTGCCCAAACTGCGCGAAGGGTCGCTGTTCCCGGAGTGGCTGATGCAGCGACGACGGCGCGCGGAGGCGGCGCTGACCACGGTGGTCGCGACCTGCTACTTGCTCGGAGTCAGCACCCGCCGGATGCACAAGCTGGTGCGCACGCTGGGCATCACCGGCCTGTCGAAGTCCCAGGTGTCGGAGATGGCCAAGGACCTCGACGAGCAGGTCGCAGCATTCCGCACCCGACCCTTGGACGCCGGCCCGTACACGTTCGTGGCCGCGGACGCGCTGGTGATAAAGGTCCGCGAGAACGGGCGGGTGGTCAAGATCGCGGTCATGGTCGCCACCGGCGTCAACGCCGAGGGCTACCGCGAGATCCTCGGCGTGCACACCGCCACCTCCGAGACGCACGCCGGTTGGCTGGCGTTCTTCCGCGACCTGGTCGCCCGCGGCCTAACCGCCGCCGGGCCCGTGGGCTTAGTGACCTCCGACGCGCACTCGGGCCTGGCCGACGCGATCGGCGCCACCCTGCCCGGCACCTCGTGGCAGCGATGCCGCACACACTTCGCCGCCAACCTCATGTCAGCGACACCGAAGTCCTCGTGGCCGTGGGTCAAGGCGCTGCTGCACTCGGTGTACGACCAGCCCGACGCCGACGCGGTGCACGCCCAGTTCGACCGGATCGTCGAGTTGCTGCGCGAGAAGCTCCCTGCCGTGGCCGAGTACCTCGAACAGGCCCGCGAAAACATCCTCGCGTTCACCGTCTTCCCCAAGGCGTGCTGGCGACAGATCTGGTCCAACAACCCCATATCGATAGACTCAACCGCGAGATCCGCCGCCGCACCGACGTCGTAGGGATCTTCCCCAACCGCGACGCCGTGATCCGCCTCGTCGGGGCCGTCCTGGCCGAGCAACACGACGAGTGGGTAGAGCAACGCCGCTACCTCGGCCTCGAGAGCTGCTCAAGCAGTGCCGAGCCGCTCTCGAGCCTGGCACCGAACCAGAAGGAGGAGCCCAGCCTCATCCTCGGCGCGATCAGCGCCTAACCCGGAGATTTCACGGCAGTAGCGTGCCGGTGACGTGAAAAGTGCCCCTGACCTGCGATGATGTGACTTGTCGAGAGTCAACGTCAGCCAGTTCGAGGAGCACCTTCCAGGTGAAGAAG
>Ga0209226_10001497_pt1 | contig 10548 bp, 12 predicted proteins | sample BarGraNGADG00212_2_FD_184497 | JGI IMG/M metagenome (GOLD analysis project Ga0209226, IMG submission 184497) | Arctic peat soil microbial communities from Barrow, Alaska, USA - Barrow Graham LP Ref core NGADG0011-212 (SPAdes) (version 2) | ecosystem: Environmental > Terrestrial > Soil >...
GCGGGCATCCCGGCCGACTACGATGCGCTGCGGTCCATCGCCGACGACGTGGGTGCGATGTTGTTCGCCGACGCAGCGCACTCTCTGGGGGCCCGGGATCAGGGTCGAGAGGTTGGCACGCTCGCGGATGCAACGGTCCTCTCGTTTCACCCCGTCAAGATCATCACGACAGGTGAGGGCGGGGCAGTCCTGACCTCGAGCTCGTCGTTGCAGGGATCGGTGGTGCGGTTCCGATCGCACGGGATCGAGCGCGATCCGGCGCGGATGCGCCGCGCGGACGGTCCCTGGTATCACGAGATGCAGGACCTTGGCTACAACTACCGGATGACCGACCTCCAGGCGGCACTCGGGGTCAGCCAGTTGCGCAAACTCGATCGATTCCTGCTGCGGAGGCGGGAGATCGCCGGCCGTTATGACGTGGATCTCGCGGATTCGCCGGGACTCGAGCTACCCGGGCGTCGTGACGGCACCGAGCCAGCGTGGCATCTCTACGTCGTTCGCGTTTCGGACAAAGCCAGGCGGCGTGCCTTCTTCGAGGCACTCCAGCGTCAAGGTCTGGCCGTGCAGGTTCATTACTTGCCCGTCTACCGCCATCCGTTCTATGAGGATCTCGGATACCGCGCGGGTCTCTGCCCCGTCGCAGAGGACTTCTACGCTCGCGCCGTGTCGCTCCCGATATTCCCGGCGATGTCGGACAGTGACGTCGACCGCGTCGTCGACACGGTACGTCGGACGGCGGCCGACATCCTTGCCTGATTGCGTCCCGGGCGACCCCGACGTGCATCGCAACGTCATCGAGTTCCGGTCCCACGGGATGGTGCGGGAGGAGGACCGGCTGCGGCGTCACGAAGGTCCCTGGTACCACGAGATGCACGGCCTCGGGTTCAACTACCGACTGAGCCTCGCGAGGATGTCATTATCGGCCGCAGGACTTTGCCGGGCAGTCGGGTCGACCCGAGTCGTCCTTGGACGATGACGCGTACCGGGCGCTCCATCTCGCAGGATGCCTCAACCAAGCCCTGCGGCGACCTCGTGGACCGTCTCCACGACACGACGGACCTCCGCATCTGTCATTGCCGGGAAGATCGGGATCGAGATCGCTCGACGGTACAAGTCCTCGGCGATGGGGCACAACCCGGCCGGGTAGCCGAGGTCCTCGTAGTAGGGATGCAGATACACCGGAAGGTAGTGGACCTGGGCACCCAGACCGCGCTCGCGCAACGCATCAAAGGCCAGCCTGCGGCGCTGGGCGCTGGTACGTGCTGGCGGCCACCGAGCTCGGCGCAACCGAGCCACCGCCCGGTCTTCGAGGACACGGGCACGCTGTTCCTTTGCGAGGGTCCCGAGCAGCGGCTCTTCGTCGCCGCCCGCCCACGCGCGTACGAGCTTGGCGAGACCCGTCTCGAGCGATGCGAGCAGCAGGCAGAAGTACGTCAGGGCGGCCTGCGCCTTGAGGTCGCTCGCAACGACGAAGCCACTGAGTTCTGCGTCGGCGCGTACCATCGGGCCGTGCCAGTCGCCAGCGTGTTCCCCTCCCTCCGGCCACCCTCGTGGCCGACCGAACGATGACGACCGTCGCGATCATCCAGGCACGCACTGGCAGTTCGAGGCTGCCGGGTAAGGTCCTCCTCCCGCTCCTCGGCGAGCCGCTGCTCACGCGGGTCGTGCGCCGGGTCGGTCGGGCCGATCGTCTCGACAAGGTCGTCGTGGCGACGACGACCCAACCCGCCGACGATGCGATCGTGTCATTGGCCGAGCGCGAGGGTTGGCCCGTCGAGCGCGGCAGTGAGACGGACCTCCTCAATCGATACGTGCAGGCCGCACGGCGCCATCGAGCGGACGTCGTCGTTCGGATCACCTCCGATTGCCCGCTCATCGACCCGCGGCTGATCGACGATACCGTGGCCCGATTCGAACGGGGCCGATGCGACTACGCGAGCAACTCGCTCGAGCCCCGCACGTACCCAAGGGGTTTGGACGTCGAGGTCGTGGCGGCGGAGGCCCTGGAGCGCGCATGGCGGGAGGACAGGGATCCCGCGTCCCGTGAGCACGCGACCCCGTTCGTCTATCGCCATCCCGAGCTCTTTCGACTGCTCCGGGTCGCTTCCGACGATGACCAATCGCGCCATCGCTGGTGCGTGGACACGGCGGAGGACTTCGAACTCGTTCGGAGGATCTACGGCGCACTCGGGTGCGACGACTTCGGGTGGCGCGATGCGCTCGCGGTGGTCGACGCCCATCCCGATTGGGAGGAGCTCAACCGACACGTGGTGCAGAAAGCTCTGCCGACTCGATGACGTCGCCTCTCCGCCTGTCGCCGAATCGGCTGCTCACCGTACGTGCCGATGCCTCCGCAACCATCGGCACGGGCCACCTTCTGCGGGTCCTGGCACTCGCGGAGGCGTGGATCAACGCCGGCGGTCGGGCTGCCTGCCTCGTGGCGGAGGCGCCTGAGGCCCTCACCGATCGGCTGATCGCCGCTGGCATCGAGGTCCGCCAGGTCCCGGCGACGCACCCTGACCAATCAGATGCGGCCGCGGCCCGGGCGGCGGCCGCCGACCCGGAGGCGCGCGTGGCGCTTGACGTGCCGTGGGCCGACACGAGCTACCTCGGCGCCCTCGGCGACGTCCGCCAGCGAGTCATGGTGATCGACGACATGGCGATGCTGCCCCGGTATCCGGTGGGGATCGTCCTCAACCAGAACGCCCACGCGGATCGCGCGACCTATCCTGCCGCTTCGGACGGCACCCGCTACCTGCTCGGCCTTCGCTACGCGATGCTCCGGCCGGAGTTCTGGGTCGAGCCGCCGGCCCGAACGATCCCGGTCCGAGCTCGTCGATTGCTCGTAACGTTCGGCGGCGCCGATCCGCTCGGCCTGACCCTCCGCACGGTCGCGGCGCTCGATCGTCTCCCAGCGGCCACCCGACAGGATCTCGCGGTCCGGGTGATCGTCGGCGCGGCCAATCCGGCCGCCCGCACGATCGAGGCTGCGGTTCAGGCGTCGCGGATCGACGCTACATTTGAGTGCGCCGTCGACGACATGCCCAGCCATATGGCGTGGGCGGATCTCGCGGTCGTGTCGGGCGGAACGACCGTCTGGGAGCTCGCCCGGGTCGGGTGCCCCGCTCTCGTCGTCGAGTCCGGTCCGTCCGAGGCGTTCCTCGTCCGAGGACTCGAGCGGGTTGGCCTGTTCGACCGCCTCGGGACGGCGGCCGAACTCGACGACGAAGCGCTCACGGCGGTGATCGCCCAGCGGCTCGATGACGTCGAGTGGCGAGCTAGAATGGCCCACCTGGGGCCTCGCTTGGTTGACGGCGGCGGGGCGCATCGGGTCGTCGACGAGCTCGCTCGTACCGAGGAGGTACCGGAGAGGATCCATAATGGTGGGTGATCGAACGAGCGCGGATCTGGCCGGCGAGCGCGTACTCGTGACCGGTGGCGCGGGCGTCATCGCGCGAGAGGTCCTCGAGCTTCTCGCGATCCGAGGTGCCCGCGTCCTGTCGGTCGATCGTCTCGGGCTGTCGTTCCAGCCGCCGCCCGGCGTCGATCACACGGTCGCCGACCTGGCCACGGCCGACTTCGGGCCGATCGCTGCCTTCCGTCCCCGGACGATCCTCCATCTCGCGGCGACGTTCGAGCGATCCGTCGAGTCGGCTGAGTTCTGGGAGCAGAACTGGTCGGACAACGTCGTAGTCACCCATCGTCTCGCGGAGATAGCGGCGCGGGCGGGCGGCGTCGAAGCGTTCGTCTTCGCTTCGAGCTACCTCGTCTACCGGCCGACGCAGTATCTGTTCCCGCGTCCCGCCGGAGACGCCTTTCCGCTGACGGAGGAGTCTCTCCTCGAGCCGCGGAACCTGTGTGGCTCGGCCAAGCTCTACGGGGAGGCCGAGCTCGCATTCGCCCGCGACGTGCTGGGTGGGCGATGGCGAACCGTGGCTGCCCGGATCTTCCGGGTCTACGGGCGCGGATCGCGGGACGTCGTGTCGCGCTGGGTCCGGGCCGCGCTGCGCGGCGATCCCATCGAGCTATACCATGCCGAGAACCGGTTTGACTACATCTTCAGCCGCGACGTCGCGGAGGGGTTGATCCGGATGGCCTTCGAGCCCCGTGCCCACGGTGCGATCAACCTGGGGTCGGGTCGCGCCCGATCGGTCGCCGATGTTGTAGCGGCCATCGAAGCGGCGACCGGCACGTCGCTTCATGTGGAGATGCGCCAGGTCGACGAGCCGTATGAGGCGAGCCAGGCCGGTCTCGATCGGCTTCGTGCGTGCCTCGACTGGAGCCCTGGCCTCGACCTCGAGGCTGGGATCGCCCGGGTCGTGGCCCACGAGCGGGATGTCCTCGTTGGCACCGCTTGACAGTTCGGAGCCGGAGGCAGCGACCGTGAGAACGCGGAGCGCCTCGGTAGTCGTCGACGAGCGATGGGGCTATCGCCGGCTCGACCCGCTGCCGGCCAGCGTGACCGCTCTTCCCCGTCGCGCATCGCCGGACCGGCCGAACGTGCTCATCACGAGCGCGTCGCGGAAGGTGCTCCTCGTCCGTGCGTTCCGCGAGGCCCTCGCGCGACTCGGCGGCGGGCGAGTCGTCGCCGCCGACATCAGCCCATTGTCGGCGGCGCTCTTCGAGGCGGACGTGGCACGTCTCCTCCCTCGATCGGACGACCCGGCGTTCCTCGCGGCGCTCTCTCGGCTGTGTCGAGACGAAGGTGTCGGCCTCGTCATCCCCACCCGCGACGAAGAGCTTCCGGTCCTTGCCGCGGCCCGCGAGCAGTTCGCCGACGAGGGGACGTTGGCCCTTGTCTCGGACCCGGTCGCCGTGGCGACCTGCCGCGACAAGGTGCGGTTCAAGGCGGCCGTCGACGTCGCGGGCCTCGATGGACCGACAGGCTACGAGGACCCGGTGCTCGCGCCGCTCCCCGCGTTCGTCAAGCCGCGCTTCGGCAAGGGCGGCCTCGGGGCACGGGTCGTCACCACGCGCGAGGAGTTGATCGCCGCCGTCACCGGGCTCGGAGAAGATGCGGTCATCCAGGAGCTGGTCGAGGCGCCGGAATTCACGATCGACGTCTTCGTCGACCTCGATGGCCGCGCGATCTCATGCGTCCCGCGCGAGCGAATCCTCGTCGTGGCGGGCGAATCTGTCGTCTCGCGCACGGTCAAGGATCCTGCCCTCGTCGAGGCCACCCTCCGCCTTGTCGGCTCGATCGGGCTCGTGGGCCACCTGACCGTCCAGGCCTTCCGCACCGTCGACCGGATCGCCTTCATCGAGATCAATCCGCGCTACGGCGGCGCGGCCAACCTCGGCTTCGCGGCGGGCGCACCGACGCCCGAGTTCGCCATCCGGCTCGCCCGCGGAGAGCGCCTCGATCCCCGGCTCGACGCCTACGAGGCGGGTCTCGTCATGCTCCGCCACAGCGAAGACCGCTTCGTACGGAGGGACGAGTTCGTCGTGCCGGAGGTCGGGGCATGATCGGCTCGATCGTCTGTCGCCCGGTCGCGGTCGTGTTCGACCTCGACGACACGCTGTTCCCGGAACGAACGTTCGTCGACTGCGGATTCCGTGCGGTTGCGCGGTTCCTCGCGCCGATCGTCGGCCAGCCGGCCGACGCGCTTGCGGAACGACTCTGGGAGTTGCATGCGCGTGACGGGCGAGGGCGTCTGTTCGACACCCTCCTGGCAGAACTCGGCGTCGCCCCGGACGAAGACCTCGTTTTGGCGTGTCTCCTGATTTACCGCACCTGCGAGCCGCGCCTGGAACCCAGCCCGGGGGCGGTCGAGATGTTGGCTGGCCTGCGCGCGGTGGGGGTGCAGATCGGGTTGATCTCCGACGGCCATGCAGCCGTCCAGCGGCGCAAGCTGGCCGCGCTGCCGGACGTGACCGCCCTTCTCGACGTCGTGGTCCTGACCGACGAGCTGGGACGGGCTCACTGGAAACCCTCGCCTGTCCCGTTCCGGGTGGCCTGCCGGCTCCTAGGCGTCGCGCCGACCCGGGCGGCCTACGTCGGGAACGACACGCGCAAGGACTTCGACGGAGCGCGACGCGCGGGTCTCCTGACGATCCGAATCGGTTCGCGGCCAGACGAGGGAGGTGCGACGATGGATACCGTGGCCGTGCACAGCGAGTCCGACGGCGACGAGCCAGATGGCGGCGACGCAGATATGGTCGTAGGGTCGTTCGGCGCGTTGACTGCCGCACTCATGGGAATGCAGCCGCCGGACCCGGAGACTCGGAGGTGACCCAGGTGATGCTCGCGGACTTCGCGATCGGCGGACGACGGATCGGGCCGGGCCAGCCCGTCTACGTGATCGCCGAGCTCTCGGCCAACCACGGCCAAGACATTCAGGCGGCGATTCGCCTCGTCCATGGTGCGGCGGAGGCCGGCGCGGATGCGGTCAAGCTCCAGACGTACACGCCGGACACGATCACGATCGCGAGCGATGCGCCGCCGTTCCGCCACGGCCCCGGTTCTCTCTGGGAGGGAACGACCCTCTACGATCTCTACCAAGGCGCGTACATGCCGTGGGAGTGGCAGCCGCGCCTGAAGGCGCTGGCCACGGAGCTCGGCCTCGACTGCTTCTCGGCGCCGTTCGATCCGACCGCCGTCGACTTCCTCGTCGCGATGGGCGTGCCCGCCCTAAAAGTCGCGTCATTCGAGCTCGTCGACCTGCCGCTCATCCGGCGAATCGCTCGGACCGGCTTGCCGATGATCATCTCGACCGGCATGGCGACCGAGGACGAGGTCGACGAGGCCGTGGGCGCTGCCCGAGGCGCCGGCGCCACCGAGATCGCATTGCTCAAGTGCACGAGCGCCTACCCGTCCCCGCCCGACGCGGTCAACCTCCGGGCGATCCCAGCCATGGCGGAGCGGTGGGGGCTCCCAGTCGGTCTGTCGGACCACACGGTCGGTGAGGCGGTCCCCGTCGCAGCCGTCGCCCTCGGCGCCTGCATCGTGGAGAAGCACATCACGCTGTCGCGAAACGACCCCACGCCTGATGCGCCTTTTTCGCTCGAAGTCGCCCAGTTCAAGGCGATGGTTGATGCTGTCCGGGTCACCGAGCGCGCGCTCGGCGTGGCTCATCTCGAAACGACGCCGGAGGAAATGGACAGTCGCCGGTTCCGCCGCTCGCTGTTCGTCGTGGAGGACATCGCCGCCGGCGAACCCCTCACCGAACGGAACGTACGCTCGATCCGTCCCGCGGGCGGCCTGCATACGCGTGAGTACGAGGCGATCCTTGGGCGCCGGGCTGCCCGGGAAATCGCGCGGGGCACACCGCTCGCCTGGGAGTTGCTCGAGCCCGATAGGCCGTCCTGATCGCGGCGCCGCCGAAACGCCCCGGCGTCGGTCATCGTGGCGAACAAAGGGATCGTGAGCAGGGGCTCGTAGGCGGCCTCGGCGACCGGCATCGACACTCCCGGCGATCGCCGTCGAGGCCACCGAGTGTGATATCGGGCGTTCGGGCGGCCCGCGTCGCGCTTGCCGTGCAGGCTCGGGCGACATCGACGCGACTTCCGGGCAAGGTTCTCGTGCCCAACATAGGAAGGCCGCTGCTCGCATATGAGCTGGAGCGACTGCGCGACGTCGCCGGGGCGACCTCGCGGGTCGTGGCGACAACAACAAATGACTCCGACGATGCGATCGCGCGCGTCGCGGCTGCCGAGGGTTTCGTCGTCGTTCGTGGGTCCGAGTTCGACGTGCTCGATCGGTTTGTCCAGGCCGCCCGGTTCGTCGGGGCGGATGTCATCGTGCGTGTCACTGCCGATTGTCCGTTGATCGATCCATGTGTTGTCGACGATGTCATTGGTCGGTATCTCGCCGGCGGGGCCGACTACGTTTCGAACACACTCGAGCGCACGTACCCCCGCGGCCTCGGCGACGACGTTGCGCCGCCCATTGGCGGTGCCGGCACTAGTCGCGCGGTCCGCTCCCGGACGAACGGGGGCCTGTTTGCGTGTCCCGACCGCCGAATCAGCCCGGGCCATCGGTGGATCCGGGCTACGTACCAGCTCCGCAATTGAGCGGCGCGTCAGCGACCTTCACTGGTGTCCCGGTTCGTTGATCGCTGCCAATTCGAGCATGGTAGGGTGAGATGACACTCTCGAAACGTCCGGGCCCAGATCCCGACGCTTCCATCCGGCACTGCCTCTCGAACCTTGTCACGGCGGGAGGCGCGAACTGGCCGCGCGCCTCAGTCGGCCAGGGGCATGGAGGGGCACGTCTTGGCGCAGAGGCAACCCACAACGCGTCGATGCCGGGCCTGAACGGCTACCGCCTTCGCCCGGGGAGGCACACCCCCGAGCTTCGCCCGCGCTACCTGGACGTCGTGGTCGGCCGCCCGGCGGCCCGGGACCTCGGCCCCGACGAGGGTATCGGCGTCCACGCCGTCCAACCGAATACCGATCTGCGCGCATGACAGGCGCGGGATTCCGCCAGCTTGGGGCCGCGGTGGGTGAGGAGGTGGACGCGGTTGGTGCGGCTCTGGCTCTCGTCGCCTCGTCGTCGGTCTCAAGGCCGACGCTTGGTATCCCGCGCGCTCGGCTGTGAGCGGCATGGGCGGGCCGGCGGCCGACAACGTGGTTGCGGTGATCGTGACCCACCAACCGGAGAGTGATGTCATTCACCACGTTGAGGCCCTCATCGGCCAGGTTGTTCGCATCGTGGTCATCGACAACGGCTCGGAATCTGGCGCCGCCTGGATCCTCGACTCCATCTCCGCCCTGCAGTCTGTCGAAGTCATACGCAATCCAGTCAACGAGGGTATCGCGCGTGCTCTCAATCAAGGAGCCCAGGCGGCGATGGATGTCGGCGCAGACTGGCTGTTGACACTGGATCAGGATGCGGCACCCAGCCCGGACATCGTACGGATTGCTGGTCGCACCTTCCAGGCTTATCCGCAGCCGCACCGCATCGCCGTCATCGGTTCGACATCAACCGCAGATCCGGCTGGGTCAACTAGCCCAGCGAGCCGAGGGCGGCCCTGGATTGAGGCCAAGACCGTTATCACGGCTGGGAGCCTCGTCTCTCTTGCCGCCTTCCGAGCCATCGGCGGGTTCCGCGACGACCTCTTCGTCGACTACGTTGACATCGAGTTCTGCTTGCGTGCTCGCGCCAGGGGATTTCGAGTTGTTGCATCGCGGGCGACTGCCATGACTCATTCGATCGGACAACCCACCGAACGATGGATTGGCCGTCGCGCCGTTCATCCCACCAATCACTCGGCAGTCAGGCGCTACTACATAACGCGAAACCGTTTCCTCGTCTGGCGCCGCTACTGCCGCATTGATCCTCGCTATGTAGCGAAGGACATCATTGCCTCGCAGAAGGAACTGCTGAAGCTGCTGCTCTTCGAGCAGGACCGCATGGGAAAGCTTCGAGCCATGCTCGCGGGCATTGTCGACGGTACTCGGGGGGTCACAGGGAAAAGAAGAGGACCATCAGCCCCGCCGGCGCCCGCAATCTGTCAAGGCCGGCCTCCCTCGTGATCGAGTCGAGTAGCGTTGGTCGGTCAACATTCGAACTTGGACTTCGGTCAACATGAAGATGCTTGCCCGAAGACTGTCGTTGAAGTTCGTTGACCCGGTGCTTCGAAGGATGTCTTTCTCCAGGCTGAGCTACGCGCCGGCTTGCATTCAGTACGTTTCGGGAAAGAGGGGTCTGGAGATCGGTGGACCAAGCGACGTTTTCAAGGACCCTCGATTCATCCCGGTCTACAAGTTAGTCAGCAGTCTCGATGGCTGTAATTTCCGGTCAGGAACTCTGTGGGAAGGGTCCTTGCGGGAGGGACCGTACTATCGATTCTTGGCAGGCCGAGAAGCCGGGTACCAGTTCCTGCTTGAGGCCACCGACCTCGATCGCATTGCGTCCGAAGAATATCAAGTCCTGCTATCTGCTCATATGCTTGAGCACACAGCTAATCCTGTCAAAGCACTACGCGAGTGGATTCGCGTCGTAAGCTCAGATGGCCTGTTGCTTTTGGTGCTGCCGCACCGCGACGGTACGTTCGACCACAGGCGCCCTGTGACAACATTGGACCACATGATTCGGGACTACGAGCGCGGCGTTGGCGAGGATGACCTAACGCATCTGCCAGAGATTCTTGAGCTGCACGATTTGACTCGGGACCCGCCAGCCGGTGATCGAGAGGCTTTTTACAAACGCAGCCTCGATAACTCTAGCAATCGTGGTCTGCACCATCACGTCTTCGATCTGCGGACGGCAATTCAACTCGTAGATCACGTGGGGCTGCAGATCTTGGTCGCTGAAACTGCGAGACCCCACCATATCGTGATGTTGGCAATGAAATCCGACGCACCCGACAATCACGCATTCTTGGCAGCTGGTGCACCTTGCTTCACACACAGCTGTTTCGATTCAGATAGGCGCTCCACATTGCTCAGCGACAGCGGATCGGGTTGAGTCTCCGGACTCGGTGAAACATCGGACTCGCAGAGTGTGGGGTTTCCCAAGGGGTTCTCCGGGAGGATTATCGTGGGGCGCAAGCCGTAACCTAGGCGCCGGGCCCGGAGTCACTGGAGGCGTGGGTGTTGGGCCGA
>Ga0209226_10001502_pt1 | contig 10534 bp, 7 predicted proteins | sample BarGraNGADG00212_2_FD_184497 | JGI IMG/M metagenome (GOLD analysis project Ga0209226, IMG submission 184497) | Arctic peat soil microbial communities from Barrow, Alaska, USA - Barrow Graham LP Ref core NGADG0011-212 (SPAdes) (version 2) | ecosystem: Environmental > Terrestrial > Soil > Wetlands...
GGTTAACGGCACCTGTTCTGATTGCAATCATACTTCATATTTCAAACAATAAAAAATTAATGGGCAAAAATACGAATGGAAAAACATCTAATATTCTTGGGTTTCTGTCATTAATTCTGATGACCATGACTGCTGTAGTTTTAATTTTCATGCTGTTCAGAGGGAAATAGATCTGTTATGAATGTCAGTAACATATTTCTTTTACTATGGATACAATTCATTAGCTGATGAAAGCAATTCTGATAATAAATCCATCTTCCGGGATGATGAAAAGGAAAATGCCACCTATACTAAGATGGACTTTAAAAAAATTAGAAAAAAGATTATCCGGATTATTCAAGCCGAAAATAACAGAGGATGACGTTATAAAAGAAGTAAAAAAGAAGTGCGATGAAACGAAGATAAAACTAGATATAGAATTCACAAAATATCCTAAACATGCAATAAAACTAGCTGAAGCAGCAAAGGATAAATACGATTTAATTATTGCGGCAGGAGGAGATGGAACATTAAATGAAGTAATTAATGGGATGGCGAACTCAACAGCCACCCTGGTGATTATTCCTTTTGGCAGTACAAATGTCTTGGCTTGTGAACTAGGTATCCCTAATGATCCAAAAATGGCAGCAGAATTAATTACAAAAGGAAAAAAGATAAAAATGGATTTAGGTTATGCAAAAACAAGTAAGGAGTCCAGGTATTTTTCAATGATGCTAAGTGTGGGGCCTTTTGCTCAGGTGATAAAAGATACGACTCCGGAATTTAAAAAAAGATGGGGAAAATTTGCATATCCTTTCAAGCTGATTAAACTTCTTTTCAGATATAAATGGCATAAGATTTATGTCAAACATAAAGTAGAATCGATAGGATACTTTGTAATCATGGCAAACATTAAATATTACGGCGGGGAATATGAAATTGCTGATAAAGCAAACATAAGAGACGGACTTCTTGATCTGGTAATAATAAATAGAAGAAATCCATGGGACATAATTGGGTTAATCTTCTCAATTGCAAGTGGTAAATTAAACAAATTCTTTAGAAAAGAATATTATCAAACTAAAGAAGCAGAAATATATTCTCGTAATAAAATTCAGATTCAGGTTGATGGCGAGGTATTAGGCTTAGCCCCTGTAAGCGTTAAAATTATACCAGAAGCATTAAATGTAATTACAGCCCCTTAATATAATGAGATTTAAGTATACATCACAATTTTAATCACAATGACGAAAAGAAGAGAATTTATTAAAAAGAGTATATTGGGCTCTGCAGGTCTTGCCATTGGCGGAATAGGTTTCACTTCAAAATCCTATACATCAATCGTTGGTGCGAATGAACGCATCAATGTTGCGGGACAAGAATCTACCGCAAGCCATATATCGTTCCGGAGGAAGTTTAACAAATGGTCATCATTAGGATTAGTGTGATTTTAGACGCAGACAGGCTTTGACGCACTTGAACGAAATTTTTTGATTAGAGTTGAGATTCAAATGAATAATTTCCCGAGCCAACTTCAAAAATAGCATATCCGTCTTCCATCCTTTGAAAGCTGATACCGCTTTCAGCATTTATTTCCACACCACTTTCAGTTATTTTCTTAGCATCTGATGCCGGAACATAAACAGTAGCTGAACTTCCAACAGGAACTTTTATATCTAATTTGAAAACTTTTGCATTCTTTTTCCAACTTATAGCTGCCAACCCGTTGGAAGTTTCATTTGAATAGGAAGCAAATGTAAGATCTCCTGCAGGTTGTGGCTTATAAATAATATTCCGATAACCAGGCTTGAGTGGATCAGTATTCATTCCGGCAAGTTCGCGATAGAACCAGACTAATGCACCACCGAACATAGGATGATTGCGCGATCCACTTCCATCCCATTGCTCCCAGGTAGTTGTGGCTCCCTGTTCGATCCACCACCCAAAGGAAGGTTGTGTTTTTTTATTCATAGCCTCATAAGCGATGTCCTGCATATTATTTTCAGCGAGAACTTCAAAAAAGAACTGGGTACCAAAAATTCCTGTATCCAAATGTCCTCCTTTGGCAGCGATATCCGATTTAAGAGCAGCAATAACACCTGGTTTCTGCTCCACAGGAACACCCATTTTTAATGCGAAGATATTTCCACCAAAGCGTCCATATGTACCCTTTCCCTTATCATAAAATTTATTTTGGAAAGCTTTTTTTGTCTTCTCAGCTAAACCGGCATATTTCTTTGCTTCTTCTGTAAAACCGAGAACATCAGCAGTTTTTGAAGTAAAATCAGCACATCTCCAAAGATAAAAAGTATGGACCAAAGCATCAGGAGGCAATTTGTCGGGTACAGCCCAATCACCTAGGTTTAGCCATTGGTTGGGCTTTGCTGTGTCAGGAGCCTGTGAGAACATAATCCCCTCTTTGTTTGTCCAGGTGAGCATATATCGGATATATCCTTTCATCCCTTCGTAGTTATTCTTCAGTATATCGATGTCTCCATAATGCAGATAAAATTCCCAGGGCATAATATTTATTGCTGCTCCCCAGGCTACTCCTCCTCCGCACCCGGGCTGCCAGGGAGCTCCATTCGGGACATATCCAGTTTCTGGATTTTGGGCACCAAGAATATCCTGGATCCATTTTGTATAAAATGTGCGAGCATCAAAATTATGCATCACGGTAATGCATGAGACCTGTCCATCACCTGTATAAGGCGAACGCTCCCGGTGAGGACAATCACTGGCTATTCCTCCGTGCATATTATCTTTCTGGCTGCGCACCCATATCTGATTAATCTTATTAAAGAAAGTATTTGAAGTTTCAAATTTTCCGGTGTTCTCAATGTTTGTGTATACCGACTCAGCCCTAATCTGTTCGGGTTTTAGTTCCCCGGGCCAGTTGGTTATTTCTACCTGCCTGAATACAAACCATGTGAAACGTGCAGAGTATGATTCCGGACCTCCTCCTTTTATTGTGTAAGAATTGTCTCCTACCGGAGATTCACAGATGTACTTAATAATAATTTTTTGTCCAGCTTCCCCCAATATATTCTGCAGATGAAGCCACCCTGATATTTCCTGTCCGAAATCAACCCTGTATTTTCCCTCTCCCAAAGATTCTATTTTAACAGGCGGCAGTTTTTCCATTACTCTGTCGGTAGGCGACATGTGTGCCTTCATTTTACCCTCAGGAGACTTCCGGATAGCAACCTGTTCCCATTTTGAATCATCAAAGCCCGGATTGCACCAACCTGGCTGTTCCAATCTTGCGTCATAATGTTCTCCTCCATATACCAAATCCATAACGATCGGACTTTTTGATGCTTTCCAGCTCTGATCGCTTATTATAATATCTTCAGTACCATCGGTATAGGTAATATATATTTGACCCAAAAACCTTGGACTACCATACGACTGGGTCCAGTTTATAGGTGCGTTATAAAATCCATTGCCAAGGATTGCCCCAATAGCATTTTCTCCTTTTTTCAACATTTTTTTAATATCATAGGATAAGTACATCACCCGATATTCCCTGAAATTGTCAGGTATGGAAATATAATTATTTTCCAGCCCCGGGCGTTTCCCATATGCAGTGAGGTTAGGTACCAGGACATCTTCACTTACCTTCTTACCGTTCAGATAAAGTTCGAAATAGCCAAGTCCGGTCACAAATGCACGTGCTGAAGCTATTTCCTTTTTAACTGTAAATGATTTTCGTAACATAGGAGCAGGAGGTGGTAATTCCAGTTTGCCGGTCGCTTGTTCCGGCCCCGTCCTTCCTGGTTTGGGTAATGCTTCTTCCCCCTGCCATGGCGATCCAATCCATAAAGCTTTCCATTCTTCCGGTTTCAGCAAACCCATACTCCAGAAGGCAGGATCACTCCATTCTGATACAATACCATTTTTATCCCAGGTTCTTACCTGCCACCAACAATCCTGACGTGATAATAATGTTTTGCCTCCATAACGGATGTTTGCAGATTGATTGGAAATCACTTTGCCACTGCTCCATAAATCGGGCTGACTGCTAAGTAGTTTTTCTTTTGTTCCGGCGACCCTGATCTCCCAAGCTGTCTGTAACTGACCACGATCACCTTCTGTAATATTTACCCAGGAAAGCCGCGGATTCAGGATGTCTATAACCCAGGGATTCTCGAGATATTCACATCGCAATTTGGTCGGAAATATTTTGGCTTCAGCCAGAGTAGTCCAAAAAGTAAAGAAAAGGAGCAAAGGGAGGTATTTCTTCATTTTTTATATTTATTCGTTTAAATAAAGAATGTATATGCCAGTTAATCTGACCACTTACCACAGGAATATTAAAACTGTTAAAAATCGTTCAAGGACATTTCAATTTCTGTAGGATCATCCGGACTTTCTTCAAGAAACCATTCATCATTAGTAAATGTATCATTTGTTATCCGATCGATGGTTGCCTTCATATATTTTCCCTCTGCTGAAACTGCGACTTCCCCATTTGGAAGAACAATTTCTGCGGTACCTTCAAAAGAACGAGTTCCTTCACTTGTAACACGTCCCACAACTTTTAACTCCTGTCCAAGAGGTATGGGCTTCCTGAATCTGGTTTTCAATTCCAGCGTTACGCCCCATATTTGATCAACTTTTCCGGTGCAGATAGATCTTGCAATTGTTTCGTCAAGAATGGTCGCTGCTATGCCTCCATGCATTCGCCCCGGATAACCCTGGTGTTGTTCTGAGGGATTGATCAAAGCGACCAGTTGATTGTCGTCAGTTTCGTAAAATTTAGCATGTAACCCGAAATCATTCTTTTCACCGCATACAAAGCACATCTTCGAGATGTGCTGCTTTTTCAGTATTTTATGTTTCACTTTAAAAGTTTTGTACTAAAAATATGAATTTATTTTGATAGTCAATTTTTTCTGCGAAAAAGAACTTAAATTGTGGGCTTCACTGGGTTATTTAAGTTAATCAGGGGGGCATGAGTGATCCTGCTTAAAGGGCATAAATTTTAATCACCTATAAACACTAAAAATAGTTCATGGGTAAGTTTATACGATCTTTTATTCATATTTCAATGTATCTACTGGATTTGAGTTTGCAGTCTTGTTTACCTGATAACCGACAGTCAGGAATACGAAAATAGCAGACACCAACCCGGCCAAACCAAAAATCCAAAGATTGATAATGCCATGATATTCAAAATTCTGCAGCCATTTTATCATCAGTATATAGGCTACCGGAAATGCAAGCATAATAGATATTGATACAAGAAACAGATATTCAGATGACAACTTGATTAAGATATCAGCAGGAGTTGCTCCCATTACCTTCCTGATACCTATTTCTTTAGTTTTCTTCTCCATATCTATCATAGACATTCCGAAAATCCCCAGTAAAGCAATAAAAAGCGTCAGACCTGAAAAGAGCATTAGTATCTTTCTGAACCGGCTGTCTTCGCTATATAATTCATCCGTTAAGTCACTCAGAAATGTATATTCAAATGGCTTTTCCAAGGCAAACTCATTCCAGATCCCTTTAATGAATTCAATTGACGATGCCCTGTCAGTAGTACTTAGTTTTATCAAAAGTGTTCTCGTTCCCTGTGGGTTAAACTGCAACAGCATTGGAGGAATTTTCTTTTGAAATGAATGAATATGAAAATCCTCAACAACACCTATTACGGTTCCAAAAGCTAACTTCGTACCTATCGGCTTATCAATACCTAATGCTGCTATGGCACTCCTGTTTATTATTACTTTCCCGGCATCACTTCCCATATCCTCGGAAAAGTCTCTGCCCTCCAGCAGTTTTAACCCGACGGTACTTACAAAATTATAATCCACCATCAGTCCTTCTACGTTGACAATCTTAGATTTGTCGTCAGCTCTGGGCAATCCTATTGACATTGTATTTCCGTTGGGCAGAGCCCACATTGATCCCGTCACGTTTTCAATTCCAGGAGATGTTTTAATTTTATTTTTAATTACCTCATAGTTTTTCCTGATGCCTCGGTCACCTAAATTCAGACTAATAACATTTTTTGTTTTAAAACCAAGATCGCCTGTTTTGAAATATTTTATCTGATTGTAAATAGTCCCGGTACAGATTATTAAAATGATAGAAATTGCGAGCTGAAAAATATTTAGTGTTTTGGTAAAAACTGATTTGCCTGATCCTGATGCGGTTGTTCTTTTAAGAATATCTACCGGATTGGAACTGAGAATCCTAAGCGCAAGGTATATCCCGGAACCGGCTCCTATTATAGTTGTAACAATGATCAGACCCAGGGTGAAACGCCAGTTTTCTATATAATTTATTGTAAGCAGCTTATTAAACAGAGGCTGGCTGACGTAAGGAAGAACCAATTCAGTTATTGATATCCCGAATGGAAGGGCGAGAAGTGAAATAAAAATCGTTTCACCGAATATCTGCCTGATATTTAATGACCTGCCCGCTCCTACGGTCATTCTGAAGCCAAATTCTTTCAGTCGTTGTTCAGATCTTGATGTTGATAATAATACATAATTGAAACTTGCTGTTAACATCAGAAGCACTGCTATTACCGAATAGATGTAAATGTCTCTGAGGCTCCCGCGGGGAGTATTCCCACTCTGTACATTCTCGGAATGGAAATAAATATCTTTATAGGGCTGCAATTTAAATTTCATCCCTGATTCTTGCTTATCGAAGTGCTTACCTTCATAGCCGGTCATAATTTTTTGCAGATATTCCGGTTTGTAATTAACTGGAAATAATACCAGTGTAGTAAAGAAAAAGCCCATTGGCCAACTGCTGGCATAGAATTCAGGTCCATTTTTTTGACCCGAAGTGCTGATAACAAGCTTATCCAGTTGCTTAAAGGCTATATCAATATTTATTATTAGTTCAGGTTTGAATGTTGAAGTAACAGGCAGATCCTCAATAAGTCCGGTAACCGTAAGATTGTATGTATCACCGCTATTAACCAATATCAGGAGCTTCCCCAACGGGGATATATTACCAAAATATTTTTTTGCAATGGCTTTTGTTATCACTACCGAATTAGGTTCTTTCAGAAAGCTTTCCTTATTCCCTTCCAAAACATTGAAAGAGAGTATGTTAAATAATTCATTATTAGTACAATAAACACTCTTTTCATAAAATACTTTATTGTCATATTTTATACTTGTATTGCTTAAATTAAGAAACCTTGCCACTTTGAATGTTTCAGGAAGATCAGTTAGCAGGGTTGTCCCAAGAATATAAGGTGTGGTTGAAAATTCCATTCCGGAAGTCGTAAGCTCCTGATTAATCTCATAGATACGATTCAGTGACTTGTTATGTTTGTCGTACCTGAGTTCTGTCGAAACATACAACATCAGAATAAATGTACCCGCTAATCCTACTGAAAGACCGGTCAGATTAATTATTGAGTACATCCTCTGTCTTATGAAATTCCTGAGGACCAGCCTTAAATTAAACTTCATCATGATTCAAAGTTTTATCAATATAGTATAACAATATAAATCAATTATGTATAGCTTATAAACAAGCTTGATGCCAATCTGCTAACATTCTAATAATGTGAGGTATGCAAAATGTCAGAAAATTTCTATGAGTATTTCTTTCCAGCGCTGTGTGTAATTATTACACATTAATTTGTATATTTCGTGTAATAAAAACGTATGACTGTTTGCTTGACAGGCAGAAGCATTTTATATAAAACATAAGTTCGTAATTACTGATAGTCAGTAAATATTTCACAAAGTAAGGTTCATTTATGAGCAGTCCGTTTATAAGATCAGAATTATGAAAAACAAAGGAAGAATATTAATAGTTGATGACAATGAAGAGATATTGATTGCTTTGAAACTATTTCTTCTTAATCATTTTGAAATTGTTGATATTCAGAAGAATCCAAATATGATTCCTGAAATAATCCAGCATCAGAATTATGATGTAATTATTCTTGACATGAATTTTTCTGCGGGTGTAAATACCGGCAATGAAGGAATCTACTGGATGAAAAAGATACTGGAATTTGACCCGCTTGCAATAATATTATTTATTACAGCGTATGGAGATATAGAGCTGGCTGTTAATTCCATAAAGGAGGGGGCGACAGATTTTATACAGAAACCCTGGGATGATGAAAAACTGCTGGCTACAATACTGACCGCTTTCAGATTAAGGAAATCCAGCCTGGAGATAAAGAAGCTCAGGAACAAGCAAATGCATCTTAGTGAAAATATCAATAAGTCATTTAACATTTTTATCGGGAACTCACAGGAGATGCAAAAAGTGTTTAAAACAATAGCCAAAGTTGCCGCGACGGAAGCAAATATTATTATCCTTGGAGAAAGCGGAACAGGAAAGGAACTTATTGCAAGAGAGATTCATAAACAATCATTAAGGTCAGGGGAAGTTTTTGTAAATGTTGATATGGTTGCTTTCAATGAAGGTGTATTTGAGAGTGAATTGTTCGGTTATGTGAAAGGCGCTTTTACTGACGCAAAAGAAGAGAGAGCCGGAAGATTTGAAATAGCCTCCGGGGGAACCCTGTTTCTGGATGAAATAGGGAACCTGACATTGTCAATGCAGTCCAAACTTATGACCGCCCTTCAAAACCGCGAAATATTCCGGATTGGATCAAATAAACCGGTTCAAATCGATATAAGATTAATCTCAGCGACCAACAAACCTTTGTCTGAAATGATTTATGCTAATACTTTCAGGGAGGATCTGCTTTACAGAATTAATACAATACAGATCCTGCTCCCCCCGCTAAGGAACAGAGTTGAGGATATCCCATTACTAGTCAATCATTTCCTTACGATGTACGGCGAAAAGTATAACAAGCATGAATTGAAAATCTCAAATCAGGGAATGGATGCTTTAATTAAATACAGCTTTCCCGGAAATGTCAGGGAACTCGAACATATGGTTGAAAAAGCAGTTATTCTTTGTGAATCAGGTATATTGAAACAGGAGGACCTGTTTTTTCAGCAAAGGATTTCACATGTATCCGGTAAAAAATCACTGGACCTTGAAGTGAATGAAAAGTTACTCATTTTAGAAGCCTTGAAAATGCATGGAAACAATTATACAAAAGCCAGCAATGAACTGAATATAAGCAGGAAAACACTCTACAATAAAATTAAGAAATATGGTTTTTAACCGTTTTTTCAGAATTGTAATTGTACAGGCAGTTTTGCTAGCCATCAGCGGAACTTTCTTTTTATGGGCGCTGATACAAGACTACCTTTTAATTGCTAAATTTACCATAGGGATTATCTGGGTTCTTCAGATTATCTTACTTATCTATTATCTGACAAGAACCAACCGCGGGCTTGACAATTTTTTGCAATCGGTTAAGCATCTTGATTCTGCACGGGGAGTCACAGAAGGGGATAAATCATTTGACCTGTTAAACTTGACATATAATGAAATAATTGATTCAATCCAAAAGGTAAAAATTGAAAAAGAGGCTGAACATCATTATTTTCAGAATACAATTGAACACGTAGGTATCGGATTGATTTCCTTTAACAATGAGGGCCATATCGAGCTCTTCAATAAGGCAGCCAGAGAGATATTCAGAGTTGGATTTATAAGGAATATTCAGGAGCTGGACAAATCAGTACCTGGTATTTCGGAGCTGCTGTTTTCATTGAAACAAAAGCATCCCAAAATGATCAAAGCTGTTTCTGATAATGAAATTCTGAAATTATCAGTCAGAAAAACAGTTTTTAAAATACAGGATAATACAGTTAATCTGGTTTCAGCTCAAAACATTCGTACTGAACTTGAAGAAGAAGAAATTGAAGTATGGAAAAAACTAATCAGTGTGCTTACACATGAAATTATGAATTCGGTCACTCCAATAAAATCACTGACTGGAACTGTGATTAAAATGTATGAAAAAAGCAGCGTTTCAGAGGTAAACAATAAATCTGAAAACACTGATGATATTTTATTGGCTTTAAATACTATTCAGAAAAGAAGCAACGGACTCTTAAGTTTTGTTGAAACCTACAGAAATCTTACAAAGATTTCAAAACCAGTTTTTTGTGAAATAGAACTTAGAAGTTTTTTATACGAAATTACAAGATTGATGGATAGCGATTTGCAATCATTTAACATTGTCATATCTACAGAAGTCAATCCCGAAAATCTTAAACTTATCGCTGATGAAAAATTACTTACTCAGGTAATAATTAACCTGATTAAGAATTCTATCGAGGCTATAAATAATACAGCGAATGGAAAGATTCAGATTAAAGCTTTCCTATCACTCCCGTCTGACATCATAATACAGGTAATTGACAATGGAACCGGTATATCTGCTGATCGAATTGACAAGGTCTTTATCCCATTCTTTACTACAAAAGAGAAGGGTTCAGGTATAGGGCTAAGCTTGTCACGACAGATAATGAAGCTTCATGGTGGAATAATCTCGGTTCATTCAAGATCAGGAGAAGAGACAGTTTTTTCGTTAAGATTCTGATTCATCTTACACTTAACAAACAGGAGTTTAACAATTAATTTTAATCAAACCCATGAAGTTTTTTAAAAATGTTTTACAGGCATGTTCTAG
>Ga0209226_10001506_pt1 | contig 10526 bp, 8 predicted proteins | sample BarGraNGADG00212_2_FD_184497 | JGI IMG/M metagenome (GOLD analysis project Ga0209226, IMG submission 184497) | Arctic peat soil microbial communities from Barrow, Alaska, USA - Barrow Graham LP Ref core NGADG0011-212 (SPAdes) (version 2) | ecosystem: Environmental > Terrestrial > Soil > Wetlands...
CCCCAGCCACTTCGCCGGGCGCCCGGCTCACGCCCCGAGGACACGCCTGTAGATCGCCTCGTAGTCGGTGACCATGCGCTCCACCGTGAAGCGCTCTTCCACGGTACGCCGGCACACGGCCGGGTCGATCTCGCCGACTCGTCCGACGGCGGCGACGAACTCGTCGAAGGTGTCGCAGACGAAGCCGGTCCGGCCGTCGTCGAGCACCTCGGGCACCGAGCCCTGACGCAGCGCGACGACCGGCGTCCCCGTGGCCAGGGCCTCGATCATCACGAGGCCGAAGGGCTCGGGCCAGGTGATGGGGAAGACGAACGCTTTGGCGTGCGCGAACAGCTCGCGCTTGCGCGCGTCGCTGACCTCGCCCTCGTAGACGATCTGCTCGCCGTCGATGAGCGGCTCGACCTTCTCCTCGAAGTACTGGCGGTAGGGGTCCTGGAGCACCCCGGCCATGATGAGTCTATGGCCGGTGCGTTTGGCGGCTTCTATCGACAGGTGGAAGCCTTTGGCTTCGCACACCCTCCCGAAGGCCAGCAGGTAGTCGTCTTTCTGAGGCGTATAGGGCCACTGTTCGACGGCGATGGCGTTGTAGGCGAGGCCGGCCCAGTTCATGCCGGCCGGCCCCATGGACTGCTGGTACTCACTGATGCCAATGTAGGCGACCTCGTTCTGGAACTGCTCGTAGAAGCCGTAGGCCTGCGCGTCGAAGGCGCAATGCACCGTGTGGACCATGGGCGGGGCCAGATAGCGGCTGAAGGAGATGCCGAGAAAGCCGGAGTGGTCGTGGACCAGGTCGAACCGGTCCTGCTCGATGTCGGCGAAGGCGAACGAGACGTGGCGCGCGTCGAAGCTCGTCTGGCCGAGCACCTCGGGCATCTGCCGCGGGAAGAGGGCGCACAGCTCGGCGGCTGTGCGGGAATCGCCGGTGGCGTACAGCACCACCTCATGACCGCGCGCGACGAGACCGTCGCAGAGCTGCTGCACGACCCACTCCGTGCCGCCGTAGCCGGCGGGCGGGACGGTGATCCACGGTGGGGCGATCTGAGCGATCCGCATGCCGGCATTGTATAGGACGTCGCCCGTGCTGCCGACGTTCTTCGGCATGGGGTCTGTCCGACTCTCGCGTCGGGAGGGTAGAGTGTCGGCGATGATCCTGTACCTCGACTGTGCGAACGGCATCAGCGGCGACATGCTCGTGGCGGCGCTTCTCGCCGTGTCGGGAGCGCGGCCCGACGACCCCGGCCCGCTGGACGACGTCGTGCGGCCGGCGCTGGCCGCCGCCGGCATCGACCCACGCCTGGTCGCCCTCGAGGAAGCGCGCCGCGGCGGTTTCGCGGCGCTCTCGTTCAGGGTCTTGGACGGCCCCGGTTTCGCCACCTTCGACGAGCTGATCATGTCGATGTACGCGTCGGACCTGGAGCAGCCGGTGGCCGACGCCGTCGCTTCGATCGCCGAGCGCATGGCGGCCGCCGAGGCCGAGGTCCACGGCGGCGACCAAGAGCACCTGCACGAGCTCAGCAGCATCGACACGGCCATCGACCTGATCAGCGCCGTGTCGCTCATGCACCGCCTCGCGCCCGAGCGCGTCGTGGCCTCGCCGCCGGCGCTTGGCGACGGCTCGATCGAGACGGCGCACGGCGTGCTGCCGGTGCCGGCCCCGGCCGTACTGTCCCTGCTTGCGGGGCTGCCCACGGCCGGCGGACTCACGGCGCCCGGCGGACAGCCGCTGGGCGAGCTCACGACGCCCACGGGCGCGGCGCTGCTCGCCCATTTCGCGGAGGAGTTCACGGGTCTCCCGGCGGGTCGCATCGAGCTCACGGGCTACGGCGCCGGGGCGCGCGACGTTCCGGGCCGGCCGAACGTGCTGCGGGCGGTGGTCGTCGAGGCACCGGACGCTGCCGACACGGGCGCCGCTGCCGCGGAGGACGCGCCGGACGCCGCCTTCGGTGGTCACGGCCCGGGTGACCACGTCCTTCTCGAGACGAACATGGACGATCTGAGCCCGGAGCTCCTGGCGCACGCCGCCGACGCGCTTCGCGAGGCCGGCGCCGTCGACGTCTGGATGAGCCAGGCGCTCATGAAGAAGGGCCGCCCCGGAGTCGTGCTGCACGTCCTCGCCACAGTGGCGGACCGCGAGCGCCTGGCCGGTCTCGTCTTCGCCGAGACCTCCACGTTCGGGCTGCGCGTGGTACCGTGCGGGCGCCTCTACGCCGAGGAGCGGCACGAGTCCATCAAGATCGGCACGCTCAAGGTCGGCGTGCGCCTGGGCTTCGTGGGGGGAAAGCTCGCCACCGTCTCGCCCGAGTACGAGGACGTGTGCCGCGTGGCCGCGGCCGTGGGGCGGCCGGCCAAGGTCGTGTACGAGGCCGCCCAGTCGGCGGCGCGCACCCGCTTCAGCGGCGCCTGAGGCCGGGGTCTCGGCGCCGTCCCGGCGCCGTCATCCGCCCGGCCGTTCTCCGCCCCTTGACCAAATTGACCCTCTCGATTACGCACCTGTACAATCCATCACAAGGAGCCGCTTCATCGTGCCACCCGGCACAGGCCCTTCCCCAGTGAGACGCGCGGAAGAGTGGAAACAAAGGAGGACGCGTTGACTTCGTCTGCGAAGCCCGTTCGCATATCCCCGGTGCCGAGCGACATCGAGATCGCCCAGGCGGCCACCATGCAGCCCATCCAGGCGATCGCCGAGAAGGCGGGCATCCTGGAGGACGAGCTCGAACTGTACGGGCGCTACAAGGCCAAGATCGACTACATGGCCGTGCTCGAGCGCCTCAAGGACAAGCCCGACGGCAAGATCATCAACGTGACGGCGATCACGCCGACGCCGCTGGGTGAGGGCAAGACCGTGACGGCCGTCGGTCTCTCCGAGTCGATGAACGCGATCGGCATCGACACCATGCTGGCCTTGCGCGAGCCTTCCCTCGGGCCGGTCTTCGGCATCAAGGGTGGCGCGGCCGGCGGCGGCTACTCGCAGCTGATCCCGATGGAGGACCTCAATCTCCACTTCACCGGCGACATCCACGCCGTGGGGACCGCCAACAACCTGCTCGCGGCCATGGTCGACAGCCACCTCATGCACGGCAACATGCTTGAGATCGACCCGCTCACCATCTCGTGGCGCCGTTGCGTCGACCTCAACGACCGCGCCATGCGCGAGATCGTCAACGGCCTCGGCGGACGCCTCAACGGCCTCCCGCGGCAGACCGGGTACGACATCACGGTCGCCTCCGAGGTCATGGCGATCCTCGGCCTCGCGACTTCCCTCAAGGACCTGCGCGAGCGTCTCGGCCGCATCACCTTCGGCTACAGCAAGACGGGCAAGCCGCTCACCGCCGACGACATCGGTGCCGGCGGCGCCATGACAGTGCTTCTCAAGGATGCCATCAAGCCCAATATCATGCAGACGCTCGAGGGCAACGCGGCCCTCATCCACGCCGGTCCATTCGCCAATATCGCCCAGGGCAACAACTCGATCATCGCCGACAAGGTCGCCATGAAGCTCAGCGACTACGTCGTCACCGAGAGCGGCTTCGCCGCCGACCTCGGCTCCGAGAAGTTCATGGACATCATCTGCCGCTACGGCGGCTTCACGCCCAGCGCCGTGGTCATCACCTGCACCATGCGCGCCCTCAAGATGCACGGTGGCCTGCCGGTCGACCCCGAGCTGCTCAAGGGCGAGAACAACGAGGCTCTGACGAAGGGTTGCGAGAACCTCGCCAAGCAGATTGAGAACATGAAGCTGTTCGGCCTGCCCGTGGTGGTGACCATCAACCGCTTCGCCTTCGACCGCGACACCGAGGTCGAGATCGTGCGCAAGGAGGCCATCGCCGCCGGCGCCGAAGACGCCGTGCCGATCAACGTCCACGCGCTGGGCGGCGACGGCGCCCAGGAGGCGGCCGAGGTCGTCAAGGCGGCCGCCGACAAGGGCGGCGACTTCAAGTTCCTCTACTCTCTCGACGCCTCCATCAAGGAGAAGATCGAGATCATCGCCACCAAGGTTTACGGCGCCGACGGCGTGGACTACCTGCCCGAGGCCGAGGCCAAGATCAAGCAGTTCACCGAGCAGGGCCTGGACAAGTTGCCTCTGTGCATGGCCAAGACGCATCTCTCGCTCAGCCACGACCCGGCGCTCAAGGGCCGGCCGCGCGGCTTCCGCGTGCCGATCCGCGATATCAGGCCGGCCACCGGCGCCGGGTATCTGTACCCGCTGCTCGGCGAGATGCGCACCATGCCCGGTCTGGCCAAGCGGCCGGCGGCCGTGGACGTCGACATCGACGTCGAGACCGGCCGTATCATCGGCCTGTTCTAGATCCTGACCACGGTGGATGCCCGGGGCGGGAGCGGCTGCGGCCGCCCGCCCTGCGGCGCCGCCGGCCGGGCGCCCCGGTCTCGGCGGCGCCCGGCGTCCCCATCACGCACGCTGGAGGTGCGCCGTGAGCGCCAGCCCGACCGTCTACGTCACTGAGCCTCTGCAGGTCTACTTGGAGGACGCTGCCGGCGACAAGCCGGCGCCCGGCGGCGGCAGCGTGTCCGCCTGCGCCGGCGCTCTCGGCGCCGCTCTGGTCTCGATGGTCTGCAACCTCACGCGAGGGCGCGAGAAATTCGCCGACGTCGAGACCGAGATGACCACGCTCGTCGCAGCCTCCGAGGCCGCGCGCCGGCGCCTCGAGCAGCTTCTGCAGGAGGACACCACCGCCTACAACGGGGTCATCACCGCCTTCAAGATGCCCAAGGAAACCGCCGAGGAGCAGGCGGCGCGCAGCCAGGCCATCCAGGACGGCCTCATCATCGCCGCCGACGTGCCGCTCGAGATCTGCCGCGTTGCCGTGGAGGTGTGCCGCCTCTCCAAGGTCGCGGCCGGCCTCGGCAACCCGCAGGCGGTCACCGACGCCGGCATCGGCGCCATACTCGGCGAGGCCGCCGTGGTGGGAGCCGCGCTCAACGTCAGGATCAACCTCGGCTCCATCAAGGACGAGGCCTACGTGCGGCGGGCGGCCGCCGAGATCGACGAGATCCAGGCCGAGGCCGCGGCGCTGCGCGCCGAGGTCCTGGTTATCACGCTCGCCAAGCTCTGACCGACCACCGACCACACACGAGAGGGACGCCCATGGCAGCTCAGATCATCGATGGCAAGGCCATCGCCGAACAGATCCGCGAAGAGATCAAGACCGAGGTCGCCAAGCTCGCCGCCGGCGGCGTGAAGCCCGGCGTCGCCACGATCCTGGTGGGCGACGACGGCGGGGCCCAGTTCTACCGCGGCCAGATCGAGAAGAACACCGGCGCAGTGGGCTTCGCCTACTTCAGTCACGTGCTGCCGGCCGGCAGCGGCGAGGACGAGGTGCTGGCGCTCATCGAGAGGCTCAACGCCGACACCCGCGTGCACGGCATCCTGGCGCTCATGCCCATGGCCGGCGGCATCGACCAGAACACGGTCTTCAACGCTATCGCCCCGGTCAAGGATCTGGACTGCGTGAACCCGGCCAACATCGGCCACGTGCTGCTGGGTGACCAGCTGTTCGCCCCGGCGACGCCCTCGGCCTGCATCGAGATCCTCGATCGCGAGGGCATCGAGCTGCAGGGCCTCGACGTCACCATCGTCAATCACTCCAACATCGTCGGCAAGCCCGTGGCCCTGCTGTGCCTCAACCGCAACGCCTCCGTGCACGTGGTGCACGTGTTCAGCAAGGACGTGCCCGCGGCCTGTCGTGAGGCGGACGTGATCATTAGCGCGGCCCCCGTGCGCGACCTCATCAAGGGCGACATGGTCAAGCCCGGTGCCGTGGTCATCGACGTGACGACGATGCGCGGCGACGACGGCAAGCAGGTCGGCAGCCTCGAGTGGGAAGGGGTTCTCGCGGTCGCCGGCAAGGCGACTCCTGTGCCCGGCGGCGTGGGTCCGGTCACCAACGTCATCCTGCTCAAGAACGCCCTCGTGGCCTGCAAGGCGCAGACCGGGGCCGGCTGAGCCTGCGCGTGAGCGGCGCTCGCCCGGCCGCGGAAGCGGTATCGGCGAGCGCCTCACTCGTGGTTCAATAGGGGCCCAGGAACGGAATGGGGAGGAGGGCGGCGGCGGTTCGCGCCGCCGCCCCTTGGCGAACGCGGAAGGTGACGTGGAGTCGATGCGATGCCCAGGCGAGTAGTCCGTACCGAATCGGCGCCGGCGGGCGATCCCCAGCACGACCTCAGCCTCGAGCAGGTCGGGACGATCGTTGCCGGGGGAGACGCGGGCGGGAACCTCATCGCGCTCTTGCAGCGCGCCCAGCAGGAGTTCGGCTATCTGCCCGAGACCGTGGTCGACGAGATCGCGCGCCTCAGCGGCGTGCCGGCCTCGCGCATCTACGGCATCATCACGTTCTACGCCCAGTTCTCCACCGTGCCCAGCGGCCGCCACAAGATCTGCGTCTGTCACGGCACCGCCTGCCATGTGGCCGGCGCCTCACGCATCACCGAGGCGTTCGAGCAGGAGCTCCGCGTCAACGACGGCGACACCACCGACGACATGGAGTTCACGCTCGACGCCGTCGCCTGCATGGGCGCGTGCTCGCAGGCGCCCGTGATGCGCATCGACGACGACACCTACGGCAACCTGGACGCCGACCAGACGCGCAAGGTCATCCGCGAGCTCGTCCGCGAGCTCGGTCTGGAGGGTCTCTACGGCGTCTCCGCGGCGGACCCCTCGGCGAAGAAGGGCGGAGACGGCGATGGCTGATCCCGCCGCCTCGCCAGGCCGGCCGGCGCCCGCCGACGGCGTCCGCGTCGCCGTCGGTCCGGACGGCGGCGGCAGGCGGCGCGTCTCGGTGTGCGCCGGCACGGCCTGTGTGTTCGCGGGCTCCATGAAGATCCACGATGCCTTCGTCACCGAGATCGAGGCCGCCGGCCTGGCCGGCGAGGTCGAGGTCTCGATCATCGGCTGCCACGGCTTGTGCTCGCAGGGCCCGCTGGCCGTGATCACCGACGGTGACACCTACTACCCCAGGCTCAAGGTCGGGGACGTGAAGCGAGTGGTCGAGGAGCACCTCGCCGGGGGGCAGGTGGTCGAGAAGCTGCTGTACGTCGACCCCGCGACCGGCGAGCGCGTGGCCTGCGCTCACGACATCCCCTTCTACCGGCAGCAGACGCGTATCGCCCTGCGTGACGTGGGCGTCATAGATCCCGAGGACCTCGACGAGTACCTGGCGCGGGGCGGCTACGCGGCCGCGCGCATGGCTCTCACCACGATGGCGCCCGAGGCGATCGTCCAGGAGGTCCTCGACTCGGGCCTTCGTGGACGCGGCGGCGCCGGCTTCCCCACGGGCGTCAAGTGGAAGTTCGCCGCCGCTTCGCCGGGCGACGTCAAGTACGTGATCTGCAACGGCGATGAGGGCGACCCCGGCGCGTTCATGGATGCCTCCATCATGGACGGCGACCCGCACGCCGTCCTCGAAGGGATGATCATCGCCTCGTACGCGATCGGCGCCCACGAGGGGTACATCTACGTGCGTGCCGAATACCCGCTGGCGGTCAAGCGCCTTCGCCTCGCCATTGCAGTCGCCGAAGAGCAGGGCTTCCTCGGCGCGGACGTCTTCGGCAGCGGCTGGGACTTCACGCTCAAGATCAAGGAGGGCGCCGGCGCCTTCGTCTGCGGCGAAGAAACGGCGCTCATCGCTTCCATCATGGGCGAGCGCGGGATGCCGCGGAAGCGGCCCCCGTTCCCGGCGGTCTCCGGCCTCTGGGGCAAGCCCACCAACATCAACAACGTCGAGACCTTCGCCAACATCCCGTGGATCATCGCCAACGGCTCGGCTGCCTACGCGGCCTACGGCAACGAAGCCTGCAAGGGCACCAAGGCCTTCAGCCTGGCGGGGAAGGTGGTCAACGGCGGCCTCGTCGAGGTGCCCATGGGCTCCACGCTCCGCCACGTGATCTTCGACGTCGGCGGGGGGGTCAAGGACGGCCGCGAGTTCAAGGCCGTGCAGCTGGGCGGGCCCTCCGGCGGCTGCGTCCCCGCCCATCTGCTCGACACCCCGGTCGACTACGAGAGCCTCGCCGCGACCGGCGCCATCGTCGGCTCCGGCGGCATGGTCGTCGCCGACGACTCCACCTGCATGGTCGACCTCGCCAGGTACTTTCTGCAGTTCACCCAGAACGAGAGCTGCGGCAAGTGCGTCCCCTGCCGCCTGGGCACCAAGCGCATGCTCGAGATCCTCGAGCGCATCACCGCCGGGGAGGGGAAGTACGGCGACATCGAGAAGCTCGAGAAGCTCGCCGTGACGATCAAGAAGACGAGTCTGTGCGGCCTCGGCCAGACGGCTCCGAACCCCGTGCTGACGACGATCAGGTACTTCCGCGACGAGTACGAAGCGCACATCGACGATCACCGCTGCCCGGCGGCTGCCTGCGGCGCGCTCATCGCGTACGCCATCGACCCGGTGGCCTGCACCGGCTGCATGCTGTGCGCCAGGAAGTGCCCGGCGGGCTGCATCGCGGGCGCGAAGAAGCAGCCGCACGCCATCGACCAGAGCCTCTGCATCAGGTGCGACGCCTGCCGCGCCGCGTGCCGGTTCGACGCGGTCATGGTGGTCAGCGGCCCCCACGAGATCGCCGCGGCGGTCACGGCGCAGCGCGGCGGCTGACGCAACGTCGAGGCGCTGTCGGATTCGGCAAGGTGTAAAATTCGCACCCTGCCGAATCCTACGAAGAGCGTCCGGCTCTTGACATTTTCCTACGCGGGGTATCGAAATAGACCCACCGGAAAGGCGCGAGACCAGGGGGTCGGGGGTGCCGTTTTCTCTTGACGCGATCGATCGCGGCATCGTGTCGCTGCTTCTCGAGGACGGCCGCATCTCGTCGGCCGAGATCACGAGACGCATCGGGCACGTGTCCGAGCGCGCTGTCCGCTATCGCATCGAGCGGCTGGTGCGCTCGGGTGTGATCCGCATCAGCGCGATCGTCAACCCTCAGGCAGTGGGTTTCACCGTCATCGGCGACGTTCTCATCGACGTCGCCCCCGGCAAGCTTCAAGACGTCGCCGCTCAGCTCGTGGAGTTCCCGACCATCAGCTACGTGGCCGGTTCCGTCGGCGAAGGCGACCTCAGCGTGCAAGTCTACGCGCGCGACACCGAGGAGCTCCTACGCTTCGTCAACGAAGTGATCGGCAAGGTCCCTGGAGTCACCCGCACCAAGCTCGCGATGGTGCCGTGGAAGCTCAAGGATGTCTATCAGTGGCAGGTGCCTGTGGAGGCCGCTGAAGAAGGGAGGGCGCTCGGCTGAGGCGTTAGCGTTCTCGTGTCTCCGACCATCAACGCGCGTATCGCTGCCTGTGGGGCCCACGGCGGCGGTGCCCGGAATCACAGTAAGGGGGAAGTGTGGCTGAAGAACTAGCCTTTGCCCGCAAAGCGAGCGGCCTCGTTCGCGGCCTGTCCATGTGGGATGCCTTCGCCGTCGGCTTCATGAACCAGGGGCTCACTCCGAGCATCTGGGTCGTCGTGAGCCTCGGCGTCGGTACCTTCCTGGGCGCCAACCTCATCATCGCCACCATCATCTCGGTCGTCTTCGCCGGCATCGGCTTCCCGCTGGTGTGGGGCATCCTCGGCGGCTCGATGCCGAGGTCGGGCGGCGAGTACATCTACAACTCGCGCATCTTGCATCCGATCGTCGGCATCGCGCAGAGCTTTGGAGACGCCGTCATCTGGCTGATGTGGATCTACGTGCTTGCGCCGCTGGCGGTGGATCCGGGCCTCACGATGACCTTCCAGTTCGTGGGTTGGGCCGGGGCGGCCGACTGGCTCATCAACAACACCTGGGCCGCCTTCCTGGTGGCGACGATCTTCAACATCGTCGGCTTCATGTTCGTGGTCTTCGGCATCAGGATCTTCGCCAAGGTCCAGAAGGTCGTGATGGTCTTCGGTATCGGTGGGTGCGCCGTCATCGGCATCGTGCTCACCATCACGTCACGGGCATCCTTCATGGCGAAATGGGACGTGTGGGTGACGGCCAACGGCTCGGCCGACCTCGTGTACCGCAACTTCTCGAATGTCGTTGCCAAGGCGGGCGCCGGACCGATCCCGGTCACGTGGGACTGGGCGGGCACGCTCGGCGTCATGGTCGCCATGTCGTGGCTCTTCGCGTACGCCTACTCGATCTCGTTCATCGCCGGCGAGGTCAAGCGCCCGGACAAGACCATCATCATGTCGAACCTGTTCGCCATCCTGGTGCCGGCCGCCTTCATGCTCTGGATCGGCGCGGCGATGTACCACTCGATCGGCTTCCAGTTCCTGTCGGCCTCGGGCTATGCAGACAACAACGGCATCGACGCCATCGCCAACTTGCCGTGGTCCACGCACTTCGTCGGCCTCGCCGCCGTGATGGCGGGAGGCAGCGCCTTCGGCAAGTTCATCAGCGCGATCATGGGCCTGTCGTACGTGGCCTTCACCCTGTGGTGGATCGCGCTCTCGTACCTCGCCTTCCCGCGCATCCTGTTCGCCTGGGGCATGGACCGTATGGGCCCGAAGTGGTTCACGGACATCAATCCCCGTTTCGCATCTCCCGTG
>Ga0209226_10001510_pt1 | contig 10512 bp, 8 predicted proteins | sample BarGraNGADG00212_2_FD_184497 | JGI IMG/M metagenome (GOLD analysis project Ga0209226, IMG submission 184497) | Arctic peat soil microbial communities from Barrow, Alaska, USA - Barrow Graham LP Ref core NGADG0011-212 (SPAdes) (version 2) | ecosystem: Environmental > Terrestrial > Soil > Wetlands...
TTCCCCCATTCCCCCTGGCTTCCTTTAACCCTCCGTTATTTCAGGCAGCGCACGGAGATGCCCGTGGTCCACTTGACGGTTTTCCACTCGACGGCGCTGGAGCCGCTGCGCAAGACCAGGCAGCGGGCCGTTTCCCCGTTCATAAAACAGGAATCGGTCCAGAACCAGGCTTCCTGGCGGAACAGGACCATGCCGCCGTTGGCATCGCGGATGCCCGCGCCCCGGGCCGAAAAACCGCTTTCATTCGTGGCGCCGCTATTGGGCTCGCTCCAGTACAAGGAACCGGTCGCCTTCAGCTTGCCGCCGGCAATGGCCTCGCCGCCCAGGTTGCTGATCAGCGTATTCCATTCCGCTTCCGAAGGGAAATGGAATCCCGGCGGGCAGATCCCCTGGATCGGAGGCGCCATTTTGCTCATGTCATAGCCCCCGACTTCCCGCCATTGGTAGAGGCCGCCATATTCAGGGACCAGGGCGGCATCGTTCCGGGGAGCGTATTTTTCGATTCCCGCGTTGTCCTTCTGCTCGAGGTTGCCGGCGATCGATTTGCCGAGCGCGAGGTTCTCCTGCAGCCAGCACTGGCTGCCGATCACGACGGTATGATAGGTCCGTCCTCCGTATTCAACCGTACCGCAATCGGGAAAATGCTTGACCATGGCGATATTTTTTTTCATGGCTGCGGGCTTGGCTGCGGGTGGTTTTTTTGGCTGGCTTTGAGAAACGAGCGCCTGGCCGACGAGGGCTGCGAGGAGCAAAGGAAAAAGTAAGATCATCTTGAATGCAGGTTTCATCATCCCTCCAGCTGCACAAGGGAAACAGTTCTCCCCTGAAAGAAGATTCTAAGTGTAACCGCAGCAAATGTCAAAGGTTGAAAATGGGGACAGCGGCTCAAAATTGCCGGCATCGTCCCCAACGCTAAATCGCCCTCGGGCCTGCCGCCGGGGATTTGCTCTAGTCGGTCATTTCACTCGGATTGGGAGTCTTAATGATCAGGAAACTGGCATCCTGGCCGGACTTGTTCTTTATGTTCATCGCAGTCCTATGGATAACAGGCACCAGGGATCCTTCCCTGACAAGAATCTCCGTTCCGTCCAGGTTGATGAGCACCTCGCCCCTGACAACCAGGATATGAACATTCGAATTCGCATCATGCTGGGGGACGCTTTGCCCGGGTTTCAAGGCTGCCTGCATCAACTGTAAATATTTTTCATCTACCAGTTTCCTGCTGCCCATTTTTTCTTCTTGATATGGAATTTTTTCCAAAACATTTTCCATTGATTGCTCCTTTTTTGGGTCTCGATCGATCATGATTGCATTTTAAAATATTGCCTTTCAGTTTGCAAGGTTCAAGCGAATTCATTTTGTCAGATCAAATGTAATAACGAAACGGGTTGTTGCCCAAACAGGTTAACAACCCGTTGAGACCTGACTCCGTTACCTTCCCCTTACTTTGTCCGGGTCAGCGTCGACTCTCCCTTGTAGGTGCCGCCCTTGTCCAGACGGGTAACCGTGTAGCGCAGCGAAAGGATGTTGCCCCGGAACGTGCCGCTGATCTGATAGGACCGGGTGGACGTTCTTCCCTGCAAGGTCAAGGCGGCAGGCCCGGAACGGCGCCCGCTCACGCGAACAGTGCCGCTCCACGTCCCCTCAAGGTTTCCGCCAGACCCCTCCGTGAGCACCAGCGAGTCGGCCCCCTTTTCTCCCAGAGTGTTGGTCCATGTCCCCCGCCAGGTGCCCGCGAACATTTCGTTGACCGCGGAGGAACGCTTTTCCGCGGGCCGCCCGGAAACCGTGGCGCTCCAGGACCAGCCGCCAGCGTACCAGCTCGCGGTCCCGGCGCTGACCCGGCTGCCGTCCGCTGACAAGGTGCCGGAATAGCGGCCTTTGTTGCCGCGGCGATAGAATACGATCCGCTTGCCGTTGAACGCTTCGATTTCAATAACATCCCGCAGGGAACCGTTCCAGACCGCGTCAAAGATATCGGTCCCGGCCCGTCTCGTCCAGGTCCCATTGTAGACGTTTGCCCCGGCCATTTCCCTGACGATCATGGTTTTTCCCAGGACATCCCCGAACCGGGATGCGCTGCTCCCCCGGTTGTCAGTGGCAACGACCGGCGGTTGGGAGACGGTATCTCCGGACCACACCAACACCGAAGGATCTCCGGCCGGGAATGGCTCAGGCGCCTGGACACTTCCGCCCCGGGCCACCACGGCCTGGAAGCCCACGGGGATTTTCAGCGGCGGCTTTCCCGGGCTGAGGATCTCCGGGGCGCCCGCAAAGTTCCTGACGACGATGCTCCCGCTCTTGTTGAGCGAGACCCCCACCCGGGAACGGAGGCGTACGGCCAGCTTCTCCCCCCCGAGCTTGCTGGCACTGAAAAATAACGCGATCTTTACGACAATGCCCGTGGTCGAGCGGGCCGCCACGGTCCGCAGGAGGATCTCAAGGCCCTTTTCAGCCGCCTTGCCGGAAGCCGATCCCGCGCCCTTGACCAGGCCCTGGTCGATCATGGCGTTTATCTCATAAGCATTGGTCACGAAGCGGGATGTGTCGGTGCTGAGGAATTTGCCGGCCCCCATGGTCAGGGTCCATTTTACGTCATCACGGTTGTAGTACACGACCGCGGTTCCATCCAGGAATTTGACCTGGACGCCGACATCAGGGGGGAGGACGAGTTCGTCGCGTGAGCTGCCTTTCATCGGCTGTTCCTTGGGGAGCTTGGCGCCCTTGAAAATCGGCATCTCGTCCCGACGGCAGCGGATGGTTTCCACCGTGAACAGTGAGTTGATCTGGATTGGAATTTCCAGCTTTTCGGTTTGATCTCCTTCGCCGATCTCGCTCTTGAGTTTAACGTGAAGATTTGTCGTGAAATATTTTGGCATGGTGAGAAAGGTCTTAACGCCAAAATCAACAAAAGGAAGTTCAAACGTTGCTTCTTTGGCGTGCAGTTCGGGATTCAGAATCAATGCATCTTCATTGGTGTAGATATAAAAATTGTCGCCGCTGTCAATATCGGCGGCGTATCTGCCCGGCAGCGGATTTCTGCCACCGAGCAGGATGCTGGCAATCGAAAAACTATTTTTGTAAGCATCATTCAGGCTGACTTTAATCCGCAGAGCCATTGGTTTGTCTTCTGAAAATGGCAGCTCGGTGCCAAGTTGGTACGAATACGAAAGTTTCTCGCCATACGGTTTAGCCGCTGGCGCTGCTTGCGTTGACCAGGTTCCACTTGAACGCGCTTGGGATACGTTATTATAAACTTCATCATACCACCAGGCGCCGGAAGCGGTTTTGCCCTTGATTTCCCCGGTAAATCCCCCGATCACCCGGAATACAGCCCCTTCGAGCACGCCCACTCCCACAGTACCGTTTGACTCAACAATTCCCAAGAGCTCTCGTTGGATACCACCTCTGAGATTTCCCTTCACGGTATTGCCTTCTACCGTAAATTCAAAAGTTCCCGCTAAATTACCAGTAAAGCGGCCTCTATAAGTCCCATTATAGCCTTGGGCGAAGATGCCCAGGCTCAGGATCAATGGCATTAGCAAGAGAATGGCTGCCGGAAAAACAAACCTTCGAAAAACTCCATTATTCGGCGCATTGGAGACAACCTTGCCTTTAAAGCCAAAAATACTGTCCGGAATCGAATTTCTAAAAACGCTCATTTTGATCTCCTTATAAAATGGGAATCGCCTTTGCCGGGCTTTTCGCCTCGATCAAGCCATGGATCCTTTCGACGAATCTCTCACCCCCGAGAATCCATCCGCCCCGGGAAACTCAATACGCATCGGCCTGGACATGAAGGCATCATATCAAGTCAAATGTAATAATGTAAGACCTGGCACCATTGCCCTTTAGGAGCCGATGACGGCGGCGGTCTTTCTCCAGGGAACGACCGAAACGCCGTTGCTCGTCACGGCGCGCTCGCCCCCATATACCAGGAATGCAGGATCGTCGCCAGCGCCGGCCAGCTTTCTCCACTTTTGGATCCCCTTGAAGAAATCGGGATTCAGCGTTGCGGCCGACTTGATCTCTACAGGGACCAGCTCGCTTCCCCGGTCGATGAGCAGGTCGATCTCGTCGCCCAGGTTGTTCCGCCAGAAAAACAGGTTGGAAGCCAGGCCGCGGTTGAAGCGGCCTTTGAGCAGCTCCGCCACGACCAGACTTTCGAACAAGCCGCCACGCTGGGGATGAATGGCCAGGTGGGCGGCGTCCTGGATGTTGAGCAGCCAGGCGGCCAGGCCGGGGTCGTGAAAATAGAGCTTGGGCAACTTCACCAGCCTCTTGCCGAAGTTGCGGAAGTGGGGGCGCAGTAGGAAGACGATGTAGCTGGCTTCCAGGACCGATATCCAGCTCCTCGCCGTGTTGTGGGTGATGCCGCAGTCGTTGGCCAGCGAGGAGAGGTTCAGCAGCTGCCCGATGCGCGCCGCGCACATGCGCAGGAACAATTGAAATGTGCCCAGGTCCTTGATGTTGAGCATCTGGCGCAGGTCCCTCTCCACGTAGGTGGAGACGTAAGACGCCTGCCACATGGGCGGGGCCAGGCGCCTGTCGTAAAGCGGAGGGTATAGCCCTTTGAAAAGCAGCGCGCTCACCCCGGGGATGGGCACCCCGGCCCTGTCCAGTTCAGACAAAGAAAAGGGAAGGAGCTGGACGAGCCCCGCCCGGCCGGCCAGCGACTGGCTGATGCCGCTGAGCAGGCCGAACTGCTGGGAACCGGTCAGGATGAACTGTCCCGGCTTCTTGCGGCTATCGATGATCGCCTGCAGGTAGGAGAACAACTTGGGAAACCGCTGCGCTTCATCGATCACGGCGCCGCCGGCATGGCTTTCCAGGAATCCGCGCGGGTCGGCCGCGAGCAGCGCGTGCACATCGGGGTCCTCGAGCGAGAGGTAGGGCTTGCGCGGGAACAGCGCGCGCACCAGCGTGGTCTTTCCCGACTGCCTGGGCCCGGTCACGGCCACAACCGGGAAGCCTTTCGCCATTTCCAGCAATGCCTTTTCCGCCTCTCTTTTTATCATGGAGTCATCCTCTCATACTAAATACAATTTGTCAATACAATTCTCATTTTGTATAAAAATGCTTCCCCCAGGCGATCACCGCTTCTTATTGGGAGACGGCGCTTATATTTTTTGTATATGTCATGATTTTCTGTTTTTTTCATAGCGATACAGTGCGCCCAGGGCATTCAATTTAACACCGGCGAACTCCTGCAACTTGGCTATCTCGCGGTATTTCACCCCCTCGCGGTCCTTGCTATTATGCTAATTACATAAATACAAGCACTGTCTCCCAAGTTCCATGATTAATTCTCAACACGGCTGCTGTCATAATGCAAGACCTGACCCCGGAGCTACCCAAACTTTATTTTAGGAGCTTCGGGTGTGGATATAAGGGACGGAACCTGCATTTTTAAGAAATGATGGAACGCCTAAGGGAAAGTCAGCCTCGCTCTCCGGCCCCGATGGCCCCTAGGTCCCGGACGGCCGCCGGCAGTGGCTGCGCACCAGGTGTGCCAGCAGGAACATGAAGATGTCGCTACGCCGCACCCGGCGTATGTCGTTGCCGTGCACGTCGAACCAGAAGCGGGCGAGCTGCTCCACGGCGCTGCACATGGCGGCGATGGCGGCCTGAATGTCGCCCTCGCCCTTGGCCAGCATGCTCTTGAGCATGCGGTTGATCAACAAAATGCGCTCCTCGCAGTCGCCGTCGCCGCCGGCCCGGGGCAGGTCGCTGGCATGCATCTCCTGGAACACGGCGTCCCTGACGTCGGGCTCCAGCAGCAGGTCGGCCTCGTAGACGACGAAGGAGCGGAGCTGCTCCGCGGGATTGACCAGGTCCCCCCGCACCTCTTCCTCGGACGGGATGTGGCCCAGGAAGGCGAGCAGGTACTGGAGGATGCTGCGCACCCTCTCGATGCGTTCGCGCCGGCGGAAGTAGCGCAGCAGGTTTTCGGGAGGCATCACCTGCTTCATGCGCTCGGCCAGGGCGTAGTTGGGGTCGGCCTCCAGGATCTTCATCACGTACTCGGCCTCCAGGCGCACCCATTCGAGCATGGCCGGATCACTGAAGTTGTAGGCGGCGAACAGCTGGTCGATCTTCATGGCAGCCGATCGCCCGCGACGGCGAACCATACCGGCCCCGGGAGGATCGTTAGGGGTCGGTCCTCGATCACATTGCGGTCCCTTTCAGTCAGTAAAAATGAGCGTATCCAGATCATCTCTCTCCCTAAATCGCGTCTAAATTCAAACAATTGTTCAGTAGTATGCATGGATCCGCCGGGCCAGGCAATCGGGGATTTCCCTATGGCAAGGTTCTGAATTTCCTTAAATGAGGGACATCAAATTAGGGTCAGGTCTTGAATTATCAAAGTCACAAAGTCAAGCACCGTCCCCAACTCCCCCCTCGGTGTTCCGGCCCGGGGATCCCCCTTGACGAGAGACGTTCCAAAGGGGACAATGTTGCCAGCCGGTCAGGCCGATAGGCCGTGAGACGGCTTCGAAATGCCGAAATCATCTATTTACGGAGGTCAGGAATGAAAAGAAATGTCATCGTGCTGGCATTTTTACTGCTGGTATTCGTGAATTTTTCGCTGCCGGCTGCAGGCCCGGAGGCGTCCGACAGGATCCCGCGTCCAACGGACAGGTGGCAATCGCCGCCTGACGACTGGCTGCAGGTACTTTACTCGCCGCAATACTTCGATGTCTGGACGGCGCCGGGCGGCAAATACCTGCTGCTTGCCGATCCGGTGCTCTATCCCCCTCTGGCCGAGCTGGCGGCGCCGATGCACAAGCTGGCCGGGATGCGGGTGAATCCTGCCAACAACGGTTTCCAGGGCCAGCATGGGGGTACATCCCCCCGCCTGGTGCAGGTCGAGAATGGAGTCACGATACCGCTGCCGCTGCCGCAGGGGGCCGAACTCCTCGATGTGGAGTGGACCGCCGACGGCCGGCGTTTCGCGCTCACCGTCGGGCTGAGCGACCGGATCGGCCTCTGGATCGGTTCGGTGCAAGGCGACCTGGCCATGGTCGGGGACATCGCCCTCAATTCACTGCTGGGCACTGCCGTCAGCTGGCTTCCCGACCAGAAACGGCTGCTGGTCCGCGGCATCCCTGAGCGCGGTCCCGCTCCCGAAGCGCCGGCCATCCCGGCCGGTCCCGAGATCCTCGAAGGATCCGGGGCCTCGGCCCGTTCCACCTACGAGGCCCGCAACCTGCTTGAAACCGCTCATGATGACGCGCTCTTTGGCTACTATGCGACCTCGGAGCTGATCCTCTACGACCCGGCTACGGGCGAAAAGGAAACCATTGGCAAGCCGGCGCCCTACGCCACGGCCGATTTCTCCCCGGACGGCAACTATCTCCTTGTCGAGCGCCTGGTCGGGCCATGGTCCCACGAGGTCGGCTGGGGGCGTTTCGCCACTGAGGTCGAGGTCTGGAACGCCAGGGGCGAGTGGGTGGCCAGGATCGCGTCCCTGCCGGTGGCCGACCAGGTCCCGAATTATGGAGTGCCGCTGGGACCGCGTTCGGTTTCGTGGCGCCCCACGGCTCCCCACCAGCTTTTCTGGGTCGAGGCGCTGGACGGCGGGAATCCCGTGGCCAAGGCCTCCCATCGCGACCGGCTGATGAACCTGAGCGCGCCCTTCACGGAACCCCCCCGGGAGGTCTTCCGGGCCGAGCACCGTATCGAGCCCGGGAGGAATGCCTGGGGCGATAACGGCGGCATGCTGATGCTCACCCAACAGGAGCGGATCCGGCGCTGGCGCTATGTCTGGCTGCTGGACGTGGACCAGGGCACCTCCCGCCTCTGGTACGACCTGGATGAGGACGACCGCTATGGAGACCCGGGCTATCCGCTGTTCCGTTTGCTTGCCAACGGCCGCCCGGTGCTGCACCAGAAGGGAGACGCGGTCTATTTTCGCGGCAGCGGCGCCACCGATCAGGGTGACCGGCCCTTCCTGGACCTGCGCCACCTGGACGGCAACAAGACCGAGCGTCTCTTCCGCTGCGATCCCAGGCGCTACGAAACCTTTGTGGCGTTCGCCGGCGACGAAGACCGCTTCATCATGCAAGCGGAGTCCGTCCGGGAGATGCCCAACTACTTTCTGGCCACGTTGGGCAAGGAGATCAAGGCGCCCAAGGGAGAGGGCACTCGGGCCCTGAAGCGCAGGCCGATCACGCGGTTCAAGGATCCCGCGCCCCAGCTGCGGCAGATCGAGAAGCGCCTCGTGCGCTACCAGCGCCAGGACGGAATTCCCCTGAGCTTTCAGCTGCTTCTTCCTCCCGGCTACAAGAAGGGAGAGCGCCTGCCCACGGTGCTCTACGCCTACCCCATGGAATACTCCGGGGCGGCCACCGCCGGGCAGGTCAGCGGCTCGGCCCAGCGCTTCATGCGCTTCTCCGGCCCCAGCCATCTCTTCTTCCTGCTGCGGGGCTACGCCGTGCTCGACCAGACCGCCATGCCGATGGTGGGGGATCCGGAGACCACCTACGACACCTTCGTGCCCCAGCTGGTGGCCGACGCCGAGGCCGCGGTCGCCAAGGCCATCGAGATCGGGGTGGCCGACCCCGAGCGGATCGGCATCATCGGCCACAGCCATGGCGGGCTGATGGTCGCCAACCTGCTGGCGCATACCCGCCTCTTCCGGGCCGGCATCGCCCGCAGCGGATCCTACAACAAGTCCAACCAGCCTTTCGGCTTCCAGTCGGAACGCCGCTCGCTCTTCGAGGCCAGGGAAGCCTACATCGCCCTTTCGCCGATCTTCTTCGCCGACAAGGTCAAGGCGCCGATCCTGATCATCCACGGCAAAGACGATTCCAATCCCGGGACGCGGACCTACCAGTCCGAGGTTTTCTTCGAGGCCGTGCGGGGGACGGGCGGCGTCGCCAGGCTGGTGCTGCTTCCTTTCGAGGACCATGGCTATCAGGCCCGCGAGAACGTGGAGCATGTGCTTTGGGAACAGCTGCGCTGGTTCGACATGTACTTGAAAGGAGACGGGTCACAGGCGCCGCATTGATCCGCTTTTAGACAGCACCGTCCCCAGAGGCCCCGCCTACCATGGCATTTTTTAGCCTTTTTTTTGCATATTCGGTTGAAAGCAGGCTGGCATCAGGCGCAATGCCCACCCTCGGCAGATCCAGGCGATCGGCATCCCAGCAAACGCCGATCGTCGGGTCACTGTTCACCATCCCGTCGTTATGGGATCGTATCGCATATTCCAGTATTGCCATTCGCCTGGGATCCAGATCCAGCATGCCCTTGTCATATAATTCCCGGGCAAATTCCGCAGCCCGCTCGCCATGCTTCTCGCCGGTTCCTTCATTTTGCCTTTTGCAGTCATGCAGGATGGCAAACAGTCTTGCAACCTCAATATCACAGCCAGGAGTATTTTTTCCTAACTCCATCGCATTTCTCTCAACCTGCTCCCAATGCCCGGGACCATGAAGCGATCTCTTTAAATCCAGTTGAAACACTCTTTTCGCTTCAATCAATACTGCCGTTAATTTCCTGTCGCGTTTTAATTTATTGACTTCACTCATCACTGATTTTTCTGCATATAAACAAGCACCGTCCCGCAAATTCCATTACTTCGCGTAAAACTGCAGGGTTTTGGCGGCGTTGAGGTAATGGCCCACCACGGAGCCGTACACGCGCTCATCGGCCGTCAGGATCAGGATGAAAACCTTGTTCGCCTGGTAGGTGAGGAACTGCCGCTGCCGGATCCCGGCTCCTTCGTACGCATACTCGGAATCCAGCTCCCGTCCCGTGAGGCTGCCGGCCGTGGTCCAGGTATCGTTGCGGATGCGGCCCTTGAGCACGCCGGTGATCTGGTCGATGAGCTGCTGGGCGACCAGGTTGATCGCTTCCTTGTTGCGGGAGTCGCCGGCCCCGGTGACGGAAACGACCTGGACGTTCAGGCTGGACACGGGGCTGTTCTTGGCGTTGGCCAGGAACATGCAGATCACGCTTGCCTTCCCCTTTTCCCCTTCGACCCATCCGGCCGGGTATTGGATGGAAAAACCGTAGTCCGGGCTGGAGAACGTCCGGTAGGCGGGAGCTGGCGGCGCTGCCGCCTTGGCCGGTGACACGGCGAACCCGATGGCGCCCTGCTCCTTCCGGTTCAGATGGAACACGACTTTGTAGCGGCCAATGAACCAGCCGCTGGCGGGGGGCGTGATCTTGAGCGAGAGGTAGCCGGTGCCGTAGACATCGGGGAATTCCTTGACGGCGATCTGCTGCGGCTGGCCGTCCTTCAGGAAATACGCGATGATCTTGACCTGCGTCCCCGACGGGGCATCCGAGAGCTTGACCGTCAGGTAGATCGGCTTGGCTTCGGGGCCGAAGGTTTCGCTGACGCCGACGGGGCTCTGCAGTTTGGGATCCACGCCTCGCGCTGCCCGCATCTCGCTGAGCCTGGCCGTGCTCTCCGCCGGGGCCAGCGCCGCCGCCCAAAGGCATATCATAACTGCCGCCGCGATCTTTCTCATGCTCATGCCCTCACCTCCCAATGGATTT
>Ga0209226_10001512_pt1 | contig 10509 bp, 8 predicted proteins | sample BarGraNGADG00212_2_FD_184497 | JGI IMG/M metagenome (GOLD analysis project Ga0209226, IMG submission 184497) | Arctic peat soil microbial communities from Barrow, Alaska, USA - Barrow Graham LP Ref core NGADG0011-212 (SPAdes) (version 2) | ecosystem: Environmental > Terrestrial > Soil > Wetlands...
ACGATATGAATGAAACTCCAACGATATTTAAATGGAAGTACAAAATGGATAAAATGGCTGGAGGGATTGTTGTTGATAAGGACCACGGGGTATTGATATGTTGATTTGGAACTGTAACACTAGAGAGAAATCAGATAACTCCAAGGATGCTTTTGGCTGGCTCAGAAAGAACTATCCGGCAATAGCCAACCATTTGATGCCCTTTGCGGAAGATGCCCAAAAACGGTACGACAAAGGGGAATACTGGTGGGAGCTACGGGCTTGCGATTACTATGATGAGTTCGAAAAGCCGAAAATCGTTTATGCAGAGATCGCCACAAAAGGGCAATTTACATTCGATTCTAATAGCTATTTTTATGACACAACGGCATATATTATGGGAAGCGATTCGAAATACCTCTTAGGAATATTAAACTCTAGACTTTGGACATTTATGTTCTCAAAGGTTAGTTCGACAATCCGAGGTGGCTTCTTCCGATGGAAGCGCCAATACATGTCACCACTCACAATTCTATCTATTAATTTCTCAGATCCCAATGAAAAGGATCTACATGATCGCATGATCGCCTTAGTTGACGGGATGCTAGCTCTTCATAAGCAATTGGCAACCGTGAGGGCAGGGCATGAGAAAACAGCGATCCAGCGGCAAATAGAGGCAACTGATAGGCAGATAGATAATTTGGTCTATGAACTCTATGGGCTGACCGTGGACGAGATCAAGATCGTTGATGAAGCACTTTCGCCATCCAATATCCCTGCAAACCTCGATCCGGTCTTGAGTTGACCGGCATTAATCCACTTGGAAGCCGAATCGGCATTCTCCTCCTATCATCCCCCAAGACGTTTGCCTCCCTCCTATTCATTCTGCATATTCTTAAAAAAATCTTAAATACATTCGGTTCCCAATACGATTATTGACACCGGGGCGACAACCCCATTCCCTGAAGAGTCCAGATTCATTCCTACTCCGAATATGGCTCTCCAGGGTTACGCTTCAATAGGCCGAATGAACGCCAAGCCAAGGAGGGAAGAATATGAAACGCACAGATTTTGTAGCCATCATGACTGCGGTTATAGCGGTATTGTTGATAGCAGGCTGCGTGAGTGGGCCACAAAAAGAGACATCCACATCAACATCTTCAGCCTCATCCGCAACGCCACAACCACAAACCACATCAACTCAAACCACCAAGACGAAGACAGAACAAAATATGATAGGAAACAAATCGTCGGGATACTGAATCAGTCTTGGCAGTAACCTCTTTTTTGGAACCGACTGCTCTTGCAGGTGCACCTTCACGAAAAACCTTCAGGTTCGGGTTGGGCTTATCTTTGGAGTAGCGGCCTTCGGGCATATGCGGTATCGCCCGTTTGCGTTGCACTGTTTTCTTGCGCTCGCCTTTCCATTCTGTCATAATAACATGCAAATTCATTGCATGTCATAAACTCCGTTTTATGATACACAAACGGATTTGTGGATCATGCATTAGACGCAAACTCCGTTGTATATCATAGATACTCGTTTGGTGATAAACAAATGGATTTGTGTTTCATGTGTTACATGCAAATTCTGTTGTTGATCACAGAACTCTGTTTGATGGTACACAACATATTCCATGACAATAAACGGCATGAAGAGTTATCTCCTGCACCTAAAAGCAATAAGAAAGAATGCTCTGAGTTCTCCTGACGCCACCGCAGAAAGCAGGTAAGCTACAGTCAGTATCCCTGTGGATCTCAAGCATCCTCCCTTCCAACGGGTGGAACTGAGTCCACCCTCTGATCTCTTGCCCTTCTGCTTCGCTCTCGAAAGGATCAAATGCTTGTACATCTTTAAGCGTCGGAGAAGAAGGAATGCTCATGAAGGTTCTTGTCAGTGATTCTTTAGCAGAAGAGGGAGTAAAGAGGCTGGAGTCGGGTGCCGACGTTGATGTTATCACCAACCTCTCTCCTGAAGAGCTCATTCAGAAGATTGGAGAATACGATGCCCTGGTCATACGAAGCGGGACGAAAGTAACGGCCGACGTCATCAAAGCCGCGGACCGGCTCAAAGTCATCGGCAGAGCCGGTGTCGGCATCGATAATGTGGACGTGGAGGCCGCCACCAAGAAAGGCATCATCGTGCTCAATACACCCGGCGGAAACACCATCTCTGCTGCCGAGCACACCATCGCCATGATGCTGGCCCTGGCCAGGAACATCCCCCAGGCCAATGCCGCGCTGCATAAGGGCGAATGGAACCGCAAGAAGTACACCGGAGTCGAGTTCTTCAACAAGACCCTGGGCATTGTGGGCCTGGGCCGCGTTGGGGCCGAGGTTGCTACCCGCATGAAGTCCTTCGGCATGCAGATCATCGCTTTCGATCCCTTTGTTTCCGAAGAGCGGGCCAAGCAGATGGGCCTGACCCTCGCGCCGCTGGAGACTGTGCTGCGGGAGGGCGACTTCATCACCGTGCACACGCCCCTGACCAACGAGACCCGCAACCTGATCGATGAAGACGAGTTCAAGATCATGAAGCCGGGCTGCCGCATTGTGAACTGCGCTCGGGGCGGAATAATAAATGAAGCCGCTCTGGCCAAAGCCGTCGCAGACGGAACAATTGCCGGAGCTGCGGTAGACGTCTTCACCAAAGAGCCGCCCACCGGAAACCCCCTGCTGGAGCAGGAAAAGATAATAACCACGCCACACCTGGGTGCCTCCACTGCAGAGGCGCAGGTCAATGTGGCTCTGGCTGTGGCTGACCAGATCCTCACCATCGCCAAAGGGGGCTTGCCCACCAATGCCATCAACATGCCGGCCATTTCTCCTGAGACCCTGGCAGTCATGGAGCCTTATATGATATTGGCCGAAAGGATGGGAGCTCTTCTTGGGCAGCTAGTGGGCGCCGGTTTCGAGAGCATGGAGCTCATATATAGCGGAAGTGTGGCTGATAAGGATATCAGACCCGTGACCATATCCGCCATCAAGGGCCTCCTGGGAAGCCTGATGGGAGTGGGCAGCGTGAACTTCGTCAATGCCCAGAGGACGCTCAAAGAGATGGGTGTCAAACTACTGGAAGGCAAAACAGAGTCGGCCAATGGATACAGCAACGCCATCACTATTAAGCTGACCAAAAATGGTGCGACGTCTATGCTGCAGGGCACGGTATCCGGAAATAAAGAGACGCGCATTGTGCAGCTCGACGACTACAAGACTCACATCCCCACCGAGGGAGATATGGTGATCGCGGTCATCGAGGACAAGCCCAATATAATCGGCCCGTGCTGCGTGGTCCTTGGCGAGGGAGAGATCAACATCGGCTCGATGCACGTAGGCCGCATAGATGCAGGCAAGCCGCAGCTCATGGTGCTGAGCGTGGACCACATGGTGTCGGATGATATCATGAAAAAGCTCCTGGAAGTGCCGGGAGTGACCAGCGCCAAGATGGTAGAGCTCTGAAGCCCTGAGAATTGGATTATTGAATTCGATTTGCCGGAGCGGGCAGGCGTAATCCCGCCCGCCAATTTTTTGTAATCAGTTCTATGCTATTCTATGTTGTACCGGCGTCGTTCCGGACGCACTTTCCCGATACCACCAAAGCCGATACTCCAGACGCCGCCAGCTCCTCTTTGAGCCGCTTCTCCAGCTCCTTCTCAGAACACGGACTCTCCAGCATGGTTGTCGGCACCAGCGCCTCCAGAAGAGCCGTGAGATCGGGCGCTTCCTGGCCGCCGGTCATGGCAGCCACGTCATTCTTGAGGACGACCACGAGCACCTCTCGCTTCTGCCAGACGGCATTGATCAAGGCCTGCAAACCCGAATGCGCCAGAGCATAGTCGCCTATAACCGCAATTCCCTTTTTCCGGAAACCTGAGGCCACGCCCACCGATGAGCCCAGGCCATAGACCACGTCCACCGATTCGTAGGGCTCGCGGGCGGCGCGAATGGCACATCCCGCATCTCCGGCCACGGGCACATCCAACTTGCCGAGCGCTCGGAAGAGGGGAATGAACGGGCATTCCGGGCAAACCCCGGCGTAGCCTCGCCCATCCACGGTCTCATAAACCTCGGGACCTCTTTTCTGCTCCTTATCGAGGGTCTTCAGAGCCCGCATGATATCTGCCTTCTCCAGAAGTCCTCTGGGCAGGTGGCCGGAGAGCTTGCCCCTCACCTTGGCGTCCATGCCAAGCTGCGACTCAATGAAAGGCTCCGGCTCCTCCGCAACCAGGATCAAGCGATGCTCATCGATGAAGCGGCGGAGGAGCCTTCTCGGAAGTGGATTGGTGTAGGCTATCGAAAGAAGCGATACGCCCAATTCCTCTGCTAGCTTGGCAGGAAAGCCACTGGCGATGATTCCTGCTTCGCCGTCTCCGCAGACCTCTAGCCTGTTCAGGTTCGTGGACTCGGAAGCCAATATCGCGAGCGCTAAAACCAGGTTGTGGTGCCTCTGGTGGCGGCCCCGCATGGTCAGCTCCGGGGCAGTCCTCTCGAACTCCTGATCCGTTTCCGGGAACGTCCGCCGCTGGATTTCGGAGCTCGGCGTCGCAAGAAGGCGTGCCGTCACTCGAACGATTGCCGGGATTCTGAGCCTCTCAGAGAGGGCGTAAGCCTCCATGATGCAGGAATAAAGGTGTTCCGGGCTCCTGGGATCAAGCACCGGTAATTCAGAGAGCGGTCCATAGAATCTGCTATCCATCTCTGCCTGAGAGCGCCTGGGCCCCAGATCATCACCGGCAATTATCACCAGACCCGAGCCTATGGTCTGCGTGGCCGAGATCACCAGCGGATCGGCCAGAATATTCATGCCCACCTGCTTGACCAGAACCAGAGAACGCAGGCCCGTAGCCGAGGCACCCAGAGCAATCTCCAGGGCCACCTTTTCATTTACTGAATTCTGCGCTTTCAGCGCGGCGGCAAGGTCGGTTATGGGATAGCCGGGGACATATATTCGAACCTTCGCCCCGGCATCCTTTACTGCTATTTGTGCTGCATCCCGGCCATTCATTGTATCCCGGGCACAATAGACTCATCCGGCATGGCACAAAAGGGCAGTGCCGCCACGGCTCCGATCAATCCCTGACCGTTCAAGAGAATCTGCACACCCGCAACGCGCGCCGCCTCCAGAGCATCCTCGTACTGCACCCTCTCCATCTTGCATCTTCGGCCAAAAGGCAGAAGCTCGGACGGATCAAAGTCCCGGAAGACGGCCATGCCAGTTTGTTCCGAGACCGTGTATTTGCGGAGCAACGCTTTGAAATCTGAGAGCATGCCCTCCGCCTTCCCTGGCAGGCAGGCGAATTCCACAACTGTGGAGACGCAGTTTTGGGTCTTGGTGGGCACAGGAAAGAGCTGTACCAGAGAATGTGAGATATAGCGCGCTTCGGGCCGATCTACCTTGCTCGCGATATTATGAATCAAGGACCAGGTCGCCCCCAGGGTCTTGGAGTCTGTGTCATCCACTCCAATGATCACTCTTTCTCTTCTTGGCAGGACTATCGTACCTCGGGCGACGCGACCGCCGCCGCATTCCGTGACACTATAGCGCAGGACGTCATCCGCCTTTGCCCGGGAAAGCGTAGCTCCCACGCCGCCGCCGCCCAGGCCCGCGTAGGTCACCTCAACTTCCTGTCCCTGCACCTGGACCGATTCAATGCCTGCAGATCTCTTAGAGGAGACCAGATCCAGGTCAGCCTTGCCTGGCTTGATCATGTAGCGGAACCATTCACCCAGATTGCGAGAGCTCAAAACCAGGGGTCCTCGAGAGTAATGGTATCTGGCCCAGGCCGAGCCGCCGTAGCATCTGGAGCGCTCCATGAGCTCAACATGCTTCTCCTCCTGGTCAACCACGGCGTGGATCTGTTTGTAAATCACCACATATGGATCTTCTAATTCTAGTTGCACCATTCATTCCTCGGTAACGTTCTTTGATGATTCTCCGATGAATTCTATGATGAGTCTAATACGATTCTACGATTGTCTATCAACCGACCTATCTATGAGATACCGGCGGAGCCCTTCATATATTCTCTCAATACCACCGTGGCATAGCTTCCTTTGGGCAGTACGAACTCAAGCTCTGCGATATTTCCCTCGACCCTGATTTGAGGTTTGACCGGGCAGAGAGCAGCCCGCCTTGTGCCTCGCGAGCCAAGCTCCGGATTTTCCTCCACCCTGAAGTTCCCCTGGGAGACTTCCTCATCGTTTAGCACGGCTCTCTCGATTTCACCCTGTATGCCTTCTGCCAGCTTCGTCTCAAAGCCGATAAGCGGCAGGGTTACAAATGCTCTGCCCCGTTCTGCCAGCCGTCTCACCGCTTCTATGTTCTCCATAGTCACCGCTTGTTGCTTATCCATATCCGGCAAGCCGTCTCTGGCAAAGCAGACCACGTCGCCTTCAACGGCTCTGTCCAACGACAATTTTGCATCGAGCCGGTGGCTCAGGATCTTGTTGAAGAGATACGACTGGTAAGCATGCACGAAGAGGCGCTTAAGATTGACGGAAAGAACATCAAAGGAATGAGCATAATCGCCGGGGTGCTCCGCCAGATAGTTGAGCATTGCCACTTCATGATGCAGATACTCGGGAAAATCTTTCAGGGCGGATGGTATATCTCGACTCGCCCATAGCCTTTCGCGAGCCTCTCTCGTCCTCTCCGGCTCACCGGAAAAGGGCAAGGCCAGATAGATATAGACAGCTTCCTCAATCTTGCCTCTCGCCAGGGCCTCGCCCACTTTGTGAGTGACCGGCCTCGTCTCCCCAAACCTCTGCACGCCGAAATAATTGGGAACGCCCTTTTGCTGCATTGTCTCTTCTGTGATGCGAGCCAGAGTTGCGCCTGGCTCGGGGCAGGCGAGGTCACGAATAGTGATGCGAAACCGATTGCCGAGCAGATCCCCCAGACCCACAGAGCGGTTCGTCCTGCCCAGTACCTTTATTTTCAGTCCAGGCAAGGTGATTCTCTTCAGCTCCGCTTCATCCAGGTTCATGATGCTGATCCTCTGAACCGTTACCGCCCGCTTGTCCTTGGTGCCAGCCCAACCGAATCTCTTCTGGCTGATGCGTAGCTTCCTTGCCATCTCCCTGATGAGGTGATGCGTATCCCAGTCGGTCTTCTCCACTTCCAGGACCAGGTACCTACCACCTTCGTAGCTCAGCTCCTCGAAGACTTCATCCACCAGGAAGTCATGAGGACTGCTTCTGATGACGCCACCGCAGCCAGGGCTGTCTGTTATGTAATAATCCACACCCAGGGCTCTATCCTGATCTGTCGCCGATATCATGCAGTCCTCGAAGATCTAAAAGAGGCTTTCAGACGAGCTTGAGCTTGCCCGTCACTTTATCCATCAACTTGTTATGGGCGGGGCCCAAGCCCAAAGCGGTTACTGTGCCGGCAGGAATCTCAGTCAAGCCGGCATCAGCGACAATGGCGCTGGGAATACCGGCCCGTTCGGCTTCCTCTCGCAACCGGAACAGGTCAGGGATCCCGGGCACTTTCAGGATCACTTTTTTTTGGCCCTCTGCCTTCCAGCCTGAGACCGCGGACTTATCCATTTTTTCCGCTCTTTCCACGGCCATGACAGCGGCATGAGCCACCTGCACAGCCAGCTTTCCTGACGAGAGCTTCAGGTCCTCTCTAATCACTATGCATTGTTTGAACTCCATAAAATTGGCGACCTCGCTTGAATCAGAAAAAGAGGCGAGAATGTTTACGCCTCTTTGGTTAGCACCTTGACGCAAGATGGCTTCTTGACGATATTGCCCATCTTCGCACCGATGAGGTACTCCAGGCCCTTATCGGCAGCGATGTCCAGGACGCGTTGCGTCACCACGCCATCGAAGATCACGCCGTTGACGTCCCCATTCGAATCCTTCAGCTCTCTGGCCAGATCCCTTACTGCTACCTCTTTGATGACGTTCTCGTTCCTGTCCAAGAGCCTGGCACAAAGTGTGCCATCCAGTTCATCCATATGCTTTCTGAACCATTCTCTCACCGGCTCTGGCTGGGGAACTGGCTCAGGAGCAGTGACTACTATCTCTTCCACTACAGGAACAGGTGCTGCTTTCGGCACGACTTCGCGAGGCACGATCCGGCGCGGTGCAATGGCTTCCGCCCTCTCGGCAGTGTTTCGCATGCATAACGGTTTCTCACGAATGAGGCTCTTCCTCTTGGTGGTAATCTCGCGCCTTCTCTTGGGTTGGTTCTTGATTTTGTACTGGTCAAGTACCTGCTCGACAGGGATCTTTTGGCGCAGAGCCCGAACAATCTCCTTCTGGGTCATGTCCTCTACGTTTTTGCCCTCCGGAGCCCTGGCCACATAATCTATGTCTGCAACCTGTAGAAGCTCTTTTACGATCAGCTCTCCTCCCCGATCGCCGTCTGTGAAAGCGGTAACTACTTTCTTGGCACAGAGATCCGCGATCGTCGGAGGGACATTGGTTCCACCTACAGCCACCGCGTTCTTGATGCCGTACTTGAGCAGATTGAGCACATCCGCTCGGCCCTCAACCACCAGGATGGCGTCTGAGTCCAGCACATTTGGTCCTGCAGGCAGGTTGTCCTTGCCAAGATGCGTTATCTCCTCCACGCGCACGGACTGTTTTATCTCTTCTGTTATCTCTTCCGTCTCCAGGATGTTCTCGTCGAACATCTCCACCAGTATGCGCTTGGCCCGTTCGATGACATACTTCCTCTTGGAGGCACGCACATCTTCGATGCGGTTGACGGCGATGCGAGCGATGCAAGGCCCTACGCGATCTATGGTCTCCAGAGCTGCAGCCAAAATGGCAGTCTCTACCTTATCGAAGCTGGATGGAATGGAGATGGTGCCGCTGGACTTTCCGCAGCTGGACGCAATCTGGACGTCGATTCTGCCTAACCTTCCAGTTTTTTGAAGGTCTCTTAAATCGAGGTCACTTCCCAGAAGGCCTTCGGTCTGACCGAAGATGGCGCCGACCACATCCGGCCGCTCCACTATCCCCTCCGCTGTTATATCCGCATAAATGACATATTTAGTTGTATCAACATTTTGCATGTATGACACCTCTTATATTAAAATAGTTAGATAAAAGTCACACCACACTCAAAAGCCAAAGCTATCCCTTAGATCAACAGGAGCTTATTCGCGACATATTGTCGCTATTTCGACCATGCCTCTTTAAGGCAGGCAGTGAGCAGTGAATGATGGTGAATATGAGTTTTATCCAACTATTTCAGTGTCCATTTGCCAATATCATGGATCATCTGATAGAAATGCCTACACATGAGCGTTCTTTTCTCCATTTTGCTGGCATTTCATCGCCCCAAGTTTTACTCGGGGCTTAATTATTATGTGATTCGAAGCTCAAATGCGTACTTCTACCAGTTAAAATTGCACGAAACTAGTTTAAGAACTTTGTGGTGGGGATTGGAACCACAAGCTTATTCCTGATGCATAAAAGTTCCTACAATACTATAAATCCGTTCGCTGTTCTTACTACGTCCACTTCTTCACCGGGCTCGACTTGCAGATCCTTGGGTCGAGACGCGAGAGCTGACTTGAAAGTCTCTGGGTCCATAATCTCCAGGACATCATTATCTTTGGTGATGACCATCGCTTTTAGGGCATCAGCTCTATTCCCCAGGATCTCCACGATCTCTGAGTTTTCTTCGCTCATGCTGGACCTGCGCCCCTCTTGAAGTGAGGTTATTTGCGTTGTCTTTCCATCGAATCCTGACACAAAGGAGAGCGACCCACGGAAGGATACAATATCTCCTCGCTTCAACCTCGGGAACCTGACCAGCAAGGTGGAACGGTACACGTCGCGGCTGTCCTTTTTCCCTACAAGTTTGCATGTTTCCAGGAGTCTGCCGCCGAAGCGCTCCTGGAAGGCTCTGGCCATACGTCTCCCCAGCTGCGTCGAGCCCAGTATTATGTCCAATCCGCCTTTGACTTCCTTCATCTCCTGGATAAAGGATAGCTGATCGCCTCCATGGTAACCTGAATCGGCCATGGAATTGGCGACTTTTTTACACTCTTCGATTTCCTTCACGGACATTGAGCGGATATTGTTTCCCCGCAACTGCACAGTAGACTGGAAATATTTGCCAGCCATGCGGCTGCAGCGGTCGCAGGCTACGAGTTTGATCCAGACCGGAATTTCATGCTGCTCGCTTATGCTCTGGCCCTGGAAACTACCTTTGATATCCATTTTGGCCAGATACCTGGTAGCTCCGACTTTTCGGAGGCTAATCTCGATCTCGGGTCCGGCAAATTCCTTATGAAAACAGAGTGCATCGACGGCTGCAGAAGACGCCAGTTCCTCGATCGGGCGACTTTCCGGTAGATGCCACTTTCCTTTTGTCTGTCGAGAGCCGCAGACCGAGCATATGACCACCTCGACCATGTCGGGAGTGGTGATGAGTTTTGTCGAATCCAAGGTGCATTGCCGGCACAGCCCTTCTTCAACGGGCATGCCGCATTTGGGGCAAGAGGCTTGCATCACATTCGCACCATCTGGGCATATAGAACCCCATCGATGGAGAGGACATTC
>Ga0209226_10001516_pt1 | contig 10491 bp, 6 predicted proteins | sample BarGraNGADG00212_2_FD_184497 | JGI IMG/M metagenome (GOLD analysis project Ga0209226, IMG submission 184497) | Arctic peat soil microbial communities from Barrow, Alaska, USA - Barrow Graham LP Ref core NGADG0011-212 (SPAdes) (version 2) | ecosystem: Environmental > Terrestrial > Soil > Wetlands...
GGCGCGCCTTTGAGGAGTTCCACGGTCGCCGGAGCGGGCAGGGGGAACTTGCCATGCGCGATTTCCACCATTCCGGTGAACGTGGGCATCGGGCTGCAATAGACCTTCTCGACCCCGAGCAGCTCAAGGCAGACACACGCGCCGACTATATCCACAATCGCGTCCACCGCCCCGATCTCGTGGAAGTGAATCTCGTCGATGCTCACCGCGTGAATCTTCGCCTCGGCTTCCCCCAGGCGGGTGAAGATCGCGATGGACTTCGTCTTCACGCCCTCCGAAAGTCCGCTTTCCTCGATAAGTCGCCGAATCTCCGAAAACGCGCGCCCGTGCGATTTGCCGTGATCGTGGTGATGATGCGTGTGGACCGTCACATCCGCCGCCGAAATCCCGCGCTTGGTCACGCGGTCCAGGCTGACCTCGAACTCATCCAGCCCGAGCTTATCCAACTCCGTCTTCAGCGCATCGAAGTCCGCCCCCGCGTCCACAAGCGCCCCAAGCGTCATATCCCCACTTATTCCGGCAAAGCAATCGAAGTAGGCGATCCTCAAGATGTTCCCTTTCGCGTTTTCGCCCTTTCTCCCTGGGTGGCGATTTCCGAATCGCCACCCCCCCAGGGCCTATGCGCGGGTCAGGATTCGGAAATCCTAACCCAGGCACATAATCAATATACAATATGCAATCTGCTCTCACTGCCTGTTTATCATGTGCGCTAGATACCCCGCGCCGAAGCCGTTATCTATATTGACCACGCTCACGCCCGCCGCGCAGGAGTTGAGCATCGAAAGCAGCGCCGCAAGGCCCCCGAAGCTCGCGCCGTAGCCGATGCTGGTCGGGACCGCGATCACGGGCCTGTCAACCAATCCTCCAACCACGCTCGCCAGCGCGCCCTCCATCCCCGCGACGGCGATCAGCACGTTCGCGCCGAGGATCTTTTCTTTCTGATCGAGCAGCCGATGCAGCCCCGCGACCCCAACGTCATACGCCTTCTCGACCCGGCTGCCCAACGCCGTCGCGGTCACGACAGCTTCCTCGGCGACGGGTATATCGGCCGTCCCGCCGCAGAGGACCATCACGTACTTCTCGTCCGCGGCGAGTTCTTCTTCGCTGCGCTGAGGTTTGCCGGCGACAATAATCCGCGCGGCTTCGTGGTAAACCGTCTCCGGCATCTCCATGCAGACCGCGTCGTAGACGCTGCGTTCCGCGCGAGTCGCCAGAATGCACTTGTTGTGAGCGGAAAGCCGCTTGAGGATCTCGATTATCTGCGCTACCGTCTTGCCCTGGCAGAAAACGACCTCCGGCACGCCGGTTCGCAGATGCCGATGATTGTCGAGCTTCGCGAACCCGACGTCCTCATAAGGCAGCGCCCGCAGCCGCTGCATGGCTTCATCAACGTCCGTCCCGCCGGTTTTCACACTCTCCAGGAGATCCCTTAGTAATCCAACATCCATCCGATTCGTAATCCTCCAGCGCCGAAACCAACAACTTCATGACTCGTAACTCGTAACTAATCCCTGCCCACCAGCGGCTCGTTCATGCTCCCGGTTCGGTAACCCGCGAGATCGAGCGTTACATAGGCATAGCCCAGGGCATGGAACCTATGAATGACCAGATTCCGAGTGTCCGCCGCGAGGATCGCGTCCATGTCTTCGGGCATGAGTTCGATTCGGGCTATGTCACCGTGATGGCGCACCCGGCACTGCCTGAACCCCATCTCATGCAGGATCGACTCCGCCGCCTCGACCTGGCCGAGTATTTCTCGCGTAAGCCGAGTCCCATAAGGCACCCGCGAAGCCAGGCACGCATACGAGGGCTTGTCCCAAGTCACCAACCCTAGTTCGTGTGACATCGCCCGAACCTGCTCTTTGGTGAAGCCAAGTTCCTTGAGCGGGCTTTTGATCCCAAGCTCACGCGTGGCTTTCGCGCCGGGCCTGTAGTCGGACTCGTCGTCCGCGTTCGTCCCGTCGATCACGCATTTCAGCCCCCGCTCGCGGGCGATGTCGACCATCTTCGAGAAAACGGCCTTCTTGCAGTGGTAGCAGCGGTCCGGCTCGTTGTCCGCCACGTGCTCGATTGCCAGCGCATCGGCGTTGATCCTGACGAGGTTGAACCCAAGTTCTCCCGCCTGCGCAACGGCCTCATCGATTTCCGATCTCGGTAGCAGGCAGGAGTCGATCAGCACGCACACAGCCCGCTCCCCGAGCGCATCCGTCGCGGCTTTCGCGACAAGGGTGCTGTCCACGCCACCCGAGTATCCGACCACCACCCCGTCCATCTCTGCTATTGCGGCAACCAATCTCTCATAATCCGGCATATATACACTACCTCGAAATAAAGGGCCACAAGGCGCTTGACCTTCGTGGCCCTCATTACTCAAATCTGAAATCTCAAATCGCAAATCTTAGATGCTTTCGGCTTCAGCCGGCCCGGCAGCCTTCGCGACCGCCAGATAAACTATAGTCCACGCCTCGCTTATTGTCAATTGTCGCAGGATTTGGCGCGGGCCGGGGGTAACACAACATCTGTTGGCTAGACCAAAATCCATCTAATATTGGTAGGAATGCAGCTATGTCATTCGAGAAAGAGTTTGACCTGGTCCGGCACACGCTGAACCAGTCAAGGGACAGCAGGCAGGCGATCCTGGAGCGTTTCCGGATCGAGACCGATTTCGCCGCCGAGTTCGCAAAGGCGCTCGGCAAGGAGGACTGGAAGAAGCTCGTCCTCAAGGCCGTCGAGCACGTCAACAAGTCGATGACGACGGCGAGCTTCGACTGCGCAAAGGTTATTGCCGAGGCGGAGAAAATGCTCGCGCCCATCGGCAAGGCCGCCAAGGGCTACACCATCCACGTCTGCGGCCACGCCCACATCGACATGAACTGGATGTGGCCCTGGCAGGAGACCGTCAACGTCACCCACGACACGTTCACCACCATGGACAAGCTCATGGACGACTTCCCGGAGTTCCATTTCTCGCAGAGCCAGGCATCCACTTACTTCGCGATGGAGGAGTATTGCCCGGAGATCTTCGAGATGATCAAGAAGCGGGTCAAGTCGGGCAATTGGGAGATCACCGCGAGCATGTGGGTCGAGGGGGACAAGAACATCGTCTCCGGCGAATCGCTGTGCCGCCACATGCTCTACACGCGCAAGTACATGAAAGAGAAGTTCGACCTGGAACCGGAGGACGTGAAGATCGACTGGTCGCCGGACACCTTCGGCCACGCGCACACCATTCCGTCAATTCTCGCCAGCGGCGGGGTCAACCGCTACTACTTCCACCGCACCGGCCCGGCTCACTGGCTGTGCAAGTGGCGCTCGCCCGATGGGTCCGAGATATATGCGTTCAAGGACCGCGACAAATACGCCTATAACGGCCCGATCGATCCCGCCGACATGGCTCAGATGCTCGTGAGCTTCACCAAGGAAACCGGCCTCAAGGACTATATGTATATCTTCGGCGTCGGCGACCACGGCGGCGGCCCGACTCGCCGCGACCTGCGCAAGTTCCGCGAGATCGCCGAGTGGCCGATCTTCCCGACCGTACAACACAGTTCCACCAAAGCGTTCTTCGACGCGGTCGAAAAGGCGAACCCGAAGCTGCCGGTGGTTGACGCGGACCTCAACTTCACATTCGAGGGCTGCTACACCTCGCAGAGCAACATCAAGCGCGCCACCCGCGTCAGCGAGATCATATTGCCGGAGGCGGAGGCGATGGCGCTGATCGCCGGCGCTGTCGCGAAGATGGATTACCCGTCGGACACGCTGTTCATGGGCTGGCGGCACACTCTGTTCAATCATTTCCACGACATCCTGCCCGGCTCCGGCGTGCATGCGACCTATGAGTACTCGCAGGGCCTGTTCCAGGAGATTCAGGCCGCGGCGGGCGCGATCCGCACCAGGGCGCTGCGCAAGCTCGGCTCCAAGATCAACACCTCCTTTGCCGCTCCGGCTGCTGACAGCATGTTCGGTTCGGGGTTCGGCGATGGACTTGGCGGGGGAGCGGGCGACCCGGGTATTCCCGGCGGCGTGACCGGCTGGAACGCGGGCGCACCGGGTGCCGAACCGGTCCTGATCTACAACCAGAAGCCGTGGGCTCGCACCGAGACCGTCTTCGCCAAGATCTGGAACAAGGAAGTCGCCGATGACCGCGTGGTCGTCAAGGACGCCAAAGGCAAGGAAGCTCGCGGCCAGGTGATCCATCGAGGCAACTATTGGGGCCATGCGTTCGCGACCGTCGCTTTCAAGGCCGAGAACGTCCCCGCGCTGGGCTACAAGGTCTACGCCGTTGACAACAGCCCCGTGCCGGTGGCGGCGAAAGGCGCGTTTATCGACCGCAAGTTCCCGGAGGGAACCGAGTCTATGACCGTCGAGATCAGCGAGTCCGGCGTGATGGAGAACGAGTTCCTGCGAGTGGAGATGGACTTCCCGAGCGGCGCGATCAAGCACCTGATCGACAAGGAAACCGGCTTCGACTACGTTCCCGAGGGCAAGCTAATGGGCGTGATCGAGGCCTATAACGAGGTCCATCGCGGCATGAGCGCGTGGTGCATCGGGCAGATTGCGAAGTGCAAGCCTCTCACCAGCGGCGGCAAGCTGCACGTGACTCAGCGCGGCCCGAACCGCGTGGCCGTGCGAAGCGAGCACAAGTATCACGACTCGCGCATCACCGTGGAGATCGGTCTCAACGCCGGTTCGCGAACGGTCGATTTCAAGCTGAACATGCGCTGGGTGGAGATCGGCACTCCCGAAACGGGCGTTCCGATGCTGAAAGCGGCGTTCCCGGTGAACGTCAAGGGCGGCACGCCTCGTTACGAGATACCGTTCGGTTCTCAGGCACGCACGCAGAGCCTGCAGGAGATACCCGCCCTCAAGTGGGCCGATCTCAGCGGCGAGACCAAGAAGGGCGCGCAAGGGATCACGCTGGTCAACGACTCCAAATACGGCCATAGCTGCGTGGACGACACGCTGAGGCTGACTTTGATCAGATCGAGCTACGATCCCGATCCGCTCCCCGAGGTCTCCGATCACGAGATCAAGTTCGCCGTAATCGCGCACAAGGGCGCCTGCGACATCAGCGCCGCCACCCGCGCGGGCGAGCAGTTCAACTCTCCGCTGGCTGTCGTGAGCACGACCGTTCAGAAGGGCGCGCTGCCCGCTGAGAAGAGCTTCGTAGAGGTTCTTACACCGGGCATCTTCCTTGCCACGATCAAAAAGGCCGAAGACAGCAAGGCTGTCGTCATCCGCGTCTTCGACATGGAAGGCAAGAAGGTCACGGCCAAGGTTCGCATCTCGGATCTCGTAAAGCCCGGCTCCAAGGCCGTCCAAACCGACGTCCTGGAGCGTCCGCTCGCCAAGAACTCGGCGAAGATGACGGGAGACACGGTCTCCGTCACCGTGCCGGCCTTCGGCCAGGCGACGGTGAAGATAGGCTAACCATCGACGTTGGGCTGGTTCGTATCGGGATTTCCGGGTTGGGACTGAGCTTGGATGATAACTTCAAGGCGCGTTCCCCAACCCTCAAATCCCGATACACCCAAGAGGGCAGGTGACCAGATTATGAGCCTTAAGCAAGAGTTTGACGATGCCATCCGTACAGGAAATGTGGCCCAAGCAGAGAGCCTCCTAAGGCTCAAGCCCGAACTGATCCGCAAGTCTATGGTACACGGGAGGGCGATCCACACGGCAGCAAACAAGGGGAACGTCGATCTGGTCAGACTGCTTATCAAAGAGGGGGCTTACGTAGACGATGTCTGCCGGAGTTCCGGGCGCACTCCATTGCACTATGCCGCAATGCACAATCACAGGAAAGTGGCCGAATTGCTGTTGGAGAAGGGCGCGAATGCATCTGCTCGAGACAAGTATGGCAATGCTCCCCATCATCTGGCAGAAGCTAGACGGACGAGCGGACTGGCGAAATGGTTGGCCGATGTTGCCAAAGAGCAGTTTGACTCCAAGCCTGATAAGCCGGAGAAGCAGATCTTCGGAGCTATAAGGATCGGCGATGCGGAAGCTGCAACTCGGCTCGTGGGCGAGCATCCATCAGTTGTGAACTCGACTGACAAACTGGGCAGCACTCCGTTGCACCTGGCAGTCCAGCGCAGGAATGCTCAGATAATCGCCATTCTTGTCCAGGCCGGCGCCGATAAAGAAGCTACAGATACACACGGAGACACGCCCCTCAGCTTGGCCCACGAGAGCAGGAACAAAGCGATCCTAACAGCCTTGACCACTGGCGAGGTCCCGGCGGAAACCCACGTCATCGACATCTATACGGCCGCAGAGATCGGTGATCTGGATGCCATACGAAGCTTGATCGAGCAGAACAGAAAATGCGTCCTGGAAAAGAGAAGTGACGGCTGGACCGCCCTGCATTCCGCAGCCGAGAACGGGCACCTCGAAGCCGTGATACTGCTCCTCGACAACGGAGCAGACAGACGGGCTCGAACGCGGGGCAACATCGACGAAATACCCCGTAGCGCCGAAGCTCTTGCCCGAACCCACGGGCATAAGGATGTGGCAGACTTCATACGCGGATATGGCGAGACCAAGTAGTGCGCACTACTCAAGAAGCTCGTTGCCGGAAGGACGACAGCAGCGCACACGAGTTGCAGTCTTTGCAGAGGAGAATCTATGGGTGCGATTTGGACAACTAAGAACGAACTCATAACCACGACCAGTGAGATAGTAGGCTACAAGTCCGGGCTTGCGCTGACTCGAGAGAAGCTTCTTGACTACGTCCCGGAGGACTACGCTGCCTATGTCACCGGGAGCAATGCGATGATTAGGATTCGCGCCGAGGAGTATGAAGGCATCATCGCTGCCGTTCTCTACGGGGTTGGCAATACGCCGACACCGTACATCGTGTCCCCTGTCACTCACATGTACCACAAGTATAAGCACGACAAGGCAAAGCTCGACATCCTGTATGAAGTCCTTGATCGGGCAAACGCGTTCCTAGACAACGCCGTCGACCCAATTCCCAAAGAGAGCAAGAAGAAGGCAATCGATCCAAGTCCACTCATAGACGAGATCAGAGATGCACACGGATTGGTTGGGGTAGCATTGGTCATTGAGTTCCTGGAGATGCTGAACCTGCAACTCCACCAGTCGTCGATGGGTCAGATTCGTCGGGTGGACTGGAACGACACAGCAGAGCTCAAAGACCTGTTCGAGAGCGAATCATTGGGCACTCTGTACGGGCAGTTCCTGGACCAGAGATTCATCGACTATCTGCAAAGGAATTTCTCGGACATCGACGCGATGAACTGGCGCAAGTTCGAGGGCCTTACTGGAGAGTTCTTCTCTCGTAATGGATTTGAGGTGGAAATGGGAGAAGGACGAAATGACGGTGGGATTGATGCGCGGATATGGCCCAGCAACGTCGACAAGTCCCTGCCGCCGGCATTGTTGGTTCAGTGCAAGCGCCAGAAAGACAAGGTTGAGAAAGTGGTCGTGAAAGGCCTTTACGCCGACATATTGGCTGAGGAAGCAGAGTCCGGGCTTATTGTAACTACAAGCTGTCTATCACCGGGTGCTGAGACAACCTGCAAGGTTCGCGGCTATCCGATAAGACAGGCCAACAGAAAGACACTAAAGCAATGGATTGAGGCAATGCGAAGCCCGTGGGCCGGAGTATGGCTCGGGGAGTGAACACTGTGAACACTCACAGCATGATGGCTACCGGACTGTTAGGTAGGTCTTTCGGGATTTGAGGGTTGGAGCACGGAGCCTGAGGATAGTCGTCAAGTCCAGACCCAACCCGGAAATCCCGATACTGACTAGCTTGGCATCTCGAAGCATCCTTCTTTGTGGTACAATGAGTCGGTAGGCGTTTTCTTGACGGGTGAGGTGTCTTTCGATGCTTGCTAAAGAGTCTATCGTAAAAGAGCTGCGCAAGCGGCGCAAGGAACTGGCTTCGCGCTTTGGCGTCCAACGGATCGGCCTGTTCGGCTCGTACGCTCGCGGAGAAGCGGTCGAAGCTAGCGACATCGACTTCCTTGTCGAGTTCGATACCCCCACATTCGACCACTACATGGACCTCAAGCTCTTCCTTGAGGAGCTGTTCGGCGTTTCCGTCGATCTCGTCTCCTCGGATGCCGTCAAGCCACGAGTCAGGTCCTACATCAACAAGGATGTCACCTATGCCTGGGACATTTCCCTTGCGCCTCTGCCTGACGACCCGGTGCGTTTCCTGTGCAGCATACTCAAGGATAAGCCCTCGATGACGCGTGAACTGCTGGAGGAGAGGGCGAGAGACCTTGAGCATGAGTAAGGTACCCTCCCGGCCCTTCATCGCCGCACAATCGCTTGATTAAGGCGAGATAGGCCTACATAAGACCCTTTGAGTCGATTGCGGCCAGTTTTGGCCAATTCTGTCCAATTACGGCCCGGTTCGTGCTCAGCGGCCAGTAGCGAATCCTACCGAAAGTAATGCCCACTACCAGTTGACAACCGCCCATCCACCTGCTACAATAACACCTAAGATCGACCGAGCGCTCCTTGGCAATCCCAAATATGAAAAAACGGAAAACAAACTCAAAACGGCTCCTCGCCGAGCGTGAGCGAAGGCGAACTGAGCGTGAGTTTGTTCCTTCAAGGTCAGCAATAAGAGGGGATACGCCTCGCTTTGGTGAAGATGATCTCGGTGGAGGAATACAGTGAAGATAACCGCCTTACTCGGATGCCTTACGACTGTACTTGCAGGAGGTTTCGCGATGAACGCTCATGCAGCGAAGATGCCAACCACATGGACCTTGTCAACCGATGACACGGAGTTGACGCTGAAGGTATCGAAAGCCACTGACAGCCCGATTACTCTCCTGGGTCTGCGCAACCCGAAGCAGAAATGGAACTGGACTCCCAATTCTTCGCCAGTGCCTATGCCTGGCGTCCAGATTGGAACGGATTGCCGCCCGGTGAACTGGGAGTTTCGCGGTGCGACCGAGGACAGGAAGAATGGGCATCAAGTGACCCTGCGGTTCACATGCGCTGATCCGTCGCTGGAAATGAAATCGATCTGGCGCGCTTTGCCTGGTCCGGGACCGGTCGAAAACGAGGTAAGCATTGAAAACAGATCTGGAGGCGATGTCACCTTTGGCCCTGCCATTGCGGCAGCCCAGATAAAGCTCGTGGCGGATGCCCCGGTGACCCTGCTCCGGAGCGATAAGACTCAAGCTGGTGATGGGGTTGTGCATCAGGACGTGATCGGCCCGAATGCGCAGTTCAGCACCGATGCCGGAGTTATACCCCTCATCATGCTGGGCGTTGGAGCCACGCACGGCGCGTATATCGGCTTTGAATGGGAAGTGGGCGGTTTCAAGGTTTCATCCGAAACGGACCCGCTGCGAATAACCGCTTCGGTCCACCCGATCACGGAGAATGTCACCCGGTCCAAGGGTGGTGTGTTTGCCATTCCCAGCGTGTACTACGGCACCTACAAAGGCGACATCGACGACGGCAGCAACCGGTTCAAGCGGTGGTTCTGGAACCACAAGATCACCCGGAGTCTACACGACAACAAAGGCGAACCGTGGGTTGAGGTGTGCATGCAGGATATCGGAGGGAAAGGCAGTTCAAGCGTCACCGGCAGCACTCCCCAGAGCGCCTACGACCTACTTGCCGCAGTCGGCGCGGAATGCGTGAAGATGGACTTTTGGGATGGTACGGGTGAATGCTGGTATACGAACCGGGATTGGATGTTCCGGCCGCAAGTCTGGCCCAACGGCTTCGATTTTGCGAGCAAGGCGCACAAAGCCGGCCTGAAGGCCTCCCTGTACATGGGTGGGACGTACAAGGACTGCGATCTGACGACGATTGCCGGAAGAGACGCGGAACTTGAAGCGGTACTAACCAGGTATGATAAGGGCTTCTTCGACATGTGGCGGACGGATAGATACACGGCGCCAATGGATCCGATGCCGCAAACGTTCGAAGGTGTCACCAACTTCCTGTACATTCAAGACCATTTGATCAAGAGCCGGCCAGGATACCGATACGAGAACTGCTGCAATGGCGGCAAGTTCAAGGGGTTTGCTATCTGCCGGAGGATGACCTTCTGCACAATGAACGATATAGACAGCACCGCTTGGAAGACCCGGACAACCTATTTCTCCAATTCCTTTGCCATCAATCCGGTCCAGTTGAAGTCTGATCTTGGCCCGGCTACGAGCGCGTATGAGTTGCGCACTGACATGCTTGGCTCAATCCTGACATGGGCAGCGGACAACCCGGTCTATCGACAACACATTGCCCTATACAAAGCTCGACAACGCCCCATCCTAAGGGGGTGCAATGTCTATCACATCCTGCCGATGCCGGATGGCGTCAATTGGGATGGACTGCAGTTCTATAATCCCGAATTGGACCGTGGGTCGGTCTTTCTCTTCAAACCTTCCGACAAAGCTGTTGATGGGGATGCCAAGGTGATCACCCTCAAGGGGCTGAACCGAAAAGCAACCTACTCGCTGGAATTTGAAGATCGGACCGGCCTCAATT
>Ga0209226_10001517_pt1 | contig 10490 bp, 9 predicted proteins | sample BarGraNGADG00212_2_FD_184497 | JGI IMG/M metagenome (GOLD analysis project Ga0209226, IMG submission 184497) | Arctic peat soil microbial communities from Barrow, Alaska, USA - Barrow Graham LP Ref core NGADG0011-212 (SPAdes) (version 2) | ecosystem: Environmental > Terrestrial > Soil > Wetlands...
GGAGTGAGCGCGTTCTGCTTGACAGGCAGTGCAGAAGCGACGTTGTGCTGCGCAGTTATGCAGCGGTTCTCCACACTGTTCGCAGGTTCGGTTTGGCCTTTCGGGTGCATTATGGCTGCGAGCAATACCTAAGCAAGAAACTGCACGAGTGTCCGCCTGGAAATGTTGTCTGTGTGCAACAAACTTGTGGAGCGTCCCCATGACCATAGACCCCGCTAACGCAAACGAACTGGCCGAGATCGCCGGCGAAGTTGGAGCCGATGTGCTAAAGGGCGACCTGTCGTACGCATCCGAGACAGGCGGCTGGCAGCTAGCTGACATCCGACGCCCAGAGCCCGGGAGGACGCAATCATGAGAAGCGAAGTTACTCCTATTGGACCTCGTACGCATCGCGGGGCCGTGCATTTCCAGTACGAGACGGTTTCACATCCATACCCGGTTACGTCCCAAGCAAGGAAGGTGGTTAGTAAGGTGGTGCGTGACCCCGTATCACCAGAGGAGTTCCTTGACAATCTTATGAAGCGCTATCCCGAGGTTTATCGATGCCTAGAATGGGTGCGATTCAAGAAGTTCCTCCCGGCCGCTATGGCAGGACCTTCAGTATAGCCACAGTCAGCCTAGCGCCAGACCCCAAGATTCGGGATTTACTTTACAACGCTCGGGAGAAAGTCACGGCCCAAACAGGCTGGTATCCGACGGTACAGGGCAGCCGGGCGGCGGCGGCTGAGGTACCTTCCGCCCCGCCTGAATCTCGGACGGCATCGAGGTCGCGGCTTGAATCTACCGGCTGCTTCGGGCAACTTCAGCGCCTCATCCCTATCTGCACCAGCCCTGACGACGGCAGCAGCTTTATTCTTGAAGGAAGCACTGGACGCCTACTGATGGACTTCGGAAAGGTGTGGCCCAGTCCAAATCCTGGTGCCTTCGTGGCCCGACTACTCACTCACCTACACGGTGATCACTCACGCGGCATATGGGACGCGCTCGCCCAAGACGATTCCCCGATCATCTTGTCTCGGCCCAGTATGGCGTATCTGTGTTCGCTCGATCAGGTATCCCCTGAAGCAAAACGTAAGCTAATCTATGGATCTTTCTTTGTAGAAGATGCGCAATCCATCGTAATGGCGGACGGCTGCCGCCTCAGCCAGTTCCCTGTGTTCCACTGCCCTGGGTCCTATGGGGTTACGGTGACGGACAACAGTGAGACCTCCTTCACATACTTTGGGGACGTTTGCCTGAAGAACGGCTTCTATGATTTCTCCCAGAAGGCTCGCGAGCTGATCTCGTCTCAGGGCAGCACGAACAGGTGGGTATTGCTCGACGCAACCATGGTCGGCCGATCTGACCACGCCATTGAGGAAGAGGATACGCCAGAGGCCGTTCTTGCTGGGCTTGTGAAGAGCGTGCGGCGCCGTAACGTCATATTCGTTGCTAAGAACCCCGAAAGCCTGCTGTATCCCTACTTGCGGGTATTTGACTTGACTAGAGCGGCGAAGCCAGCAATCAGGATTCTCTTGTCGAAAGATCTTTACCGGGTGCTGCGTGCGCTCTGGCAACCGGTTATTGAACGGGACGTCTCGCACCTTGATCCGTAAGTCCACTCAATTATCCGCGGAAACAAGAGCAACTTCGCGGGGAGTCACCGTCTGTATCCGCTAACAGCTGAGATCCTGTCGCAGATCACCGGCGAGGAAGCATGCATCCTGTTCTGCACATCAGAGGACGTCGACAAGACGGACGGGCTGAAGGCCCGGATCAATAGAGCGAACGTATTCCTATGTAACTCTGCAACGTTGGGTTCTGACACTCCGCCAGTCGACCGCGAGGGGAGACCACACAACACCCTAGACATCTTGTCACCAGATTGGGGGTTCCATTCAGGCGAGGAGAGTCTCGCCGAATTTGCACGTTGGCTCTCGGAGAACGGGGTGAGGGTCGTACTGTTCCACAACTTGGGCGACAATTACAAGAAATTCATCAAGCGCAACGGACTGGACCAGGCGAGGGTGTGGGTTGCAGCCAAGGGATGTCCCATTGATCTCAGGCAGACGCCGTAGCTGCGGCAAGCGCTTGGTGCTGATCACCGCGCCGGTAGACGATGCGTCGGCGCCTGATTGCACCTGCGCCATCTGCGGCTTCGTGATGAACGAGGTGGGCGAGTGCCCGCGCTGCAAGGTAACAGGTTAGCAGGGCACGGTGGGGAAAGGAGGCCATGATCTGGACTAAGCGAGCCTGAATAGTTGGTTTGGCACGATGCCTGAGAGAACAGTCACGGCCGGCACGGGTCGTGGTTGGCATCTTTCGAGGCCTGATGCTGGGCGCATGTTGACGCCTTCCGCTTCTCAAGGTCGAACATGATCAAGGAGGATCCACTATGCACCGGAAGCTCTTCGCGTTCGTCGTAGTCCTCGGGCTCTTGCTCGGGACTGCCTCCCCTGCGGTTGTCGCCACTGCCGCGCCCCCACCTTGGGACCCCTTCTTTGCGACTCCAACAACGGCGGCCAGTTTCGCCAGCCTCGGAACGAACCCCCGTCCATACGGCATCGCAGCGGGCGACTTCACCGGCGACGGTAAGGTTGACCTGGTGATCGGCCGTGCCCTCGGGCAGGTACACTTTGCCAAGGGCAACGGAGATGGTACCTTCGAGGCCCAAACTCAATATGCCTGGAAGCAGGCAGCCTTGAACGTGTGGGCCGTAGCGTCTGGCGATGTCAACGGCGATGGCAAGTTGGACGTGATCTGGGGCGCCACGGCAGCCAGCACCGGCTGCTCAATCAGCCCAATCCCGACCGGACAGACCTGTGCCAGTATCGGCGGCACTACGGTTACGGTCAATGATGGTGATGTGCGGGCTTTCCTCGGCGATGGTGCCGGGGGCTTCGCCCAGAACCCCTACTACGTCAGCGGCATCTTGCACAACGCGGGCACGCTCTTGGCCCGGCCCGGCACTGTGGATGCGGCAAGCCTGACCGCCGGCGACATCGACGCGGATGACGACACGGACATTATCGTGGGAGCGATCGACGGGACGAATGCGGTCGTCAAGCTCCTGCGCAACACTGGTGGCGTCTTTTCAATCGAGACCATTGTCAGCGTTCCAGCCGGGACGAGCCCGCCCACTGCGACTCCGATCTACTATCCCCCCGTTGCTGCAGCCAGCAATGTCAGCCCCTGGGGACTGGCGCTCGGCGATGTGGACGCGGACGGGGATCTCGACCTGTGGGTCGGCGATCGCGCCCTCTATGTGTACCTGTATCTGAATGATGGCGCCGGCGTCTACACGCTGCGGACTCCAGCCACGCCGCCCCTGCCAACCCGCCCGAACGTCCTTCTGGCGCACGATACCTTCCGCGCCGCCGTGGGCTACACGCCGGCGCTCGGCTCGGCCGACCTGAATGGAGACGGGAAGGCTGATCTGGTGATGGGCTTGCAGTCGGGCGGCCAGACCGCCGCTGTTGCCCACGACGGCGAGATCCTGTTGCATACCAGCACAGCCACCAACTACGTGTATGGCGGCGCAACAGTCCTCGCCGACATCGGGCTGGTCGCGCGCGGCGTGAACGTGCTGGAAGTGGACGCCGACGGCTACCCGGACATTGTGGCCGGCGAATACGCGGGCACAGTGGCCTTCCTGCGCCAACTGCCGCCGCTGGACACGGACAATGACGGCATCTCCGACTACCTGGACAACGCGCCAGTTGACGCCAACGCCCCCCGGCTGGATATGAACACTGACGGCGCCCTTACCGCCTCAGACCAACTCGACAATGATTTCGACACGGTGCTAGGCAACCCGGAGAACCCGGCTTCCTGGGTGCGCCTGGGTGACCCGGCCGACACCGATGACGACAACGACGGCGTGCCGGACATATCCGATAATTGCCCTTACGTGGCCAACGCCGATCAGGCGAACGTTGATGGCGACTCCTACGGCGATGCGTGCGACCCGCTCGACAACCGGGACACGGACGGCGACGGGGTAGTCGATGGCCCGCTGCCCGGCGACCCATTGTACGCCGCCACGCGCAACTCGGCGATCAAGTGGAGCCAGGGCACCACCCACTTCGTGATCCGCATCGACGCGCTAGGGCGCTTCTTCCAGAACGAGTTCACCCAGATTCTGACCGACGCGGCAACCCTATCGCCAGCCGATTGGGCCACGAAGTGCTGGGAGAACTACGAACCGGCAGACTTCACGCCGGTCTATCAGCCGTGCGGCACGGGGTCCGTCCTGACACTCTCCGGCGGCAAGCAGATACCCATCAGCCTGGTCGTCATCCCCAAGCAGCTCTGGACCGATCCGCCGGTGATTACCTGGATCAACGACCGCAACAACTACCCCGAGCTGGAGATCGCTCAGCACGCGACCTACCACGTCAATAACACCTTATTGGGCGACTGGAAGGATGATGCAACCAAGAACTTCTACTCATGCGAGACATGCGGCTTGACCGAGGCCGAGAATTTCGAACTGATGCGCGTGGGCTACGACACTCTGCTCGGCAACTACACCAACAAATGGGTGGCCGAGTCGGGAGCCACCGTCGGCTCGCCAAAGATCGACTGGTTGACTTCGGCTCATCCGCTGATTAGCTACTCACCGCCGTTCAACGCTTCTGACACCCTTTCGCGCCAGGCAACGGCGCAACTGGGCTACAAGTCCTTCTCTGCCAGCCGCTTCGAAGAGGAAAACGCCTTCCTGGGAGGCATCTTCAGCCCCGAGGGCTCGCACATGGAGCAGTTCGACCAGTTCGGCATGTTCCACGCCTCGGCCGACCTGCAGATCGCGCCACCTGACACGACGGGCGACACCTACGACACGGCGGCGTACGAGGAGTACCTACAGTCAAAGACCGACGCCGGCGGACTGACCACTTGGCTGGTCGAAGAGGTGGACTGGAGCGGCCGTCCCTGCCCCAATGACGATCGCTTGGGTCTCTGCAATGGCGGCTCCAACCGCGAGGACAACACCGTCTACAAGCCACGCTGGGACGCCTGGCTGCAGCTGCTTGACTACGTCAAGAACTACCCAGGCGGGGTGGCGATGACCCTTGGCGAAGTCGCGCTGGCGAAGGCTTACGACAACGCGCCGACCGTGCTAAACGTGGACCAGGCCGACGGCGACCACAATGGCGTCGGCGACGTCGTCGACGGCGCTGCCTTCACCGCTCACAAGGTGATATTGAGCCGCAACGTAGCGGGCGCGCTCTCTGCAACCCTGCTCAACGGTGCAGGGGATCCGATTGCCGGGCAGAGTGTGACCTTCACATTCGACGCGGATGGCGACGGGACCGAGGAAGCCTACGCTGCGACCACCGGCACCGACGGCGTTGCATCGACTTCAGTCACGCCGACGCGGGCGGTCGGCGTTGCGGCATACTCAGTGGCCTGGAATGGTCTGCGCATCACGGCGAGCGCAACGGGTAATGCCGATATTGCGGATGCCACCAGCCTGGCCCTCGACGGCTCTAACCCAAGCAGGGGTCAGGTGACGGACCAGGTGACGGTGGGAGCAACACTGCTGGACAGCAGCAACCAGCCAGTGGCAGGACGGCCGGTGGTATTCACGGTCGGCACTGCGACTGCAACCGGCACCACTGATGGGGACGGTCATGCGACGGCGCCTATCACGCTGGTTGGCCCGGCCGGCAAGCCCGGACTGCAGGCGAGTTTCGCAGGGGCAGGACCGTATGGCCCCTCCTCAGCCACAGCCCAGTTCACTGTCGACAAAGAGGACACTAAGCTCACGCTGAGCGACGCTGTTGCGACCAAGGGCAAGTCGGCTCCGGCTGCCGCAGTGCTGGTGGATGCTGATGATGGGCCGCTCACCGGGCTGACCATCACATTCTCTGTCCAGCAGAAGGTGAAGAATGTGATCACCTGGATTCCTGTTGGCACCGCCGTCACTGATGCGAACGGGGCCGCGAGCGTGTTGATACCGTCCAAGTACATCTCCACTCAACCGGCACCAATCAAGGCTGTATTCGCCGGAGATGACAGCTTCCTTGCGTCTGAGGTGAATGCCATCACGTACCGAAAGTAGGAGCGACCCGCCGCGCCCGAGCTACGCCCGTAGGTAGCCGGCGCGGCGACCACCCTTCCAGGCGCACGTTGAACGTCGCTGGCTTCCCCTGCCCTCCCCGATCGAGTGTAGGGGAAGCCAGCGGACCACAGCGCCCCTTCCAGACCTTCGAAGGAGACGCTGCGGCGGCTGGTGGCCCACTTCCGCGAACTACCACCCAATAGGTGACAGAAACGAGGCTGGGGCCGGACGTTTACGGCGCGCTGATCGTTGAGACGGCGCAACGGCTGGACAAGATGGACCGCGAGACGGAGGCGGAGTCGGAAGAAGGGGCCGGTTGTCGGGAGGAAGAGCGGAGGTGCGCATGATGCGTGCTGCCGGCCTTGATGTCCCGCAATATGGCCGGGCACATCCCGTGGGCCTGATGCGCGTGAGCGGTGATGAATTCCGCTACCGGATTGTAAGGATTGAGATCAAAAGTGTCTTGAACTGTTGCACCGTTCGTGCTAGACTACACCAAGTTACGTGCCCTTCGCGGCCTGCAGCGTGAGGGGATGTCGCCAAGTCGACGTAGACGCTCTGGCAATCGTTGTTGGGTTTATCAAAGGCCGTCTGCGTCGGATCTGGCGCGGGCGGCTTTTTTCGTGGAGAGCCGTGCCATGTAGCGACAAATGCATCCCCCGCCCGAGATGCACATGTAGGCCCGGGGTGCGCCCGCGACGGGTGGTAGATCGAATAGCGGCGTGCGGCACGGAAGATCTCTTGTCTCTACCTCAAACACCGATGGGACTGACGTCAGATGAGCATACCCATTCCCTACCAAGGCACTTGCGAGAGCTGCTTTACCCTGCCGCTTACTAAGCAACAGGAGCTTTTCAGTCTTGCCTATGTTGAAGCCATCGCGTCTGCCGCTGGCTACGGTGTCGATGAGATCCGTGTAGACATGGGCAGCTTAGACCTTACGGTTAGGCAGTATGGAAACGGTGACAACTTTCCCCTGCGTGATAGCCTGAGAATTCAGCTCAAGTGCACCTACGCTCATTTGCCCTCGGCTGATGGTATTCACTACCCTGTGCCAATCAAGAACTACAATGACTTGCGCCGACCCGCGCTTGACTCCTACATCCTCGTTGTACTTCATGTACCGAGGGAAACGGCGTGGCTAATACATGATGGCACTTCGCTCATGTTGTACAAATGTGCCTATTGGATATCCCTGCGCAATCGTCCTGCGGTTCCCAACTCAGACACGGTGAGCGTCACGGTACCACTCGCTAATGCGTTCATGCCTGATGAGTTGCGCCGGCTTATGAACATGGTCGCAGAGGGAACACTGCTATGAGAGTAGATATCCTGGACAATGATCTCTTCAGTTCTCTCGCCCCGTCCGAGGTGGAACGCTACCTGACGGCCGCCCAGTGGCGAGAGGTTCATCGCGAAGAGGAAACTGTTTCGATTTGGGAGCACAGCGACGTCTCGAATGGTAAGTACCGTGTTTGGCTTCCCCTCAACGCTGAATTTGCAGATTACGGGACGGCGGTTGGCAGACTGATCAAGACTCTTGCTCTTGCAGAAGATCGTTCTCAGCTTCAAATTCTTGAGGACCTCAACACAGTCGCTGTTGGTGATGTGATCCGAGCCTCAACCTGGGATGAGCTCGACCGGACAAGCAGCACCATTCCCATAGTGGATGGATTGTTCCTCCTCAGACGTGTTTATGGTATGGCGCGCTCCGCGGCGAGCGCTACGGTCGAGAAGAAACCTGTATTCCCCTCTCGTAGCTCAAACCAAGTAGTTGAGTATCTGCAGCATCTCCGACTGGGACAGACAGAGCGAGGAAGTTATCTGGTTAAGCTGATTTCCCCCATCCCGCCGCCCAAGCCACTAGTGGACCGTTTGTTTGCGGATGAACCATTTGGACGGCAGGTGGTGATTAGCCTCGTCAAGAGCCTCACGGCTCTGCAACGAACCGCAGGTGACGCGTACCGTCGTGGTCGTTTTGTCTTTGAGCCGTTTCAAGAGAGTGTTCCCGAGGGTGTGAGCGCGAATCTTTGCGAAGCGGTTGCTGGAACCGACGAAGAGGAGTCGCACTTCAGGCCCCTGGAGATCAGTATCAGTTGGTCATACGCACTGGCCGCGCCGACAGACGCCATCACCCGGACGATTCCCTTCGGCACCAATCTCATGCCCTATATTGCGGAAGCAGCACGGAAATTCCGGGAGCTAAATCCACAAATAATCGCCCTACGGGGCTACGTAACCGTACTTCATCGTGATCCTGGAGGGCCTCCAGGTGATATACGGATCGTTGGCCCCGTCGATGGTAAGACACGTAGCGTCCGTGTGACGCTGGAAAAGCCAGACTATGATATCGCAATTGCGGCTCACCAGAACCAGTTCGAGATCGCGTGCGAGGGAACGCTAGCCAAAGAGGGCCCATATTATGTTCTACACGAGCCTCGTAACTTCCGGATCTCTCGGGGTCCCTACAGTGATTTTGAACAACTAACACTGATGCCTGAATAGGAACAAGGCTTCTGGTGATGGCCCCGTGCGAAGTAGCCTGATTGTGTGGCATCGCTAAGTAGCTGTCAAGAAGTAAGTTCCGGCTCGCATGGATTATGGTCGACAGGAAACGTACCATCTGAACGCGGTTGGATCTTGTAACTCCGCTTATGGCAGACACCGTGTCGATTCGGTTCGATAAGTCAACAGACGTTGTCATTTTCCAGCGAAGTCAGTGTTTTGTACTGATGACAAGGTAGACTGCAGTAAGGTATCATACAACTCGGGCACAGATACAGCGCAACCATTGGAAAGGGAGGAAAGGGAAATGAAAAACCAGAAGAATGGGGGCCTCTGGGCCATGGTGACAAAACCGGTCTAGCAAAGGTTGGAGGATTCTCTTTGCGTTTGAGCTGGTTGTGGCGTTTGCAGCCCTGTCTGCCGCAGGGCCGGCGCAAGTCGCCCTGGCCGATAGCGGCGGCGTGAAAGGCCACACTTTCGACGCCACGTTCACAAAATGGGTAACCTCCACTACACCTGCTGGGGTACCGGTCGACATGGTGGGCGTTGTCGGCGGCGATGTCGGCAAGGGCTCATTTGCGGGGACGGTTCTTAGTTACACACCTGTGGGCCTCACCACTAATATCGAGGCCCTCTACCAGTTCAACGGCAGTAAACACTCCTTTGCCGCGGATGTCCACGTAACAGAAACCGACACGAATCTCCCAGGCGCAAACGCCTTCGGCACAGCGGTGATCACTGGCGTCGTCACGCAGGGGTGGCTGAAGGGTGCGCACCTGACTGGGGAGTACACGGCGTTTGCCGTTTGCCCCATAGCGACACTTGGTAACGTGTTCGGCACGGTGTGTTTCCAGGGTACGCTCCATGTTCATCGCGGTTCTGAGCAGTAAACTAGCGTCTTGAGGGCCCGAGAGCTACGGATACTTGAGCAGAGGGCTCGCAGTATACGAGCCCTCTCTGCCTTTCTGAAAGGTAACGGAGCTGCGGGCTGCCATGTCGACCAGTGGCTGCTCCGGTACACCGTACCCGGGCTGCCCTCTATGCTCTGCGCCAGGGATGGGCCGCGCTGCACGTGCCGCTGAGGTAAGGGCTCGCAAAAGTGTAGCTTTCGCCGCACTCCGTTTGTCATGCTGAGGGCGGGCAAGTCAACTCGGATGGCAACGCCAATCACTCAGCCCGAAGCATCTCACGTCGCGGAATACGGGACCCCTTTGCCGGACTCAGGGCAGGTTCTTCGGCGTAAGTAAACCTGCTCGTCGAGCCGGTCACGGGACTCGGCCTCAGGGTGACAGATTTGGGAAGTTATTCATTGCCAGCTCCTAAGTGGTCCGTCCGATAAGTTCATGCCACTTGGGGCACCTGGCCGACGCCGCTCGCCCGGCGAGGCTGATGGCGTCGGTGGCGGCCCCACACGAAAGGCTGCCTGTGTGAAGTAAGCACAGGGGCGCACAGCGTGACCTGTGTTTCCCCCGTGCTGCTTCCCGAACCGTGCATACCAGTCTGTCAATCACATGGCCAAGATGCGGCGTCAGCTCCTCGAAGACAAAAGGTCGTGACCATGAGCCGCGCCCAAAGTGGCAAGGGCTCCCCGCCAACCCGCCAGTTTTTGTGCTGGTTTGCACCCACAGTCAATGGATGCTATGATTGGCCTCACCATGCCTCTGTGCCCCGACGACATCGTTCTCTCTTAAGCCTCTTCTGCGCGCGGATATGCGCGCGTTCTGCTTGACATGCAGTGCAGAAGCGCCGTTGTGGTGCACAGTCGTGCAGCGGGTCTCCACACTGTTCGCAGGTTCGGTCTGGCCTCTCGGTTGCATTATGGGTGCGAGCAATACCTAAGCAAGAAACCACACGGGTGCCCGTGTGGCTACTATGGCGATAGCGAGCGAGAATGCACGTGCAGCATGACCCTGGTCAGCCGTTATCAAAAGCGCCTCTCTGG
>Ga0209226_10001520_pt1 | contig 10481 bp, 10 predicted proteins | sample BarGraNGADG00212_2_FD_184497 | JGI IMG/M metagenome (GOLD analysis project Ga0209226, IMG submission 184497) | Arctic peat soil microbial communities from Barrow, Alaska, USA - Barrow Graham LP Ref core NGADG0011-212 (SPAdes) (version 2) | ecosystem: Environmental > Terrestrial > Soil >...
GCCGCCAGGCAGATGATGGGTTCGAGCCCACCGTCGCCGCGGGGCGCGACGAACACGAGCGACTTCACGATCTGCGCCTGCTCCACGCCGAGCGCGCGTGCGGCGTCCGCTGCCGTGTGCGTCGTGTCGGCGAGCCGGTGAATCTCGAGGCGAACGCCCCTGCGGGCGGCCGCGTCGAGGACGCGACGAACAGCCGGATCGAGGGTGGCCGGCTCGGCGGGCGCTCGCGGATCGACGGGGTCGGGCACGGGCGCGAGTCTAGCATCGGGCGTACCGGTCTCCATTGGGCGCGCGGGCCGCGACCCGTTACGATTCGCGGCCGTGCGCGCAGTCCTCTTCGACTGGGATGGAACCCTCGTCGACACGCTCCCGTTCATGTACGCCGCGACGGAGCTCGTCATGGCGGAGTACGGCGTGGCGATCACCTGGAACGAGTATCGGCGCCATTTCACGGCCGACTGGCGCCGGCTCTACCGCCGGTTCCAACTACCGGACGAGGCCATCGAATCGGTCGGCAACCACTGGTGGTCGCTCTACCGGGGTCGCGACGAGGCCGCCCTCCTGCCGGGCGCCGCGGATGCGCTCCGACGTCTCGCCCGCGCAGGCCTTGCGCTGGGGGTCGTCACGGCCGGCCGTCGCGACAGCGTGGAACCCCAGCTCGAGCGCCACGGCCTTGCCGGGCTCCTGCTCGCGCGCGTCTACGGCGATGACCCATTCGAGCCGAAGCCGGGTCCCGCCGGCCTCCGCCACGCGCTGGACGTGCTGGGCCTCGCCGACCGTGCGGCGGAGACCGCCTACGTCGGTGATGCGCTCGACGACATGCGGATGGCGGTGGCGGCCGGCGCGCGCGGCATCGGGATTCGGAGCGACCTCGCGACGGACGTCGAGCTGCGCGACGCCGGCGCGAGCGAGGTCGTGGATTCCGTGGCCGACTGGGTCGCGGGCCTTCTGGGCTGAGCGCATCGGGGCGGACGCGTGACGTACCACCGGCCGGGCTTCTGGCGGCAGGTGATCACCACGTAGGGGCCCACCACTACCGGTCGGGATTGCACCCTGCCCCGAAGGCCGGGACGAGTCCGGCATCATCGCGACAGGGCACGCCCCAGCTGCGTCAGCCCGACGTAGACGATGAGGCTTGCGCCGAGCGACGGGAGGGTGCCCCCAAGCCAGGGCGCGACGTTGATGACGAGCAGGTAGCTGCCGATGCCCGCGCCCCAGGCGAGGAGTGCCACGACGTTGACCCCCTTCGGTCGAGCGGTTGACGGGCCGGTCGGGTAGAGATCAGCGGTCCGGTAGGCGCGCCGTCGGAGGAGGAAGTAGTCAGCGAATAGGACACCGAAGAGCGGGGTGAAGAGAGAGCCGACGAGAAACAGGAGGTTCTGGTACTGGGTGAGATCCACGGCCAGCGCGATCGCGAGGACGACCGCCCCAACACTTACCACGAGCCAGCGGGTGGACCAGCCGGGCCGGACGTTCTTGACTGAAATCGCCGCCGAGTAGATGTCGGCGAATGCGTTGTCCGCCTCGTCACCGAGGAGGAGGGCAAGGCCGGCGGCGCCGAAGGCGATCGACAGGATCGAGCCGATCAGGTCGCCGCCGGGCAGGACGAGGATGAGGAGCACGCCGAGCGCGTAGAAGCTGATGTTCGCGACTGCAAAGCCCGCGACCGTCCCCCAGAACGCAGAACGTGTGTCGCGCGCGAAACGGTTGTAGTCGGCCGCGAGCGGCAGCCAGCTGATGGGCATGACGACGACGAGGTCGATCGCCTGGGCGAACGTCAGGCTTCCGTCACCTGGGCGCGCGACCGCGGCGCCGAGGTCGAAGTGGGTGACGATGTAGATGACCATCCAGGCCGCGGTGGCGAGGACGATCCAGATGCCGGCCTTCTCGAGCCACTGGCGGACGACGACGAGCGGACCGCCCAGGCCCATGAGAATGACGACGGCGCTCCAGATGACGGCCCAGGCTGGGTAGGTCCCGGGACCGACGATGGGCGTCGCCAGACGAGCCGAGGCCTGGGCCATGATGATGACCTCGAAGGCGCCGAACCCGACGAGCTGGATCACGTTGGCGAGGCTCGGCAGGTAGCTGCCGCGGACCCCGAAGCTTGGCCGGAGACCGACCATCGACGGTATCGCGTGGTCGCTTCCGACCACTCCCGCGAGCCCGAGGAGGAGCACCCCGGCGAACGTGCCCAGCGCGATCGCCGCCATCGCCGGCCAGAAGCCGAGCCCGGGCACGAGGAGCGTGCCCGCGAGGAGCACGAGCAGCCCGACGCCGAGGTCAGCCCACAGGACGAAATAGTCGAGGAAGCCGAGCACGCGATGGCGTTGCGGGACCGGCTCGATCCCGAGCTGGGCAGCCGCCAGATCATCGCGCGGGGACCCGACCATCTGGGTGTGGGTCGTCATCAGAACGCCACGTATCCTCTTTCGGCCAGTTCGATCGGCTGGCCGGCTTCGACGAACTGGGCGGTGCCGGTTGGCACTTGATCGGTCACCTCACCGAGGACCGTCAGGCCCCCGTCGATCGCGAGGGCGGACGCGAGTTCGTCCACCAGCTGCGGGTCGAAGGTGAACAAGAGCTCGTAGTCCTCGCCGCCGGTGAGGGCCAGCTCGCGGCTCCGTCGCTCGCCGAGCAATCGAACCGCCGCTGGTGAGAGCGGCAGCCGGCCAACGTCGATCTCGATGCCGACCCCGCTGGCGCGCGCGAGATGGAGCGCTTCGCTGGCGAGCCCATCGCTGATGTCGATCGCGCAGCGGACGCCGCGGGACGCGAGCAGCTGCCCGGCGACGAGCCGCGGGAGCGGCCGATGGTGCGCGGCGAGGAGCGGCGCGGCCGCGGGATCGAGGGGACCCGGGCGTTCCGAGAGCAGCGTCAGCGCCGCTGACGAGGCGCCGAGACACCCCGTGACCCCGACGAGATCGCCCGGTCGAGCGGCGTCCCGGCGAAGGAGGCGCGCGGGATCCGCCTCGCCGACGAGCGCGACGTTGATGACGAGCGGACCGGGCGAGCGGACCGTGTCGCCACCGACGACCCGCGTGCCCGTCCGCTCCGCCAGAGACTGCAGCCCGCGGGCGACCTGGAGAACGAGTCCCCGGCGGGCGGCGTCGACGGCGATCGAGATGAGCGCGCGGCCCGGTGTGGCGCCCATTGCGGCGAGGTCGGACAGGTTGACCGCAAGGGCCTTCCAGCCGAGATCCTCGGGGCTCGTCCAGTCAAGACGGAAGTGGATACCTTCGATGAGCATGTCGGTCGTTGCCACCTGGACGGTGTCGCCGGTGGCTGGCCAGGTCGCTGCGTCGTCGCCGATCCCGAGACCGTTGGGCGGTGGCCCGAAGAGCGCGGCGAGCCGGGCGATAAGCTCGAACTCGCCCGGCAGCTCGGTCACGGGTTCACCCGGGCGCCGGCTCGCGATGTCCCTCTGGCGACCTGGACGACCTCGAGGAGGCGGCGCGCGGCCGAACCAGGATCGGGCGCAGCGGCGATCGCGCTGATCACCGCCAGCACGTCCGCGCCGGCCCGAACGGCCGCAGCCGCGTTCTCCACGGTGATCCCGCCGATGGCGACGATCGGCAGGTCGACCGCCGCCCGGGCGGCCGCCAGGAGCTCGAGCCCGGTGTAGCGCGCATCCGTCTTCGAGCTCGTCGGGAAGACGGCGCCGACCCCGAGGTAGTCGGCGTCGAGGACGTCAGGTGCACCGAGCTGGTCTGGATGGGTGATCGAGAGGCCGATCAGCGCGTCCGGACCCAGGATCGTCCGGGCAACTCCGACCGGGACGTCGTCCTGGCCGAGATGGACACCATCGGCTTCGGCGGCGAGGGCGAGGTCGAGCCGGTCGTTGATGAGGAGGAGTGCCCGGCACTCGCGGGTGACGGCCCGGAGGGCCAGCGCGATCTCGAGAGCGCGACGGGCGGTCCCCTCCTTCTCACGAACCTGGACGATCCGTATCCCGGCGGCGAGCGCCGCCACCGCGATCTCCTCGGACGTCCGAGTGCCGCTCAGCGCGTCTTCGGTCACGAGATACACGTCGGCGGCACGGAGCTGTTCGCGCCGGCGCAAGCGAAGATCGCTGAGCCCGGTCACGCCGGCTGAACCTCGGTGACCGTCGCCCGCGCCCGGGCGCGGATCACTTCGCCGTCGAGCCCGTAGACGGCGTCCATGAGGTGCTGGCGGAACGTGCCCGGACCGGCGCTTCGCTCGGCGGCAATCTCGCCGGCGACCCCGAAGGCGATCATCGCGGCTGCGGCGGCGAGGAACGAGTCGGGCTGGACGGCCCGGAACGCTCCGACGAGCGCGGTCGCCATGCAACCGGACCCGGTGATCGCGCCCATCAACGGGTGGCCGTTCTCGACCCGGGCGGCGCGAGTCGCGTCTGCGACGTGATCGATCGCCCCACTGACGACCGCGGCACCGCCGGTCCGGCGGGCGACGATCCGGGCGGCCGCGTCCGGCGCGCCCGCAGATACGGAGTCGACGCCCCGAATCTCGGCCGCGAGCCCGGCGATCGTCGACAGCTCGGCGGCATTACCCCGGATGACATCGACCCGGACTGCGGCGAGGATCGCCTCCACGGCGTCGGTCCGGAGCGCGGTCGCGCCGACCCCCACCGGGTCCAGGACTACCGGAACCCCGAGCTCGTTGGCTTCCCTGCCGGCGGCGAGCATCGCCTCGATCCAGGCCGGCTCCAGGGTCCCGATGTTGAGCACGAGGGCACCGGCGTGGCGGACCATCTCGCGGACCTCGCCGATGGCATGCGCCATGACGGGTGAGGCGCCGATGTGGAGGGTGACGTTCGCGGTGTCGTTCATGGCGACGTAGTTCGTGATCTGGTGGATCAGCGGGCGGCGGGCCCGGATCTCGGCGAGCGCGTCGGCCGTGACGGCCGCCAGGTCGAGCTCAGGCATCGCGATACCTCCACAGGTGGTTGACGGGACCGTGGCCCGCGCCGAGTGGCTCGGCATGCTCGATCGCGCCCTGAAGGAACGCCTTCGCGGCCCGGGCCGCGTCGAGGGGCGACTTTCCGCGAGCGAGCCCCGCCGCGATTGCGGCCGAGAACGTGCAGCCGGTCCCGTGGGTGTGGGGCGTGTCGATCCGCGGGGCGGAGAGCACTTCGAACGTCGTCCCGTCGAAGATGATGTCCTCGGAGCGTTCGCCGCCGAGGTGGCCGCCCTTGACGATGACGAGGCGCGGCCCGAGCGCCTCGATGCGGCGGGCGGCCTCGCGCGCCGTTCGCGTGTCCACCACGTCGAGGCCCGCGAGCACAGAGGCCTCCGGGGCATTGGGGGTGACGACGGCGGCGAGCGGAAGGAGCAACTCCCGGAACGCGGCGATGGCATCCTCGCGCAGGAGGCGATCGCCGCTCTTCGCGACCATCACGGGATCGACGACGAGGCGGGTGACGCCATGGGCGCGGAGCCCGTTGGCCACCGCCTCGATGATTGCCGTACTCAAGAGCATCCCCGTCTTGACGGCGTCCGCGCCGATGTCCGAGAGCACGGCGTCGATCTGGGCGGCTACGACCTCGGCTGGGACTTCGTGGATCGCCCGCACGCCGAGGGTGTTCTGGGCGGTGATCGCCGTGACGGCCGACGCGCCATAGACGCCGAAGGCGGCGAAGGTCTTGAGGTCGGCCTGGATCCCGGCCCCGCCGCCCGAATCGGAGCCGGCGATCGTGAGCGCGCGCGGCCGCGATCGGCCAGCCTCTGCGATCCAGCGATTGGCGGACGCCACGGGATGTCGAGCCTCCTGACTATGGAGATGCCGTCCTCCGAAGTACGGGACGGCATCGAGTCAGGTGCGGCCTGCTTCCTTCGCTGGTACGAGCCAGATCAGGTTCGGCGGGTCTGTGGCTGCTGCCACACTCTCAGCGCTCAGCGCTCCCCGGAGGCATTCTTCAGTTCGGTCGGCAGTATACGGGATCGGGAGATTCGGCCTGCGGGCGGCAAGACCTGGATTCGGGTCGGCCTTCGGGGCAGGGTGAGATTCCCGACCGGTGGTAGTCCTGCGTTCGGGCGCAGGAACCCACGAGCGGCCCGTCGAGCGACGGGTGTCAGCAGATCCGAGGGTCGCCTCTTGAGGCGACCGCGACGGAGCCGACGGCACAGTCCGGATGGAAGAAGGCGGCGTCGCGTCCGTTTCGGGCGCGCTCGTTGCCTCGTGGCCGCCATGGTCTTCGGCAGGTGACAGCCGCCCATCTCGCGATCCCGGCAGCCCTCCCGTCGGCACTCTGGCGGCGTCCGGACTATCCTCCGGCCATGCCCCAGATGCCTGCCGCCGGCGATCCGGCCCCCGCGATCGCCCTTCCCGACGAATCGGGCACGCTCCACCGCCTCGCCGACCGGCGCGGCGAATGGACGGTCATCTACTTCTACCCCGCCGATGACACCCCGGGCTGCACGATCGAGGCGTGCGAGTTCCGGGACAGCTTCGCGAGCATCCGTGCCGACGGCGCAGAGGTCTGGGGGATCAGCCCGGACGATGCCCGCAGCCACGCGAAGTTCCGGGCGAAGTTCGAGCTGCCCTTCACGCTCCTCTCCGACGACGGCGCGGCGGTTGCCACCGCGTACGGCGCCTGGGTCGAGAAGACCAGGCAGGGCCGGACGTTGATGGGCATCCAGCGCTCGACATTCCTCGTGGGCCCGGACGGTCGCATCGCGCATGCCTGGCTCGCGGTGAAGCCGGAAGGCCATGCCGCCAAGGTTCGCTCGGTCCTGGCGGCGGCGAAAGCGCAGGCTGCGAGCTGACCCCGCGTCGCGTGCGCGGTCGCCTGCGCCGCTCGATGACACCGGATCCGCCGGCCGACGGGGCGGTCGTCGCCCCGCACGCCTGGCGGGCTGCGCGGTTCATGGTCATCGTGGCGCACCCGGACGATGCCGACTTCGGCCCGGCCGCCACGGCCGCGAGATGGATCGACGGCGGTTCCGTGGGTCGGCTCGTCTGTTGCACGAGCGGCGACCAGGGCGGCGAGGACTGCGCGATCGACCCGCTGGAGCTCGCGGCCACGCGCGAGGCCGAGCAGCGCAGGGCGGCGGCGGTCGTCGGCTACGACGATGTCCGGTTCCTCCACCAGCCGGATGGGGCGCTCGCCAACGAGCTGCCGCTCAGAGAGCTGCTCGTCCGCGAGATCCGCGAGTTCCGACCGGACGCCGTCCTGACGCACGATCCCGAGGTCCTCTTCTACCGGGGCGGCGGCATCAACCACGCGGACCACCGGGCGGCCGGGATCGCCGCCGTCGACGCCGTCTACCCGGCGGCCCGCAACCCGATGGCATTCCCGAACCTGGCGCGGGCAGGCTTCGCTCCGCATCGGGTCCGCCGGCTCTACCTGTTCTGGCCCGGCCAGCCCACGGCCTGGGTCGAGATCGGCGCCATGGTCGATCGGAAGATCGAGGCGCTGCGCTGCCACCCGAGCCAGCTCACGGTCGACGCGGCCTTCGAGCAGCGGATGCGCGACTGGGCCGCCGAAGAAGGCGTCGCGATCGGCGCCCCGGCGGCGGAGGCCTTCCGCCTGATCGTCATCGACGACGAAGACGATCAGGCGCAGCTCCCGGAATAGGTCCTCAGGGGGCGTCGAGGAGCAGCGGTCGCACGCGGCCCCATGCGTTCCAGAGCTCAGCGAGCGGCTCCGCCCGGCGCCCCAGCAGGTCCACCATCTCGCCCATGGTCAGGCCGCCCGCGGTCTCGGCGAGATGGCGCCCCGCATCCACCCGCACGTCGCGGAAGAGTGCCGGCATGTCCGCCTCGGTCGGCCAGCGTCGGACCCGCATCGGGTCCTCGCCCGCGTACCCGAGCGCCAGCGAGAGGTCGCGCTGGCTGGGCACGCGTCCATCGGCGAAGCCACCCAGGCCGTCGAAGCGGTACCCGAGCGCGGCCATCGCCGAGGCGATCTCGCGGCACTCGGACTGCGTGTACGGGCCCCAGAACACGTGGTCCTCCGGGAACGAGAGCGCCGACGCGTCGATCGCCCGTGCAACGACGGCGTCGACGAGATCCGAGACGAGGAGCTGCCAGCGGCGTTGATCGTCGGGATCGCTGCCCCCGAGCCGCTCCACGATCGAGCGCATGGTCGCCCGGTCGCCCCGGAGGAGGCGCAGGATCGCGACGTCCTCGCCGGCGGCCACCGGCAGCTCCACGGCCGCTTCGTCCTCCGGCGCCAGCTGCCGCGGCGTCTCCGGGGCGACGGGCTCGGGAGCGGCCGACCCAAGACGCTCGGCCTCCTCGCAGCCGGCCAGCGCGATCCGCGCGGCCCGGCACGCTTCGGCCGCGTGCTCGCTGCCGATCCGGGCGACATCCAGGTCCAGCCCGGTCCTCTCGACTGCCCGGAGGAGCTCGACCTCGACGCCGGCTTCGCGCGACATCACCAGCGCTGCCTCGCGGCTGCGGGCGTTGATCCGGTTGATCTCGCGCAGCCAGGCCGCCGCGGCCGCCTCGACGGACGCCCGGTCCCGTGCGGCGAGCTGGCTCCGGCGGAACTGGGCCTGGGCCTCGTCCTTCGCTGCGCGTACGGTGCGCGGATCGACCGTCGCGACCGCCCGGTCGCGCCGCCCCACGTGCTCGTCGTAGGCGCGCCGTGCCTCGCGCAGCCGTTCCTGGGCCGTGCCCGCCACCGCGGCCATTCGATCCGCGTGGGCGCACGCGCCGTCCATGACCGCGCGCTGTGCCACGCACGGGTCAACGGGCTCGGCGTGGGCTGTGCCAGGCCCGCTCCCGAAGGCGGGGGCAAGCGCCGGAGCGAGCTCCCGGGCCGGCTCCCGCGTCGCGAGACCGAACGGCCGTTCGGTCGCCCGCGCCTGTGGCGCGAAGACATCGTCGCGCCCATGCGCGAGCTCGGATGCCAGGAGCGGCGTGGCAAGGGTCGCGCCGCGACCCCCGGCCGGACGGGCGGAGACCGTGACGCGGACCTCGCGCTGTGCGGCCGGGCGTGCCCGGAAGACTTCGATGAGCGCCCCGCCGGCGAGCAGGCCGAGCGCGAGGCCACAGGCCAGGAAGACGAACTCGCTGGGACTCACTGGACGTTCCTCGGACTGATCCGTGTGGTCGGCGTGACGATCGACGAGGGACGCGGCCGCGGGTCGAGCGTAGCTGCGCCGTCGCGCCGCGTCAATCGGCGTAGACGCGCCCCGCCATGCGGCCCGCGCCGACGGCGCCCAGCGGCAGGGGTCCGAGCGCGTCCGGCCGCACCGCCACGCGGTCCCGTGCGTGCACTCATGCGCATCGTCGTGTGTAGATTCCGGTGCGTCGATCCCCCGGCGTCGGCCGGCGCGTGAGCGGCGCCGCTCACGCGCCCCCGAGCTCCGGCAGCCGCAGGCACGAACGAGGCGACCGCATCGTGGCCTCGACCCCCACCAGGAGTTCCTCGTCCAGCCGGTGGACGCTTCGTGGCTCCAGTGCAACATCGAGTGCCAGGAAGCCTGCCCGGTCGGGACGAACTGCCGCGGCCACCTCAACCTGGCCGCCGAGGCGCGGCGCTCGTCGGAGCCGGCCTCCAGACGCTCCTGGTGGGCGGCACCGGCCCGACCGGCACGCCGCAGAGCACGGTCTTCGCCACGGTCCTCCGGCCGGACGGCAATCTCGACGCATGGAGCCAGGACGCTGCCCTGCCGGCGCCGCGTGCCCAAGCATCGGCCGTCTTCTTCTCCGGCGTTGCGTACGTCATCGGCGGCCTCGGCGCGGACGGTGCGCCGACCGACCAGGTCTTCGCCGGCACGCCCGACGTGGCGACCGGCAAGATCGCCGCCTGGACGGAATCCACGGACCTGAAGCTGCCCGTGCCGCGTGCCGGCGCCGCGGTCGTGGTCGCGGGCGACGGCATCTTCCTCCAGCTTGGACTCTCCTACCTCGTGGCGGCAGGCATGGCAACCGGCAACTTCGTGCTCCTGCTGCTGATCGGCTACGCGTTCAACCACAAGGAGCGAACGCGGGCGTTCCTGCACGACCTGCGCAACCGACGGCGCCGGACCGCCTGACGCGCCTCCCGGTTCGGGGGCCACCGCCGGGTCAGCAGCGCTAACGCGTCGAGCTCAGGCCCCCAGGTCGCCCTCGCCGGGCGCCAGCGGTCCGCGCCGAACCTCCAGTCCGGCACGCTCCCAGGCGTCCATGCCGCCGGCCACGCTGTAGACCTCGGTCCAGCCGTTTCCGAGGAGGAATGCCGTCCCGGTCAGCGTTCCGTTCGATGCCGTGCGCGCAGCATCGGCGTCGACGACGCTGCGCGTCGGGATCGTGACCCGGGGCTGCGTCAGGCCGGCCGCCGGGGCAGTGGGAGTAGCGGGATCGCGACGGGCGCGCCGCGGAACCGGCCGACCGGCCCTGCGACATCGTGGGACGGTACAGCCGCGCCGGCGTCCCCGATCGGCGCATCGGGCGGGCCTGCGCAGAGCGCCTCGATGCGCGCCAGCCGGTCGTCGACGCCGATGAGGAGCGCGGGCAGGTCGATCCATTCGGTGCTGCCGGCCGGGCTGGCCGCCGCCGTCGCCGCGGCC
>Ga0209226_10001524_pt1 | contig 10471 bp, 8 predicted proteins | sample BarGraNGADG00212_2_FD_184497 | JGI IMG/M metagenome (GOLD analysis project Ga0209226, IMG submission 184497) | Arctic peat soil microbial communities from Barrow, Alaska, USA - Barrow Graham LP Ref core NGADG0011-212 (SPAdes) (version 2) | ecosystem: Environmental > Terrestrial > Soil > Wetlands...
GTCGCCCTCGTGGCAGCCGCGAGGACAGACCAAAGCGTCGCCCTCGCGGCGGCCACGAGGACAGACCAAAGCGTCGCCCTCGCGGCGGCCACGAGGACAGACCAAAGCGTCGCCTCCGACAAATGGTTCGTCATCGCCATCGCGGACGTGCCGGTCGGATACGTCCACGATGTCGCCTCGCGGAGGGGGACGGCCACGGGGGAAATCCTGGTTTATTCCTCGGAAATGGTCCTGGTCCTCAACCGCCTGGGGACCAAAGTCGAGATGCGGTTCCTCACGTCGTCCGAGGAGACGCCGTCCGGCCGCCTCCTGCGGGAGACATACGAAATGCAGGCCTCTCTTATGGCCACGCGCACCGAGGCCGTGGTCAAGGACGGGACCATCGAGTTCCGGAGCGAAACCGGCGGCAAGAACTATACCCGGACGATCTCGTTCACCGGGGAGCTCCTGGGACAGGAAGGCATCCGGCTCCTGTCGCTCAAAAGTCTCCGCAAACCGGGCGATGCGATCGAGTTTCAGACGTTTTCGCCCGAGATCGAAGCCGTCGTGCGGGGGACGCGCAAAGTCCTCGCGGCCGAGACGATCGTCCTCGACGGCACGCCCGTCCCGGCGCTCAAGGTCGAGGAGATCATCGAGGCCGCCGGGGCCCGGAGCACGGGCTGGCTCGACGCAGACCACGAGGTCGTCCGGCAGGAGATGCCCACGCCCTTCGGCCCGGGCGTCTTCGCCCTGGCCGACAAGGCGCTAGCTATGCAGGCCGTCCGCGGGGGGGAGCTCCCGGCCGAGATGTACGAGCGGTCGATCCTCCGGGCGAACGTCCGGATTCCGCAAGCCCGGGCACTCGCCTCGCTGAGGGTCCGGCTGACGGCCCGGAGCCCTGAGCTCGGCTGGCCGGTTTTCGCCGGTCCGAACATCGGCCTCGTTTCGAAGGACGGCGCGTCCCTGACGCTTGAAACCCGCAGGGCCCGAGTGCCGAAGCCCTCGCCGTTCCCCGTCGCGGAGACGGACGCCAACCGCGATTTTCTCCGCCCGAACGCCACCATCCAATCCGATTCCGATGATGTCCGGAGGCTCGCGAAAGAGGTCATCGGACGGGAAGCCGATCTCTTCAAGGCCGCCCGGAAACTCCAACGCTGGATCGCGGAGAACATGACCTTCGATCTTGGGATCGCACTCGCTCCCTCGTCCGAGATCTTCGCCAACCGGCGCGGAACCTGCCTCGGCTACGCGATCTTCCTGGCCACCCTGGCCCGGGCGGCGGGCATTCCCTCGCGAGTGGTGGTCGGATACGTTTATGTTCTGGGGATGTTCGGCGGGCACGCCTGGACCGAAGTCCGGGCGGGGGAGGAGTGGGTCCCGATCGACGCGGCCCTTCCCTCGGACGGGCCGGCCGACGCCGCCCGCATCCCCCTCGCCACGACCTCGTTCGCCGAAGGCGGCGGGACGCTCGGCGGCGGGCGGGGCATCCAACTCCTAGGGCGGATCGACATTCGGGTCCTCGAATTCGCGGCGGCCGACGGCCGGATGATCCGGGTTCCCGAAGACGCGATTCCCTTCCGGATCACGGGCGACATTTATGCGAACCCGTGGCTCGGTCTGGAACTCCGGAAGCCGGCCGACTATAAATTCGGGAAGACGGACTCCGTCTGGCCGAGCGCGGTCGTCGTACAGCTCGAAAGCCACGGGAAAGCCCGGGCCGAGCTTCAGGAACACTACTTGACGCCGTGGAAGACGGGCGCCGCTGCCGCCGGAGACGTGCTGAAAAGGCTGGGGATCACGGAAAGGCCGGCCCGGATGGATTTCGGCCCGCATCCCGCCTTCCTAACGTCGTCCCCTTTCAAAGCCGCGCTCGTCATTCCGGACGGCGGCGAGGCCTGGGCCCTGATCGTGGAGGGCGTCGGCGCGCCGTTGCTGCTTAACAAGATCGCGGCCGGGCTGAAAATCGGAACGGGGGAATAAGCCGGGCGATCCCGCCGCCCTTAACTCGGAGCGGAAGACCTAATCATACCGACAGGGCGATAAGTGTCTGGGCAGCGAAATACGTCCCCAGGATGATGACTTGCGCGCGCGGGATCGGTTTGGCGAAGCGGTCGTAAGCGAGGACCGCGTCCGAAGCCAGGAAGAGCGCGGCGCCGGCGAAGGCGCATAGCGGCTTCGCCCCTCCCCATTGGATGAACCGCCCCGCGGCCAGGGCCGTCATCGCGGTGATGACCATCACGTAGAGCAGCACGGGGTATTTCATTTTTCCGAGATAGGGGAGGAGCACGCGCAGAAGGAGCGCGGCGAAGATGACCAGCGGGAGGAGCGGCTGGAGGGCGAAGCGGGGCAGCATGCCGGTCCGGAAGGCGGCGATGTAGCATAGGTGGGCGAGGAGGAATGCGGCGAGCCCGAGCTCGAACCGCTTCCGGCGGAGCATCATGAAGGCGTCGCCGGCGAGCGACAGGGCCAGCCCGGCCAAGACGAAATATTTATAGGCCGGCGGGGCCGAAGGCCGGCCGAGCGCGGCGAGCCCGATGATGAGGAGAAGAGTCAACGGCTTGAAGACATAGACCTGCCGCCAGCGCTGCATCCGGTCCGCGGCGATCGTCAGGACGGCCCCGATAAGGGCCAAGCCCGCGAGGAGGGCCGCCGGGAGGGTCACCGTCCCTGCTTTTCCCGGAGGAGTTTTTCCCGCGCCTCGGCGAACATCGGCTCGGCGTAGGCGCTGTTCCAGGTGCGCTCGGCGAACGTCCGCTTTTCGACCATCTTGAGGAAGCCCTCGAAGTCGGCGAAATACGAACCATAGATGTGGAAGCTGTCCACGAGGTCGGCATAGCGGCCGACGCGCACCGGCTTCCCGATCCGCTCCGCGACGCGGGCGGCGATCGTACGCTGCAGGTCGGTCAGGGCGAAGACGTTCATATACGCCGCCTTGTAGGCGTCGCGCGAGCGCCAGTGGGTGTTCATGTTGAGGACAAGAGCGCCCGCGCCGTCCTCGAGCAGGCGGCACCAGATCCGCTGCAGGCAGGGCGGGTCGTACGTGGAGATGTCGAGCTTCGGGTTCCAGGTGATGGCCTGGGCCCGGCGGGTATGGCCCGCTTCGGCCAGCTTGTTGACGATCGCCGCGATCTGGTCGATCGCCTCACCCTCGATTTCATAGGAAAACAGCCGCTTGTGGTAGGTGTAGGTCCATTTGCCTTCTTCGGGCGCGATCCAGTGGTCATGGACGCCGTCCACGACTTCCTGGCGATAGATCTCCAGGTCCTCGAGCCCGCCGGGAAAGGCGCGGTGGATGCGCGGCTCGGCGAAGGGGTCCTCCACGGTCCAGAGGATCGTGCAGTCGCGGCTCGGCGGGTCGCTTACCCGGTCGTATTCGGTTTTGATGGCCACTCCCTTCCGCCAGCACTCCAGGACCGCTTTTTCCCAGGCTTCGGGCAGGGTCTTTCCCGTCACATACAACGTCGGAATGTTGCCGTTCATGCTCACCTCGCCGTTTCTTGCCCCCCGTTTTTATCATAGTCCTCGGGGAGGTACAAGGGTCGGAGTGGGGGGCTCGGGGATACCGGGGCACCTCCCGCCTCGCAATTAGGGCGAGGGTGAATTCCGGCCGAGACATTGACAGGCAATGACGCGTATGACATTCTTTTCTAGGTCCCAATCATGCTCCCCGATATCATGACCCCCCGGCAGCGGATCGAAAATCTGCTGGTCGGCCGCCCTATCGACCGGGTCCCCTTCTGTCCGGCCGTCTATGAGCATAAGGCGGCCCTGGTCGGGACGACGCCGTCCCGCCTAGGGCGGGATGTCGATCTCTTCGAACGGGCGCTCGTCCGCGAGGTCGAAATCTACCGTCCCGACCTGCTGACCGTGGGCTGCGACGTCTACAATGTCGAGGCTGAAGCCCTGGGCTGCGAAGTCCGATTCCCCGAGGCGAACGACGTCCCCTCAATCGCGACGCGCGTGATCCGGCCCGGGGACGCCGTCTCCCGGCTCCGCGTCCCCGACCCGGCGCGGGCCGGACGCATGCCCGTAAATCTCGAGGCCGGGCGGCGGGCCCGCGCGCGATTCGGCCGGGACATGATCGTCCGCGGCGCGCTGAGCGCCCCGTTCTCCATGGCCTGCGAGCTCGTCGGCGCGGAGGCGATTCTGACCGCCGTCCTCGACGACCCCGACTGGGTGTCCGAGCTTTTGCTTTTCACGGCCGAGGTGGCCAAGGCCTACGGCCGGGCGTTCGTCGAGCGCGGATTGGGGGTCATCCTCTTCGATTCCCACGCTTCCCCGCCCCTCCTCTCTCCGAAGCTCTACCGTAAGATCGTCCTCCCGCCTACCAGGTCGCTCGTCGCCTATTTCCGGCGGGACCTCGGCGTACCGCTCGTCCCGTATATCATCGGCGGCGATACCGCCCCCCTTCTCGACGCGATCCTCGAAACCGGGACGAACAACGTCCTTTGCGACTTCCGGGCCGATCTGGCGACGTTCGTCGACCGCCTCCGCGGCACGGACGTCCTGCTGCGGGCCAACCTCGATCCCCGCCTCCTCCTGGCGGCCCCGCCCGCCGCGGTGAAAGCCCGGGCGCGGGAGGTCCTCGATATCGGCCGCCGCCACCCCGCGTTCCTGCTCGGGACGGGAATCCTCCCCTACGACATGCCTCCCGGCCAGGTCCTGGCGGTCCGGGAGGCGCTGGACGCCGCGTAGCGTCCGGCGCTTCCGAAAAATCCCGCTTCTCCGTGCCACAAATCGCCGCTTCCCGCGTCTTTGTTAATAGGCGGTAAGGATCTGGATCATGACTCTCCCCGACGGCGGCGACACTCGCGGGCCCGAGGCCGGCGACGGCCACCGCCGGCGCCTCCGCCAGAAATTCCTCCGCGGCGGACTCAACGCCTTCCTGGACTACGAGATCATAGAGCTCCTCCTGACCCTGGGAACGCCGCGGAAGGACTGCAAGGGGCAGGCCAAGGAGGCCCTCCGGGAGTTCAAGTCGCTCCGCGGCGTCCTCGAGGCCGACGCCCGCGACCTCCGGAGGATCCGGGGCATCGGCGATCACAACGTCTTCGGCGTGCGCCTCGTGCAGGAGGTCTCGCGCCGCTTCCTCAAGGACCGGATGCTGAGCAAGCCCTACGCCCGCTCTTCGCGCGAAGTCTTCGACTATCTCTATCACGCGCTCCGCGACCTGCGAAAGGAGCATTTCAAGGTTCTCTTCCTCGATCCCAAGAACCAGATCCTCGAGGAGAAGACCCTGTTCGAAGGGACCGTGGACTCGTCGGCCGTCTATCCCCGGGAGATCATGAAGGACGCTCTCCGCTACGACGCCACGGCCCTGATCTTCGTCCACAACCACCCGTCGGGCGACCCCGATCCGTCGCTCTGCGACCGCGAGATCACGAAAGAGCTCGTCTTCGCGGCCAAGGTCATGCAACTCAAAGTCCTGGACCACATTGTCATCGGCAACAACTGCTATTTCAGCTTCGCCGACCACGGCCTGATCGAAGACTACGCCCTCCTCTTCCTCAATATGCCGCGATGATAATTGGCCCGGCTGAGCAGGAACGGCGCGGCTTCCGCCCCAGTCGCTCTCGCGGCTCACCCACAAACTGCGGGTCCCCGCCGCTTCAAGCGACCGGGGCTCGCGCCGCGCCGCTGCGCTTACGGGACAAATTGCTTTCTGATAGAATACGAAAAGGGACATCCGTGTCCCCGAACCGGAGGACCCATGACCGACCCGATCCGTTCGCCCGGCAGCCCCTCATCCCTCGAAGACGTCGCCCGCGGCCTGGGGATCAAACCCGAATATTTCGAGTCCTGGGGCCGGGGCAAGGCCAAGATCGATCTCCGGCAGGCCGATTTTCCGGTTGGGGCGTCGCCGGGGAAGCTCGTCCTGGTCACGGCCATGACGCCGACCCCGGCCGGAGAAGGCAAGACGACCACGGTCATCGGGCTGACCGATGCCCTGAACCGGATCGGGATGAAGGCCGCGGCCGCATTGCGCGAGCCGTCGCTCGGGCCCGTCTTCGGGATGAAAGGCGGGGCGACGGGCGGCGGAAAGGCGCGGGTCGTTCCGAGCAACGACATCAACCTCCACTTCACGGGCGACATCCACGCCGTCACCTCGGCCCACAATCTGCTCGCGGCCATGGTCGACAACCACCTCCACTACGACAGCACCTGCGGCCTGATCGACATCAAGTCCGTCCGCTGGCGGCGCGTCCTCGACATGAACGACCGCTCGCTGCGCTCGATCGTCACCGGCCTGGGCGACACGTTCAGCGGCATCGCCTGCGAATCCGGCTTCGATATCACGGCCGCGTCGGAGATCATGGCCGTGCTTTGCCTGTCGCGCGACCTCCAGGAGCTCAAGGAGCGGCTCGGCCGGATCATCGTTGCCTCGTCCCCCGGCGGGGCGCCCGTCACGGCCGGACAGATCGGCGCCAGAGGGGCCATGGCCGCCCTGCTCCGGGATGCGCTCCGGCCCAACCTGGTTCAGACGCTCGAAGGCTCGCCGGCGTTCATCCACGGCGGGCCGTTCGCCAACATCGCTCACGGGACCAATTCGGTCGTCGCCACGAAGATGGCCCTCGGCCTGGCCGGCGTCGTCGTCACCGAGTGCGGCTTCGCCTCGGACCTCGGCGCCGAAAAGTTCTTCGACATCGTCGTCCGGACGGGCATCGTTCCCCCGCCCTCGGCCGTCGTCGTCGTGGCCACGATCCGGGCCCTCAAGTACCACGGCGGGATGAAGTTCGACGCGCTGGGCGAGGAGAACGTCGCGGCCCTGACCGGCGGCTTCGAGAACCTCCGGAAGCACGTCGAGAACGTCCGCCTATACGGGCTGCCGCTCGTCGTCGCCCTCAACAAGTTCCCGACCGACACGGAGGCCGAGATCCGGGCGTTCACCGGCCTCTGCCGGGCCGACGGCGTCCGGTTCGCCCTGAGCGACGTCTACGGCGGGGGAGGGGCCGGCGGCGAGGAGCTAGCCCGCGAGGTCCTGGCGGCCGCGGAGAGCGATCCCCGCGATTTCCACTTCCTCTACCCGCTCGAGGCTCCGCTCCTCGGGAAAATCGGAGCCATCGCCCGCAAGATCTATGGGGCGGCCGACGTGAACGTGGACCTGAAGGCCCGCAAGAAGCTCCAGAAGTTCGAGAGGGACGGGTTCGGCGGCCTGCCGGTCTGCATCGCCAAGACCCAGTATTCCCTGTCCGACGACCCCAAGCTCCTCGGCCGGCCGCGGGATTTCGCGGTCCACGTGACGGATGCGGCTCTCTGCGCGGGCGCCGGGTTCGTGGTCGCGCTGTGCGGCGAGATCATGACCATGCCCGGGCTTCCGAAGTCGCCCCAGGCCGAGAAAATCGACGTCACGGACGACGGTGAGATCACGGGAATTTTGGGGTGAAGGAAGAGGGAGCTCTCCTCTGCTTCTTGACTTCCCAGGGAGATCCCTCGCAAGGCTCGGGACGACCCTCCGGGTCGTTTACAGCCCGGCCCAATTGTGATAAAAAGGAGACATGATCCGAGGGAAAAAATCAGGCGATTGAGAAATAGGGCGGCCCTCCGGCCGTCTGACTTGAAGAAGAGCCCCGCGGCCTCGCGACCCGACAGGAACCAGAGGAGGAAGACGTGAAAGACGAGGAACTTGAACAGAAAAACTTGTCCCGGGCCCGGGCGATCGAGGCCGCGGTTTCGCAGATCGAAAAACAGTTCGGCAAGGGCGCGGTGATGAAGCTCGGCCAGAAAGAGGCCGCCAACCGCATCCCGGCGATCCCGACGGGCTCGGTATCGTTCGACCTGGCCATGGGGATCGGCGGCTTTCCGCGTGGCCGGGTCGTCGAGGTCTTCGGGCCCGAATCGACGGGCAAGACGACCCTCGCCCTCCACGTCATCGCCGAGGCCCAGCATCTGGGCGGCCAGGCGGCGTTCATCGACGCCGAGCACGCCCTCGACCCGGCCTACGCGTCGAAGGTCGGCGTCGACATCGACAACCTGCTCATCTCCCAGCCGGATTACGGCGAGCAGGCGCTCGAGATCGCCGAGGTACTCGTCCGGAGCGGCGCGGTGGACGTCATCGTGGTCGACTCCGTGGCCGCGCTTGTCCCCAAGGCCGAACTCGAAGGCGAGATGGGCGACGCCCACATGGGCCTCCAGGCCCGGCTGATGTCCCAGGCCCTGCGGAAGCTGACGGCCATCGTCGCCCGCTCCAAGACGTGCTTCATCTTCATCAACCAGATCCGGGAGAAGATCGGTTTCTTCCTCGGCAACCCCGAAACGACGACCGGCGGCCGGGCCCTCAAGTTCTACGCCTCGATGCGGGTCGACGTCCGGCGGCTGACGGCCATCAAGGACGGGGATAACGTGATCGGCAACCGGGTCAAGGTCAAGATCGTCAAGAACAAGATGGCCCCGCCGTTCAAGGAGGCCCAGTTCGACATCATCTACGGTGAGGGCATCTCCAAGGAAGGCGATATCGTCGACGTCGGCCAGGAAATCGGGATCATCGAGAAGAGCGGCACCTGGTATTCCTACAAGGGTGAGCGGATCGGGCAGGGCCGGGAGAACGCCAAGAAACTCCTGAAAGAAAACAAGGCGCTCGCCGAGGAGCTCTACCGGGAGATCCGGAAGAAGGTCGGCCTGACGCCGGAGGCCGAGGCGCCCGATAAGCCGGACGTTCCCGAGAAGCTTGAAAAGCTCGAAAAACCGGGAAAGCCCGAGAGATTTGGCCGGCGGTAATTCCCGGCATCTTCATCTCCCCGAGCGGGGAGGCGACAGGGAGGGGCGCCCATGACGGACCGCGGCGGCGGCAAGAAACCCTCGGCTACCGGACTGTCCCCCGGAACGCTCATCCACGTCGGCGAACGGAAGGTCGAGAAGACGCGCATCACCGTCATCGACTACGACGCGGAAAACGTCGACGAGAAAGAGGTGGGCTCGGTCGAGGAGTGCTACCCGTTCCGGGACACTTCGACGGTGACCTGGATCAACGTTGACGGCATCCACGACCCCGACGTCATCGGCAAGCTCGGCGGCCATTTCGGCCTGCATCCCCTCGTCCTCGAAGACATCATGAACACCACCCAGCGGCCGAAGATGGAGGACCTCGGCGAGGCGATCTACCTCGTCCTCAAGATGGTCGAAACCTCGCCCGCCGGCGAACTCTCCACCGAGCAGATGAGCCTGATCTTCGGGACGAACTATGTGCTGTCCTTCCAGGAATTGCCGGGCGACATCTTCGATCCCGTGCGGGAGCGCATCCGCCGGGGCCAGGGCCGCATTCGGAAGATGGGCCCGGACTATCTCGCCTATTCCCTCCTCGACGCCATCGTGGACGACTATTTCGTCATGATGGAGGCCCTCGGCGAGCGGGTCGAGGCCCTGGAGGACGAGCTCATCGCCAACCCGGACCGCCGGACTCTGCATGGCATCCACGATCTCAAGGGCAAGATGCTGTTTCTCCGCAAGTCCATCTGGCCCCTCCGCGACGCGGTCGGCCGGCTCGAGCGGGCCGAGACCCCACTCATCAAGGAAACGACCGATATCTACCTTCGCGACGTCTACGACCATCTGATCCAGGTCATCGACAACGTCGAGACGTTCCGGGAAATGCTCTCCGGCATCCTCGACATCTATCTTTCGAGCATCAGCAACCGGATGAACGAGGTCATGAAGGTCCTGACCATTATCGGCACGATCTTCATTCCCCTGACGTTCATCGCCGGCGTTTACGGGATGAACTTCAAGTTCATGCCCGAACTCGAATGGCGCGGGGGATATTTCATGGTTTGGGGGATCATGCTGACCGTCGGGATCAGCCTGCTGTTGTGGTTCAAGCGCAAGAAGTGGCTCTAGGCCGGGCCGGCCCGGCGGCCGGCCACGAGGGAGGGACCGCCATGAAAACAAAGACTGTAGTCATTTTCGTCCTGATCGCGCTCGTCGGGGTCTTGCTTCTGCAGAACTCGGGACTGACCGAGCTGCGGCTCTTTTTCTGGCCCGTCTACGCGCCGCTTTTCATTCTCATCCTGGTCGTTTTCTTCCTGGGGGGGATCGTCGGCTACCTGACGGTCCACCGCGATCGGAAGAAGGCCTCGAAGAAAGGCGACGAGAAGCCCGCTCCTCCCGTCCTGCCGCCTCCCTCGCCCGCCAAGCCGCATCCATAAAAGGCTGTCTTTTAGGCCCGGCCCGGCGGGCTCGGGGAAGAGGCTCGCTCCCCCGGTGACTTGGAGGGGCGGTTCGACGCGGCTCCCGCCCCAGTCGCTCTCGCGGCTCACCCCCAAACCGTGGGCCCCCGCCGCGCTGCCCGATCTTCCTTTACCGTAAGCAGATTCAGGTTCGGATTGTCATGCCGAAAAGCCAAAACGCAACGTAAAGGAGGGCACTTTTCGATGACCATCGGCGATTCATTAAATGAATTGGGGGCGCGAGGGCGGTGGGGCGGAGAAAGGCATACCGAGGCGCAGCGGGCATGGACCGCGATCCGTCGAAGGCGGATCGCGGGAGCAAGCCGAGGGAA
>Ga0209226_10001526_pt1 | contig 10468 bp, 9 predicted proteins | sample BarGraNGADG00212_2_FD_184497 | JGI IMG/M metagenome (GOLD analysis project Ga0209226, IMG submission 184497) | Arctic peat soil microbial communities from Barrow, Alaska, USA - Barrow Graham LP Ref core NGADG0011-212 (SPAdes) (version 2) | ecosystem: Environmental > Terrestrial > Soil > Wetlands...
TCAAGCAGGATTGTCTCCACGTTAACCCTGATCCTTTCTCCCATTTCTTTTATTTCATTTACAGCATGCTCTCCGTCTATTTTCAACGACTTATACATATTCTCAGACATCGAATCCCAATAAGGGTTCATATCCACAGAGTAAGAGTAATTCCTATCCATAGAAAATAAATGAACTGTTGGCACCACATAGACTGCATAAACCGTCCCACCACTCAAACTAGCAAATTCTATCCCTTTTTCAATAGCCATCCTTGAGCAGGCCGAACCATCAGTTGCCATCATTATTTTCTTGAAATTAACAGTTCCCATGAAAAATCCTCGAATACATCATTTCCTTGAAGAAATATAACATCGTCGGGGATTATAAACTGACTTTTCGCAGATGTTCTTTGAAAATTTATAATTTTTCCTGCTATCGTTTTTTCGAAAAATTGCTCTGTTTATTCAATCATGGTTTTCGAAATATCTCACACTTTTCGATCATGTGCCTTCATCGAAAGCTTTTAACCTCAATTTTTAGAGGCATGAGCCGAGATAGTTATTTCAAATTAGTGAGCAAATGTCAAAAAAACGATAGCATGAAAAATGCTATTTTCTTGAGGACATCTGCGGAATGTCGGATAAAGCGAAGAAACCATGTTTTTCTTCTGAAAGCAGATGTTTCTGCAGAAGTAGTTGGAACTGTGGATTTGAACTGGGAGATGGATGCAGAATTATCTGCAAATATAAGCTCATATTCTCAGCCAATTTAAGAGCGTTTTTAGAGCTCCCCAATAAACACCGGTTATCCTAAGATAACCAAGCTTTGAGCCTGAGATTAAGCACAACTTAATTATGAGAGCTTCTACCTTAAGAAACGAGTATTCTACAAAAGGACCATGCTTATTTTCGAAATCGACCCCTATTAAAAACCGTTTACCGACTACGATAATACATAGTACACATGTGTTTCTTAATCTTTTTTTGCACTTAGTCCTGATGAAACAGAAGAGAACCTGCTTATTCCGATAGACTGTGGAATGATCGAGTTTAGTCACACATAGGTTAGAGAAAAAAGGTCCAAAGCCAAAATATTATTATAAGAAGCTGCATTTTAAATTAAAATCAATCACAATAGAATGGATTTACCTGTTTTCGGTGCTGTCCCAATTGGGATAGGAAAAAGAGTCATTATTATAAGAATGTGTCTTATGAGTGTACATAGTTGTGCATTTTGATTAAACAGTCGTGTTTTAGGGTCCCCTAATATTGTATATTGTTGTACGCTAATGTACATATTCGTCAGCGATCAAACAAAACGAAATGTTTTTAAACTGTCCGATGTTTGTCTTCAATATGCCGGAGGACAAAATAAGAGTAAGTGCTAGGATTCCGAAGGATCTATATGACATTTGTCTACAGCGATATGACAATATTACCAATGCTGTTAATGCTGGTTTAGAATTGCTTTGCTCTCAAAGTGAAGACGAAGCGAAGACAAACGAAGACAAACGTCAACAAAATGAAGACGATAGCAACAAAGCACTTATTGAAGAAAAGGATAGGCATATCGAGACTTTAAGAAAGGAGCTTGAAAAGTCAGGGCAGGACAAAGAAGCTATTCAAAATCTCTATAACAATTACATGCTCCAAATGCAGACTCTGATCAACCAGAGGACGATAGAAGCACCTGGAGCCAAAAAACAATGGTGGAGATTCTGGTAAAGTTCAGACGCTACACTTAAAGAATTTTTGCAGTGGTCCTGGGATATATTGTTTTTCGTTTTTTCGGTAGACTTCAGACTCAACCGGCCTTGAGAAACTTGTTTTGCATGTGCTGCAGCGATACTTGGGGCGACTTGCATCTCTGCAGCGTTTTCGGATCTGACCGGACCCGCACGCCGGACACTTCTTTATGATTCTTGGCATTAAAACCTCGGCCGCATTGTCGCGATTTTTGAAAGACTGAAATTCACAACCTGAGTTTTACCTTCCAATTCCGTGAGCGCAAAAACCACTGCGTCCAACCTATCAGGAGACTTTTCAGCACCAGGGATCCACTCGCAAAGCTGGTCCTCTAGCTCTGGAAAAGTCCCGAAATGGTGAACCTTCCCCTGTTCATAAAGAGCACTTGTAGGCTCAGCCCGTATGGATTTTCCACGACTCGAATGAACGGATTTAAACGGGATCTTAGAATCAATTGTTTTCAAAGTGTGTTCTACCATCTCGCCACCGTTATTAGTTTCACCTATTATGGCGTTGGCCTCATGTTTGTGGAAAGCAGTAATCACAGCCTCACCCCATCCTTGAGGCGTCAGGTGACAGGTATAATCTCCCAATACATAGAAATGACCGTCCTTACTTTCCCCTGCTGCAATGATCCCAGTATCATCTGAACCAGCGTTGGAAGTTGCTGCCGGGTCCACACCAATAACAACATAGGAGAGTTCAGGTATCTGTCTAACCCTATTATTGTCGATGTCTGACCTTTTGAAGAGCGCTTCCGGATTGTCACTCAAGAATTCCCCAGACAGTTCTTGCTTACCTAAACGAGTCCCTTCATATTTGCTGATAATTGTCGATATGAACACAGGAGAGAGGTTCTTGTAATTGTCTTGAGTTCGGCCTCTCGTTACTACTGTGCACTGTTGCCCCTGGCTGTCTGTCCGCTTCTCGAGGTCCATCAAGAAGCGCGTTGGTCTGGGAGTTGAGGTAACGATACATAAGGGATTCGGACCCAAACGTAAGCCCATAAGCAAGTTGTCAAAGGTTTCCTCAGGCCTCTGCCATTTACTCAATTCATCGCACCAAAGGAAGTCAGATTGAGGACCTCTGGCTTTGTCAGGTTCAGTTCCATAATAAATATGAGTGACCACTCCATTAGGCCATATCAACTTCTTGAGGGATGGTATAAACTCCGGATAGAAGTATTTTTGAGCACAGGCGAGAATACCCGATTCACCGCATATCATAACATCTCGAACCTCATCGGCTGTCGCACCAACAAGATTAGGATATTTGAAGTCGCCATATTGCACAGCATGAATAAAGGTCTCTGCTGCTACCCTAGTTTTCCCCCACCCGCGCCCGCTACGGATATCCCACACGAAGCAGCCATCTATACCCCACTGTGCAGGAGGAAGTTGATCTTCACGAGCTAAGAAGAGCCAGTCTCTTTCGATCAGTTCCAATTCAGAGACGGAACGATTCGCCAAGATCCTCTTCAACTGACTCGGTTTCAAGCTCGCCAAGAATTCCCTTGAGTATCGTTGATCTTTTCTTTTCAATTTCAGCTGCTGGCATATCGACATTGTAGTTCAAGGCCTCCGTCTGTGATTTCATACTGATGTTTTCTTTTCTGCCATAGTCCGCAGGATAACGTCGTTCAAGCAACCACATGTCGTTATTGGTGTTACCACGCTCGGCGGCTTCCCTGATTCTCTGTAAACAATTCTTAGCACAGGTAGATTCGGAGGCGCGAACTTTATCGTAAAAATCACAGAATTTCTTTTCTTTCCCTGCTGCCCCTGCCTTCATCCATTCGTTGAACGTCGCAAAAGTAATGCCTACAGCTTGACAGCTTAAGTTGTAGGAAAGCCCAAGCTCGATATTTTCACAAAATACTTCTGTTAATTCTTCGGTTAGTTTACTTTTTCGTCCGGCCATTTTTGCCTCATATTGTCTCGGTTTTAGCTCATTTTCGTCTTTTTTGTCTAGATAATAATAGTTATCAGGAGAATAAAAGCCTTTTTGATTTTTTAATTTCCATAGTTAATTGAGCCTGTTTTAATTATGGGTTTTAAAAAGCTGAATGATCAAGAAACGATTAAAGAGGATCTGGCAGGAAAGTTAATAATAACTTTCTCGCTCTTCGCAATATTCTAGGTAATCTCGGCAACTAATATATCCCGCCGCGTCTATTTTTGTTCGGAATGGTGTCAATCTTTCCGAGAACTTTAAAAACGTACTTTTATTAATCCGGCCAGCGACTTTGATAATATAATCGTTTGTAGATATACCGCAATGGGCAGTACGAGCTGTCAAATACCCTTTGGGATAACTAACATTACTATGAACATGCCTACGATTGCACAACGGACAGTGTTTTATTAGAAGATATTTCCCCGACGTATAACCATCAACGATAGGAATTTGTGTATCCAAATCTCGAGTCGCTTTAATAAACTCATAAACCATAGTTTTTCTTGGTGTTTTGATATAACAGTCCGATTTCTTCATTTTTATATCACCTTATTTTTTATTTTTCCACTTCTCGCACCACATGACGAAATCCGTTACCTGCTTAAGAAGAACTTTGTTAGCTACAGAACGACTGTTCAAAAACTTCCTCGAACTCTCTTTTTCTTTCATAGTGTATCCCTTGGCACTCACGACACCATGATTTTTATGAAATGCGCCAGACCCACTTCTTTCGCATTGCATTGGTGAAGATCTGACATCTGGATTACTTTACCGCCGATCCGAAAAATATGTTCAGGCGTGCCTAGCGTGTACCGTGCAGCCGTTAGAAATTTTTCAATAGGTGTATTCGCAACTTCCTGCGCTGTGCCAGGATAAGTCGTTCTGCAATTTCTACAGGAATATACTGGTGTAATGATCATGACGTATCACTGTTTTTTAGTTCTTTTACTTTCATAACTGTATCATGTGAAGTATTGGCGAAGTTAGCTATTTCTTTTTGTGTGTTAACTGGACGATTTTTAGCCAACGGTTTGTCAGAATTCTGACAAAGCGGTTTCTCTTTATCGACTTCATTGACGAAAGAACGCGTTACTTTGTTTTCTAATCCTTTCTTTTTCAATAGGCGTATTCGCTATATCTTGAGCCGTGCCTGCATACTGTTTGTTACAGTTTCTGCAAAAAATATATAGGTGTGATATTCATTTTTAGTCCACCTCTTTTTTTTCTTCTCGTTCCTGATCCCATAATATAGAGTGACACTTAGGACACACGGACGGCCTCCCTGGCTTCCTTCTCACCCAGGTATGCCCACACCTTAAGCATGTGGAAACAAGAACATTAAAACGCTTCTTCATATGATTATGATACGCGTTATTAGTATATAAATCCTAACTCAGCCCGTTTCTTGAGAGTTTAATGGAAAAAAAATAATAAATAAATAATCAATACAAACCCCTTCTTCTTTTCTTTCTCAGTTTTTTTACATTAGATTAGTAATCTAAGTGGACCGAGGACCGACTTGAAATTTACTGGACCAACCTTTAACTTTTTTAAAAAACACTATCTAATAACATAGGTGGACCAGGTGGACCAGGGGTGGACCAGGGGACTAAAACAATATCAATAGGCAGTTTTTTACTAAAAAAACGTTTTTGGTAGTTTAGCCGTTGAGAGATTTTGCATAAACAAAAACTCGGGGTATTTTTTCATAATAAAAAAACCCCGAGTTTTTTTTCTAACACACTCTCTTATAGGGAATTACCCGGGTTTTGCACAAAGCCTGGTTTTTCGATAACGGTAGCCTGGTCCGACCCCCCTGGTCCACCCCTGGTCCGCCCCGGTCCAGGCCGGTCCACTTGGCTATTTTTCAGTGTTTCCATCCCCGGCTTTTCAAAATAGTGGCTAGATTGATATGCATTTCTCTATCAGGTAGAATAATATCCAAATTCTTCGATAGATAATCGTCGATAAATTTCCCCACATCTACAACAAACAAATTATATTCATCTTTTGCAAACAGGATAAGGTTCTTCGTACTTTCTGCATAGTTTTCAAGTGTCCTGCCATCAAACTCATCGATCAATGCAATGTTAGCCATTCCACGTGCTTTTATACCGTTCTTCACTTGTCTCCTCTCTGCTACGTTCCAGCCTAATTGATTGCAATAATATTTTATCCCGTTTTTAATTTCTTCCTGGCCGAGCTCAGGCATCCCGTGTTTTTTTCGGTATTCAGTGTATTTCTCATATATTACTGCATTACGAAGGAACCCGTCCCGGTCATCGACCAAGCAATCATCAACAAAATGTTTCATTGGCTGAGATTTCATTTCATACTCAAGGCCTCTCTCGGTAATGGTTTTCATCCCCGTAAAGCCACCCTGTGCTTCTAATCTTTTTAATCCTTCTATAGCCCAATTTAATACGCCTGGCATTTCGCCCGCGTTTTTAATGACATCTGCCAAATCTTTAATTTCTATGTCGGTGTCTATGATCTTGTTATTGAATGATATAATCAAGTCTCGCCGTTTGTCGCCGGTGGAATATGCGTCTTTCTTGGGCACCCTGTTTAGCAGAAGGATTATTTTAGCAAAGCTGATGAAGTCAAAAGGCCTCTCCCTAACTCTTCTGCCGGCCACTATATCAGTCCCAGACGATAATTTTTTAATGTGTTCGGTATTTTCGACTTGTTTCTGTCCGGTATCGCCGCATATGTTCGCGAATTTTCCGTGCAATTCGGCAATATGGTACATGACGTTAGGATGATCGGTCAACTGGTGCAAAGAGTATCCAGCGATATTTTCAGCCCCTAGCAAAAATAAAATCAATTTCAGAAGTACCCCCTTTCCTTCTCCTCCATCTCCCAACAGATAAAAAATATACTGATACTTATAATTCCGCGTTAGAAGATAGCCAACTAACTCTTGGATCTTCTTCCTTGATACATCATCGCCCTTAAAAGTGGTATCTAAATACTTAGTGAACAGTTCCGGTTCAGGTGCATCAGGTATATAGTCAGTAGGTATCTTGGAAAAGTAAACTTTAGTACGCGTAAAGTCGGAAGCCTCGAACGTTTCTAAATTCAGGATTTTGTTATTTGTCAGGATTACTTTATCATTATCGGGCTCGCAGTCTTCTAGCCGTACGGTTTTCAGCATTTCAATTATTTTCACGATTGCCGTTACGTTATTTTCAGATAAAGGCGTATGAAATCGATCCAGAGCCAGAGCCAGGATTTCCTTTTTCACAAAATCAGTGCTCTCTTTGTTCATGGGGTATATTCCATCTGCATATGACCGAAGAGAACCCGCTACATAAACTAATTCTTTGTTTTCTAGGTATGCATTGGCTATCCTGTGGTATGCGTCGTTCCTGCCAGAAACAGAATCCAGATCGATCGGTTCTTGAATCCCTGCTTCCGCCCTGGCTTGTTTCTTTGCTTCGTCGAATATGGTTTTCTCTTCTCTATAGAATTTCTTGAGTATATTTTTATTTTCAGTGTCTACTTCAAGAACATCACATATTTCTTTGATGAAAGCAAGTACTGTATCTTCCCTCACATCTAGCCAGTCATTTTTCAAATGCGCCTTTAGCTGTTCGAACATTCCCTTCTGATCGGTCGCAGTTATAATAGATCGGAATACTTTAAGAAGATCGGATTCTTCTTTCTGATTGTCTTCTGTTTTTACTCGATTATTATGTGCCCTTTTTTCGGCGCGGTAAAACTTCAGGATGTTTTCCTTTTGTTCTCCTTTTATGGATGCAAGCTTGCACCTTTTCAATATTTCAGCCTCTGCTTCGTCGTTCCGAAGTTCGAGCATGCCTTCGACTATCTCTTTTTTAATATTGCCCATTACTGTATAAATCCCGCCGTCGTTTGGTTCGGGTATAGTTGCCTCATTATCTTCCAAAAACAAGCCCCCCCTTTGCAGCAAGAACGGCGGCTAAACGCGGAACAAAAACCGGCAACTTCCACCCGTCAATAATTTCGTTTTCATTGCACAATTTATTCTGAATAGCATAGTGCTGCAAGGCTTTCTGTGGTATTGGATCGCCGGAGGGAAGTAAACCGTGTTTATAGGCATAGATCCAGAGCTCATACTGTGTTTTTGTGTCGGTAAAGTCAACCGCTGAAGAGTGCTTTCCATGTCTATAACCTGCTTCGTTGCAACTTGCAACGCCTGCCAACACCGCCAATGCGGTTAATCCGGTATGAAAATTCGCATGTCTCCAACAATGGAGGAGGCCTTTCGATATGGACGCATTTTTTCCTGTATCCGAACCGTGAAATTGAACCGGAATAGGAAAATTCCGATGACTGTCTTTTATTCCGAGTACATCATATACTGTCAAATCCCACATTGCGCTTTTCTTTTCTCTTACGATTTTCTTTACCCGCTGTTCCTTTTTTACTGCTTTCTCTTCTTCTTGTTTGGCGTCTTTTGCCCGTTGTTTCTTGTATACCTCTGGAAATTCGGCAAAGGTGATTTCAGAAACCTGGTTTTCATTTGCAAGAAGATACTGTCCGGCAAACCGCTTCCTATCCTCAGGCATTCGGTCAATGTCTTCTTTGGAGCGAGTGACAAAAGACCCAGGGGCGACTACATATTGACCGCTGGCCCTTACTTCCCCCGCGTCTTCAGTAGGTATATTCACTTTTGCGGAAGAGTCTTCTGCGAAAAAATAATTATGGTGTCCTATCTGTTTACTTGATATAGCTCGTAGAGTCGGTTTTACCTGCTGAACCTGATCGGGGTCATCCACATCGATTATAACTAATTTATCGTTAGGCATTGCCGCAATCCCTATGTTGTACCCGAATTTCAAGAACCGCGTTGCCTCGTCGACTGTTTTACTTTTCTTTGACCAGCACGTATCGGGGAGTGGGTTTTTATCGTTCTGCTCCAAAACTAAGTAAAAAGGATAATATCCAAAAGGCGCATCCCGCATTAGAAGCGAATGAAACTTCAGGAACTCTTCGTGGTTTGTTTTACCGAGTGACACGGTTAATCCCCCAGCGTTCTGGATATGCTGCTGCCGTTACGCTATCTTTTGCCGCTACAAATCGTCCGCGACACCGACGACAAGTATATCCATCTGCTCGTCGCTGTTTGTGTAGCGTATTTCCACATGCCGGGCATTTAATGGTTTCAGGCATTTAAACCGCTCCGCACGTTTCGCGCTGTTTCGCCTGTGTTACGGTATCAGTTGCAACGTTGAATACGGCTCTGTCTCTCAGGGCATCAAAGCAAGTTTCAAAAATAGAATCTGGCTTCGGTCCGCTTTCGCTGTGAAGATCAGCGAGGTAATTGACAGTATCCCCCTGCCTGCTGCTGAAGCTGTCTTCAAGCGCGTTAAAATCGGCCATTGAAAGCACCCCTCAACTTAACAACGCGCTGTTTGACTTGTCTTAGTGGACTGTTTTTGAGAATTGGTCTTCCCACATCGTCAGAAAAGTCTAAAAATTTTAACTTTGGTTGTAAAATGTTGTATATTTTTGTCATTTCATCACATCCGTTTTTGGATGAGAGAAAATTGAGCCAGAGGCCGCGCTGAAAAAAAGATTTAACCTAATCTATATTTTTAGTGCACGTTAATCTTATATACCTTTTATATACAATATATATGTGTTGTAGAAAGATATAAAAGTATAAAGAGCCTATTGGAGTTAGGTTTCTTATTTTCAGCTTCAGGACGTTTCCGAGGCGTCCTTTGGCTCATTCTTCTTCAGTCCGTTGTTTTGTTCTTTTTTCCTGTTTGTGGATCTCGTTTGCCATTAACCATATCAGCGACTATGGTTTTGATACTCGAACCATTATAGCATGCATTTAATTTCAGCTGTTGCCATGTATCTTGAGATACTCTGATATTTCGATCTACCATTTTGAATCCCTGTTCTTTTTGTCATGATTTTTAACACCGTTAACAAGAGTCAATATCCACTTGTGCACATATATATTTTGCTGCGGCGGTAAATGTCCTCTCGGTAGTCTTTTTTTGATACTTTTAAGGCTTCATTTCATTTTCGAAAGTATTCTGGGAACGCATCTTTGAAAACTTTCTCGGCCAGATCGTAAATAAATTCGTTTCGGTCGGCTGCTATTCTTTTTACAGTGACTCGAAGGTCTTTGCGAACGGAAAGTTTTGATAGGTTGGGGTCCATGTATTCGCTCATATTGTTTCTCCAATTTGTCTGGTTATCTTAGTAATTTTCCTCTGAGTAATTCGCTTTATAATGTTAACGGCCCTTACATACATATATCTTTGTATTTTCGTGCATATATTGGTGAGTAAATGACAGATCATTCATCGTATCTCTTCCTTGCTTTGCAACACAAAAACAGAGGATACACTCGATTTTCATCTTTTTTCTCGCTTTTCTTAACTCTTTTTTCGGTGTTCCAATAAGGAGATTTACATTTTGGACATACCTTTGGCAAATTCTGTGTACGAGGAGGCCAAGTATGCCCGCATCGAACACAATTCAGCGTTGGGAGTTTAAACTCCCCGCTATTTTCTTCTGAAGACATACACCTATAATATATTACTTATGGTTTATAAGCATTTCCACACTCAGAAAAACAAGCAACTGCTTAATGACAATTTTGAAAAAAGAGTATGGGCTTATTGCCCTGCTTCAATTGGGATTCCTAAAATGTCCGCAACTTGTGGATTCCAGGTAAGCCAGCCGTTAAAAGTCTGATCATCGGTGCCAAAATCGATAAAGTATTTTTCAACTTTTGACCACTGACCCACCGGCACATCCAGATTTAGTCCGTAGTACTC
>Ga0209226_10001529_pt1 | contig 10462 bp, 8 predicted proteins | sample BarGraNGADG00212_2_FD_184497 | JGI IMG/M metagenome (GOLD analysis project Ga0209226, IMG submission 184497) | Arctic peat soil microbial communities from Barrow, Alaska, USA - Barrow Graham LP Ref core NGADG0011-212 (SPAdes) (version 2) | ecosystem: Environmental > Terrestrial > Soil > Wetlands...
CCCGATTCCCAGCAACAGTCCCTAATTTGCAAATTTTTACCATCCGAGCAACTGTTTCGATGGATACAGGATCCAATGGCTCTGTAGGTATCTTGGGACCTTTTACTTTGTGGATGGGATTACTCCAGCCCTCCGGCTCTGCCTCAGCTTCATACCAGTTCATGAAGGCACGCAGACTTCGGAAAGCAGCATGCCGTCCACCGGAATTGTGATCCGATTCTTCCAAATACAGAAGAAACTGGCGGATAAACAAGGCAGTGATCTGGCTGATGCATCCGATTGCATGCCCCTCACAGTAATCAAGAAAGAGTTTTAACTTTTGGGTGTAAAATCGCAAGGTTCCAGGTGCAAGGCCTTGTGCTTTCCGATCATGCAGGAAAGCTTCCAGCCAAGGCAACAAACCATCCTCAACAATCGCAATCTGTCCAATTTTCCGGGTGTCTGTAACTAACGACATAAGCGTAGCCCAATTGATTTAGCCATTATCTTTATATCATTGGTATTTAGTATCACTCCACGATACCTCTTGGTGTGATCACCAACGTGGGTAAGGTAAATACACTCTCGGCTATACTCATACAGAGTCCAGCCGCTTTGATCAGTTTTTGACTCCTCGAAATGGTTTGTTTTGACATTCCCATTACTTTCATTTCTTTACTGGAGGCGTTCTGGCGAGCATTCAAATAGCCATATAATCGCACTCCCTGCTCAGAACCAAATTTCTCCATCAAAATTCTCAATGTCGCTAAGGAATCAATGGGTGCTCGATCCTTTATTCCAAGTTTTTCCAAATGAACATTCAGCAGAGAAAAGACAACTTCGGAAGTGAAATCTCCGATCGTCGCCAGCGGTTTGCCAACCAATTTCCCTATCATTTTTTTATCCCGCCATGAGGCTTCCATCCGGAGGATCCCATGGGCATTAGGGTCCCTGGTCTCAGCTTCCTTGTCGTAAAAGCTCAAGGACGCTTTCTTTGAATAATACTGGACACCTTCGGATGGGTAATACGGCTTGGTCTTCCTCCTGGGATATTCCAGTATTTTCAACTGCTGTATCCACTCCGGGACATTTTCTCCAACTTGGAAATTGTGACAAAGATCCACCCTATATAGGCTTCCCTTATTCAGATCAACCATGGGTATATATACACATGCAGGCTAAATCGTTATGATTCCTCTTGTGCAGTTCAGTTGGAAAGAGGGCCTATCCAACAAGAGACAGTCCCTCTGATCGATCCAGTTTAAGAACCGTTCACCCTAACCCCAGTTCCATAAGCTTTTCAGGAATTGGAGCACCTGTCTTCGAATCCCAACCACGCGCCTTATAATACTCCCGGAGCATACCGGCCAGATCATGTACCGCGCAGGCATCTTCGTTGCTATATTTCCCAAACTCTGGGACAGCCTGCACTCGCTGGGGAAGTTGATCATCCTCAGCCGTTAAGCCCTCGCGGATATTAAAGAGGCGCTGCAGGTTGATGACGCGTTCGGAGATCTTGAGCAACTCCTGGCCATTGATCTCCCAACCTGTTAAGGCGGAGATCATCTCTGCCCAGTGATCGATCGTAACGCCGCCATACATATAAAATTTACAGGTTCCTACAATATCCGGTAAAGCCAGGCCATCCTGGAGCAGAGCCACGGCCGCACCTTTACCTGCCTCATCCCAGCGCTCGACGTATTTGGGATTAGGCAGACCGTACTTCATCAATCCCCAATCGAGTTTTCCGCGATCCCAGGCCATGGCTTCTACCGGATGGATATGGCACATGCCGCGATTGCCGGTGGCGTACGTAATGGCTAATGCCTTTCCAGAGCGAGGGTCATGGGCTGGGCCTTCCAAACCTTTAACATGGATCGCGAATTCTGCGGCCCCTTGTCCAATTTGCTCGGCAGCGTTTCGCACCCCTTCCGCCAGGATATTTCCGATTCCTTCGCGGTAGGCAATCTTCTTGACCATCACCGGCAGAATGTCTGCATTTCCCCAATTCAAATCAAGCCCCTGTAATTCTGTCTCAGTGAATAACCCCTTTTCAAAACACTCCATGGCGAAGGCAACCATGGCGCCCGTAGAGATCGTATCCAGACCATATTCATTACACAGATAGGTGCTGTGAACGGCAGCGTCCATGTTCTCGTTCATCACATAAGCAGTGAAGCATGATATGGACTCATACTCTGCCCCTCCATGCTCGGCCGTTTTATATTCACCTTCAGGAACTTGTACCCTGCGCGCACAAGCTATGGTGCAGCCTTTATAGCACCCAAACCCCTTCATGAAGTTTTTTGCCTGATAGTGATCGAAGAGTTCCGAGCCCTTGCCCCAGGAGTTGGCGAGCCAGTTTTTGGATGGCCAGTCTCCGCCATCATCATTGCTGGGGATATCGCCGATGGTTCCAGCAGACTGCATTCCGAGAAAAATCGGATTCTTCTTGATTTCATCATGAGTATCTTTGAGGAATTTCTTCAGCCGCTCAGGGTCAGCGGCTGTCACTTTTTTCGTTCCTTTGATGGCGATGGCAATCAAGTTCTTTGCGCCCCAGACAGCTCCGCCACCGCATCGCCCCGCGGCCCGATCGTCGGACATGACAGCCGCGATCTTGACCAAATTCTCACCGGCCGGTCCAATACAAAGAATCGAAAAGCTTTTGTCTCCCAGCTCGCGGCGCAGGACTGCTGATTTTTCTGACACAGTCAGCCCTAGAAGATGGGATGCGTTGCGGAATTCCCATTTTCCATCCTGGATGACAATATACACAGGCTCGGGTGACTTTCCTTTTATAATGACATAATCAAAACCAGCTTTTTTCAAATCCGGAGCCGAATCCCCTCCTACACGCGACTCGCCCCAGATCCTCGTCAAGGGAGATTTAAAACAAAGGGTAAGAGAACCGCCGCCGGGGACCTGACTGAGGCTGAGGGGACCGGTTGCCAGAATCATGATGTTTTCCTTGCCGAGGGGATCAACACCCTGCTCTAATTCATCATAGAGCAACCTCGCTCCGTAACCTGACCCGCCCAGGTAATTTCTCGAAATCTCCGTTGAGATCGGTTCTGAGTAAGCCTCCCAGCGACTCAGGTCAACCCGTAACTGCTGCCCTGCGTATCCAAAAATTACAGAAGTGGCCATTGTGAAAGCCTCCGTTGTATAAATATTCATCCACCTACGAGTGCCTTCATCAAGTCTATCGGCAGGCCGTCTCGTAGTGGCGTATGAATGTCTTGAACGACTTCCTTGTTGACCAAGAAGAACACGGAACCGCGGAATTGTTTGTTAGCCCTGTCCCATAGATAGGGCGGTAAAGCGCTGCCCCATTGTTCATCGATCGCTTGTAAGAGATCTTTCAATGTAGCATTCTCTTTGAGTTCAATCTCCTGAGGATCCCGTCCAAAGTAGTCACGTAGATCACCGATGCTTCGTAAAAGAATTTTCATCGCGCTATATCGCCTCAACACCAGCCGTAGCGCATTCGTGATCCTGTTCGACTGTTCCGCCGCTTGCGCCCACTGCACCGAAAAGTTTTCCATCTCTCCAGACGGGTATACCACCAGGGAAAATAACCATTCTCCCGCCAAGATTATTCTGAAGGCCATATAAAGGACCGCCAGGCTGGCATTGTTTCCCCAATTCCAGGGTACTCAAGCGATTAACCAGAGCAGTATACGCTTTATCTTCAGCGATTGGAACTGCAACCAGCTCTGAATTGTCCATGCGAATAAAAGCTGTAAGTATTCCACTTTCGTTCACGACGGCAATGGCCATCGCCACCCCAAGTTCAGCGGCCTTTACGCGAGCCGCTGCAATTGCCCTCTCAGCATCTGCAAGCAACATGGATTTCTCCTTCTTAGGTGAGGTTGTTTGGTTTATTGATTAATTTCATGTATTTCTGTGTACCATTTCACTCGGTCGCCGATCTGATTGCGCAGCTTCCAAGCCGTGCTTTTGGGTTGGTTATTGATAATGTCAAGTAGCTCTTTGATTCGGTCCTGGATGACCTCACGATCCTCCGAATCAAGCCAGTTATATTTCTCTGAAAGTTCAGATACTTTGCGTAAGTTCATCGTAATGGTGCGCCACAATCCCCAACTGTGAGCGCAGAGATCGGCAATTCGCCTGGCGTTGATTGTCTCCGAGTCAATATAATTGATGGGATGTTCACGGACCAACATCAGGGTGTCGATGACATCCTTCTCATTTAGCCTGACAATTTGCATTTTCTCGAGCAGCAGTTCGGCCAAGGGGATTGTCGGAGAATCCACCTCCAGGCGGTTCGCCCATGGAATAGGGTGGCAGAAATCTAGTTTATCAAAGAAGATATCCACATGCAGGGATGACTTCATATTGTCTAACACCAGCCGTTGTCGGGTATAAACCACAGCCGCCTCGCGGTCCTCCTGAAAGCCAAGCTTCTCAAATATTTTTTGGATGGCATCATAGTGTTTAAAATATGCTGCGAAGTCCAAATCTGTAAAATACCGGTTGGCTTTCGCCTGGAACGACCCATAGGCAGGGCAGTGGATATAAAATGCGACCGAACCTAATAACCTTAACACCGCGTCTTGTTTCTGGCCCTGGTCTACAATCTGAAATGCATTATCTAAAAACTCTTGATGTTCCATATAATTACCTCAGAAAGGACTGCTTATTTTCATTGCGGATGGATGGCATTCTATCCCTGTACAGGCTGAAAGCCGCGAACGCTGCTTTTGTCCAGTATCACCAGATAACCGGAAAGAACACCTTCGGTGTAGGTGCTGCCCGGGTTTAAGCATAAGGTTCGGCCAATATACGCGAATCCCTTGGCTTCATGCACATGGCCATGCAAACCAAGCAAGGGTTGATACGTTTCGATAGCTTTGCGCACTGCCTTGCTGCCTACAGGCACATAAGTGCGACCCCCGTCTACGGGCACCAGATTCTCGTCCAGAAGAGGCGCATCATCCAACCTTGAATTATGAGGTGGCACATGCAGGTTGAAGATCGCGCTATTCATATCCTTGACCAGTTCAGCCTGTTGTTTGATCACCTCATAGAGGCTGTCTTCATCCATCTCGCGATGGGTGTGCCAGGGGGTTGGATTGGAAAATCCTTCGTTGATCATTTCATGGTGATCATCCACATGAATGACCTGGCGCTCAGCCATGAGAACCACAGAGGATTCCCTGAACAATTCATTAATAAACAAGGGATCATCATTCCCTGCGGTCACAATGATCCGCCTGCCCGTCCCTTTCAGTTTTGTTTCAGCAAAATCCAGCCAGCCTTGAATGGTTTTCACCATTAATTCCTGAAATATCTTATCCTGGAGTTCCTCTGACTTGGCAAATTCCGTAAAAACATCCTGCACCATCCGATAGGGATAAAACCCGGACGTGCGGACTCTTTGCTCCAGTTTTGTTAATTCTGATTCTCCATTAACCTCGACTTTTTCGCCCAGAAAGTTTGTCTGCCAAATTCCGGGCTTTTCTTCAACGATTGCCTGAATTCCTTTTCCGGTCATATCCCCGCCCAGGATGATGGTATCCACTTCGAAGAATGCACCGGAGTTCACCAATTTCTGCCAGCACTTTTCGGATCCGTGAATATCGGTTGCAAACAGGAATTTCGTGGGTTTATCTTTTTTAAGAAACACGTTTCACTCCTCACAGGATAATGGCCTGCCATATCAAACCGTTCCAAGAGGCCCGTCAGCCAGAATAGCCCGGTACCTCTTGGAAATTTATAAGACTAGTGAGCTGTCAACCTGGGAAGATCAACCTAGGAGAAAATCTCTATTCAGTCGGAATTTCACGGTAGGTCAAGTCTGTGTTAACACCCTGCCGCCGTCGATAAATACGGTAAACGAAGTAAATCACAGCACTGATAGCGATGCCTCCAAAGATATACATCGCTGAGAGAGGATTATTGGTGCCGTAGCGCGGATCCGAGATGTAGAGATAGAACATCACACCGAAATAAACCATACCCAAAGCGCCCATCACTGTAATGAGCGGTGCGCCAAAGACTTTATATTTTGACACTGGCGAGTTGGCATAAATTTGCTTGGTACTCTTGAGGTAGGGGAACAGCGTGCCCACCAGGGTGCTGGCCGCGAAGGCAATCGATGTCATAAGCGGCATGTCAAGCGTAAGTTTCGAGAAGCCAGTGAAGAAGTACAGACAACCCATGATGAGTGCGCCCACATAACAGATGCCGATTGCCACAACGGGCGCGCCCCAGCGGCGGGAGACACGGGCAACGAAGCCGGGCAGCATACGGTCATAGGACATAGCGAACATCACGCGCGTTGACATAACCATGTTGTTGGTCGGCCAGATCCAGAACCAGGCGCTCAGCCCTAGCGCAATCCACAACCACACGAATGGGTTCTTGCTAAGGGCCATGAGGAAGATACCGTAATAGGGAGCAACCGGCATATCGCCGGTGTTGCCGGTCATCCATAGGAAGTTCGAGGATGTAAAGAACTCATTGCCGATGCGCGAGATGAGCAGCCACAGGAAGCCAGCGCAAATAATCATGGAAAAGATATTACCACCCATGAACATCTTGAAGGAGTTCTTGAACTTATTCACTCCGCCAATTTCACCGACCAAAGTGCCAGTCCAGGCAATATACATGAAGGTATAGGCCAGGGCGGGTCCGATCAGTAAGGATGGCAGGAAATGGGTTTGAGAAAGGGGTACGGCTTGATATCCATTGGTTTGGGCCATCTGCAAAATTTGCTGGTACGCCTGACCGTTTCCCCATTTAAGGGTATTGGCCATAAAGTCATTGAAGGCTTGCTGGAATCCAGCTGATGTGCTGAAGAGTAACATGCCCACCCAAGTCGCAATGCCCACCATACCGATGTAGAAGCTCCAGCGCTGGATTTTGGCGTAGAATTTCATACCTAAGGCCAATACAATGGCTCCGAACGAGCAATAGAAGACGTAAAACCACCAAGTTCCGGCTTTTGATGTAAGCCAAGTGGCAAACGAGGTCAACACCGGAGCGTCAAAGATATTACCCAGGCTGATAAAGAATGGTGCGACAACCATGGTTGCGCCTGGGGCAACGTTTGAGGCCATATAGAACCATGGTCCAAACAACAAAGGGGTGAAGACCAGGATATAACCCCAGAAGCCACCCAAGGAACGGCTTACCCAAACGTAGTCACCCCCAGCACGCGGCATCAGGCTGGTAAGCAGAGCGTAAACCGTGAAGGTCGGGATGAATGCCAGACACACCAGGACAATTCCCAGCGGGATGTTGGCATCATTCCAAGCATAGCACACCGCGTAGGTCAGCGCAGCAGCTACAACGATCGAGTTTGCATACACGCCATATAGAAATCCATCGAAAATTGAGAACGCTCGTACCAAGCCTGAAGATCTGCGCAAGAAAAGGCCCGCAGGCGTAGATACTTCTGTTGGTTTTCCAGACATGTTTGTGGTCATTTTGTCTCCTTTGATGTGATTCTTTGGGTTATTCTCATGTTACAATTATAGCAACCTCAAATATCGATTTCTAAGGTGTATACACTCGTTTCCAAAATTGCCATAGACTAAGCCTGAAATTGACAAATTCGAAGCGAGTATTGGTTTTTTGGAATCCCTTTTTGAACACATGACATGTTTGGAAATTGTCCATCCAGTTCAAGGCTAGCACGATGGTTGATATGATTCCTGTACTGGTCATCGACGACCAACTGGTGCAGCGCGAGGGCGTCACGAAAGTGGTTGAGGCCACTGGCAGGATGCGGGTAGTGGGGTCAGTGAGTTCCAGTCAAGAAGCTCTAGAAATAATTCAACGTGAACCGATAGATCTTGCCCTGATCGATTTGGTTTTGCATCATGAACATGGCACTGATATAGGTCGGACGCTTCGCAACCTCCATCCGGGGCTCAAGGTCATCATTTATACGCGCGAGAAAAGCATGGTTCTTGCCTCCGAGATCTTTCGAGACCATAGCGAGCTTTCTCGACCCAGCCTCCAGGGTTACCTGCTTACCCGTAATATTTCAAGCAGTGATTATTTGCTTCAAATCTATCGGCACATCCTTGACGTCGGATATTTTATCGATCCGGATGTGATCCGCTGGCATTATCGGTTTACGCAATTGGAAAAATTGACGCCTCGTGAAGAGGAGTGCGCGCTTCTGATCACCAAAGGTCTTAGCAATACTCAGATCGCAGAGCAAATGGTGATTTCTCGTAGGCGCGTGGAAAATCTGATCAACTCGCTCTACCAAAAATTCAACATCCTGGGTGATCGAGGTGATCCGGGACGACGCGTTATCTTGGTTGATAGTATCCGCCTGCTTAACAGTTCCCATATAACCGTCCTCGAGGTAAGCATATTGATCATCGAGGATCAGCAGGAGCAGCGCGTTAGATTATCCAACGTACTAAACGAAGATCCGCGCTTTAAGGTGCTGACCGCTGTGGGGAGTGGTGCGGCCGGTATTCAAGCAGCCTTTTGCACCAGGCCGGATGTTATCTTGGTGGATATTCACCTACCGGATACAGACGGCTTTCAAGTGACGCGCCAGATCCTTGAAGGCCTTCCCAAGACGAAAGCAATCCTGATGAGTAGCGAAGACAGTTATTTATTTAGAGAAATGTCGATAGAGGCCGGAGCAATTGGATTCCTGCCAAAAAAACTATTGAGCCCGGAGAGCATATTTAAGGCTTGTGAATTCTCCGAGGAATAGTTGCCCTCCTGTTCTATTTTGTATTTCGCGCTAAGGGGAGACTGACTTCCAGATGTGTGCCCTGTCCGGGAAATGACCGAATGATAAAATTTCCATTTAACTGTTTGGTGCGGATTTGGATATCGTGGAAAAAGTAGTGGCCGGATTTTATGAAGCTTTCAACCATTGTTGAATCAAATCCTTGTCCATCGTCGGAAACACATAAAGACAACTGGCTATCATGGATTTCAGCCGACACTTGCATATGCGTGGCTTGACTGTGCCGGTAGACATTGCTAATTGCTCCCCTAATAAAGCGATATGTCAGGAAGATGCAGCCAGGCTCTAACGGTAGGCTTTGGTCGAGTACAGATAAATCCAGCTCCATCGCGATCCTGGATGCATTAGGATAGATTTCCGGTAGAGTTTCCTGAGCCAATCTTCGCAGCTCAATGCCGATGTCTCTTAGAATGGGGACGGACAGATCGAAGCGCACCTGTCGAATCCGCTGTTCCATTTCTTCACCAAGTTTGATGAGATCGTCATGCTCTAATTTCTGGGCAATGGCTATGATGTCATCCAACGGCCTGATAATTTCGTCGTGGATGTAAGTAGTGAGAGCGAAGCGCTGACTGTCGTCCGCTTCAATGATTCTTCGGCTGGCGAGCTCCAGTTCGCGTTGTGTCTTTTGCAGGGATCGATAGGCCTCCGTCAATTCGAATAACTGCTCTTTCAGATTCTTATTCATTTGATTTAAATTTGCATAAGAGGTCTTCAGATTGCTTCTCATCCGGCGCAATGCACGCGTTAATATATCCACTTCGTGGCTGGCTTTTAGATCAACAATGGGAGCATTTAGTTCGCCGGATCCTATCTTTTCAGCGGTAATCGCTAACTTACGTATCGGGCTGAACACCCTTCGATTGAGATAAGTCAGAATCCATAGCGCCAGGATCAAAGTTGCACCAATGGTCAAGGCAAATAAGTAGGGAAAGCTTAGCCGATTGGCAAGAGCAATAATGAAATTTACCGCGATCAATGCAAATATAAGAATACGGACGAATTGGCTTCCCAGTCGAGTGCTTTCCTGGGCCGGTAGTGTGATCTGAGCTCTAGATAGGATAGCAGGCGAAACGATCAATCCTAGATCCTGTGCTGCTTGCAGGTTGACAGCCAGGGTTTTCGTGGAAGCTACTTTAAATGGAATAGTCGATGGAGATTCACCTTTGAGAATGCGATGGATCATGCTCGCCACCAGTTTGCCCGACCCGCGTACCTCCAACGCAAAAAGTGCACCACAGCGTTCCAATTCATCGAGAGTTAATCCCAAGTAAGGGATATTCTGTTCATGAGCTATCGCCCCCATAAAGCTGGCGGCCTGATCAGTCGTTGGATCCGCGAGACGAATGATTACATGATCCTGCTGGGTTTGAAGATTAGCAATCCTATCCATAACTTGCTTCGGATCGGATGCTTCATGAAGAATCAACTTCAGGTTAAGGCTTTTGGCAGCCTTGCGCAACAGGTCAGCCTCGGTAATCACGGCTGGAAGATTGGGATTGCAAATCGCATGCACTGTGGTAGGTGGAGGTACAACTTCTGTGATCAAACTTAGGCGTTCTTCTATAATCTCCAGCCAGGGATCCCACACACCGGTCACTTTGCCAGTCTTCTGCAGGAATTCTAATTCGATCACGGTTTCAGGTTCACGAGTCACGTGAGTAAAGAGAATAGGAATGCCGGCTTCATTTGCGGCGTCTAGCGCAATATCCAACGCCATGCGGGTCATGG
>Ga0209226_10001530_pt1 | contig 10457 bp, 9 predicted proteins | sample BarGraNGADG00212_2_FD_184497 | JGI IMG/M metagenome (GOLD analysis project Ga0209226, IMG submission 184497) | Arctic peat soil microbial communities from Barrow, Alaska, USA - Barrow Graham LP Ref core NGADG0011-212 (SPAdes) (version 2) | ecosystem: Environmental > Terrestrial > Soil > Wetlands...
AATAAAAGCTTTTTTCCCTTTGACCTGCGCCAGATAATCGAGAGCATTATCCCCGTAGACAATCAAAGGACAAGAAAAATTCCACATATATTAACCTCCATCTATGTTATTATAATCCACTGGCCAGACTATCAGTCCAGCCATTCAGTCGGAACCAGCATCGTGCAGTTAGTCAGCTCGTTGGCGGCCTTGGTATAGCGCATGATTTTGGCCATGTCACCCGTCAGTTTGGATTGTTTAGTAATGAGTGCTTTCGTGGAATCAAGCTTTTTGGTGGCAATTTGCTTCCAGATAGCATAGGAAGCTGAAAGGGTGAATGCAGGTTTGTATTTGCTGGGGTCGGTAACCATTTCGCAGGCCCGGCATTTGCCGTGATAAAGATCGACATACATATAAGCCTTCTCTTTCAAAGGGCCGCCCGCCTCGTAAATGAAGTAAAAATCGCCCTCCCAAGTCTTGGCTGCTTCCTCGTATGCCGCGCTTTTATTGATTTCCGCCTTATAAAGATCGCACCATTCTTGAGTCATAACCTTAGCCATAGCAAAAAACCTCCTTTTATTTTATTTGATAAGAACTTGCTTTCAATGTGTCGAAGTATAGGGGGGCTGTTTTTGCTTGTCAAGGGATATTATGCATCGAAAAGCAGGGGCTGGCGATGCGATTGGGAAAGGGAGGTGGAGCGGTGTCCGTCCTTAGAGAAATAGGCTTACCTTTTGGTATGTTCACCCGCCACGAAGGCATTTTTGAATGGAATTCAGGCAGACCTATCCTTCACGCCTCAAATTAGCTTCGCTGATTCTTCGAATTCTCGAAGCGTTATGATTGGACGTATTCATCCCATGTGTATTCGGGGTCGCCGTAGATAGTATCAGCGTGTGTTTGGAGTTGGAGATCGGCAGCGGCGTCGTCAATGCCCTCCTTCTTATGCTCTCCCCGTGAGACATTGCTGTAGTATCCGTAATATCTTACATCTGCTCGCCTTTGTTCGGGATATGCGAACACATGGCCGCCAGCCACTCCAGAGTGAAAATGAGATACAAAACAGATACGGATTTTTACTAATAGACTAATCTGACACAATCATTCGCTTAAGCGGAGTGCACATTTTCTAAAGAAGCATAAAAAAAGGGGAGCAGATGCTCCCCTTCTAAAGGAGGGATGGGATATTTCAGCTACTGGCACTTACCCATTCCTGAGCCATGTTCTTCGTGTCCTCTCATCCCGCCGCGGGGTCCAAAACCATGCCCTTTGCCCCAATGAGAGTTTGCCATCTTTTCATTTTGTTCCGGTGTAAGCAATTTACGGATTTCCAGTTTCAATGCCGTATCTTTATCCTCTATGCTATCGCGTAGAGTTCTCATTTCTTTCTGGGATGCATTAATTTTGTCCTTATCCGGATTGGTCTGCAGCCACAGTCTGCGTAATTCCACAGATTTATCGAACATCTTTTCCCTAAGTGGTTTTACCGCTTTTTGGTTATTGGTTTCCAATACCTCGATTTTTGCTTTTTGTTCGTCGGTAAGATTCAACTTTTTAAATATTTTGTCCTGATGATAACCGGGACCACCTCCCGGACCATTACCCGGGCAACCACCCGAGCCGGTAGCAAACGCAGGCAACGTTAAAAGCACTCCCATAGCAACAGCCATTAATACTAATGTTAACTTTTTCATAATTAATCTCCTTTCCAGAGTTTTATTGTTTGTTGAAACTATTTTTTTTACAGTGATTAAATTATTTTCATCGCTGTTGCCTTCTTACACAGCAAGGCTTGTGCCAACAAAAGCTAAACCAAATAACTTCCTATTATTAAACAATAAATTACGAATGAGCCAAAATATCATTTGTTTTTTATCGCGATTGAGTGGATAATATATATCCAGTTGAGGTATCCACATGGGTACAAAAGAGCCATCGAGCAGTGGAGATTTAAGTATGGTGCTAAAAGCTAAGAAAAGAATCTGGTTTAATATCTCCGTTTGGGCAGTTGTCGGCGCAATAGCCGTTATGGCTGTTGTCTCCGCGGTAATGACGTTCGCGCATTTTCAACAGCAAAAGCAGCAGGCAATTGAGCTCCTGGTGGAGAAAGGCGCGACACTAATCCGGTCATTTGAAGCTGGTTTGCGCAGTCCGCTGGGTATGAAGACCGAAACATTCGGGCTGCAAAAACTATTGATGGAAATAGCCCAGCAGCCGGATATTGACTACATCATTGTCACCGATAACGAGGGCAATATTATTGCCGATAGTGATCCGGTGCAAGTCGGTGATAAATACGGCTTGGATTTGGATATCGGACCACTCGCTTTATCCCGCGACATCCGGTGGCGGCAAGTTGCCAATCCTCAGGGCGCGGGCACTTTTGAAGTTTACCGCGGTTTCTTCCCGCAGGAAAGATTTACGCTGGAAACAAAATCTGCGCAAAGCAAGTCTAAAAACAAGGAAACCGGCAATATGATTATTTTTGTCGGTTTTAATATGGCTACAATTGAAAAGGCCGATAAGGAAGACACTCGAAACACGATCATTATCGCGCTGATTCTTTTATTGATCGGTTCCTCGGCCATCATTTCCCTTTTCCTCGCTCAAGCCTACCGCCTTGCCCGCACATCACTGTCACGCATTACGATCTTTTCCGAGGCGCTGGTAAAAAATATGCCCATTGGTCTGATCGCGCTGGATGATCAAGACAAAATTGTTACCTGTAATGAAAAGGCGCAAGCGGTATTGGAAGTTGCTTGCAGTGATGCTTTGGGTAAACAAGCCATGACCCTACTGCCTGTGCCACTGAAAAAAATATTTGCCGAGCTTCCTGCAAGCGGCGGCTTTTTGGAGCGGGATATTCAATTGATTTCTGCCCAAGGCAAAGAGCATATCTGGGAAGCCGTTGCGGCGGGGCTTATGGATGAAGGAATTCCCGCAGGCCGAATCCTGCTGATACGCGATGTTACGGCGATCCGTCAAATGGAAAATGAAGTGGCCAGAAGCCGTCATTTGAATTCCATCGGCTCTCTGGCGGCAGGCGTTGCCCACGAAATCCGCAATCCGCTTAGTTCCATCAAAGGATTTGCCGTTTATTTTAAGGAAAGACTATCCGGTAATAAAGAAGATGAAGAGACGGCGGATATCATGATTGCGGAAACAGAAAGGCTCAATCGCGTAATAAGTCAGCTCATTGAGTTTGCCAGACCGCTGGAATTAAAAAAAGAAAAAGTTCAATTTGTGGAATTGGTAAAGCATACAATAAAATTAATTGCTGCCGATGCGCAGAAAAATAAAATCAGCGTTGAAATTGACGCTACCGCAGATTTACCGGAGGTGGAAGTTGATCCCGATAAAATCAAGCAGGTACTTCTCAATATTTTTCTCAACTCTCTTGCGGCGCTAAAAGACGGCGGCAAGCTGACAATTGAGCTTGTGCCCGGGGCGGATAATCTGACCGTAATAATTTCCGATAACGGCGCAGGCATTAAGAAATTGGATTTACTCCGGATTTACGATCCGTATTTTACCTCAAAACCTGCGGGAACCGGGCTGGGGCTGGCGGTAGTCCAGAAAATAATGGAGGCGCATGGTGGCAAGATTGATGTGGAGAGCGAGGCAGGACAGGGGACAAAAGTATTTCTTTTTTTCCCGCTTACAAAATGATGGTCTCGTAAGAAACTGCACTGAATGATTCCCCTCTTTTCTAAAGACATAATGGCTGCCTAAGAGGGGTTAGGGGAGATTTAATGGAATTGAATCGAGAACAAGGGGGAAAGCTGTGCTTGGGTAGGTCAGCTTCTTCCAGTAATAATCAGTTCGAAGAACTGGTAAAAGTGCTAATAATGACAGAAAATAGGATTTAACGAAATCGTCAAAAAACAAAAAGGAATAAAATATGAAAGTAAATCAATCGATTTTAATTGTGGACGATGATCTTGCCCACCGCACTATGCTCAAAAAACTGCTGGGCGGCTGGGGCTATGAAGTATTCGAAGCTGATGACGGCGCAATCGCGATTGACGAAGTGCATAAGCGGTCATTCGACCTGATTTTGATGGATATTCGGATGCTGAAGGTCTCCGGTATTGAAGCCCTCGAAGAAGTCAAAATTATCAATCCGGCAATTCCGGTGATTATCATGACGGCCTATGCTTCCGTGGAGACGGCGGTCGATGCCTTAAAGAAAGGAGCTTATGATTATCTCACCAAACCACTGGATTTTGATGAACTCAAAATTGCCATCAATCGTGCCACTGAGCACAACCAGCTTAAGAAAGAAAATGAATATTTAAAAGAAAGGCTGGGCCAGAAGTTCGACACGCAAAACATTATCGGCCGCAGTCCGCTGATGGTCAAGCTTTTGGAGACCGTGGCGCAGGTAGCCGCAACGGAAGCCACCGTCCTCATTACCGGTGAATCGGGCACAGGTAAAGAAATGATTGCCAACGCCATTCATTATAACAGTCAACGAAAAGACGCGCCCTTTATAAAAATCAATTGCGCGGCGCTGACGGAATCACTTTTGGAATCAGAGCTCTTCGGGCACGAAAAAGGAGCTTTTACAGGTGCAGATAAGAAAAGGGAAGGAAAATTCCAGCAGGCCGATGGAGGCAGCATATTTTTAGATGAAGTAAGTGAAATGTCCGCCGCGATGCAGGTTAAACTCTTGCGGGTTTTGCAGGAAAGAGAAATAACCAGAGTGGGCGGCGCGGAAGTGATTGCGGTCAATGTGCGTGTAATTGCCGCGTCCAATAAGGATCTGCAAAAAGAAATGGAGCAGAAGCGCTTTCGCGAAGATCTGTTTTACCGGCTTAATGTTGTGGCTTTGCATGTGCCGGCGCTCAAAGACAGAAGGGAGGATATTCCTCTTTTGGCGCAGCATTTCCTGCAAATGTTTGCCACAAAGAATAAGAAAAACATCAAAGGCTTCACACCGCAATCGATGGAAAAGCTTGTAAAATATAGCTGGCCGGGTAATGTCCGTGAACTGATGAATGCGGTGGAACGCGCGGTTGTTCTGTCCCGTTCCGAATATCTTGATGCTGACGAACTGGCGCTGCTGATGGCGGATGGTCCAAATGCCTCTGACATTGATCAACTTGCTGTGCCAGAAAATATGCCGTTGGACGAGGTGGAAAAAAGAAGCATTCTGGAGGCGATTAATTCTTGCAGCGGTAACAAAAGCGAAGCCGCCCGCCGCCTGGGCATTACCCGTAAAACACTAAGGAAGAAACTTGATAAGTATGAAAGTGCCGGTTGAGCGACGGTCAAAAACTCAATGGGCAATGTTGTCCATAATATCCTACCGATTGATATATATCTTATTGATTATCGTTTGAAATGTTGAATAAAGAATGGAAATGCAAAAAACAACATTTCAGGAAGCAAGGTTGAAAAACCAATTTAGAGTCAAGTATGTCTCAGGACAACTTAGTCAAATAACTTTCAAGAACTAACCTTATGGTATTCTGCCATGGTAATTTGTTTCAACACTTCAAAAAATCTTTTAATAGAATGCCTGTTTCATATAAGCTTTCTTCCAGTGATGATGGGAACCCATGAGTAGGGCTTTGATTTTCATCAGCTGTTTCATGGTAAGAGTAGCATGAGGCGAGATGGGAAAAGGAAACAAGCGGTTCCTCCGTCATCGAATCAGATGGGTTCTGGAATTTAGTAATCGAGATTTTCATTTATGCATCCTTTTGGAGGATCTTGTTAATAGTATTGTCTATGACAAAATAAAATTAAGTCGAGTAGACTGATTTCTGCCGATGCCGTAGGTTTGATTTTTGTTTTCTCCTCTTGCCGCCTGGTTTTCAGACGGTGCATATTATTGCAACCATGAATCAGTTTGCCCCGGCACCTCGCAGAACAGTACATCAATATCATAATTAGTGAGGAAAAAATATCCATGCTTTCGGATTAAACTCATGCATTATGGTTACGTCATAAATAAAAAGGGGGCTAGGTCAATGAATAGTAACCGTAACCCCCTTGTTATTATTGGTGCGCCCAGCAAGATTCGAACTTGCGGCATCCAGATTCGTAGTCTGGCGCTCTATCCAGCTGAGCCATGGGCGCAATATATGCTGATAAAAATTTGAGGTATTTCTAATAACACATTAATGAAAGCAACTCAATTTTTCAAAAATAACTGGCGGAGAGAGCGGGATTTGAACCCGCGGTACACCTTTAAGGGGCGTACAATCGCTTAGCAGGCGATCGCTTTCGGCCACTCAGCCATCTCTCCGTTTTTGGCCTTTATTGAAAAACAAGCCATCCATACTTATGGATGCACGTTATAATTTTCTGGCGGAGGGAGCAGGATTCGAACCCGCGAACCTTTCGGTCAACGGTTTTCAAGACCGCCGCCATCGACCACTCGGCCATCCCTCCATGATTAATGCACACTTTTTCGGACATGTCCTACATCATCTTCAGAGGGTGATCCGATCGAGACCCCTCATATAATGTCTTAATGCTTCCGGTATCACAACAGAACCATCCGCCTGCTGATAATTTTCTAAAATAACAGCGACTGTTCTGCCAACCGCCAATCCTGAACCATTTAAGGTATGGACAAACTCCACCTTGCCGCTATCCTTTCTGCGGAAGCGAATGGAAGCCCGGCGCGCTTGAAAATCTTCAAAATTGCTGCAGGAAGAAATTTCACGATAGACGCTCTGTCCCGGCATCCAGGCTTCGATATCATAAGTTTTAGCTGAAGAAAAACCCAAATCCGCAGTGCAAAGGCAAACCGTGCGATGAGGGATTCCTAATCTTTTAAGTACCTCTTCAGCATTTACTGTCAATTTTTCCAGTTCCGCATAAGAAATTTCCGGCGCAGTAAACTTTACCATTTCAACTTTGTTGAACTGGTGTTGGCGAATCAATCCCCGCGTATCCTTACCGTAAGAACCGGCCTCGGACCGAAAGCAGGGCGAATAAGCCACATAATAAAGAGGCAGCTTATCTTCTTCCAGGATTTCATCGCGGTAAATATTGGTCACCGGAACTTCCGCCGTGGGAATCAGATAGTAATCCATCCCTTCAATTTTAAAAAGATCCTCGGCAAACTTCGGCAATTGACCTGTTCCGGTCATGCTTTCGCGGTTCACCATAAACGGCGTCAATACTTCCGTATAACCATGCTCTGCCGTATGCAGATCGAGCATGAAATTGATCAATGCCCTCTCCAGCGCTGCTCCCGCTCCCCGGTAAAGCGTAAAACGGGCGCCCGTAATTTTCGCCCCACGAGCAAAATCGAGAATATTTAAATTTTCACCCAGCTCAAAATGCTGCTTAGGTTCAAAGGAAAAAGAAGGTTTTTCACCCCAACTTCGCACCACCGGATTGTCTTCGGAACTATGGCCAACAGGAACTGATTCATGCTGAACATTGGGAACTGTCAGCACAAAGGCATTGAGTTCTTCTTCCGTAATGCGTAGAGTTTCATCGTATTCCTTTATCTTTACCGACACCTGACTCATCTTCTCGATTAACTCAGATGCGTCCTGTTTCTTTTTCTTCAGTTCACCTATTGTCTTGGAAGCATCATTGCGCTCATTGCGGAGAGTTTCTACCGACTGCAAAATATCCCGCCTTTTTGCATCCAAACCAAGGAAGCGGTCAAAATCTATTTTCTGACCTCTTTCGTCCATCTTCTGGCGGACAAAATCGATATTTTGTCTTAAATATTTAATATCCAGCATATTTTTACCTTCAAATTCGTCGTACACAAACAAGCATAAAGACGAAATGACCTATCACTTTGAGTTGGTGAAGTCAATAATTTTGTCCGGACATGGAGGAAGATAATCTGCGGATTTGTAATTACACAGTTAGGGTGCCTCCATCCACATATATTGATTGACCAGTAATAAAATTGGCGGCTCCCGAGGCAAGAAAAAGAACGGAGCCGACAATTTCTTCCGGTTCGGCCAGACGTCCCATCGGAATCCCTGAAGTTATCAGTTTGGCAATCTCCGGATTGGACCAGATAGGTTTGCTGAATTCCGTGCGTGTCAAAGTCGGGCCTACAGCGTTAACCCGGATGCCGTAGGCAGCCCACTCACGGGCCATGCAGCGCGTCAGCATCTTCAGCGCCGCTTTGCTGCAACCGTACGCGGCCATACCAACCTCAGCCTTTTCCGCGCCCACGGTGGTAATATTGATAATCTGCCCGCTTTTTTGTTCGATCATCTGGCGGGCTACAATCCTGCTTAATAGCCAGGCGGCCTTTACATTGGTATCAAACACCTTATCCCACCCATCCTCACGCAGATCCAGAAGGCTGCGCAGGAAGCTCCGGGCGGCATTGTTTACCAGAATATCAATACGCCCGAATGTACTTAGGGTTTTTTGTACCACATTTTCAAGCTGTTCATTGATGGTCAGATCGGTAACAACTGCTATGGATTTACCGCCCATCTTGATGATTTCTTCAGCCACGGATTCGATCTCCTGCTGACTGCGGGCAGCCACCGTCACAGCAGCGCCGGATTCGGCCAGCCCCAGGGCGATAGCCCGGCCAATGCCTTTTCCGCCTCCAGTCACGATAGCTACTTTACCGGTCAAGTCAAATTTTACGCCTTCCATAATTTCCTCCTTTTATCGGGAATGATGATCTGACCAGAACCGATATTGAATATTGGGGTCCTGTCAGCGAAATGATACCATTTCGATTTCAAAGGATAACGAGCCGACGACGATGCCAACAAAGTTAGTCAAAGAAAGCGAAATGGTATGAAGTATAAAGATAAGCGCTCTGATATGTCAAGACAGTTTCTTTCGCTTTATTTAATTCATCATTGACTTCAGTACTATAATCAAGTAAAAAATTAACTACAAATTCGGGCTAGAGGGAAGAACGCATATGATCCGTTCGGTACTGTTAGTTACCTTGGGAGTCGCTATAACCGCGTTTATATCCTTCTGGTGTGTGATCTTTTCTCTTTTCTCCAATGCGGAAAATAATATTCACAAAGTAGCCAAGCTCTGGGCTAAAATCCTGCTGTTAATCTGTAACACAAAAGTGGAAATAATCGGCAAGGAAAATATTCTGCGCGGCAAACCGCAAATATTCATGGCCAACCACCAGAGCGATTTCGACATTTTAATTGTTTTAGCGCATATCCCCGGTCAATTCCGGTGGCTCGTTAAAAAAGAGTTATTTCATATACCCGTATTCGGCGCGGCAATGAAAAGTGCCGGATATATTGAAATTGACAGGAATAATAGAGAAAAAGCAATGCAAAGTCTCGATCAGGCAGCCTTGCGCATTCGAGAAGGAAAATCAATCATGGCTTTCCCGGAAGGCACCAGAAGCCGCTTCGGTGAAATCAAACATTTCAAACAGGGTACATTTTATCTGGCGATTAAATCCGGTGCTCCCATTGTTCCTATATCGATCATCGGCAGCGGAGAAATTATGCCTAAAAGATCTCTAAAAATAAAACCTGGAAAGATAAAACTGGTCATCGATAAACCGATTGATGTGAAAAATATTATGCTGGAAAACAGACAGGAGCTGATTACGATAGTCCGAAATACTATCATTAAAAATTATGACAGCTTTCGGGCTGAAGGCGCCCAGAACATTAGAGACCTGGAAAAAGACATCAGCTGATTCCGATGCTGCCGTCACCCCAGTATTTTTTACCATACTTGTCAAATTGTCTTTTTTCTGAAATAGTCAGTTTCGATATATTAGCCATCATTAAAATAATATTTCTACGGCAGAGGCATGGAACAGAAACAAACTGATAATAAAAGAATCCGGGAAATTAAAGGTGTGGTGTATCTTGCCCTGGCTTTATTTCTGCTTTTGTGTCTTTTCTCGTACCATCCGCAAGATCCTTCATTTACCCGCTTTGTGGCCGATGGTCAGACGACCCAAAATTTCATAGGCATTTTCGGCTCCTACACGGCCGATTCCTTAATCCGTCTTTTAGGTATCAGTTCGTTTCTGTTACCCTTAGTTTTCTTACTGTGTTCTTTTATATATTTTTTACGGCCAGAGTTTAACATGGCCGCCAACAGATTTCTTGGATTTTTCTTTTTTGTCCTTTCTTTTGCCGGACTTCTGTCTCTTTTCATCGGAGAAGGTTTTACTATTTATGGAGAACAACTTCGGGCAGGAGGCCTGTCTGGCTACGCAATAGTCCGCCTTCTTCTCAACTATTTTAATACCGCGGGAACGTATATCATTTTATTTCTTGTTTTTATCGTCTCCCTGATTTTCACGGTTGAGTTTTCACTGGTTTCCACAACTCAACGTTTTTATCAATCTACCACAGTTCTGTTTATTGCCTGCAAAAACCAGTTCGCGTCTTTTGTTAATTTTGTTTTCGGCGGTACAAAAATAGATAGAAGTCCGCAACCGGTGTTCGAAGATAATTTAAGTGCATCTAAAAAAGAAAAACCAAAAAAAATTGAGCAGACTCGTTTCGATTTCACCAAAATCAAGTCCG
>Ga0209226_10001536_pt1 | contig 10432 bp, 5 predicted proteins | sample BarGraNGADG00212_2_FD_184497 | JGI IMG/M metagenome (GOLD analysis project Ga0209226, IMG submission 184497) | Arctic peat soil microbial communities from Barrow, Alaska, USA - Barrow Graham LP Ref core NGADG0011-212 (SPAdes) (version 2) | ecosystem: Environmental > Terrestrial > Soil > Wetlands...
TATCCTCTACTCTTCGCAGCATGATGCCAGCCTCCACGACCTGAGTGTCGCGCATCTGACACGCCTTGTAGAGCTCTGGACCGAGAGGCAGCGGGTCCTCTCGGGCGATCCCCGTATCAAGTACATCTTCCCTTTCGAGAATCGCGGTGAGGAAGTCGGCGTCACTATGCGACATCCCCATGGACAGCTCTACGCCTACCCATTTGTCCCGCTGAAAATCCGGACCGAACTGGACAGTGCACGTGCCTGGCACGACGAACATGGAAGCTGCCTCTTTTGCGACCTCACTCGCAATGAACTGTCGGACGGCAGGCGTGTCATCCTGTCCAACGGTAGTTTCGTAGCGTACATCCCGTCATTCACCGACTATCCGTACGGTGTCTTTGTGACGAGTCGCGCACACAAGGCCTCGTTCCTCGACTTCACCTCCTCAGAGCAGAAGGACCTCGCCCGAATACTGAAGACCCTCACTGGGGGGTTTGACGTCCTGTTCGCCCGGCGCTTTCCCTACATGATGTGCATCCATCAGACGCCCGTGAACAGCCCCGAAGATGAAGGCTGCAAACAGTCGTACCACTTTCACATCGAGTTCTACCCTCCGCTTCGCAGCGAGACGACCGTGAAATACTACGCCTCCTCAGAGATGGGCGCGTGGGCGGCATGCAATCCTCTCCGCATCGAAGATACTGCACCCGCTCTTGCGGCAGCATGCAGGGAATTCGAAAAGACACAGGTGGAGTTATGACCACGCCCACGTCGCTTGTCCAGGAGTTCACACGCCTTTACGGTCCCGGCGACAACCAGGTCCGGACCTTCTTCGCTCCGGGCAGGGTGAACCTCATTGGAGAACTCATCGACTACAACGGCGGCCTGGTCATGCCGGCGGCGATCGCCCTGGGCATTACCGCAGTCTGTCGAGCCCGCTCCGACCGTATCGTCAGACTCTGTTCATTGGATGATCCGGTGGCTGTCGAGATCGACCTCAACCGACCCATCGAGCCCGACCGCGCGCGCGGCTGGGGCAACTACCCTGCGGGAGTCGTTCATGAACTCCTCCTCCGGGGATTTGACCTCGTGGGAGCCGACGTCCTCTTCACCACGATGCTCCCTCAAGGAGCAGGACTTTCGTCATCAGCCGCCATGGAAGTGCTGACCGCGTTCTCCTTCCTCGCGCTTGCTGATGCCCCCCTGAGCGACCTCAAGGGCATGGCCCTGCTCTGTCAGAAGGTGGAGAACCAGTTCGTAGGGGTCAACTGCGGCATCATGGATCAGTTTGCAGTTGCACTTTGCAGACAGGACCATGCCCTTCTGCTGAACTGTGATTCGCAGGATTTCACGCACATACCTGTCGCCCTGGGAGCATATGCACTGGTCATCATGAACACCTCGAGACAGCGGCGGCTGGCCGAATCAAAGTACAACGAGCGCAGAGCTGAGTGCGACGCCGTTCTCCAGCTCCTTGGGACAGACGCACCCCACAACGGCCTCGTCCACGCTCAATGGAGCGACGTACTGTCCCACGTCGCTGATCCCGTTCTGCAGCGAAGGGCACGCCACGTCATCACGGAACACAAACGCGTGAAAGAGGCGTCTCAGATGCTGGCAACCGGTGATCTGGCTGCATTCGGCAAGCTGCTCGATGAGTCTCACACGTCACTTCGGGATGACTACGAAGTGACCGGACCGTATCTCGACGCGATCGTGAGTGCTGCCCAACAGGCTCCAGGATGCCTGGGGGCCCGCATGACCGGCGCTGGTTTCGCAGGCTGCGCGATTGCACTCGTCAAGCAGGCTGATATGCCAGCGTTCACTGCCTCCGTTCGATCTGCCTATCTGACAGCAACTGGGCTCGAACCTTCGTTCTATGAGACCCGGGCTGTCGATGGGGTTCACGAAACAACCGGGGAAGCGTAGCATGGAAAACGTACGGGGCAAACTGACGTATCGTCGCGACGGGGTCGTCGTCACCTTGAAGTTCGACCTGGAAGGGCAAGTCGAGAATGACGACCTGACCATTTCGCCGACGATCGGTGCAGCTGCTCCGGGAGAACGCTGGACAGTCACCGTAACACCTCGTGCCACCGTGACCCTGCTCGCAGCGGAACTGCGGGTCCCCGTTCCCGTGCCGCCCGCAAGCCGCATCTTCGTGAATGGCTACCAGACATGGACCGAATCACGTGAGCTGGGGCCCAGAGATCGCATCCCCTCGCTCAACCGGCTGGCGCGTTCCCGGTGTTCAATGTACGGCGACTACGAGTTCGTCACGAACCCCGGCTTTCCAGGACGCTTTCACGGCTGGACCTACGGATATGTGCGCACCGGGACTAATCTTCTGACCCTGTTCGGCTCGCTGGCGGAGCAGACAGGATTCACACTCATGACCGTCACAGCCTCCGCAGGAAGGGTAACACTCCAGAGAGAATGCGGTGGTGTGATGCCTACCGGCCCATATATCCTTTACGACATGTACATGGGGACCGGAACCGACGGCGACACATTCGGCCGCTACTTCGACCTCCTCGGCCTCCGACCTCTCCAGACGCCGCCTTTGACCGGTTGGACAAGCTGGTACAACTACTACACGGGCATCACAGAGGAGATCATCGGGCACAACCTCGACGCTCTGAGCACACAGAAGGTCCCTCTCGATGCCTTCCAGATCGACGACGGGTGGGAACATGCCATCGGCGATTGGCTGACAGCCAACCACAAGTTCCCGGGCGGAATGGGAGCCATGGCTGATGCAATCCACAGGCGCGGCTACAAGGCCGGCTTGTGGCTGGCCCCATTCATCGCCGAGGAGACGTCTGACCTGTTGCACGACCATCCCGACTGGTTTCTGAAGGATGAGCATGGAAAGCCCCTCAAGGCCGGTTACAATCCAGGCTGGAGTGGCTTCTTCTACTCGCTTGACGTGGCGAACCCGGCCGTCCGCTCCTATCTTCACGACGTCTTTGACATGGTCCTCGGCACGTGGCATTTCGACCTAGTCAAGCTCGACTTCCTTTACGCCGCCTGTCGCAAAGCACCTGAGGGCAAGACGCGGGGCCAGGTCATGTCCGAATCCATGCAGTTCCTGCGCGACGTCATCGGGGACAAGCTCATCCTGGGATGCGGAGTGCCACTCGGCCCTGCATTTGGACAGGTCGACTTCTGTCGAATCGGCGGAGACGTCTCCCCGAAATGGGAGGACCGCCTTCTCTCCGCGATTCACTACCGCGAACGGGTCTCGACAGTATGTGCGCTGCGGAACACCATCAGCCGAAGGCATCTCAACGGCATGGCCTTCTGGAATGATCCGGATGCGTACATTCTTCGGGACAGCGGAAACAGCCTGACGGAGGCACAGCGTCGCACGCTGTTCCTGGTGAACCAGGCCATGGGAGGCCTTGTCTTCACGTCGGACGACATCTCGTCCTACACGTCAGGCCAGCTCAGGCAGTACCTCTCACAGTTCCCGTTCTCCGCGAAGACCGTCGACGACGTCAGACCATTCGGTGAGGCATGGCGCCTGACGTTGCGTGTGCAAAACGTCACATTTGTCGCCGCCGCCAACCTGGGGTCGCGACCCGCCATGGTCGACCTGGATCCTGGCATCTACTACTCCGACGGACACCTGATAGAGGGGAGCAAGCCTCTCCGGCTCCTTCCCTTCGACTCGGTCTGTCTCCGCAAGACGACGGGGGACGACGTCGAACTCCTCGGAACGACGACCCATCTTTTCCCTGGGCTCGACATCGCGAGCTTCCACTGCCACGAAAGGTCTATCATGCTTCGGCAGTCTGACAGCGCTAGACTTGAGGGCGAAGCTCTGATCGGCGTCCCCGATGGATCCGACGGATGGACCGTGAACGGGGCGGCCGTTGCCCCGGATCGTCAGGGTGCACACACGGTCCTGCACGTGCTCCTGACACAGGTTGCGCTACCGATTGATTGACACATACTGCTGACAGCGGCATCACGGGACAAGGAGGTAGACGATGGAACCATTTTCGTTGCCGGAGAATTTCCTGCTGGGCACAGCGACAGCTTCGCTGCAGATCGAGGGTGGTGATCGCAACAACAGCTGGTACCGCTGGGTTCAGACCGGTCATGTCAAAGACGGCACCAGCTGTATCGTGGCTGACGATCACTGGAACAGAGTGACTGACGACATCGCACTCATGAAGCAGCTGCACCAGCAGACCTACCGGTTGAGTCTGGAGTGGAGCCGCATCGAGCCGGCACGCGGGCAGTTCGACAAGGACGCCATGTCCCACTATCGTCTCGAGATACAGCAGTTGGTAGACGCCGGCATCAAGCCTCTTGTCACACTGCACCATTTCTCGAACCCGCTGTGGCTCGAAGACGCTGGTGCATGGCTTAACCCGGATGTCGTCGACCTGTTTGAGCGGTACACTGCCCATGTGGTCGAGAACCTTGGTGACCTCGTGAGCGACTGGTGTACCATCAACGAACCGAACGTTTACCTCGCCCAGGGATACGTCACAGGTGGATGGCCGCCGAATGATATCAGCATCACCAAGTACTTCAGGGGCGCCCGCAATATGATCCTGGCGCACATCAAGTCCTATCGCAAGATCCATCAGATACGTTCCTCCAATGGCTGCAACGATACTATGGTAGGCGTCGCCAACCACCTCAGGCTGTTCGATCCGAAACATGGCAACGGTCGCGAACGCTGGGCGGCCGGTATGTATGAGAGGCTCTTCCAGGATCTGTTCGTCTCAGGGATGTGTGAGGGAAAACTCATCTCACCGCTGGGTGGAGGATATCCTCTCGGCGAAGGTCGCTTCTTCGATTTCCTTGGTGTCAACTACTATACACGTGACATCGTGGACTGTTCAGCCGTATCCACAAACCCGCTGGGCAAGCTTGAAGTACGCGAAGACAGCCCGAAGAACGACCTCGGATGGGAGTTGTACCCTGAAGGACTGTATCGTGTCTGCAAGAAGTACTGGGACCGCTACCATGCCCCTGTCTTCATCACCGAGAATGGCACCGCCGACGCCACGGACGCCTTCCGAACCAGGTACATCTACGACCACCTTCTCCAGGTGAGCCGACTCATCGAGGACGGCGTCGACGTACAGCGCTACTATCACTGGTCTCTGATGGACAACTTCGAGTGGATCGAGGGCCTGAGCGCCAAATTCGGCATCGTTGCAGTGGACTATTCTACACTGGAGCGGACGGTACGCACGAGCGGCTGGTTCTATGCTGATGTCGCGAAACACCGTGGCGTTACGGAGAAGATGCTCCAGCAGTATCTGAGCTGAACCCCTCACATATAGCCTGATTGCGCCGGGGGATCGAACCCGGCGCTTTCTTCCCTTCTCTCGCCGTCCTTTCCTCTTGCAACCACCTGCAGTGAATGACTTTCCTCCTCAATTCCCTATACTACGGTGAAGAGAACATGAGACAGAAAACAATGCTGAAAATACACCAGGATCAACTATGCCGCAGACGCCGGCGTGCTGCCTAGCTATGCCCCACTCCCTTGCTGTCTGTTTCTTATGGCATTTCCACCAGCCCCAGTATCAGGACCTGACCACACCGCAAGCAGTGCTGCCCTGGGCGCGCCTTCACTGTGCCCGCAACTACACGATGATGCTTCACCTGCTCGAAGAGCAGCCCACTGCACATGTCACGATCAACATCACACCCGTTCTGGCCGCACAGCTCGACGCCTACGCCAACGGCACATGTACGGACGAGTGGCTTGAACTGTCTGCGACGCCAGTCGCTGACCTTGACATGGAGCAGAGGCTGCGGCTCGTCGCGATGTTCTTCGACGTCAACCTGGAACGCATTATTGAGCAGGACTTCCGCTACCATCAGCTGGCACTGCGCAGGTCCGAGCCAATAGGAACCTGGTCGGAACAGGAGTTGCGGGACCTTCAATGCTTGTTCACGCGGGCATGGACGTGCTCTGGTGAGCTGAGGAAGAGACCGAGGGGAACAGTCCTTCTGGCGAAAACCCGCGACTTCACCGAAGAGGACCGTATGGAGTTAGTCGACACTCAACGCGACCTGGTACGGGGCTTTCTCCCGAGACTCGCACGACTCTGCCGGTCGGGGCAGGTCGAAGTCACCACCTCGCCCTACGCACATCCGATCCTGCCGCTGCTCAGCGACACGGATACCGCTCGTGCCGTCCAGGATACTCCGCTCCCGCATCCACCGTTTCGCCATCCTGAAGATGCGCTGCAGCAATTGCAGCTTGGAAAGAAATACGTCGAACAGCTCCTGCAGGTGTCGATCTCAGGCTGCTGGCCTTCCGAGGGCAGTGTGTCGCCGGAGGCGGTCGCCGAGATCGCGCGTGCCGGCTTCTCGTGGACGGCCACGGATGAAGACATTCTGTTGCGTGAGCTTCCCCGAGAACCGAGGTCGGCATTGTACCGCCCGTACCGGATGAAAACAACAGCTGGGGATGTCACGATGATTTTCCGCGACCGCCAACTCTCAGATGCCATCGGTTTTCAGTATGCATCCATGACCAGAGAAGATGCAGTGTCGGAGTTCATGGGGCACGTACGCGCGATACGGGACAACCTCGACCGACCTGGAATGTTGTCGATCATCATGGACGGCGAGAACGCATGGGAGTTCTACCCCGAAGCCGGGGTTGCGTTTCTCCAGACACTCTATGCGGCACTGGTCCACGAACCCGACGTCACGTTGACCACGGTCAGTAACGCACTCAAGGACGTACCCCCATCTGACATGCCTGACTTCCGTCCAGGCTCGTGGATCGACGGCAACTTCCGTGTCTGGATCGGCGAAGAAGAAGACAACAAGGCCTGGCAGTACCTTCGCAACGCCAGGGAAGACTGGGAGCACTTCACGCCCGAAGAACAGGAACGCTCGATGCTGTCGATGTTTGCAGCTGAAGGGTCGGACTGGAACTGGTGGTACGGGCGAGAGCGGACCCCCGAAACGTCAGTCCGCTTCGATGACCTTTATCGAAGGCACTTGACGAACATCTACACCCAGGCAGGCCATCCGGTGCCCGACCAGCTCCTCGAGCCGGTCCTGGAGAGCCAGCCTGCGGCAGTCGCCGTCAAGCCCACTGGTCTTATGAGTCCACGGATCGACGGAGGACCGGCGGCATACCTCGACTGGGCATCCGGACAGTATTTCCGGCCTGAGAGTGGGGGGGGAGCCATGAACTCCGGATCCCCAGCCGTGACGTCGCTGCGCATCGGCTACAGTCTGACCTCGCTGTACTTCCTCATGCAGTTGGCGCCTGGAATCGCCGCCGCCGAGGACCTGAGAGTCGAAGTACGTCTCTCCACCCAGGCTGGGGCAAGCCGATTCGTCGTCCAGCGAGACAAGGGCATCGTCACCGGATGGACAGAGCCTCCTGGAGAAGCAGTCTGGGCTCTCGGGAAAACACTGCAGATACAGCTCCCCTTCACGACAATCAGAGCTCAGGGGGGCGAACACATCACCTTCACCGTCCTTGTCTCTGGCGGAGGGCGCCTGGTGGCAACCGTCCCAGTCAGAGGAGTGATGTCGATCGCGCTCCCTGGTGCAGACTATGAATTGCAGCATTGGGAGGCATGATATCAAAAGGCTATGTCTCTGCATCCATAATCACCAGCCGGTAGGCAACCTCGACAGTGTGTTCCAGGAGGCCATCAATCGCTCCTATCTGCCATTCCTCGAGACCCTGGCCGATTTCCCGCGTATCAAGGTCTCCCTTCATACCTCGGGCCCACTCCTGGAGTTCCTTGACAGGAATCATCCATGTGCGTATGCGGACCTCGTCCAGACACTGGTCACACGAGGTCAGCTGGAACCGGTTGGTGGGGGCTTCTACGAGCCCATCCTGCAACTGCTGCCGGAGAACGACCGTATTGCCCAGATCCAGCTCATGAGTGATGACCTCGCAAGGCGTTTCGGACAGCGACCCACGGGCCTGTGGCTGACCGAACGCGCGTGGGAACCACACCTTGCACGTTCACTGGCCCTGACTGGAGTCCAATGGACCCTGCTCGATGACGACGGATTTGAGAAGACAGGGCTCCACGGAACAGACCTCTTTCATGCCTATGTCACCGAGGAAGAAGGGCATACCATCGTCGTTCTTCCAATCCTGAAGGAATTGCGCTACAAGATTCCGTGGGCAGAGCCCGACGAAATCCTGCGTTTTGTCCGTGAAACTCCGGACGATGCAGAGCTATTCGTGTACGGAGACGACGGCGAGAAGTTCGGCCTGTGGCCGGGCACCTATGATCACGTGCACGCCGGCGGCTGGCTGCGACGATTCTTCCAGGCACTGACCGAAGCAGACGACGTAGCCACGGTGACCGCGGGTGAGGCGGCTGTCCTTCTCCGACCCAGGGCTCGAGTAGATCTGCCGGCCTGTTCGTATGCGGAGATGGAGAAGTGGTCCCTGGCGACATCCCGTCGGAGAGCGTTCGCCGACCTGCTTGAGAAGACGAGCCCTGAGGACCGTTCCTTCATCAGTGGTGGCGTGTTTCGCAACTTTCTGAACCGGTACCCCGAGGCCAACCGCATGCACAAGCGGATGTTGTTTATCGGCAGGGAACTCGGAGACGGAGGAGACGGAGGCGGCGAAGCCTATACGCACTACCTTCGAAGTCAGTGTAATTGCGCATATTGGCACGGCATCTTCGGAGGACTCTATCTTCCGCATCTTCGCAACGCCATCTACGCCGAGATGCTCGCAGCCGAGCGGCTGGTGCCGGACCGACGGCTCGGGGCCTGGCTGCAGGACACTGATGCTGACGGGCAAGCGGAAGTCGTCATGGCTACGGAGCACCAGGTGTTCTTCCTCCACCTCCGGGGTGGCCGCCTGGTCCTGTGGGATGACCTGCAACGGGCATGGTCCTGGAGTAACGTAATGACACGATATCATGAGACCTATCATGACCAGATGCTCGAAGATGCGTCGCACAATGACATGCAGGAAGGGGCCAACACTCCCGACACTCCGGGCCTCAACGGCATCGACACACCTGACGCACTCCAGTTCGACGACTACATGCGCGTCAGCTTCATCGATCGGTTTGGCCCGTCACGTGACGCCGCCATGTGCAGTGAACCAGTAATGAACGAGTATTCCGCAGAAGTCGGCCAGACCTGGGCGCGGTTTGGGGCATCGGGACTGTTACGCAAAACGTTCACTCCGCATCATGACGGGATCGGTGTCGATTTCGAGATCGACGCGATCGAGAAGTGGTATATATGTGAACTCAATCTTGCTCTATCATGGGAAGAGAGAGAATGCTCGTTCGTGGCAGACTCCTTTACCGTTGGGTCCGAGCTCCATCACTTGTCAGTACGAACGAGCATTCCAGCTCACGTTGAACTATCTCCGATACGGACGGTCTCGAATTCGGAGAGCGGCATCGAAACGGTATACCAGGGAATGACAGTGTCCATTGCGTTTGACTTGGAAGCGTCACGGCACTTTACTCTTGAGATTGGAGGCTGACATGAATGGTCGATTTGTCCTGGTTTTGCACTCGCATCTGCCCTACGTCCTCGGCAAGGGACGCTGGCCTTTCGGCGAAGAGTGGCTATATGAGATCGCCCTCGACACGTACCTTCCACTCCTCGAGGAGCTGGGTGACCTGGACCATGACAACGTGCCGGGGACCATTGCTGTCGGCATTACTCCCATCCTCATGGAACAGCTCAAGTCGCCCGCCTTTGTCGACGGCTTCCGAACGTGGATCGACATCAAGCAGAAGGCTCTGGAACAGGACACATCACGTCTTCCGGATACTCCCGAAGCACGGAGTCTGAACATGTTCTACCGCGATGAACTGGATCATCGCCTGCGACAGTTCGACACGTTAGGGGGCGATTTGCTGGAGGCCTTCTCCAGCCTGCAGCAAGGTGGTCGTCTCGAAGTCATGACATCCTGCGCCACGCACGGCTACATGCCGCTGTTCAGCAACGACGAATCCCGACGGCTTCAGATCCGCACTGGAGCGGCTGTCTATCAGCATTGGATGGGGCGAAGGCCGAGCGGATTCTGGCTGCCGGAATGCGGTTACGTTCCTGGGGTCGAGCGTCTTCTGGCCGAGGAAGGCCTGCGGTACTTCGTAACGGATGCGGCCGCGTTCGATGTCGGCAGTGAACAGGAGTACGCCGGCGCACACAATCCAATCGCGACAAATACCGAGGCCCCATGGACGCCTTGGGACATTGGCTCGGGCGTCGCGGTCTTTCTGCGCAACCTCGCAACAAGCAAACAGGTGTGGTCGCGAGACCTCGGCTATCCTGGAAGCGGCTCATATCGCGAGTTCCACAAGCGATGCGAAGGCTCAGGGTGGCAGTACTGGCGCATTACCAGCAAGCAGACAGGTCTGGGAGAGAAGGAACTGTACCGACCCGACGAAGCGCGCAATCTCGCCATGGAACATGCCGCTCATTTCACTTCGCTGATCGCCGA
>Ga0209226_10001537_pt1 | contig 10426 bp, 5 predicted proteins | sample BarGraNGADG00212_2_FD_184497 | JGI IMG/M metagenome (GOLD analysis project Ga0209226, IMG submission 184497) | Arctic peat soil microbial communities from Barrow, Alaska, USA - Barrow Graham LP Ref core NGADG0011-212 (SPAdes) (version 2) | ecosystem: Environmental > Terrestrial > Soil > Wetlands...
TCCGAGCACGCGCCGCTCCTCGACCATCCGGTGAGCCTCGGCGGCCTGTTCGAGCGGCAGCACGCGGTCGACCGCCGGTTGAAGCTTGCCGCGGCCGGCCAGCTCGATCAGCTGCTCAACGTGCTCGCGGCTGACTGCGGCGGCGCCAACACCGATGATCGTCGCGCCCTTGGCGACCAGTGTCCAGATGTTTACCGGAGCGACCGGCTTGCCCAGCGCGCCCGGCGTGACTATCTTGCCTCCGCTTTTTAGGGCAGCGAGGCTGCTCTCGTAGGTCTCGCCGCCAACCGGATCGAAGACGACGTTCGCCTCAAGTTCTGCGATGCGCGGATCGTTGTAGGCCAGCGGCTCCACGCTGAGGTCGCGCAGGCGCTCGAGCTTGTCGTCGCTCGCGGTGGCGTAGACCTTGGCGCCGAAGGAACGGCCGATGTCTATACAGGCCTGACCGGTGCCGCTCGAGCCGGCCTGGACAAGCAGCGTGCCGCCCTCCTCGAGCCCGCCAGCCTCGAGCGCGGCCCAGGCTGTTCGATAGGCGATTCCCAGTGCGGCCGCTTCGGCCACGTCCAGCGTGTCGGGAATCGAATAGACGAGCTCGGCCGGCGCGGCGACAAGCTCCGCATAACAACCGATCTGCCCGCTCACGAGCACCCGCTCGCCGCTATCGACCCTCGTTCCGGCGGCGTCAAAGCCCGGCGTGAAGGGCAGCGCCACACCGCCCATGCCCGCCCGCTGGCTGACGTCGATGTGGTTAACGGCGGCCGCCTCTACGCGCACCAGCACGTATCCCTTCTCGGCTATCGGATCGGGCACCTCCGCGATCTGAAGCACCTCCGGGCCACCTGCCTCTCGAACCACAATCGCGCGCATTTAGCACCGCCTTCCTGGTCGGCGCCAAGCCGGCCGTTAGGTCAACGCTTACTGCTTGTTATCTGCGCGAATCTCGCCCGGGCGAAACGTGGCGAGCGAGCCCGCTCGGCTCGCCGCGACCAGTTCGGGAGCAGGTCGAGCTCTAGCGGCTCAGAAACTCGTCGATCGCCGCGGCCGCCGCGCGACCGTGGTGAATCGCGGTGACGACGAGCGAGGCTCCGGCGTGCGCATCGCCGGCGGTGAAGACGCCCGGCGCCGAGGTCGCATAGTCGGCGCAGGCGATGTTGCCGCGCCCGTCCAGCTCGAGCCCGAGATCCTTGACCAGCTGGGAGTGCTCGACATGGACGAAGCCCATGGCCAGCAGCACAAGGTCGGCCTTGACTTTAAAGGAGCTGCCCTCGACCTCCTCGGGGTGGGCTGCGCCGCCGCTCGCGGCCGGCTTCCACTCGACGCGCACCAGCTCGGCCTCGCCGACCTGTCCGTCGGCGCCAGAGAAGCTGCGCGCGGTCAGCGACCAGTTGCGCTCGCAGCCCTCTTTATGCGAGCTCGATGTGCGCAAGATATTCGGCCAGTAGGGCCAATTGGGGTTACCTGGCTCGGTCCACTCCTGCGGCTTGGGCAAGATCTCGATCTGACTCACCGACTTGGCGCCGAGCCGGTTGGCGGTGCCGACGCAGTCCGAGCCGGTGTCGCCGCCGCCGATCACGAGCACGGCCTTGCCCTTGGCCGAGATGAGCTCGCTCGCCTTGATCTCGCCGGCCACGAAGCGGTTGGCCGGAGCGAGGAAGTCCATTGCAAAGTGGATGCCGTCCAGCTCGCGCCCGGGCACGGGTAGGTCGCGCGGCTGACCGGCTCCGAGGGCGAGCAACACGGCGTCGAACTCGTCGAGCAGCTCTTCAGCGGGAAGGTCTTCTCCGACCGCGACGCCGGCGCGGAACTCGACGCCCTCGGCTGCCAGCTGCTCCAGGCGCCGGTCGATGACTTTCTTTTCGAGCTTGAAGTCCGGGATTCCGTAGCGCAGCAGCCCGCCCAGCTGTGGTGAGCGCTCGATCAAAGCCACCTTGTGCCCGGCGCGGCGAAGTTGTTGCGCGGCCGCGATTCCGGCCGGACCGCTTCCCACGACCGCCACGCCGCACCCGCTCTCGTGCTCGGGCGCGCGGGGAACGACCCAACCGTTAGCCCAGGCGTGCTCGATGATCGACAGCTCGATCTGCTCGATCGTGACGGAGTCGGTGTTGACGGCCAGAGTGCAGGCCGGCTCGCAGGGCGCGGGGCAGATCCGCCCGGTCACCTCGGGCAGATTGTTCGTCCGCTCGAGGCGCAGGAAGGCTTCGTACCAGTCGCCGTGCGCGACTAGCTCGTTCCACTCGGGAATCAGGTTCTCGACCGGGCAGCCGATCGCGTGGCAGTAGGGAATGCCGCAATCGATGCAGCGCCCGGCCTGCTCTTGCAGCACCTGCTCGGGAGGCGCGATGGTGAACTCGGCCCAGGTCTTCAGGCGTTCCTGGACGGGAAGATAAGAAGGGCCGACGCGCGGCCTGTCGACAGAGCTGGTTTCCTGTGCCATCAAGCGTCCTCCTGGACGTATTGCGAGAGTAGCTATTCGGCGCCGCCAGCTGCAACGTACTAACGCCTCGCGCACTGTCTCGCCCATCGGGCAGACGGTTTATCGTGACGGGGATGAAGCGCATCAAGCGCCCAAGTCGGCGCATGACGATCGGCCTGACGCTGGGTGGCGTCGTCTTGCTAATCGCGGCTGCTTGGGCGGGAGGATTCTTTCTCAACGACTCGAGCCGTCCCGCGTCGATCTCACAGGCGCTGCGCCGCTTCCGCGCAGGCGGGCACGACTCGGGCGGGCTGAACGGCGTCTATCTCTACGCCACGAAAGGCAGCGAGTCGATCAATGCTCTCGGCGGCGTCAAGCACATCTATCCGGCCAAGACGAGCATCACGGTGATCGACGTGCCCTGTGGGATTCGGCTGCGTTGGGACGCGCTCCAGGATCGCTCCACGACCTGGACCTTCTGCTCGACCGCCGCCGGAATCGAGTTTCGTATCTCCGACGAGCGGCACGCCTTCTTCGGGCAGAGCGATCACACGGTCTACACCTGCTCGGGACGACTCCTCGTTCCCAAGAAAGTGGTTGCCGGCGCGACCAAGCCCTACAGCTGCCGCTCGAATCAGAATCTCGAAGTCGGTGAGCTGCGCGTTATCGGCCGCGGCACGCTTGAGGTCGGGGGAAGCCGCGTGCACGCGATTCGCGTTAGGAGCACGAGTAAGAACGTCCACTCGCACGACAGCGGCAGCGAGATGATTGACTGGTGGCTGGCTTCCGCCACTGGTCTTCCGCTACGGGTTGAGCTGCGTAGCCGCGCGGGCCGCAAGGAGTGGGTCGGCGTTGTCCGCTACAAGGAGGACTTCAGCCTGCGCCTGCTTTCACTGGCGCCGCTGCACTGAGAGCCGAAGAGCTCATCGAAAAGGATCGTCCGCGAAGCCTCCTGCCCGGTGATCGCCCTGCTGGCGGTGCCAGCCCGGAGAGGACAGTGTTTCCACACGGCCTCGGAGAGGATCGTGCCGCCAGCGGCGTCAAGCGGCTTCAGAGGCCGGCCGCGCCCGGCCGCACCGAGCCGCCGGCCGAGAAAGCGAGATGGCGGAGGTCGGGCTTGAACCGACGACCTACGGGTTATGAGTCCGTCGCTCTAACCAGCTGAGCTACTCCGCCCGGAGCAATAGAGTAGTACCAGGTCGCGTTTAACGGGTGCGAACTCGATAGAGACGCCGACGTTCTTTAAGCGGCGCCCGTCGAGTGTCTCCTACTCGGTCACTCCTCGGGCAGCGGCTGCGGCTGATGCGCCGGTGCCGTTCGCGACTTCACCGCCGCCTGGCGTCGCTCCTCGGCGCGCTCCTGAGCGCTTTCGTCGGAGTGGCCGGGCCACCAGATCACGTGCCCGAGCAAGGCCGAGATGCTCGGGATCAGCAGCGCCGCCATCACGAAGGAGACGATCACGATGCCGATTGCGACGGTGAAGCCGAGCTGCGAGAGAATCCCGATGCCACCGAGCATCAGCGAGGCGAAGGTGCCGGCGAGGATCACGCCCGCCGCCATGACGGTCGGCGAGGCGTGCTCGACGGCCAGCGCTGCAGCCTGCCGTGGGTCGTTGCCCTCGCGCGCCTCCTCGCGCAGGCGCGTCGTCATCAGGATGTTGTAGTCGGTGCCCATCGCGACCACGAATAGGTAGACGATTAAGGGCAGGAAGAAGCTGACGCCACTACTGCCGCCGAGACCCTGGAAGACGGCGACCGAGGCGCCGAGCGTCGCCGCGAAACCGAGCACGACGGCGAGGAGCAGATAGAGCGGCGCGATCACGCTACGCAGCACGACGGCGAGGATCAGCGCGATCATCAGGGCCGCGACGGGGAAGACGACGCTGTAGTCGCGGTTGAGCGCCGAGCGTACGTCGGCAAAGGCGGCGCTCTGGCCGCCGACGAATACCGTTCCGGGCTTCGCGCCGGCGTGCGCCGCGCGCTGAAGTGGCCCGGAGGCCAGGTCGAGCGACTTGTTGTCGAACGGGCTTCTGCGCAGTTCGACCGAGATGACGGCCGCCTGCCCGTCGCGACTCGGCTGCGCCGGAGCGACTCTCGCGACGCCCTTGACCGAGCGCAGGCGCTTGGCGAGCAGTTTCAGTTCGGCTGGGCGTTTTGCCGTAGCGCCGACGACGTAGACCTGCGTCGGACTGAGAGCGCCTGCCGGGAACACCGATTTGAGCGCCGTGAAGCCCTTCGCCGACTCGGTGTTCGTGGGGAGCTGGTTTGAAATGTTGTAGTCGGCCTTGAAAAAGAGTACGCCCGCCGCGAGCGCGATCAGCAGGGGCGCCACGATCAGCGCCATCCGCCCGGGGTGACGACCGATAAATCCACCAACCCGGCGTGCGGTTGTTCCCTCCGGCGTCTTCTGCCAGCTCTTCGAGGGCCAGAAGGCATGCGTGCCGAGCAGGGTGAGCAGAGCAGGGATCAGCGTCAAGGCCGCCAGCAGCATCAGGATGACCGCGATCAGAAAGCCCGGTGCCATGTTGCGCATCGATCCGAGCGACGAAAGCAGGAGTGCCAGGAAGGCTGACACGACGACCAGCGCCGAGGAGGTGATCGCCTGCCCGACCCGCGCGACGGAGAAGGCGATTGCCGTCTTCGGGTCGTCGCCGGCGCGCAGCCGCTCGCGGTAGCGGAAGAGTAAGAAGAGAACGTAATCGGTGCCGATCCCGAACAGCACCACGACGAGCAGCGTCGTCAGATTCTGATCGAGCGTGAAGCCGATTATCTTGGCCAGCGAGGCAAGCAGCGCCGTGGTGAGCGAGTAGATGCCGGCGATGGCGACGACCGGCATCAGCGCCGTCAGTGGGCCGCGGAAGACCGCGCCCAGCAGAACGATGATCAGCAAGATCGTGGCGATACTGACGATCTCGAGCGCCGACTGCGCCGACTCCATGGTGTCGGCCCCGATTGCCACCTCGCCCGTCAGCAGAGTCGAGAGCCCGCTGCCCGCGAGCGAGGCGCGCGCCTTGAGGCGCAGCTCCTTGACAGCGGCCTGGACGGGCTTTTCGTCGGACGTGCCGCGGAAGGCGATTGCGACAAGTTGCCCGCGCTTGTTCGGGGAAACCTGCTGAGCGCTGGTCGAGACGGCAGTGACACGGGGGATGGCCGCGCTCTTGAGGTCGCTCGCCAGCTTCCTAACGCGGGCCCGATCGGTCGAGGTGAGCGGCGCGTGGTCACTGCGGCGGACGATAAACATCGCGGTTTTGCCCGAGTTCGCCGCGAAATGCTTTATCGCGATCGCTTCGGCCTTCGCCGACTCGTACTTGGAAGGTACGAAACTACCTTGGTCGGTAGTCGTTACTTCCGATAGTTTCGGAGCTAGCGGCACGATCACCGCGATTGCCAGCAGCCAGACGCCAATCACACGCCACGGGTGGGCAACGACGAGTTTTCCGAGTCTTTCGAACAGGGCGCTCTCCGATCCTGAGGGAAGAAGTGGGACATCAGTGTCCCGTTACGGCTCAGCATAGATACGGGACACCGATGTGTCAAGAAGGGACAGAAATGTCCTATACTTCAACGCATGGCTGTAAGTGACAAAACGTCGGCGCTGATTCTCGAAGCCGCATCCCACGTGCTGGCGCAGCGAGGCGAGGCGGGCAGCATGGCCGAAGTAGCCGCCGCGGCAGGCGTCGGTCGCTCGACGCTCTATCGGCACTTTCCCACCCGCGACGCGCTGCTCGAGGAGCTGGCGCGGGCGGCGCTTGTCGAAGCGGGCGAGCTGTTGGCGGAGGCGCAGCTCGAGAGCGTTCCGCCGCTCGAAGCGCTGGCCCGCGCGATCCGCACGCTCGTCTTCGTCGGCGACCGCTACATCGTTCTGTTCGAAGCGAAGCTGTCGATCGATCGCGCTGCCGGAGAGCGCGCGATCGGCGCACCGCTCCGTCGCGTATTCGAGCGCGGCCGCGCCGAGGGCATCATCCGCACGGATGTCGACGCCGAATGGCTGCTCGATCTGTTCGGCGGCATGATTGCGGCCGGCATTCATTTCGCCGTCGAGCACGAGACGGGAATCGAGGAGACCGCCGCCACGATCCAGCGCGTCTTCGTCGAGGGCGCCGGGACGCACTGAGCGAGAGGCCCGACGACCTACCGTTCAGGAGGCCACGAAGCGGCGTTATTGCCCCTGCGCAAGAACGTAGGGAAAACGGGCGCGCTCGCGCGTTGTCGGTGCAACAGAGCTTCGATGGTGGGTGATAGCCTTCCGGCCGTATCGCAAGGTCATTTTTGTTGACGCGCGCGCCCGTACGGAGATCTGTTTCGATCGTCGGAGGCGGCCGCGCCGACCGAGATGACGTAGGTCACTCGTCGGTATTGACACTCCAGGAGGTCGAGCATGGGCAGCAGTGAGCAGGGCGAGCACGCCATCCACACGATGTTTCTGGAAGAGCGGCGCTATCCGCCCTCGCCCGAATTCACGGCTCAGGCCAATGCCAAGGCCGACATCTACGAGCGTGACTTCGAGGAGTTCTGGGAGACCGAAGGCCGCGAGCGCGTCTCCTGGTTTGAGCCCTTCGACAAGCTCTACGAGTGGGAGATGCCGAACGCCAAGTGGTATCTGAACGGCAAGCTCAACGTCTGTTACAACTGCGTCGATCGCCACGTCGAGTCGGGCGCCGGTGACAAGGTCGCCTTCTACTGGGAGGGCGAGCTGGCCGACACACGGCGGACGATCACCTATGCCGACCTGCAAAGCGAAGTCGTTCGCTTCGCCAACGTGCTCAAGTCGATCGGCGTCAAGAAGGGTACGCACGTCGCCATCTACCTGGGAATGATCGCGGAGTTGCCGATCGCGATGCTCGCCTGCGCACGCCTCGGTGCTCCGCACTGCGTCGTCTTTGGCGGCTTCTCGGCCGAGTCGCTCGCCGATCGCGCCGCCGACTTCGACGCCGAGATCGTGATCACGCAGGACGAGGGCTACCGCCGCGGCAAGCCGCTCGGGCTGAAAAAGATCGCCGATGAGGCGGTCGCCAACACGCCGAGTATCGAGAAGATGCTGGTCGTCACGCACTCAGGCGGCGATGTGGCCTGGACGGAAGGCCGCGACATCCGCTACGACGATCTGGCCAAGGACGCCTCCAGCGACCCGGCCAGCTGCCCCTGTGAGCCGATGGACTCCGAAGACCTGCTCTTCCTCATGTACACCAGCGGCACTACCGCCAAGCCGAAGGGGATCGTCCACACGACGGCTGGATACCTGGTCGGCGTAGCGACGACTCACAACTACATCTTCGATCTCAAGCCGGAGACAGACGTCTTCTTCTGCACCGCCGACATCGGCTGGATCACGGGCCATTCCTACATCGTCTACGGCCCGCTGGCCAACCAGGCCACCTCGGTCATCTTCGAGGGCACGCCCGACTTCCCCGACAAGGACCGCTGGTGGGACATCTGCGAGCGCTACGGCGTGACGATTCTCTACACCGCCCCGACCGCGATCCGCTCGCATATGAAGTGGGGCCCGGAGTACGCGCAGAAGCACGACCTCTCCAAGATCAGGCTGCTCGGCACGGTCGGTGAGCCGATCAACCCCGAGGCCTGGGTCTGGTACCGCGAGCACATCGGCGGCGACAAGGCGCCGGTTATCGACACCTGGTGGCAAACCGAGACCGGAATGATCCTGATCACCCCGCTCCCGGGCGTCACGACGCTCAAGCCCGGCTCGGCCAGCAGGCCCTTCCCGGGTATCGACGCCGCGGTCTACGACGAATCATCGAACGAGGTCGGCCCCGGCGGCGGCGGCTACCTCGTGCTGCGCCATCCCTGGCCGGCGATGCTGCGCGGCATCTACAAGGATCCCGATCGTTTCCTCTCCAACTACTGGTCGCTCTTCCCGGGCAACTACGCCGCCGGCGACGGCGCCCGCATCGACGAGGACGGCGACTACTGGCTGCTCGGCCGGGTTGACGACGTGATGAACGTCTCGGGCCACCGCCTCTCGACGATCGAGATCGAGAGCGCGCTGGTCGACCACCCGATGGTCGCCGAGGCCGCGGTCTGCGGCCGCGCCGACCCGATCACCGGCCAGGCCATCGTCGCCTTCGTGACGCTCAAGGGCGGCAAGGAGGGCTCGGAGGAGATAGTCAAGGAGTTGCGCGCCCACGTCGGAAAGAAGATCGGACCGATCGCAAGGCCCGCCAGCGTCGTCATCACATCGGAGCTGCCGAAGACCAGAAGCGGCAAGATCATGCGCCGCCTCCTGCGCGACGTGGCCGAGAACCGCGAGCTCGGTGATACCACGACGCTCGCCGATCCGAGCGTGCTGGCCAAGATCCAGCAACTGGCCCAGGCGAAGCCCTAAACGCCACAGATCCGTCTCGAATAGAAGCGCCGCCGGCCCGCGGCAAAGCATCGGCCGGCGGCGATTTCTATAGGCGGAATCGACGCGTTCGGCGCAGGTACCATGAACCGGCTCTCGCTCGCGCATAAACTGACGGTGAGCACCTAGAGAGCAACTCCTTTCGGAGCCGCCGCAGGCGAGATTTCGAGTCTCGCCGGCGCGACCGGAGAGTTCTGCGAGAACTGAAGAGAGAGTAAGGAGCGAAAGATGTCAGAGAGCGCCGCTAGCGCTGCCTCCTCGGCCGAAGCGCAGCCCAAGTCCAAGGTCGAGCAGAACGAGATCGCCCACGCGCGCGAGCTGCTCTCAGGCCCGACCGACGTGATCCTCCGCGACGGCAGCACCGTTCGGCTGCGGCCACCGCTGGCGGAAGAGGTCAATCCGGTCGTCGACTTCCTCCGCAACCTCTCGCCCGAGAGCTACACCCAGCGCTTCCACGGCCGCGCCTCGATCGATGCCTCGCTGCTCGAGGGAATGGTCGACTGTGACTGGCTCGAGCAGGGCGCACTGATCGCTACGCGCGCGGGCTCGGGCGGCGAAGAGGTCGTCGCGCTCGGCAGTTACGACCGCCTGCGTCAGCGCGACCGAGCCGAGGTTTCCTTCGTAGTCGCCGACCATCTCCAGGGTCACGGTCTCGGCACTCAGGTCTTCAACCAGCTGGTCGCGCGCGCCTCGGCGGTCGGTATCCGCAGCTTCGTCGCCCTGGTCAAGGCCGACAACATGAAGGCGCTCGAGATGTTGTCTCTGAGCGGCTTCAGCCTCCACCGCGAGCTCGACAGCGGCATCGTCGAGATGGAGATCTCGCTCGCGCCGACCGAGCACCTGCTGGAGTGGGTCGGCGCCAGAGACCACGAGGCGGTCGTGACCTCGCTGCGGCCCTTCTTCCTTCCTCGCAGCGTGGCCATCATCGGCGCCTCGGCGCGAGAAGGATCGGTCGGCGGCGACCTGTTCCGAAACATCCTGCACGCCGGCTTCAAGGGCGTCGTCTATCCGGTCAACTCCTCCGCCACCCCGGTTGCGGGTGTGCGCGCCTACAGCTCGGTCGACGAGATCGAAGACACGATCGACCTGGCCGTAATCTGTACGCCGGCGCGGGTCGTGCTCGACGTGGTTGACGATGCGCTGCGCAAAGGCATTCGCGCCATCGCCGTCATCTCAGCCGGCTTCGCCGAGGTGGGCGTCGAAGGGCTAGACCTGCAAGAAGAGCTGCTGGCGCTGGTGCGCATGCACGGCGGCCGTCTGCTCGGCCCGAACATTCTCGGAATCTCGTCGGCCGCTATGAACCTCAACGCCACCATTGGCGCCGTCGAGCCTCCCCCGGGGAGGCTGGCGCTCTCCTCGCAGAGCGGTGCGCTCGGCGTTGCGCTGCTCGACGCAGCGCGTGCCCGCGGCCTCGGAGTCTCGGCCTTCGTCTCGGTTGGTAACACCGCCGACGTCTCCCCCAACGACCTGCTCGAGTGGTGGGAAGACGACGAGACGACCGACCTCATTCTGCTCTACCTGGAGTCCTTCGGTAACCCGAAGAAATTCGCCCGCATCGCCCGTCGCGTGGCCCGGCAGAAGCCGATTCTGGCTCTCAAGAGCGGCCGCTCCACTGCCGGAATTCGCGCTGCCACCTCGCACACCGCGGCGCTC
>Ga0209226_10001539_pt1 | contig 10413 bp, 9 predicted proteins | sample BarGraNGADG00212_2_FD_184497 | JGI IMG/M metagenome (GOLD analysis project Ga0209226, IMG submission 184497) | Arctic peat soil microbial communities from Barrow, Alaska, USA - Barrow Graham LP Ref core NGADG0011-212 (SPAdes) (version 2) | ecosystem: Environmental > Terrestrial > Soil > Wetlands...
CAGTTGAACGTGGAACGCGCGGTCGTACTCGAAATTGAGATGAACAGGCTGGATCGTCATGCCCTGGCCCGGCACCTTTGCACCGATTCGAATCGAGATTCCCTCGTTGGGCTGGATGTGGATGACGAGCACGTTCGGGCGCAGCCCCTCGCCGGCGATCTCGAGGAAGGGCGGGTGCGGAGCAGGCCGGAAGAGCGCCACGATTGTTGTCGAGCGGCTGGAGAGATGTTTACCGGTCCGTAGATAGAAGGGCGTACCGGCCCAGCGCCAGTTGTCGACGAAGACCCTGAGCGCCACGTAGGTTTCGGTGTCGGACTCGGCGGCCACTCCGGGCTCCTCGCGGTAGCCGGGCACTTTCTTCCCTTTGATTTCGCCCGCTCCGTACTGGCCCCGTACGACGTAAGCGGGGTCGGGTGGCGCGAGGGCGCGTACGACCTTCACCTTCTCGTTACGCACCGCGTCGGCCTCGAAATCGGCCGGGGGCTCCATCGCGGTGATCGCGAGCAGCTGCATCAAGTGGTTCTGGACGACGTCCCGGATCGCGCCGGCGCTCTCGTAGAAACTAGCCCGGTCCTCGATGCCGATCGATTCGGCGACGGTGATTTGCACGTTGTCGATGTAGCGCCGGTTCCAGATCGGCTCGAAGATGCCGTTGGCGAAGCGGAACGCGAGCACGTTCTGGACCGTCTCCTTGCCGAGGTAGTGGTCGATGCGGAAGATCTCGTTCTCCGCGAAGTGCGTGACGATGTCTTCGTTCATCGCCTTGGCGCTCGCACAATCCCGCCCGAACGGCTTCTCGACGATCAGGCGCACCCAGCCCTTGGGCCGAGACCTCTCTCCGATCTTGTCGACGACCGTGCGAATCGCGGTCGGAGGCACGGCCAGGTAGTAGACGCGGTTCCCCTTTGTGCCGCGCTCCTTGTCGAGCCGCACCAGCAACTTCATCACATCGCTCTCGCCGCCTTCCGACGAGAAGTCTGTGGTGACGTAGTGCATCCCGGAGGCCAGCCGCTTCCAGACGTCCTTGTCCATCGGGTCGCGGCCGAACTCGGTGACAGCCTCACGCATCTTCTCGCGCCATGCCTCGGTTGAGTTTTCGGTTCGGGCGACGCCGACCACCGCGAAGTTCTCGGGCAGGAGCCCGCGATACTCGAGCGAGTAGAGAGCCGGGATCAGCTTGCGATGAGTGAGGTCGCCGGAGGCGCCGAAGATCACGAGCACACAGGGATCCGGCGGGCGCTCGCTACCCGATCCGGCGGCTACCGGCGCCTCGACTTCGGCCTTGGTCTTCGTGCTCACTTGACGAGCGTCCTCTCCGAGCCTACTTCTCGTTTGCGGACTTGACTGCGTGTCCACCGAACTGGTTTCTCAGCGCCGCGTTCACCTTGGCCGCGAAGGACTCGTCCTGACGCGAGGCGAAACGGGCAAAGAGCGAGTTAGCGATGATCGGCGCGGGCACGTTCTCGTCGAGCGCCGCCAGCAGCGACCAGCGGCCCTCGCCGGAGTCCTCGACGTAGCCTGCGATCTTCGCCAGTCCGGGATCCTCGGCTAGCGCGAGCTCCAGCAACTCGATCAGCCAGCTCCGCACGACCGATCCGTAGCGCCAGATGCTGGCCACGGAATGCAGGTCGATGTCGAACTCCGAAGCCTGCATGATCTCGAAGCCCTCGGCGATCGACTGCATCATCCCGTACTCGATGCCGTTGTGGATCATCTTCGTGAAATGGCCGCTGCCGGCGGCGCCGATGTGCGCATAGCCGCCCTCCGGCGCCAGGTCGAGGAACAGCGGCTCGACGCGCGATACGGCGTCGGGCTTGCCGCCGACCATCACGCAGTAGCCGGCGTCGAGGCCCCAGACCCCGCCCGAGACGCCCGCGTCGACGAAGTGAATGCCTTGCTTCTCGGCCAGTTCCGCGCGCCGCTTGGAGTCGGTGAAGTGAGAGTTGCCGCCGTCGACGATGGTGTCGTCATCCTCGAGCAGCTCGAGCAGCTCTGTGAAGGCGTGCTCGGTCACGTCACCGGCCGGGATCATCAACCAGACGACTCGCGGTGGCTCCAGCTTCTCCGCCAGATCGATCAGCGAGGTCGCTGTGCGTTTGGGGTTGGTGCGCGCGTAGGTCTCGACCTCGTGACCGGCGCGGCGCAGGCGCTCGGCCATGTTGCCGCCCATTCGACCCATTCCGACCATGCCCAGCTTCATAGCTCCTCCAATCTGATGCGGACGACGGGCCTCCCGTGCTCCTCGAGGGCCGCGAAGTCGCCGGCGGCCTGGGCTCCGATCAGGCGCCGGAACCCGAAGTCGCGTCCCGGAATCGCCAACTCCTGGCCTAGGTTGTCCACGACCTGTACGAAAAGTCCGTTGGCCTTCCCGCCCTTGTGCAACTGGCCGGTCGAGTGCAGGTAGCGCGGGCCGAAACCGCGCGTTACTACGCAACCGGTGATCTCGCCCGCGCGCTTGGCCAGCGCGGCGAGCTTCGCATCATTCTCGGGCGTCGGATCGACGAAGCCGAGGATGGCGATGTAGTCGCCGGGGCCCGCTGCCGCGAGGATCTCGTCGAGACTACCGCGTGGTTCGAGATCGGGCTCGGCGCCCGAGGCGAGGATGGCACTCGTCCTGTCCTTTGCCTCCTGAACGTTTGGCTGATCGAACGGGTTGATCTCCAGGTAGGCGCCGGCGACGGCGACCGCGAACTCCCAGCGGAACATCTCCTGCCCTAGCTCGTAGGAGCTCTCGATCCTGAGCTCGACCGCCTCGCGATCGGCATCACCGGGCTGCTCGCCCGGCGCCGGCACCAGACCCCTCCCCTGTTTTCCGGTGGATTCCGCTACGAGCTGTTCGGCCCAGAGCCCGAATCCGCTTGAGTGCTCGGGAATGCAGACTTTGTCGCGTCCCTCGCGCCAGCCTTCTCCGAGCTGCAGTCCAAGTTCCAGACCAGGATTGCCGTCTATTCCGCGGCAGGCGTCGGCCATCTCCGCGGCGCGCGAGAGGAACCGCTCGATATCGACTCCCATCAAGGCGGCCGGAACTACGCCGAAGGGCGAAAGCGCCGAGAAGCGGCCGCCGATCGTCGGCTCGCCGGCTAGCACCGCCAAGAAGCCCCGCTCCCGAGCCAGCTTCTCCAGATCGCTGCCGGGATCGGTGACAGCCGCAAAGCGCTTGCCGTGCTCGCCTGCCAAGGTCCAAAAGTATTCGAGATGCGATCGGGTCTCGATCGTCGAGCCCGATTTCGAGGAGACCAGGAAGAATGTCGAAGAGGGATCGAGCTCGGATGCGAGCCGCCACACGGCCGACGGGTGAGTTGAGTCGAGCACGTGGAAGGTCGTCGAGCCGAAGGCGAGCCGCATCACCTCGGGCGCCAGGCTCGAGCCGCCCATGCCCAGGAGCAACACGTTCTCGACCCCTTCCAGCGCCTGCTCGGCGAAGGCCAGTATCTCGCCCGCCTGAGCAAGCGATCGGGTTGGTGCATCCAACCAGCCGAGCCACTTCTCCTCGCCGCTCGAGGTCCAGAGCGACGCGTCGCGCGCCCAGATCTTCTCGACCAACTCGTTCGCCGTGAAAGCCCTCACCTACTTACCTCCAGCTTCGCTAGCTTTTTTTCGATCCCATTAAGCAGCTCGGCGAAGGAGTCTGCGAACTTCTGCACTCCCTCGGCTTCAAGTGTGTCCACCACCTCGGCGTAGGAAACTCCCGCCGCCTCGATCTGCTCGAGCAGGAGCCTCGCCTCGTCGACCTCCTGCGTCAGCGTCTCTGCGACCGTGCCGTGATCCTGGAAGGCCCGAACGGTCTCGATCGGCATCGTGTTCACGGTGTCTGGGCCGATCAGCTCCGACACATAGAGAGTGTCGGCGTAGGCCGGGTTCTTGGTCGAGGTCGACGCCCAGAGGCAGCGCTGGGCGCGGGCGCCCTTCGAGACCAGGTACTGCCAGCGCTCACTGGAGAACACCTCCTGGAAGTGGCGGTAGGCCAGCTTCGCATTGGCCACGGCGAGCTTTCCGCGCAGGGCCAGCGCCTCGGGGGTGCCGACCTGTTCGAGGCGCTTGTCGGCCTCGCTGTCGACGCGCGAGACGAAGAAGCTGGCCACCGAGTTGATCTTGCTGACATCGCCGGCAGCGGCGACGCGGCGCTCGAGCCCGCGCAGGTAGGCGTCCACGACCTCGGCGTAGCGCTGGAGCGAGAAGATGAGAGTGATGTTGACCGAGTGGCCGGCGGCGATCGCGTCCTCTATCGCCGGTAGGCCGGGGCGCGTGGCCGGGATCTTGACGTAGAGGTTGGGACGATCGATGTCGCTGTGGAAGCGAAGAGTTTGCTCGTAGCTGCGCTCGCTGTCGTAAGCGAGCGTGGGATCGACTTCGATCGAGACGTAGCCGTCGAGGCCACCTGTCTTCTCGTGGACGGGGCGCAGGAGGTCGCAGGCCTGCCTGACGTCGTTCTCGGCCATTCGGAAGAAGATCTCACGCGTTTCGTCGAGCGAGGCCAACTCGCGCAGCTCGCTGTCGTACCAGTCGCCTTCGGCCAATGCCTTCTGAAAGATGGTCGGGTTGCTCGTGACTCCGCTCACAGAATCCTCGCGAATCAGCCGCTCGAGCTCACCCGTCTCGAGCATCTCGCGCGAGAGCGAGTCGATCCAGACGCTCTGGCCCAGCTCCGTCAGTTGCTGCAGCCTGCTCTTCGCCATCGATTTTCTCCCTCAGATTCGTCTGTTTCTCAAACCGAACTTCTGCCCGCTACGCGATATCTCGCGCCGCGTCGCGCGCCATTTGCTCGACCTTTCGCAGCCGCGCCGCATAGCGCGGGTCGCTTTCGTTGAAGCGCGCGCTCAAAAAGACCTGCACCAACTCGCGCGCAAGCGCCTCGCCGACGATCTCGGAGCCCAGACAGAGGACGTTCATATCGTCGTGCTCGACGCCCTGGTGGGCGGAATAGGCGTCGTGGCAGATCGCTGCGCGAATGCCCGGCAGCTTGCAGGCCGCAACACAAGCGCCCACTCCAGAGCCGCAGACGAGTATCCCGCGCTGCGCCCGGGCCGAGCGGATCTGCTCGGCAACATCCCAGGCCTGGTCGGGGTAGTCGACGCGAACGCTCGCGTCTTCGACTCCCAGGTCGATCGCGTCGCAGTCGGCCTGCGCAACCGCTTCGAGCACGGCTTCGCGCAGCTTGACGCCTCGGTGATCAAACGCGACGGCGACCTTCATCATCCTCTCCTTCGGGAGTCTTTCACGAAACTCGTGCCAGCAAGGCCTGAGCCTGGGTCGCGACGTTCTCGGCCGTGAAGCCGAACTGCTTCATCAATTCGTCGCCGGGGGCCGAGGCGCCGAAGTGATCGATCGCCACGGACGCGCCGCGATCGCCGACCCAGTGCTGCCAGCCGAGCGAGATCCCGGCCTCGACCGAAAGTCGGCACGATACGTCGGAGGGAAGAACGCTCTCGCGGTATTCCTCGCTCTGCAGCTCGAACAACTCCCAGCACGGCATCGAAACGACGCGCGAGAGAACGCCCTGCTCGAGCAAAGCTTTCGCGGCCTCGAGAGCCACGGTCACCTCCGAGCCCGTGGCGAGGAAGATCAGCGCGGGCTGCTTCGCCTCGTCGGCCTGCCAGAGAACATATGCGCCGCGCTCGACACCCGACGCAGCCCCCAACCCCGATCGATCGAGCACGGGGAGCTTCTGCCTCGAAAGCGCGAGCACGACCGGGCCGTCCTTGCGCTCCAGGGCGACCTTCCAGGCATACGAGACCTCGTTGGCATCGGCCGGCCTGACGAACCAGAGGTTCGGAATGGCGCGCAGCGCCATGTAGTGCTCGACCGGCTGGTGCGTCGGGCCGTCCTCGCCGACCCCGATCGAATCGTGTGAGTAGATCCATAGCGCCGGCACGCGACCGAGCGCCGACAGCCGGATCGCGGGCCGCATGTAGTCGGAGAAGATGAGGAAAGTCGAGCCGTAGGGCTTGACCATGCCGCCGTGCAGAGCGATGCCGTTGACGATTCCGCCCATACTGTGCTCGCGCACGCCGAAGGCGATGTTGCGGCCGGAGTGAGTCGCCGCGAAAATGCCTGCGCCGGGGAACTCCGATTTGACCGACTCGACCAGATCGGCCGAACCGCCGACCATCGTCGGCGTGTAGGGCTCGAGCGCCTGCATCACCTTGTGGCTGGCATCGCGCGTCGCCATCGCGCTTCCTTCAGCACTCTCGAACTCGGGCAGTGCCTGCTGCCAGCCGGGCTTCGCCTCCCCGCTCCAGGCCTGGTCCCATTCTTCGCGTACCTGCGGGAGGGCAATGTTCCAGCGCTCGAAGCGCTCGCGCCAGGCGGCCTCGAGCGCTGCGCCGCGCTTCAGCTGGCTCATGTGCGCGTAGACCTCGTCGGGGACGAAGAAGTCCTTGTCGGGATCGGCGCCGAGTGCGACCTTGGCTGCGCGCACCTCTTCGGCTCCGAGCGGCGCTCCGTGCGCCTTGGCCGTGTCGACGAGGTGCGGGGCGCCGTAACCGATGTGCGAGCGCACGACCACGAGCGAGGGCCGGTCGTGCTCGGCCTTGGCGATCTCGATCGCCTGATCGAGTTGCTCGAGGTCGTTGACATCTTCGGCCCACTGCACGTGCCAGCCCTGGGCCTCGAGGCGGCGACCGGGGTTGTCGACGCTGAACGAGATCGAGGTGGCGCCGTCGATCGTGATGCGGTTGGCGTCGTAGAAGAAGATCAGCTTTCCCAGGCCGAGCTGGCCGGCGATGGAGGCGGCCTCGCTGGAGATTCCCTCCATCAGGTCGCCGTCAGAGCAGATGACATAGACGTTGTGATCGACGATCTCGTGCCCGGGACGGTTGAAGCGGTCGGCGAGGAAGCGCTCGGCGATAGCGAAGCCGACGGCGTTCGAGAACCCCGCCCCGAGTGGGCCGGTAGTCGTCTCGACGCCGGGCGTCATGAAATGCTCGGGGTGGCCGGGCGTGCGCGACCCCCACTGGCGGAACTGCTTCAGGTCGTCGAGGCTGAGGTCGTAGCCGCTCAAGTGCAGCGCCGTGTACTGCAGGATGCAGGCGTGGCCGGCAGAGAGAACGAAGCGGTCGCGGTTCGCCCAGCCGGGGTTGGCGGGGTTGTGGCGCAGATGCTTCGTGTAGAGCAAGTAGGCCAGCGGCGCCAGCGCCATGGCCGTGCCCGGATGGCCCGAGTTGGCCTTTTGCACGGCGTCCATCGCCAGCGTGCGGAAGGCGAGGATCGATTGCGCGCTTATGTCCGTTTCTGCCACTTTGCTCCCTACGTTTGCTCTATACCCCGGCCGCTAAACGATATGCGTCATGGCATAGAGACCGAGCGGTTAGCCAGGATTGACGCAAGATCGACTATTTTTACTAAATCTGGGAGCGGAGCGGTGCCTTTCGCTCAGCGCAGGCTCTCGCTTCCGTGTTGCGCGTTCGACGGCACTTTCCGGCGACTCGGTAGCAGCGCAGATCCCATGTAGGCATTAACTAGGCGACGACCGAGTCGAGCATCCAGGCCTCGACCTTGTCGAGATATTTCGGAATCTCCGGCTCGAGAGCCGAGCGCTCGGGCGAGTTGTAGAAGGCGGCGTTCGCCTCGGAGAAGTTGTCGTGCCCGACAATCCAGACGAAGCGGCTCTCGTCGTGAATGACCCAGGGCCCGATCACCGAGAAGCCGAAGCGGCGCCTGACGGGAAGAACCCGCGCGCGCCACAGCTCGACCCAGTCATCCATGCGGCCCTTCTTCACCTGATAGATCCGCAGCTGGTGCTGCACGCTCAACTCGCTTCGAAGGTTGCGATCAACGCCTCGGCCACGACTCTGATCGGCTTGCCGGAAAGCTGGCTCGCCTTGCGCAGTCGCGCGTAGGCGTCCTGCTCGTTCAACTTTTCCTTCTCCATCAGGAGCCCCTTGGCCCGCTCGACGAGCTTGCGCGCCGCGAGCGCCTCCGCCAGCGAGTCGGCCTCCTCGCGCAGGGCCATCAACTCGACGTGACGAGCCCGCGCCGTCTCGATTGCCGGGAGTAGATCCGTCTCGCGGAAGGGCTTGACCAGGTAGCCGTACACTCCGGCCTCGACCGCGCGCGCGATCAGCTCCTGCTGGCTGTAGGCGGTGAGTATGACGATCGGGATCGGCCGCTCTTCGAGGATGCGCTTCGCGGCCTCGATGCCGTCGAGCTTGGGCATCTTGACGTCGAGGATGGCCAGGTCAGGCTGCTCGGTGCGCGCCAGCTCGACCGCCTCGAGCCCGTCGCGCGCCTCGGCGCAGATCTCGAAGCCGGCGTGCTCCAGCAGCTCGCGCAAATCGAGCCGGATGATGGTCTCGTCCTCGGCGATTAGTAGGCGCATGGATCGTTAACCCTAAAGGGGAAAGGAGAGCTCTGCGCGGAGGCCGCCCTCGTTTCGCAGCTCGAGCTTTCCGTGAAGCTCGTCGCGAACGAGCGCTCGCACGATCTCGAGCCCGATTCCCTTGCCCTCGCCTGTGATGCCCGGTCCGTCGTCGACGATTGCCAGTTCGACCGCGTCGTCGTTACGGGACAGCTCAATCGCGACGTTGTCGCCACCATGCTCGATGGCGTTCTGGAGCAGCTCGGTGAAGACGAGCGCCAGCGCGGTCGCCTGGCTACCGGCGAGCGAGATCTGTTCGAGCCGGGTACTCACCCTCTTGCTCGAGCCGAGCCCCTGGACGATGGTGATACGTAGGTGCTCGATCAGCTCGGCCAGCTCGACGTCGTCGTCCTGGCGTTTGGTCAGTACCTCATGCACGGCGGCGATGGCCAGGATGCGATTGACCGAATCGGCCAGCACCTGCTGGGCATCGACGTTTTCTACGCGCGCATGCAGCCTCAGTAGCGAGGCCACCGTCTGCAGGTTGTTCTTGACGCGGTGGTGAATCTCTTGCGCGAGCACCCCGCGCATGACCGCGCGCCCGTGCTCGATGGCAACCGCGGCGTGATGGGCGATCGAGCCGAGTAGCGCCTCTTCTTCGTCCGAGAAAGGCGTGTCTTTGTCGCAGACCAGCTCGCCCACCTGACGCCGGCGCCAACGCAGCGGGATCCTGACGGCATACTCCCCGCTTCGTCCCTCGGGCCAGGCAACGCGCCCGTCCTCGAGCACGACGGCCGCGCCGGTGGCCGCGACGGCCTGCATCGTGGTCTTGACGATCGCCTCCAACGACTCCTCGACGTAGAGCGACTCCGAGACCGCCTCCGAGATCCTGGCCAGTGCCTCGAGCTCGCGGACACGCCGGCGGGCCTCCTCGTAGAGGCGGGCGTGCTGGATCGACTGGGCGACTTGTCCCGCAATGGCGACCAGGAGATCGATCTCGCCCTGGCTGAATTCGCGCGGGTGCTTGGTACGAACATTGAGCGCGCCTTCGAGCTTCTCGCGGGCCAGGATCGGGACGGCGAGGATCGACTCGTACTCGCCCTCGGGCAGGTTCTTGAAGGCCTTGAAGCGCGGATCGAGATTCGCGCCCTCGGCAATCATTACCGGCTGGCGAATGGCGGCGGAGGAGCCGGTCAGGCCCTCGCCGATGCGCATGCGCGGCTTGCGCTCCTCTTCACCGAGCTGCGCGCCGAAAGTAGCGCGCAAGATGAGCGCGTCACCGTGCTCGTCGTAGAGGTAAACGAAGCAGGCGTCGGCCTCGAGCGCCTCGGCGACTTTGCGCGCGATCAGCGTCATGACCTCCTCCAGGTCGAGGCTGGAGTTGACGGCTTCGGTCGTCTCCGTGAGTAGCTGCAGATGTCGTTCGGAATCGTTCATCCAGACGATTCTAGGCTCGGGAGGGCGGCAAGCGGCTGCTGCCGTCTAGACCGTCGCGGCGAAATCCGAGACGATCTCGTCGGTCGAGGCGAAGGTCACGCCCTGCTTGCGCCAGCTAGTCAGGCAGCGCTCGACTCTTTCCGGATCTAGCCCGCGGGCGGCATCCTCGACGAAGCGAACTCTTCGACCCAACCTGAGCATCCCCGTGACGGCCGCGTCGTCGCAGACATCGCTGGCGACGCCGAAGAGGACTATCTCCTCCGGATCGAGCAGCTCGATCAGCGCCTCGGTGCTCGGGTTCGTGAAGACGTCGAAGTGCTTCTTCAAGATCAGGATCTCGCGCCGGCCGGCAATCAGCTTCGCGAGGCGCTCGATCGGGAGCGCCCGTTCGGAGAGTGGTAGCGGGTCGATCTACTTGGTCTCGGGGACGCGCTCGGCTCCGGGCGTCCCGCGCAGGCAGTGCGGCGGGTAGGTGTACTCGAAATCGGGCTCGTCCGAGATCTCCGGGTCGGTCAACTCGTGATCGTCGGCCGAGGCCACGTGCACGATACCGGCGATTCCAGCCGCTTCGACCAGGCGGGCCATCGCCGGCCGCAATTCCTCGGCGCCCGGGACGTACAGCCTCCCCTCAGGGAGCATGAAGTCGACCTGGGTGTCGACGTCCCAAAGGATCGCCCGCG
>Ga0209226_10001540_pt1 | contig 10409 bp, 5 predicted proteins | sample BarGraNGADG00212_2_FD_184497 | JGI IMG/M metagenome (GOLD analysis project Ga0209226, IMG submission 184497) | Arctic peat soil microbial communities from Barrow, Alaska, USA - Barrow Graham LP Ref core NGADG0011-212 (SPAdes) (version 2) | ecosystem: Environmental > Terrestrial > Soil > Wetlands...
TGGAAGGGACGCACCGGAAACCGTTTTTCTTGTGGGTGCATTACATCGATCCCCATGCCCCCTACCTGCCGCCGGCTGAATTTGTCCGCTACGATGAGGGCAAAAAAGGCAGGGATATTTCCCTGATAGATAAAAAGATCGTCGTCGGGGGCAAGCCGGAAAAGGAAAAGATCAGGAGCGGCCTCAGCGATGAAAACTATTTCATCGCCCTCTATGAAGGCTGCGTCCGTTACGTGGACAACGAAATCGGCAAGATCCTCGAAACCATCAAGCGCCGTTATCCGGACAACACCGTGGTCATCATCTCCTCGGACCACGGCGAGGAACTGGGCGAGCACAACCTGTTTTTCGATCACGGGCCGCTGACCTTTCAATCGAGCACGCGCGTACCGCTTATCGTGAAAATTCCCGGCCGGGAAGCGGGCCGCATTGATCGTCCCGTCAGCCTGATGGATATATTTCCCACCATCGCCGAAAACATCCTGCACAGGAGCATCCCCACGACGATCCAGGGGATCTCCCTGTTCCGGACCGAAGCGGCCCGCAAACTCTATATTTACGGCCAGTCCAGCCACGCCATTGTCGCCGGCGGGAGCAATTTCATTGAGATCAACCAGCTGTTTGCGGAGCGTCTGGGACTGGCCACAAAATATTGCTTCGACTATCACGGCGATGCCGCCGAAAAAAACAACCTCATTGGCGGCCGCTATCCCCAATTTTTGCTGAACAACAACCTTTACAACAATTTCATCGACAAATACAATTATCCCCCGAGCAAAAAGAAGCCGCGGCAGCTTTCGGGAAAAGACCTGGAAAACCTCAAGACCTTGGGTTATTTGTGAACTGATCCGTTCGCGGCCGCCGCTGCTACCTGGGGCAGGAGTGAAATGGGTTCCCTCTGTTGACGGACTTTGAGCGACAATTCCTGCAACATGGCCCCGGTATTGATGAATTCCAAGGATTCGATGGCGGCGCTCCCCTGGGCCTGGTTGCGGAAAAACGAGGCATAACGGGTCGCCAAGGTGATCCGATCGCCGGATCGCACCGGCAGGTCCACGAGATTCCTGCCGAAGCGCAATGGAAATTTCATCATTTTTCCGTTCTGGGTCACCAGCAGTTCCTGCTGGTAGCGGTTGTACCAGTCGGGGGTTTTGAAATCCAAGAGCGAGTACAAGGTGAGCTGGACCGCTTCAGCTTCCTTGGCCAGGACCAGGCAGGAGAATCCGTTCGTCAAAGGGATGCCGGCGATCTTTCTTTCGCCGCCCACGGCGGTGTCCCAGACCGGAAAATTTTTCTGAAGCGCCAGGCTGGAAAAAGCGATTTTTTCGGCTGGAACCGGCTCGGCCCCGGGCGCAACCCTGATTTCCATTTCCTGTTCCAAAAGGGGAAAATTCAAAAAGGTGATGGCCACCGAGCATTTGCCGCCGGGCAGTAAAACACCAGCGGGCATCCGCCAATCCATGACGCCGCCGCGGAACTCAAAGGGGATTTCCACCTGCAGCGGCCAGCTCGGCTGTTTCAATACTATTTTGTGAAAGGGGGAGAATTCTCTTTGGCCGTCCGTCAAGTCCGCCTCGAGATGCAGGATGCCGCCCTTCAGGGAGATGGAACGGATCCGGCCCGGCGCGGGGATGAAAGCTGCGATGTCGGCGTAGTTTTTGAGTTTGCTCGCGGTCAGGACGGCGACGAGCTCCAGGGACAGCTTTTTGCTGAAATCATAAACCAGCAGCAAATTGTCGTTCAGTTCGGCGGTTTTGCAGTTCACTCCCAGAAGGCCCAGGAAGCGGGCGACGTATTTGTAGGCATTCGCCCTGATCAGCATGGCATTGCGCGATGAGTCCCAGTCCTCGGCCAGGGCGAGCGTGTTCGGCAAGTATTTGATCGTGTTGGAGTTGAACACGTTGGGATCCTTCAGGGAAGGGGTGGTCATGATTATTTTGCGGTCCTCGGCGAAGGGGGCGAAGCGCATGGTGTCCCAGTAGTTTCCCAGGATGACCGGTTCATCCAGGCTCAATATTTTTTCGATGGCGGCCCTGTTTTCCCAATGGGATTCTTTTCTTTTCTTGACAAAGTCGGCAATGGCGATGCCGTTGAACAAGCAAAGCGCAATGACAAACAAAGCCTTGACGGTTTTGCTGCCGAATACCCGCTGCCAGGAAAATGGCAGGGTCATGAACTGGGCGGCCAGAATGGAATAAACAACGAAATGGGCCCGGTAGCGGCTTTCCTGAGGGACGATCCCGGAAAGGAAAAGGCCGATGGAGATCAGCATATAGATCGCCGGCAGCCAGAGGTATCGGCCCAATTTGGTCTTCAGGAATTTGTAGAGGCAATAGCCGTACCCGCCAACAAAGAGAAGGTCGAACAGATAGGCGGAAATCTGCGGCAGGACGATGTTGTTGAAATAATGGGCGGGGAAAAAAAAGATGGGCAGAAAATTTTTCAGGGCGATCTCCCTGGCTTCGCCCTTGGAAAAAAGGAATCTGGTGTTATAGAAATTGGTCTGGACCTCCGACAGGAGGTGCGGGAAACTGCCGGCGACAAACCCAAGCCCGATGGCCAGCGCCGCGGGCAACGATTTTTTTTGCCAGAGTACCGCCAGCAAAAGGAAAAAGATGATGATGGCGGAGGGCTGGTATTGATAAAAAAGGAGGCCGCCCAAAAAACCGCAGACGAGGAAGCAGTTCTTCTTCTCGAAGATCGCCTGATAGCAAAAGTAAAGCATTAAAAAAAACAGCAGAGCCCATAACTGGAACCCACGGGTCGTGTCCAGGGAAATGTAGTAGAGCGAGGCGAACAGCGAAGCCATGAAAGAAAAATAGTAAACGGGGGGGACGGCCACGAATTTGCTGATGAGCATGTAAGCGAATAGGATCGCCAAAGCGAAGATGATCAGGTTGGCCAGGGTGATGGCGATCTGCAGGTCAGGCACCAGCTTGTAGACGGCTGCATAAAAATAGCTGCTCAGGCATCCCTGGTACAATTGGCCGTAAAAATAGATGGGGCGGCTTTTGTGTTCGCTGATATGCAGGGTCATCAGGCTGGTCACCTGGCGGTCGGAATTCAGGGCAGCCCTGCTGTATTTGAATTGGGCCACGCGGGTCACCAGCAGCAGGGAAAATATAAGGGCGAAAGCCAGCAGGTTGCGCTTGATGTTTTTGCTGGCCAGGGCTTCTTTTAAAAGTGAAAAATGGTTGTACGCGGCCAAGGAAAGCAGGCAGAGCAAAATGATCTTCCAATCGGGGAGGAAAGTGAAATCCCAGCGGTAAAAAGAGACCGCGAAAAAAGACAGTTGCATGACGATGAAAAGCAGTATTTCTAAAATCGTCAGCAGATTCAATGGGCTCTTCTGCCGGATCATGTCGCTGTCGCGCATTTTACAGATATCCCAGGCTTTTCAGCTGTTTTTGCAGGTCCCTGTCGGATTCGCTCCGGTTCTTATCCTTTTTCATGGCCAGGTTGGCGTCGATGAGTGCCCTGATTTTTTTAATGACCTGGCTGACTTGGCGGTAGACATCCTTGCGCTTGGCAAAAAGGTTCATGAGTTCGCTTTTGTCTCGCTGCAAGTCGTAAATTTCCACCTGCCCGGTTTGCGGCGGCAGGGTATAACCGGCGAAAAACTTGAGATCGGCGGCGGAATAGTCATAGTTGTAAATGACCTTGAAACGGTCAGTGAGGATAGCGAACTTTGGGGGGATTTCCCTGATAAAACGGCAATTGGCGATGGATGAAAACAAATAGGGCCGTTCCAGTTTCCCGCCTTTCATGAGCGGGACCAGGTCCAGGCCATCGACTGGCCCGGACGCGGCGCCAATGCCGGCAGCCGATAAAATGGTGGGGAGAATGTCGATGACCCCCACGTTTTCCTTGATGGCCAGCCCCTTGTTCCTTTCTCCGGGGAATTTGATCACCAGGGGAACGTGCAGCAATTCGTCATACAGGGTGTGGCCGTGGTCCCAACCCCGGTGCTCGAAAAATTCCTCGCCATGGTCTGACATCAGCACGATCAGCGAGCGGTCATATATCCCCCTTTGCTTGAGCGCGGCGATGAAGTCCCCGAAAAAACTGTCGAAAGCGAGAACCTCGCCCCGATAGAGCTCCTTGTACGATCGCGTCAGGGCGTCATCCACGGGCATGAACCTCTTTTTCTGCAAGCCGAAAGGGATCGATTTCAGTTCGGTGTTCCTGGGATGGGCGTTGATCTGCTCGAGGAATTTGGCGGGCGGGGCATAGGGAGAATGGATCTGGTAGGTGTGCAGGAACATGAAAGAGGCGGGGAATTGGGCGCGGTCGATCAGGTCCAGGGCTTTGTTGAAAAGAACTTTGCCGCCGTACGAGCCGGCCAGGGCCGGGGAGGCCTCGAAAAAATCGAAGTGGCGGGCGAAGCCGAAATTCTTGCTCATGTAGATGCCCCCGTTGATGTTGAGGGTGACATATTTCGCGGCCAGTTCCTTCACCAGGAACGGTTTGTCCGGGTCCAGGGCCGAGCCCCGGGACATCTGATGGTGGAACTCGTACTGCGCGGTGAACAGGCTCATGAAGGCGGGCAAAGTCCATGAACTCTGGGAGTAGCAGCGCGCGAAATCGACGCTGTCGAGCTTGAAGCGGTCGATGTTCGGTGTCAGCGGCCTGCCGTTGACCATGGATCCGATCGGGTCGGCGCGCAGTGTGTCCACGCCGATCAAAAAAATGTAGTCTCTTTTCTGTTCCTGCTTGATGCGGTAAAGGATGGGCTTGCTGAAATAAACGATGCCCGTTCCCTGGCAGGATATCTCCAGCTGCTCATCCTTGGCCAGAGACAGGGACAGGAAGACCGGGGCGTTGAATTCCCCGGCGCGGATCTGCCGGAAATTAAGAGCCCGGCCTTTGCGTTTCACCCCAATCTTGAAGCTGATCTTCCCTTTGTCCAGACCATCCAGGTAAACGTGGGAGTAAAAGCCGGTGCGGCCGGAAAAGGGGGAGCGTAGGGAGAACGTCTTCCTGCCTTCCAGGCGGAAAAAGCAGGCGTTGGCGGTGGGGATCCCCTTCAGTTCCCGGGGACCGTCCTTTTGTAAAAAAAAAATCCTGTCGGCCGCGGCGTCCACCCGGAAATTCAGGCGGGCGGCGGCATCGACGGCCAGGTCGCTGCGGTAGAAATCGATCGTCCTCGCTTTGTTCAGCGTTTTTGATAAGAAAAGAATTGCCGCGCCTGCAAGTAAAATCCCCGCTCCGAGAATGAAGTGTTTTTTCAATTTCAAGGCTCCAAAATGCAATTTTATCATCTAAGCGGCAGAAATTCAATCGGGGGCTCAGCCCCGGCAAGGGCGAAACGGTCCGGGAGCGGCAAAGGCAGGCGCGATAGTTCAGGGCCGGCGGCGGTTCAGCGGCGTGTAAAATTCGATGGCCGGCGAAACAAAATCGCAGGCGAACATCGGGTCCAGGGCCGAATAAAACCCCATATTGAGGAAGGGGGCGGTAAAGACGCGCAGGAGGCGGAAGCGGCGCGGATTGTGCCGGATCGTGTTCCACAGGTGCAGCCGCGCGGCGGCCTTTTCCCCCAGGCGAACGTCACGCAGGAATACCAGGCTGCTCAGGCATAGAATATCCCCGCGGCCGATCTTGCCGCTCTGCCAGTCGCTCACGGTCCGCTGCAGGTCACGCGCCTGTACTTCGAAACGGCCGCGGTCGAAGAGGGGCATGTAGGCCTTGTCCATGATGCTCGCCAGGGGGACGGCGAAGGGCATGGGGCCAGGGCTGTTGGCAGGAACGATATAGCCGCGGTCGAAGATGGAATCGACCAGCACGATGCGGCTTTTGGCGGAAAGCGTTTGAACGGCCCAGCGGGCAGCTTCCAGCCGCGTGTCGTGGCGGAAACGATCCACCGTGGACAGGTCGTAAGCCAGGGTGTAGGCCAGGATCGCCAGCGCCAGCAGCCAGGCGGCCGCCCGCCAGCGGCCCCTGGCCGCGGCAAACAGCCTGCTGGCGCCTGTGGAGGCGAGGATGAGCAGGATAGGCAGCGCCGGCAGGTAATAGCGGCTGGGGACGAATTTCCATGATGCGACGATACCGAGATAAAGAACGACGAAGGAGAGTCCCAGGAACGCCCGCGCCCACTGCCAACGGTACAGGAAATAGGCCAAACCGGCAGCCGTCGCCAGGTAGAGCGGCAGGCCGAACGAAAAGGGAAAAGCGGCGAACAACTGGTAGATATACGGAAAATATGGCCAGCCGGCCGGGGAGAGATCGAAGCCGTAATGGCCGCCTTTGACGTGGGCCGATTCAAAGAAAAAAGCGTCTACCGTTGCTTTCAGGTGGATGAGCGAATAAGGCGAGACGATGAAGAACCCCAGCAGGGCGGCGCTGCCGGCCCCGGCCAGCAGCAGGAACGCCCGGCCCAATCCGGGGATGCGATTTTCGCGCCAGGCAAAAAAAGCGGCGGCGAGCAGAATGATCGCGGCCAGCACGCCGTTGAACTTGACGCCCACGGCCAGGCCCACGGCCAGCCCGCCCAGGACGAAACGTACGAGGCTCGGTTTCTTATAGGCTCGGACCGCGAGCCAAAAGACGGTAGTGATCCAGAACACCAGGCCGATATCGCTGGTGCCGAAGTGCGAATGCCACACGTGAATGGGCAGCAGGGCAACGCCCCAGGCGGCCCAGGCGCCGGCTTTGGTATCCGCGAACAGGTCGCGGGCGGCCAGGTAGGCGACCGCGATGGTCAGGGTGCCGAACAGGACGCTCCACAGGCGGTTGACCAGCAGGATGGTCTGCGGTTGCAGGGCCACTCCGAGCCAATGCAGCAATTGGGCGGCAAAAAAATTGAGGTAAAAGGTCAGCCCGGAGTAATTATAAAAACGGGTGTCGAGGTCATGCCATCTTAATTGGGCACTGATATTCCAGACGTTGAGCTCATCGGGGCTCAGGTCGACGCGCGGGAACCCCCAATGGATGCCCCAAAGCCGGAGGATCAGTCCCACGGCCAGGGCGCCGCCCAAGGCCAACAACGGCAGCCAGGGGGACGATGACAATTTCTCTTGCTCGTTCATCTGGCTCGGGATATGCAGCCGCTATTTGTATGCAGCTTCGAAACTATCGTTTCTGCAGTCAATTTTTTCATGGACGCATTTTAAAGAAAATTGCCGCGAACTTCAATAGCGGGGGAAAACGGCCGTCTCGGTCATCGGGACTGAAAAACATGGTTATATTTCGCTAGTAGCGGCGCGGATCGTTTGCCTGTCATTCCCCGATCCCGGTCAGCAGGCCGTCAAGCCGGCGGGACAAATCCAGAAATTCAGCACCAAGGCGGCGGTAGTTATCCAGGAACTCGTCCACGAAGGGGAATTGTGAGCGGTAGTGTTCGGCAAGTTCAAAGACAAGCCAAAGGTCCTGGTCGTCGGCGCGGCCCGTGATATTTTTTTTCAGGGTTTTGAATTCGCTGAAAGAAGAGGCTCCGGCCGGGACATTTTTCCATTTTCTTTCCAGGGAGCGGATGCGGCGCAATTCCTTTTCGGACAGGTTCACCTGAAATAAGGACCGGTTCTGGTCGTCCAAGGTCAGGCGGGGAAATTTTTCTAGCGCGGCGAGCAATTTTTCGCATTTCTCTTTGTCGAGCGCAGCCTGGTCGAACTCATCCTGCAGGGTGTTGCCGATCTCCAGGGTCATGCCCAGGACGAAATGGCCGACCAGGGTCTGGAATTCCTCCGTGTCATGGTCCTGGGCCGGCTGTTCCAGAAGTTGCCGCAATGCAGCCAGAAGCTGGTCGTGACTGCTGCCGGCGGGCAGGCGCTTTTTTATCTTTTCGAAGGCCTGCTCGCTCAGATAGTCGCTTCCCGTCCGGTTGCCGGGCAGGCTTGGGGCCGCTTTGGTCAAGATCCTGGCCAGTACCTCCTCGGTCATGGCTTGCTTGATTTTCAGTTCGTCGCAGCAAGTGATCACATTGGCCAGGGTCTCCTGAGCGGACAAATAGAACGCCCCGCCGCCAACCAGGCACAGCAACAGGATGATCCTGATCTTCCATTTCACGATGCATCCATTGTAGGGGAATCAAAAAAGGTTTTCAACCCGGTAGGAATTGCCCGGTTGACTTTTGGGATTTTTTCATTTATAGTTTTTTTTTAAGGAGTGGCAATGAACATCAAACACCAAAAAACCAAACAAATCTTAGATCTTTTTGAAGAAATCAGTGCGATTCCCCGTTGTTCCAAGCACGAAGAAAAAATTGGCGCATTCCTCCAGGAATGGGGGAAAAAACACGGTCTGCAAGTAAAAACGGACAAGGTCGGCAACGTGCTCATCAAAGTTCCGGCCAGCGCGGGCTATGAAAAATCAGGCGCTGTGGTCATCCAGGGCCATATGGACATGGTTTGCGAGAAGACAGCCGATTCTCCCCACGATTTCGCCAAGGACCCGATACGCTTTGTTTATGACGGTGATTGGCTGAAAGCCGATCACACCACCTTGGGCGCGGATAACGGCATCGCCCTGGCCATGGCCCTGACCATGGCGCTGGACAAGACCGTCGCTCATCCGCCCCTGGAACTGCTGTTCACCGTGGATGAAGAGACCGGTCTGACCGGTGCCAATGCCCTGCAGGGCGATTTCATCGAAGGCAAGATCCTGCTCAACGTCGATTCCGAGGACGAGGGCGTATTCACCGTGGGCTGCGCCGGGGGCCGTGACACGCACATCAGTTTGCCATTGCAGTACGAAGATGCCCCGTCCGGGTTCGTCATGGCCCGCTTGAAGGCCGGCGGCATGACCGGCGGCCATTCCGGGGTCAACATCAATGAGGAGCGGGCCAACGCCATCAGGGTTTTGGTCAGGGCCCTCATGCAGATCAAGTCGGAATTCGACCTGCGCCTGGCTGATATCGCCGGCGGCACTGCCCACAACGCCATTCCCCGTGACGCCTGGGCCGATATTTTCATCCCCAGGGACAATTTCAAGGCCATTGAAAAAACCGCGGCCGACCTGCAGGGAATCTTCAAGCGCGAATTCAAGAAAACCGATCCCGACCTGAAAATATCGCTGGAACTGCAACCCGAAACCATGGGCAAACGCCCGCTGAACGTGGCCGACAGCGCCAAGATCTGTGACCTGATCATCGCCCTGCCCCATGGCGTGGCTGCCATGTCCACTGAGATCAAGGGGTTGGTGGAAACCTCCAACAACCTGGCCAATGTCAAGATCGCCAACAGCAAGATTGAGATCGTCACCAGCCAGCGCAGTTCGGTCATGTCGCGCCTGCATGCCCTCACCTTGAGGATCGAGGCCATCGCGCGCCTCGCCGGGGCCCAGGCCGTCAGTGGCAACGGCTACCCGTCCTGGCAGCCCAACCTGCAATCGCCGCTGCTGGCCCGCTGCAAGGACGTCTACCGCAAGCTGTTCGGCAAGGAACCCCATGTGGAAGCCATTCACGCTGGCCTAGAGTGCGGCATCATCGGCGACAAGAAAGCCGGGATGGATATGATCTCCTTTGGCCCGACGCTGAAAAATCCCCATTCGCCCGATGAGAAGATCCACGTGGAATCCATCGGCAAGATCTGGGATTTCCTGGCGGAGCTGTTGAAAAGTTTGAAGTGAGCTTTGCACCGTTGCCTTGACCGGCGCGGAATTATTTATTAAAATTAAGCCCATGAAAAGAAGAACTTTTGTAAAAAACGGCATGCTGTTTTCCTCTGGTTTGCTGCTGGCAGGCCCGGGCCGAGCCCAGGCCAAACCGGGCGCCGAAGCCCAGGTAGTCCAGGTCAAAGGCGGATCGCCCTACGAGATCACCAGGCGGGCTGTGGCCGAGATCGGCGGCATGGGGAAAATAATCTCCCGCGGCGACGTGGTTATGGTCAAGCCCAACATCGGTTGGAACCGGACGGTGGAACAGGCTGCCTGCACCAATCCCGAGGTTCTGCGGGCGGTGATCGAGCTGGCTTTCAACGCCGGGGCCAAAAAGGTCGTGGTCATGGACAATACCTGCCACAAGGCCGAAGACTGCTACCAGCACAGCGGCATTGAAGCCATGGCCAGGAAACTGGGAGCCGATGTCCGCTACAGCGACGAAAACCGCCTGGTCACTCACGACTTCAAGGATGAGTACCTTTCCAAATGGCCGGTTTTCAGGGATTTTCTGGAAGTCGACAAATTCATCAACGTGCCGATCCTCAAGCATCACGGCAGCGCCGGCCTGACCATCGCCATGAAGAACCTGTTCGGCATCCTGGGCGGCAACCGCGGCAAGCTGCACCGCGACATGGCTGAAAATATCGCCGAACTGGCCGCTGGTTTTCGCTGCCACCTGGTGCTGGTCGATGCCTACAGGATTTTGCTGCGCGACGGACCGGTGGGCGGACGGCTGAGCGACGTGGAACTGCGCCAGACCGTGATCGCGTCGACCCATATCATGCATGCCGACGTGGCGGCGGCGGTTCTTTTCGGCA
>Ga0209226_10001541_pt1 | contig 10404 bp, 9 predicted proteins | sample BarGraNGADG00212_2_FD_184497 | JGI IMG/M metagenome (GOLD analysis project Ga0209226, IMG submission 184497) | Arctic peat soil microbial communities from Barrow, Alaska, USA - Barrow Graham LP Ref core NGADG0011-212 (SPAdes) (version 2) | ecosystem: Environmental > Terrestrial > Soil > Wetlands...
CAGAGAGGGTACAATTCACAAATTTGTCTTGGAAAAACGATGGCAGTACGCTCACATTTTCAGATTTTGATCTTAATAAAATGTGCTGGCAATTATTCAATATTTCACCGGATGGAAGCAATTTAGTGAATATTTATCCAGGAGATGCACATTGTAACTATCCCGCATGGTCGACAAATGGGAGATTGGCATATTGGTCCAATGGTAGCGAGTATACGAATGAAATCAGAATAGACGGAATTAGTTTTTTCCATAAAGCATTTTGCAATCAATCTCGTCCAGCCTGGTCTCCTGATTGTAAATCTCTTGTCATATCCATGCAGGATTCAAATTCTCAAGGCTCGCTTTATAAAGTAAATTTGCTTGGCACAACTGTCACGCCATTGTTGATAGCCAAAGGAGCATGGAATGAAGAAATTTTTTTCAACCCAATCTACTCACCTAATGGAGAACAAATAGCTTTTGTGAAAATGGGTTCGTCAACAGGAAATAATGAAGAAATATGGATAATGAATTCTGACGGCTCTGGTCCAGAAAAGCTTACAAGTGGTTACTCAGATGACTCCCCTGCTTGGTCTCCGGATGGACAATATATTGCTTTTTGCCGATTACTGGACCGCCAATTTAAGATGTTCATCATAGGTCTAAATGATCGCTTAATAACTCAAGTTACTGAAAACGATGCGCAATGTCCGACTTGGATACAATAAGCGTATGGCATCGGAGATGCTTCTAAAAAAGCAATAAAAACCATTATTGTAATCGTGCCCGGCGCGGTCGAACACGCAGCCTGTTGATTAGAAGTCAACTGCTCTATCCTTTGAGCTACGGATGCCTGTTGGATTCTCAATTTCCACAATGAAAACATAGCGGTAGGGGATAGTGTTGTCTGGCAAAGCCTTTGAAATATGGGGTTTTCAATTGAAAAGTTGAAGTGTAGCCTAAACTTACACTTTGAACCTTGTCAAAATCTGTCAGATTGAAGTGCCTTTCCCCCTAGATTGACGGCTGTCAAGGAATGTTATTCATTCCAACCTGACAAAGTGCCCTTCGCGGACATTTCAAAGCGTGTGCCGATTTCTTTGCTTTTACCCTTTACCTTTTGACTTTTTACTTTTAACTTGACTTCTTTTTACTAGATCTTCCGGGCCTGGACCAGCAGGGTCAGGCCTCCCGACGCCGCGGCCGCGGTTTTTCTGGAAAAAGGCGCGACCATTTGCAGCAGGGCCCACAGCCCCAAATACCCCGGTGTGCGGATGATCCCCAGCCACTCGGGCAGGTCATCCAGTTTCCAGGAAACCCGGACCAGGGCCAGGGCGAAAGGCGTATGCAAAATATAGCGCATCTTTTCGACCGCGAACCCGGCCCGGGCCAGTTTTTCGCTGATCATTTCCCTGTCGTAAAAAGTGTTCACCGCGTAGCGCCGCCGGTGGCGCTCCTTTTCTTCGGCGGTGATCCCAAGGTTGGACAGGCTGTCGGCGGAGAAAACGAAACGGCCGCCCGGCTTGAGCACGCGGGATATGTGTTGCAACACCATTTCATCGTGGTCGAAGTGTTCCACCACGCACAGGCTCATCACCTTGTCGAAGCTTTGGGGCGGCAGGTCCATTTCCTCCGCGTTCATGAAGACGAATTCGGTCCGCTCGTCGCTGTAATATTTTTGCGCGAAGGGCAACATGCGCGTGTGGATGTCGATGCCCAGCACCCGGGCCCCGGTCCTGGAGATGAGCGCGTCATAGTAGCCATCGCCGCAGCCGACGTCGAGGATGGCCTCGCCCGGGCGGGCGTTGAGCCAGCGCAGGAGAATCGAACATTCCTGCCGGCGCCGGAAGTTGAAGCGGCTGAGCCGCCTGAAAAAAAGGCTGGGGGAAAAAGAATTTTTTGTATTTGCCGACATGAAGGGAATTTGCCTTAAAACGGAAAAAAATGCAAGAGCCGCCTGTTATTTAAGTTATTTCGACGTAAAATGTTGAAAGAAACTTAAAAAGGTGATATGTTAAACAATGGTTAAGTGAAAATGGTCAATATTCGGATATTTATTTTGACAAAATGAAAATAAAAATAAAAGTGCTAGAAAGGATCGTATTTTTTGTTGTATTATTCTCATGCTCCATGCACAGGTGGTTTGTCTATCAATTCAGCGAGGAAAAATGACCAAAATAAAGATCGCGATCGTGGGACTGGGAAACTGTTCCAGTGCCTTGATCCAGGGTATCGCTTATTACAGCAAAAAAAAGCAGGCCGACTCCATCGGCCTGATGCATTGGAAGCTGGGGGGTTATACTCCCGGGGACATCCAGGTGGTTGCGGCTTTCGATATCGACCGCCGCAAGATCGGCCGTGACGTCAGCGAAGCCATTTTCGCCAAGCCCAACTGCACCAAGGTATTCTGCAAGAACGTTCCCAAGACCGGCGTCAAAGTCAAGATGGGGCGCATCTTGGACGGCGTGGCCGCCCACATGAAAAATTACGACGCCGACTGTTCTTTCCAGCCGGCCGCCGCCAAAGAGGCGGACGCCAAGAGCGTGGTGAAAGCCCTGAAGGAGAGCGGCGCCGAAGTGCTGATGAACTACCTGCCCGTGGGTTCGGAAAAAGCGGTCAAGTTCTATGCCCAGTGCGCGCTGGACGCGGGTGTTGCCTACGTCAACAACATGCCGGTGTTCATCGCCAGCTCCCCCGAATGGGCGGCGAAATTCGCCGAGCGGGGCCTGCCCGTCATCGGCGACGACATCAAGTCGCAGCTGGGAGCCACCATCACCCACCGCGTGCTGGCCAAGCTGTTCACCGACCGCGGCGTGAAACTTGAAAGGACCTACCAGCTGAACACCGGCGGCAACACCGATTTCTTGAACATGCTCGACCAGGTGCGGCTGAAGGACAAGCGCATTTCCAAGACCAGCGCCGTGACCTCAGCATTGGGACAGCCCCTGGCAAGCAAGAATATCCACATAGGCCCCAGTGATTATATCCCCTGGCTGCAGGACAACAAGGTCTGCTTCCTACGCATGGAAGGCAAGATCTTCGGGGATGTGCCCATGAATATCGAACTGCGGCTGTCGGTCGAAGATTCTCCCAACTCGGCCGGAGTGGGCATCGATGCCATCCGCTGCATCAAGCTGGCTCTGAAGCGCAAGCAGGCGGGGATACTTTACGCCCCGTCGGCCTATTTTATGAAACACCCGCCCCGGCAGTATCCCGATTACCTGGCCAGGGAAATGGTGGAGGATTTCATAACCGGAAAACCCCGGGAGTGATCCTTGCGGTGCCTGATCATCGCTGCCGGCCGGGGCAGCAGGCTGGCTCATTTATATCCGCTCAAGCCACTGATACCCATTGCCGGCACGGTTTTGCTCGAAAGGGTCATGGCCGGCGCCGCTGCCGCCGGTATCCATGAGTTTGTCGTGGTCAGCGGCCATCGCTCCGAAGAAATCAAGCGCTTTGTCGGTGCTGTCGCCGACAAAAGAAAACTGTCCGCCACGGTCATTTTCAATCCCGATTGGGAAAAGGAAAACGGGTTTTCGGTCCTGGCGGCCCGGCCGGAGCTGAAAAGCGAATTCGTCCTGCTGATGGCGGACCATCTCTTTGACGGACGCATCCTGGATGCCCTGCTGGCCGCTCCCTTTGGCCCGGGCCAGGTCATGCTGGCGGTCGATCGCCGCACCGTGGACCATCCCCACGCCGATCTCGACGACGTCACCAAGGTGAATGTCCGCGCCGGCCATATCGTCGATATCGGCAAGGAGATCCCGGCCTACAACGCCTTTGACACGGGAATTTTCCGCTGTACCCCGGCGCTTTTCGAAGCCCTGGAGGAGAGTGTGCACCGCTGCGATTTCTCCCTGTCGGGCGGCATGCGCGTGCTGGCCGAAAAGCGGAACGCCCTGGCGCTGGACAGCGGCGACCGGTTCTGGATCGATGTCGACGATGAACGCGCCCTGAAACTGGCCGAAGATTTTTTTTCCGCGGGCAGGCCATAGCCATGGCAGCGTCTTTTTTCAAAAACGCGGCCAACGGCAACGGCGGGTCCCATATCCTGCAAAATGCCCTAAAAAGTGTCTTGGTGCTGGTCGGTTTCGCCCTTTTTTTCTACCTGATCTTCAGTATGGGCATCGGCACCATCGTCGCCCAACTGGCTCACTTTGGCTGGTGGTTCGCCGCCATTTGCGCGCTGGGCGTCTTGTGGCTGTTTTTCCAGACCCTGGCCTGGCGGGAGATGCAGCGCGAGCAGTTCGCGGGGGTATCGATCTTTTTCCTGTTCAATGTGAAATTTATCAGCGACGCGCTCAACACGCTGCTGCCTTCAGCCAACTTGGGGGGCGAAACCGCGCGCCTTTATTTCACCAGCCGCTTCCTGTCCAAGAAGGAGGCCCTGGCCGGGATAATGGTGGACAAGACGTTCGAATACGCCGGCGGCATTCCCTTCATGGTCGTGGGCTTCCTCATTGGCTGGGCCGGAGGATTTTTTCCGAAATCCCTCATCCTGCCCGCGTTTTTGTGCCTGGGCATCACCCTGGCCGGGATCCTGGTCTTTGCCGGCTTCCTGTTGCAAGGCATGCACTCGGTTCTGGCCAAGGTCACCTTCTTGGTGCCGCCTCTCAGGCGCCTGGTCGAGGCCAAGGAGAAGCAGATCCACGCCCTGGAGCACGAGTTGCGCCAGCTCTATGCCGCCCCCTGGCCGCGCGTGCTGGCGGCCTGGGGCTTCCACTTCCTGGCCCGCGTGACCGGCGTTTTCGAAGTGATCCTGGTGTTGCGCGCGCTACACGTGCCCGTGGGCTTTTTTCAAGCTTTTTTCATCACGGCCATGGTCACGGGCGTCAACACCGTTTTTTTTCTCATGCCCGGCCAATGGGGCGTGGCCGAAGGATCCCACCAGTTCATCGTGCACAGCATGGGGTTCCCGTCCCTGGCCGGCCTCAGCCTGGGCGTCATCAAGCGCATCCGCAAGCTGGTATTCGCCGCCATCGGCCTGCTCATGTATTCCTTCTACCGGGCCAAGATGAATGATCCCGCGGCGTTCATGAAAAAAAAACATGGTTGAGCAGGCGGTCATCCTGGCGGAACCCCTCGCCGCCGGCCGCGGGCCGGGTGACCCCGACCAGGTCCTGCTCGGGCTCACCCTTCTCCAGCGGGCCGTCCTGACCCTCAGCCATGGCGGCATCAAGCGCATCCTGGTGCTATGCCCGGGACCGTCCCGCCCGGCTGGCCTGGAAGATGACGAGCGTCTGAAAGCAACCGGGGCGACCCTGCAGTGGGCCGCCGTCGGTGAGGCCGGCACGGCTCTGCCCCTGGCCCATGCCCCTTTCCTGCTCCTGAGCGGAACGGTTGTGTTCACCGCTGCCCTGGCCCGCTGGATCCACGGGCTCCCGGCGGAAAAAAATCTGCTCTTGAGGCCCAAAGAGCCGGAGCGCAGCCCCGGCCTCGGTTTTTACGGACTGGCCGTCTGCCAGGCCAGGCTGTTCCAGCGCCTGTTGGACCTGCCGGCAAGCGGCTCCCATGCCGAAGATCTGGACTCCCTGTTCGTAACCGCCGCCGGTGAAGACCTGCCGGTCCCGGACCATTCCTGGGCCCTGGTCGATTCCGGGACGGCTGCCAGGGAGGCGCGGCGTTTGCTGCGGCGTTCCCTGGGCAAGCCCAGCGACGGTTTTTTTTCGCGCCACCTGAACCGCCATATCTCCTGGTCTATCAGCAGGCTGCTCGTGCGCTTGGGAGTCAGGCCGACCCAGGTTACGGTGGTCAACCTGGCGCTCGGCCTGCTCAGCGGCTGGCTAATCGGCCGCGGCGGGTATGGAAATACGCTGGTCGCCGGGTTGCTGTTCCAGTTCGTCTCCATCTTCGACGGCTGCGACGGGGAGATCGCCCGCCTGACGTTTCGCTTTTCCGCCCTGGGCACCAGGCTGGACAATCTCTGCGATTTTGTCACCCTGGTCGTTTTTCTCATCAACCTGCCCATCGGCCTGTATGCGGCCACGGCGGATGTCCAATACCTGGTCCTGGGAGCGGTCGCGATACTGGCCATGGCGGTTTTCTACCTCCTGCTGCTGGTCAGGATCAAATTGTCGGGTCACCGGGGCAACATCGCCGAAATAGCACGGCAGGTGCAGGACAAGGACAAAACCGGGCAGCCGCTGGGCTGGCTGGACCGCCTGGGCGTGCGCCTGGGTTTCATTTACCGCAAGGAATTCGTCTCCCTGTACGCCATGGCCTTTTGCCTGTTCAACCTGGCCGAGGTGGTTCTCTGGACCACGGTCATCCTCGCCTCCGTGGGCCTCGTCTATGAGGTTAATAACCTCTGGCAGCTGGCAAGCGGAAAGCGTAATTAGTGATTGGTGAGAGCTTGGGGGAAATATAAATTAGGTTCGACGTTCGCAGTTGAAGGTGAGTGATCTGCATGGATGCACGAATGCATGGTTGCATGGAAGGTCATTCCCGGTGTAGGGGCGACCGGCTGGTCGCCCTGGATATGAATGTTTTTTACCTGAGCCGGTAGTTGAAGCCGATATAGAGCTTCACCCAGCTGCCCCGGGCACCGTTTTCCCCGGATGCGGGAGTCTGATCGAACAGGGACTCATAGGTGCCGCCGCCGGTCAGGGCCAATTTTTCGCTGAGCCGGTATTCGATCCCCGTTCCCAGGGCGTAGGCCAAGCCGGCCCGCGCCGGGCCCTCATCTTCTTGGGAGTATGATCCGGGATAATCATCGTAGTAGTCACCGTAGCCGTAATAGCCGAAACCGTCATAATAATAATCGTTATAATAATACCGGGAACGGAAAGTGTAGGCGATGCCGGCCTTGGCGAACCATGCCGTCCGCCGGGTCAAGGGCAGCTTATAGGTGGCCTGTAGGTTCATGCCGAAGACCCGGGTGCGCACCGTCGGTGTGAACCGTATTTGGTTGTCCCGGATATAATAGTCGGTCCGGGAGTCCCAGGCCAGGAAGTTGTCGAAGCTGAACTGGGCGTAGAAATTGCGAAAAACCTCCATTTCGATCCCCACGTTGACGATCAGCCTCTGGGTGATGCCGGTGGCCATGCCCACGGTTCCCACCAGGTTGATCTGCTTGCGTTGGGCCTGGGCCGCCAGGGGAAGCATCAGGATCGCCAGCATGCAGACGATTTTTTTGTTCTTCATATGCATACTCCTCCTTCAATATAAAGCAACTTTCCTGCCAGGTCAAGCTGGACAAAATGTCCTTTTTTTATTGCACGTGGAATGGTTCCGGGTTAAAAACAGGACACCATGGATTGGGGTAAGGAGACAATCAAAACTCGGTACCCCTTATGCCTTACACCAAGGTTTTCACCCTCGAACCTTGAACTATTTTTTCTTCCGCGTTTTTACATATTCCAGGAATACCGGCGGCGGGTCCATGATGAAGATGCCCAGTTTCCCCTGGCGGTCGATGGTGGTGCCGGGATCGATACTCCAGCGCGTGTTCCCTTTCATGGCCACTTTTTCCCCCCCGATCTCCATGACGACATCGATCTCCCTGTAGGTGGGGAAGAAATGATCGGTGGTCACGGAGATCCCGGTGGCGGAGATGTCGGTCAGCAGGCAGCTGTAACTTTGTCCTTCGTCCCTGATGACGACTTCTTTGTTTTCATCGATCCGCGAATTTCTGTCTCTCATCTTTTGCCTCCGGTCCTAACTGCAGTTTTATTATCACAAATGCGGGTCAATTTCAAGCGCAGTGGAAATAAGCATGGCAATGAACTTGAATTTTTAATTTTTAATATATATAATTTAATCAACTGTATCAAGCGATTTTGTAGGGAGGGAGAAATGAAAAAAAGCAAGCAGGTGTTTTCCTTGCTTATCGTCCTGTTTCTGGCCGGCTGGGGCTTCTGCCTCGCCGCCAGCGATGAAAAACCGCCGCCGCCGCTCACCCAGATCAATACCCAGGTCCTGGGTCCGCAGCGGCTGGGGCCGCTGCCGCCGGTGGTGGCGCCGCCGAACAACCCCCAATCCAGCGTGAAGATCCTGCTGGGCAAGCAGCTCTATTTCGATACCCGGCTCTCCAAGGACAACACCATTTCCTGCGCCACCTGCCACGACCCATTACTGGGCTGGTCCGACAAAGGACCGACCAGCAAGGGCATCGCCGGCCAGATGGGCGGCCGCCGGTCGCCGCCGGTCAGCAACGCTGCCTATCTCCCGCTGCAGTTCTGGGACGGCCGCTCGCCGTCGCTGGAAGACCAGGCCAAGGGGCCGATCCAGAATCCGATCGAGATGGGCAACACCCACCAGGCGATGATCCGCACCGTGGCCGATATCCCCGGCTACGTAGAGGAGTTCCAACTGGTCTTCGGCGAGGGACCGATCACCGTCCAACAGGTGGCCGACGCCATCGCTGCCTTTGAGCGCACCGTGGTGACCACGGACTCGCGCTTCGACCGCTTCGCACGCGGCGACCATGCCGCTTTGACGCGGCTGGAAAAGCAGGGCCTGGAAGTGTTCAATGGCAAGGGCCATTGCACCGCCTGCCATTGGGGGCCGAACTTCACCGACGGCCGCTTTCACAACCTGGGCGTGCCGGCCGGCGATCCCAAGAACCCGGACCTGGGGCGCTACGTGGTGACCAAGGACCCGCACGACATGGGCGCATTCAAGACACCCACCATGCGCGACGTCTCGCTGCGCGCCCCCTACCTGCACGACGGCTCGGAGAAGACGCTCGAGTCGCTGATCGATTTCTACGATCGCGGCAGCGGCAAGGATGCCAATCTCGATCCGCTGCTGGTCCCCCTGGGACTGAACAGGATGGAAAAAAAGGCATTGCTGGCCTTCCTCAAGGCGCTGGTCAGCCTCAACCCGGAAGTGGCCGCCGTGCAGCCGGTTCCGCAAGCGGCACTGCCGAAGTGAGGAGATGACCATGAAGAAAACAATACTTGTCTTGTTGTCGGGGGTGGTGATCGCCCTGTCCTTCTGCCAGCCGCTGACGGCCATACCGGCCTTCGCCCGCAAACACGGTTTCAACTGCAACATGTGCCATGTCGCCTTTCCCAAGCTGAACGATTTTGGCCAGCGCTTCCGTGACAATGGCTACCAGATCCCCGGCCAGAGCGGCCGGGAAAATACAGTCTTCGAAACTTCGATCCCGCTGGCGCTGCGCACCACGGCCGGTCACAGCCTTTACAAAAACAAGCAGGGCACGACCGCCGGTTTCGGCCTGTACGGCCTGGATATGTTGGCCGCCGGCGTCCTGCACAAGAACCTATCGTTCCTGTTCGTCTACACGCCGCGCATCGACGAACCTGCGGCCGATTTCAATGGCCCGAGCAACGGGACCAACCCGGCCCAGATCGCAACCATCGAGTCGGCCAGCGTGGTGTTCAGCAACCTGGCCGGTGAAAAGCTCAACCTGCGCGTCGGCCGTTTCGAGCCGGCCTACCATTTGATCAGTTCCAAGCGCTCCTATTATGTCAGGCAGCCCTACGAGATCTACGACTTCCCCGCCGGGAGCAATCCGTACTCCTTCGCCATCAACCAGATCGGCATTGAAGCCAGCGGCCGTTTCCAACCCGGGTTGAAGTATAGTTTGGGTATCATAAACGGCAGCGGCGGCGCACCGGACAACAACACCGGCAAGGATGTTTATGTCACGCTGCAAAAGACCTTCGGTAAGGGCGAAGGCCAGAGCGCCGGGCAGCGGCTGGGGGTATTCGGCTATTTCGGCCGCCAGCCCTCCGCTTTCTCCCCCGGCACCGTGGTGGCGCCGACCGGCGAGAACAACGGCAGGGAAAACCGCTCTTTTTACCGCCTGGGCGGCAGCCTGAGCCTGAACTGGAAAACGGTCAACCTCCAGGCGCTGGTCCTCAAGGGCAACGACAACAAGGCCTTCAACTATTATGAAACCACCCGGGACTACTCCTTCTGGGGCGGTCTCGTGCAACTGGACGTCGCCGCCCTGGCCAACAACCGCCTGGTGGCGTCGCTGCTGTACAACTGGGTGCAGCCCTCGAAATACGATCGGCCGAACCGGGTGTCCGCCTATTCGGCGCTGTTGCGCTATTACCTGGGCAGCTGGTCAGCGGTGAACATCGCCGTGCACGCCGAGTACAGCCACCGCTCGCTATGGGACAACCCTTTCTTCAATGACGACGTTTTCACCCTGCTGCTCGACTTCGATTTCTGACCGGAAACAGGTTGAGGCTGGCGCCTGAACCGCAGCGTCTGTTTCACGGCCCGGCGCCTTCACAAAGAGGGCTGAAATATGTATGAGGAATAGGTTCGCAAAAAATGAACCTGCCGGGAGTGCAACATGCTTTTTTTGACCTGATGAATGAACAGTTTGCCAATGAATTAAACTAATTTTCCCAGACACCTGGAATATTCTGACCACAAAATTGACATTTTCCCGATTGCAAAGATATTATTTCGGTTTGATACCCCAAGCGCCGAATTAATTTT
>Ga0209226_10001542_pt1 | contig 10403 bp, 10 predicted proteins | sample BarGraNGADG00212_2_FD_184497 | JGI IMG/M metagenome (GOLD analysis project Ga0209226, IMG submission 184497) | Arctic peat soil microbial communities from Barrow, Alaska, USA - Barrow Graham LP Ref core NGADG0011-212 (SPAdes) (version 2) | ecosystem: Environmental > Terrestrial > Soil >...
AGAACCGGATTATACATGCCGCAGGTTGTTTTGCTGTCGATGACTTCTCCTGTCTTGGGGTTTTTCATGCCTTGAACCGGAATGCCAAGGATCACCAGGTTTTCCCTTTTGACTTTTTCCTCCTGGATTAACTGAATGACCGCACGGCTGTCGGCAGCTTTCACGGCAATGGCAATTTTAGTTCCCTGCGGGTAACGCACAAGGTATCTGGCCATATTATAATTGCAGTATTCGTTAAAGACTATGCTATCCACGTCAGCAATGGTTTTCGCGGCATAGGGCATCGGATGGTTTTCATCAAAACCTTTTCCATAGGCTAGAACCACGGTTACCAGACCTTCTTTCAAAAGCCTTCTTGATTCTGTTTTTAAATTCTCTTCGATTTTCTTAAAATCAGTCATATCCTCTCCCAACTACCTTCTACGGATTTGTAAAAAATCCCCAAAACCTCATAATTGTCATTCCGGCGAAGGCCGGGGTGACAACGCTGACTATTTATTACGATCTCATCACTCCTGTATCTTTAACTTTGCCTGGGGTCCAAGATTCCTGATCTGGGCGGTGAACTCCGTGACAACCTCGGCAAATTTATTGCCTTCAGATGCGGAAATCCACTCCACTCTTAATCTTCCCGGTTCCAGACCGGCAAATTCCAGTATCTTTTTGGTAGTAGCCAGTCTTCTTCTGGCGTAAAGATTTCCGGTGTTATAGTGACAATCACCGGGATGGCAGCCACCGACCAGAACGCCGTCCGCGCCTAACTGAAACGCCCGAAATATAAACGAAGGATTGATCCGGCTGGAACACATCACCCGGACAACGCGCAGATTCTGAGGATATTTCAATCGCGTCGTTCCGGCGAGATCAGCTCCTGTGTATGTGCACCAGTTGCAGGCTATGCCCAATATCTTCGGTTCAAAATCCATGAAATTAATTTCCTTTCTCTAAAATAAAACAATATACATTTAATGCATGCCGTTCAAAAGTGTCCCAGATGCGCGGCGCGCAAGGCCTTCGGAGTGAGGCGTATTTTCTCATACGCCGCAACGACGAAAGGCCGCAGCGCAACAAAGCAGATGGGTGCTTTTCAACAGCATGTCTAGAACTCCATTAAGCCTTCCATTTCAGCCAGTACCTGTTCGTTGGTGAAATGACGGGCAATAATCGCTGATGACGGACAGACGGACGCGCAAAGCCCGCAGCCCTTGCACAAGGCCTCATTAATCTCCGAAACACGCTTTTCATAATTAAACGCGGGCGCGCCGTAAGGACAGACGCGGACACAGTTCTGACAGCCACAACACGATGCCGGATTAACCATCGCCGTTGTGGCTTCAAGTTCCATTTTATCCTTGACGACAATGGTCAAGGCCTCGGCTGCCGCGCCTAAAGCCTGGGCGACTGTATCGGGAATATCTTTTGGTCCATGACAGACACCGGCAATGAAAATGCCTTCCGACATAGTGGAAAGAGGCGCAATCTTCGGATGCCTCTCCATAAAGAAGCCCTGCTTGTCGGTGCTGAGATTGAAAAGCCGCGCGATATCCTTGGAATCCGCCCGCGGAACAATAGCCGGTGAAAGCACGACCATATCTACAGGCAAATTCATAAACTTACCGGTAATTGTATCTTCCGCCTCGACAATCAGGCGTCCCGGTTCCTCTGTGCTTTCTGTAACCCTTGCCCCTTTGCCGCGGATGAACTTTACATTCTCTTCCGAAAGGCGGTTGTAAAATTCTTCATATCCTTTTCCGGCAGCTCTTATATCGATATAGAACTGATAAACATCAGCGGAGGTTTTTTCCTTGAAAAGATGCGCGAACTTGAGTGAATACATGCAGCAGACGCGGCTGCAATGCTCATGATAATTTTTATCGCGGCTGCCGATGCAGTGCAGGATGGCGATAGATTGTGGTTCCTTGCCATCGCGCAGCGTCACCTTGCCCGCCGTTGGACCTGCGGAGTTGAAAAGCCTCTCTACCTCGAGAGCATTATAAACGCCGGGATACTTGCCGTAACCGTATTGAACCAGCGGCTTTGTATCCATCAGATCAAAGCCAGTCGCGACGACAACGGCTCCAACCTTGACATTAATAAAAGTCTCCTGCTGTTCAAAATCGATAGCCTTCTGTTCGCAGACTTTCTCACACAGGCGGCACTTGCCTTTGAGAAAATAAGTGCAGGAATTTTTATCAATAATAGGTTTTTGCGGCACGGCCTGGGGAAACGGAATATAGATCGCCTTTCTTTTCACGAGCGATTCATCCCATTCAGATATGCCCTTGCCGGGGCATTTCTCCGTGCAGGCCAGACAGGCGTTGCACTTGCTATGATCCACATAACGCGCCTTCTGTTTAATGGTAATATCGAAGTTGCCCACATACCCTTTTACCTCGGTTACTTCACAATAGGTAAGCATCGAAATGTTCTTGTGCTGCAAAACATTATCCATTTTGGGGGTGAGAATACAGGCGGAACAATCCAATGTCGGGAATGTTTTGTCAAACTGAGCCATGTGCCCGCCGATGGTGGAGTTTTTTTCCACGAGATATACTTTTTTACCGGTGTTGGCAAGTTCAAGCGCGGCCTGAATTCCCGCGATGCCTGCTCCGATAACCAGCACATCGGGATTGACGTCGATAACACGCGAGGTCAGCGGCGCCAAAAGCCGCGCGCGATAAACCGCGCCGTTGAGCAGCGCCTTGGACTTTGCCGTGCCTTCTTCAATATCACTGGTTACCCAGGAAACCTGTTCGCGTATATTAACAATGGTCAGAAGGTATTGATTCAAACCGGCGTTTTCGATAACTTTGCGGAATGTTTTTTCGTGCATGAGCGGAGAACAGGCCGTGACAATCACGCGGTCGAGGTTGAATTTTTTGATATCATTTTGAATCATTTCCTGTCCCGGCGTGGAACACATGAATTTATAATCTCTAGCGACAACAACATCCGGTAGAGTCGCGGCAAATTCCGCAAGCTCGCTTACCCGCACTGTTTTTGCAATATTTAAACCGCAGTGGCAAACAAAAACACCAATTCTGCTCATAGTATCTCCCTAATACTTCACTGTAATTTGCCTTACGCCCTTGAGAACAAGGGGTTGCAACCCCTTGTTCTAATTGGTGGCACAAACGTCAACCGCAGGCTCGTCAATATTTATTTCCAGGCTCTCCAGGAAAAGCTCGCTTACATCCATTACTTTAATTTTATCATCGGCATTGAGCGTTCGAATGCTGTCTTCAAACATGGCAATGCAGTAAGGACAGGCCGTCGCCAATATCGTTGCCCCCGTCGCCAATGCCTCTTCTACACGCAAATCGCTGAGGCGCTCACCTTTGATTTTTTCCATCCATAATCCGCCGCCACCGCCGCCGCAACACATACTTTGTTCTCTGTTTCTGCCCATCTCGATAAAATCAATACCCGGTATGGCTTGCAGAACTTCGCGCGGCGCGTCATAAATCCCGCTGTGTCTTCCCAGATAACAGGGATCATGATAGGTCACCTTGATGCCGCCAAAATCTTTTTTGGGGGTTAGCTTCCCTTCCTTGACGAGACTCGCCATTAACTCACTGAAGTGCACAACCTCGTAATCTTCTCCGTAATCCTTTTTAAAAGAAGCCAGGCAGTGGGGCGAAACGGTAATTATTTTTTTGATACCTATTTTATTGAAATATTGAAGATTATTGTTTTTCAGTCTTTCAAATAACTCCAGGTCGCCAACCTTTTTTAAACTTTCGCCACAGCAGTTTACTTCTACATCCGGCAGCCCCCAGCTTATTCCTGCTGAATTCAATATTTCGGCAGTGGCTCTGGCCAATCTCATATTCCGGGGATCATAACAGACAGTACAGCAAGTCCAGAAAAGGTATTCCTTGTCTTTGGAAAACAGCGGATATTTTTCTTTTGCCCAATCGTTACGCTTTCCCTGATCACCTGACCAGGGATTACCTCTGGCCGACATACTGCCTACAAAAGCCCGGAGGCTCTGCGGTAGCATACCGCCGCCGCTGTAAACATTTCTTATCGCCGTGACCACATCGATGATCTCCACGCCGCGAGGGCAGCGATCCACACAGAATTTACAGGTGGAACAACCCCACATATATTCCTCAATGCCATCAATACCCAACTGGCCAAAACGGACAAGCTTACGGATATTGAAATTGGTTATCGGTGTCCAGGGACAAGTTCCGGTACAGGTGCCGCACTGGTAACATTTTTTCAGCGCCTCGCCACCTGCGTCCATAATCGCCTGAGACATTTCCAGATATGGCGTAACTGCTTGTGACATTAAACATCTCCTGTCATTTATAAATCATTAAAATAGAACTTAATCTTTTTTTTCAGGGGATTGCTAACACACAAAAAAAGGAAACGCAAATAAAAATTTTATAAACCCCCTCACATCATGGATAGTACTCTGAAAACTTTAAAAAAATGAACCCAAAGGTTCTCGCCTTCCTAATATTCTATTGACATACAATCGTGGCTCCCCTATACTCCCTTCGCCAAAAAGCAAGTTCTTGTCAAAGTAGGGAGTGAGTATGTATGCAAGGATGGTCCGGTCTTTTCGCAGGTAGTGCTGGATGACTTGCCAGGTGCAGGATTTTAGAGTTTAGATGTCCGGATGCAAATGACTTTAAGCGTCGGACTCTGAACTCGAGATATAAAACTTTTTTATGGAGGTAGCTTTGTACAAAATAACCGAAAAAACCTTTTTGCAGGAAGTTGTGGTCAAAATGGTAATTGAGGCCCCGGAGATTGCCAAAAAGCGGCGGGCGGGGCAGTTCGTCATCCTGATGACCGAAGACAAAGGAGAACGGATTCCACTCACGATTGTCGATTCAGACAACGAGAAGGGAACCATTACAATTATTTTTCAAGTCGTCGGCAAGACCACAGCCGACATGGCGAAGTTGAATGCCGGCGACTATATGAAACATGTCCTGGGGCCCCTCGGGCATTCAACCGAGATCAAGAACTTCGGTACGGTGGTCTGTGTCGGGGGGGGCGTGGGAGTCGGCGTCGTTTATCCGATTGCCGCGGCCTTAAAGAAAGCGGGTAACAAGGTCATTTCGATCATCGGGTCCCGGACCAAAGACCTGCTGATTCTCGAAGATGAAATGAAAAAGGTCAGCGATCAATTGCTGGTGGCGACAGATGACGGCAGTTACGGGTTTCATGGCTTTGTCAGCGCCGTTTTGCAGAATCTGATCGATTCCGGTGAGAAGATTGATCAGGTCTTTACCATTGGACCAGTGCCGATGATGCGTGTTATATGTAATGTAACACAGCCTTATAATATAAAAACCATCGTCAGCTTGAACCCGATCATGGTAGATGGGACGGGCATGTGCGGCGCTTGCCGCGTGTCGGTTGGGGGCGAAACCAAGTTTACCTGTGTAGATGGTCCCGAATTTGACGGACATAAGGTGGATTTCGCACTATTGACGAGTCGTTTGAGAATGTATTGCGATCAGGAAAAACAAGCAATGGAAGGTAGTAGGTGTGGTTGCCATGGAAACTGAAAAAAAAGAAAAAAAAGAAAAAACGCCCAGGCAGCCTATGCCTGAGCAAAATCCGCAAGAGCGGAATAAAAATTTTAATGAAGTGCCGCTGGGATATTCTCCCGAAACGGCAATTCTGGAAGCGAAGCGCTGCATCCAGTGTAAAAAACCGGGCTGCATTGCGGGATGTCCCGTTGATGTCGACATCCCCGGTTTTATTAAATTGATTGCGGAAGGCGATTTCATAGGCGCCGCCCGGAAGCTGAAGGAAACCAATGCCCTCCCGGCGGTCTGCGGCAGGGTCTGTCCTCAGGAAGACCAGTGCGAGAAGCTCTGTATTCTCGGGAAAAAAGGTGAACCGGTTGCGGTTGGAAGGCTGGAACGCTTTGCCGCCGACTTTGAGCGGGATAAAGGGGATATCCAGATTCCCAAAATAGCTGCCGTTACCGGCAAAAAAGTTGCGATTGTTGGCGCGGGTCCGGCGGGACTAACAATTGCCGGAGATCTGGTCAAGCTCGGGCACGATATCACCATTTTTGAAGCCCTGCATAAGGCAGGCGGGGTTCTGATTTACGGCATTCCCGAATTCCGACTGCCCAAAGCCATCGTGGATGCCGAAGTCGATTACCTCCAAAAGCTCGGGGCCAAGATTGTTTTTAATGCGGCTATCGGCCGTCTGAAAACGATCAGCGATCTTTTTGCGGAAGGTTTCGACGCCATCTTCCTTGGTGTCGGCGCAGGCGCGCCAGTCTTCATGAATATACCGGGAGAAAATCTCTGCGGCATCTATTCGGCCAATGAATATCTAACTCGCTCCAATCTGATGAAGGCCTATCGCTTCCCGGAATACGACACGCCGATTATCAAGGGGAAGAATGTCGCGGTCATCGGGGGCGGTAACGTCGCCATGGATTCCGTGCGAACGGCTCTTCGGCTGGGTGCAGATAATGCCTACATCATCTACCGTCGCAGCGAGGTCGAATTGCCCGCCAGGAAGGAAGAGGTGCACCATGCCAAAGAAGAGGGTGTGCAGTTCAAGCTTCTGACGAATCCGATCAAATACATCGGAGACGAAAAAGGATGGGTTAAACAGATGGTCTGCAATCAAATGGAATTGGGCGAACCGGACGAATCAGGCAGAAGAAGGCCGGTTGTGATCAAAGACTCTGAGTTCACCATTGATATCGATACCGTTGTCGTTGCGATCGGGACCAATGCCAATCCGGTCATTCCGATGACAACCCCCGGTCTGGAAACAAACAAGTGGGGCAATATCGTGACTAAAGGCGACTCAGGCGAGACGAGCATCAAGGGTGTTTATGCGGGTGGCGATATCGTCACCGGCGCGGCCACCGTTATTTTAGCAATGGGTGCAGGACGCCAGGCGGCAAACGCGATTCATCAATACATAAGCGAAAAATAAACTAAACCGAAATAGTTCAGATGTAAAAAGGCCGGAGTGATCCGGCCTTTTACATTTCTACTTCGCTGATCAATCCATGATTGATTTATAAATTTGAAACTATTATTTAGCAAGTGAACTTAAATGATTATCCAGAAACTGCCAGATATCGCTCTTGCCCTTTTGTGTTTTTGCCGAAAAAAGGATGGGCTTCCCCCCAGCCGATACGCGAAGAAAGAGTTCAATCGCGCGCTGGCGAACAATCGCTTGGTTATTAGATAATTTATCGACCTTAGTTAAAATATATACATAAGGTATGCGGTAATGTTCCAACCAGTTCCGCAAAGACAAATCATCTTCACTGGGATCGCGTCGAATATCCAGAATAAAAACCACCAAAGCAAGGCTTTGCCTCTCTCGCAGATAGGCTTCAATCATATCCCCCCAGTCTTTTTTCACAGACTGAGAAACCTTGGCAAAACCATAGCCGGGAAGATCAACAAACGACACCTTTTCGTTAATCGTGAAAAAATTGATTAACTGCGTCCGCCCCGGAGTATTGCTGGTTTTGGCCAGAGTTTTACGCCCGACAAGCGTGTTAACCAAAGATGATTTGCCCACGTTGGAGCGCCCGACAAAAGCGATTTCCGGCAGTGTCGCCGGAGGATACTGAGGCGGCCAGACCGCGCTTTTAATAAATTCTGCACTGGTAATTTTCATTTGCCTTTTCTTTCTTCCATAATCATTTGATTCCTCGGAATGACGCAAGGCGCTTTAGCGTCATCATAATAGCAAATATTAGTTGCAACTATTTAATAGCAATGGTGTCTAAAAATTTACGGGGATTTGCCGAAAACTCAGCGAAATTTTCGGGTGAGATAATTACGGGATGCGCTTTAGGAAACTTCTCCAGAAAGGTATTTAACCCCTGGGATAATTTGCGGCGGCCGGATTTTACCTCAACAGCATAAAGCAGCCCCTGATACTTATAAACAAAATCGACCTCTTTTTGCTTCTCACGCCAATAATACAGATCTCCCGGCAGCTGCAAAAGCTGGACACCCACAGCAACCTCAAAAATTCGTCCCCGTTTTTCAGGATCGGCAAGAACTTGCGGCCCTTCATGCATCGTGTATAAAGCAGGACATGAAACAAGCATCTTGGGACTTGAGCCGCGGGATAAATAATTTTTCGCCGAATATTTTTCCAGCGGATGAATGAGGAATGCACCGGAATAAAGTTCGATATAGTATTTTACAAGATCGGTATTTCCTTTGTCCTGAAGCTGCCCCAGCAGTTTGGTGTAACTTATCTCCTGCGCCGGGTAGCGACAAATGATTTCGAATGCCTGGCGAAATAAGGCGGGGTTGCCCACCTTGCGGTTGAGCAGAATATCCTTACCTACAACCGCTTCAATAATAGAATCTTTCAGATAGGCATACCAGCGGTCGAACTCTTTTTCATAGGCAACGGCGCCCGGATAGCCGCCATAAGTAAGATAACGATCAAGATCATATTTGAAAGCGCACTTCAACTCATCGTACGTCCATTGATAGGTTCGTATCAACTCGAAACGTCCGGCAAGACTTTCTGTAAGGCCTTTCTGCAATTGCAAAGAACTTGAGCCTAAAATGATTACTCGCAACGATTGGGGTGCCTTATCCCACAGGGATTTAACCGTCTCCGACCAGTTGGAAACCTTTTGAATCTCGTCAATCACCAGAAGCGTCTTCTTGCCTAAGAGGGTAGCTTTTTGCCACTGCTCCAGAAGCCAGGTGCGATCTGTGGTCAAAATATCATCGGCATTGGCATAATGAGTGGCGTAAGGATATCGGGCTAAAAGTTGCTTTACCCCGGTTGTTTTTCCAACCTGACGCGGACCGACTAGCACCTGAATAAGTGGCTGACCGACAGAAAGTCGTTGCTCCAGTTGCGCTACAAATGATCGTTCATATACTTTAGTCATGGACGCATTATACATTATTCACAAGACAAGTCTAGTATTTTTACTAGATACACCTGGCAAAATTATCACTTCGGGAAACAATACAGCAATACAGTATTAATTCTTACAAAGTCTTCATTCGACAATTTTGGCAGGATAAAACCTACCGGGGGCGCTGTCCCCTCTTCGTATAATCGTGAAAAAATTTATCAACTTCGTCCGCCCTAGAGTATTGCTCGTCTTGGCCAGAGTTTTACGCCCGACAAGCGTGTTGACCAAAGATGATTTGCCCACGTTGGAGCGCCCGACAAAAGCGATTTCCGGCAGAATCGCCGGTGGATATTGAGGCGGCCAAACCGCACTCTTTATAAATTCCGCGCTAGTAATTTTCATGTTTTAAAATAATCCTTAATTTCAACCGATGGTCTTCGATGGCTGACCACAGCGGCAACGGCACAGGAAGATCAATCGGAGGTTATTCCATCGAACGATTGTTATGCAATGTGAACTTGCAATTGTTTTCCCAGCGCTTTGGCAACTCGTTCTAATGTTGACAGCTTAATATCCTCTGCATGATTTTCAATTCTTGAAATTGCCGTTTTCTTGGTTTTAAGCCGACTGGCAAGTTCATCTTGCGTTAATCCCGCTGACTCTCTCGCTTGACGCAGAATTGCCCCAATCTTGAACTGCTCGTAGCCTAAGTCAAAGCCCTCGGAAAATTTCTTATCTTTCTTTTTTCTATCTGATATATATTTTTTCAGATCACTCATTTTGTTTTCCTCCTTAAATAATCTTTCCTGTACAATTCTGCTTTGTCTATTTCACGTTGCGGTGTTTTTTGACTTTTCTTCACCAAACCATGAGTTAATACAACGACTGAATGACTGTCGAAGAAACAGAATATACGATATATGTTGGATACATATTGAATCCTGCACTCCCAAATTTCATCTGTTCCTATAAGTTTCTTAAAATATATAGACGGCACAATTTCCAAATCTTCCAAAAGGCGCAGTGTCCACAATACCTTCTGTGCTACCTTTACTGATAAGGAATCAAGAAATTCTTGAACCGGACATTTTCCATCAACTGTTTTGTAGAATATTACCGCTCTAAGCATGATCTAAGCATGATCGTAGGTTAACCTACACGTTAACCTTTGTCAAGAATAATCATTTGGACAACAGCTAGTAGGAATTGTGGCTAAAAAAATACATCAATCACCGGTAATGCAGGATTGGTGAGAGTTAGCGGAAGTTTGTAATTGAATAGTACAACGTCCCCAATATTTCTCTGTTACCAATGCAAAGGGTAGAAATGGCGGGGCTTAGATAAAAACTGTCATTTCAAGACCTGACCCCATTTGGTTACCTGGTTACCTATTTTTTCAACATTCCCCCATATTCGGAGACAGGAATGACAACTTTTAGGGGCTGTTCAAAAATGTTCAGATGCAAGGCGCGCGAGTATCGCGGAGTGAGACCTACTTTTTCGTAGGTCGCAGCGACGCGAACGGAGCGCAACGCAGCAGATGAGCGTTTTT
>Ga0209226_10001543_pt1 | contig 10398 bp, 5 predicted proteins | sample BarGraNGADG00212_2_FD_184497 | JGI IMG/M metagenome (GOLD analysis project Ga0209226, IMG submission 184497) | Arctic peat soil microbial communities from Barrow, Alaska, USA - Barrow Graham LP Ref core NGADG0011-212 (SPAdes) (version 2) | ecosystem: Environmental > Terrestrial > Soil > Wetlands...
GCATCGTTCGGGACATGGATCCGGATAAGGCATAAAAAAAGTGGATTAAAAGTAATTGTCGGTCGTGATGCCCGCAAATCAGGGAGTATGGTAAATAACCTGGTAATTACTACATTGCGTAGTCTCGGAATAAATGTGATTGACCTGGGAATGGCAACAACTCCTACCGTAGAATTAGCGGTTACCGGGACAAATGCCGATGGAGGGATTATTATTACTGCAAGCCATAATCCGGCTGAATGGAATGCCCTGAAACTGGTTAATGAGAAAGGTGAGTTTCTTTCTGCTCAGGATGGGAAGCAAGTGCTGGAAATAGCTGCCAGTGAAGACTTTAATTTTATCTCAAATGATCTTACCGGATCACTAGTGATTGATGACTCATGGGGGAAAAAGCATATTGATCAGATTCTTGCATTAAAACTTGTTGATAAAAAAGCAATTAAAGCTGCCGGCTTCACAGTCGCTATAGATTGCATCAACTCTGTCGGTGGAATAATACTTCCTCAATTACTTAACTCCTTAGGTGTGAGCAAAGTGACTGAACTTAATACAATACCGGATGGTAATTTTGCCCACAATCCTGAACCCCTGCCTGAAAACCTTAAGGCTATTTCAGAGTTTGTTGTTAACGGGAAGGCTGATCTTGGGTTTGTAGTTGACCCGGATGTAGACCGTCTTGCCATTATCTGTGAAGATGGAGAAATGTTTGGTGAAGAGTATACTCTTGTTTCAGTTTCGGATTATATTCTTAAAAATACTCCCGGGAATACCGTATCCAATCTATCCTCAACAAAGGCATTGAAAGATGTTACTGAGAAATATGCCTGCAAACACTACTCATCTGCTGTAGGTGAAGTAAATGTTGTTGAAGAGATGAAAAAAAGAAATGCCGTTATAGGCGGAGAAGGGAACGGTGGAGTAATTTACCCTGAACTTCATTACGGCCGGGATGCACTGGTTGGAATAGCTCTTTTCCTGACGCATCTGGCAAAAAATAATCTGAAATGTTCCGCTTTACGTCATCTTTATCCACAATATGTCATAGCTAAGAAAAAACTTACCCTTGATCCTGCTACAGAATTTAACCAGATTATTCATGATGTCAAAACTCATTTTAAGGGTCATTTAATGGATGAGCGTGACGGTTTGTGGATTGATAATAACAATGGCTGGGTTCAGATAAGGAAATCGAATACAGAGCCAATAATGCGTATCTATGCTGAAGGGAGAACGAATCGGGAGGCAGATGAACTAGCAAATACAGTGATCAGTATTGTTAAAAAACCCTAATTTAATTTTTTTTTTTACCCCTCAGGAATAAATCAGCTTGCCGGGATGTCTAAAATTCATAAAGCCTACAAAGTATTCATGTTAAAAATTGTTAATGACTGAAAAGGGAGAACCCTTTTTAATACTTTTGCGACGGATTTTTAGAGTTTACTAATTATTAAAATTTAAAAAGAACCGAGTCCCAACAGATCCGGACGAATTCAATTTTGCCTTTAAAAACAAATTTTATTTATGATGAAAAGAACACTTATTATCGCGGGAATTATTGTTGTTGCTGCAATCATTGTGTTGATTGTTATCAGTAAGGTCACCTCCAAGAAAGATATAGCAAATCTTTATGCTGAATCGGAAAAAGGTCAGTTTGATATTGTTGTTACAACAACTGGAGAATTGCAGGCAAAAAAATCAACCGATATTTTTGGCCCGGAGTTTACCCAGAGTAGAGGTATCAGGGCAATGGATATAAAAATTACTGATATGGTTCCTGAAGGAACTGAAGTCAAAGCTGGAGATTATGTTGCAACTCTCGACAGAACAGCATTTGATAATAGTCTGAAGGATGAACTTGAAAGACTTACTACTTATGAAACCAACCTGGAAATGAAAATTCTTGATACTGCGGTTACTCTCAGTAACTTAAGAGATAATATCAAGAACCTGAAATTTTCAGTTGAAGAGGCTGCAATTACGCTTCAACAATCAAAATATGAACCTCCCACAACCATACGCCAGGCAGAAATCTCGCTTGATAAAGCTAACCGTACCCTGGACCAGTCAATAAGAGGTTATGCCCTGAGAGTTGAACAGGCTAAATCAGATATGAGAACAAATAAAACCAATCTTAGTGAACAACGCACCAGAGTAAGTGACCTTCAGACAGTATTATCAAAATTTATTATTACTGCTCCCTCATCAGGAATGATTATTTATAAGCGCGACAGACTGGGAGCAAAAAGGAAAGTCGGATCTTCGATAAGTCCATGGGATAATGTAGTTGCAACACTTCCTGATATGTCATCTATGATGTCAAAGACTTATGTTAACGAAATTGACGTAAGCAAGGTTAAAACAGGGCAGCATGTTGAGATGGTAGTAGATGCTTTCCCGGAAAAATCTTATACAGGAACAGTGACCAGTGTAGCTAATATCGGTGAGCAATTGCCCAATGCCGATGCAAAAGTGTTTGAAGTACTTATTGAGGTAGATGGAACAGATCCGATATTAAGACCTTCAATGACAACAGGAAACAAAATAGTTACCAAAACAATTAATGATGTAACGTTTATCCCTTTGGAAAGTGTGCAGGCCGGACCAGATAGCATACCATTTGTATATCTGAAAAACGGAACCAGGCAGGTAGTTGTGCTTGGAGAGTCTAACGAAAATAATGTTGTTGTTGAACAAGGATTGCAGCCAGGCACGCAGATCTATCTTAGTACGCCTCTGAAAGCTGAAAACTTCAAATTGGTAGGTGAGGAGTTGATCGCTGTAATAAGAGAACGTGAAAATATTAAAAAAGCTGAGGAGCTGCGTCTGCGGACGGAGGTCGAAAAGGCTAAGGCAGAAGGAGGAGAAATGATGGGCAGAGGTGGAATGCAGGGCAGACCCGGCATGAATATTACTCCGGAAATGATGCAGCGGTTTCAGAGTATGAGAGGTAACCAGCCTGGCGGGCCGGGCGGTACAAGAGACACAGCAGCAATGAGAAGAATGATGAATATGCGTAATAACCAGCAGGGTGGAATAAGAGATACTTCCGCCAGGCGACGTTTCAACAGACAACCAGGCCAACAGGGTGAGGTGAGAGATACTTCGGCAAGGCGTCGTACATTCAGACAGCCTGACCAGCAGAGTGCAGGACAAAATGGTCAGGTGCCTGCTCAGACACCAATTAAGAAATAATTACTTATTAAGAAATAATTACTTAAACAGGATATGAGATGTTCAAATTTATATTAAGATATTTCCACGATATCGAAATTGCTGTAGAATCCATAGTTTCAAATAAGCTGAAATCGATGCTTACCGCCCTTGGAATAATATTTGGTGTGGCTGCAGTTATTGCTATGCTGGCAATTGGTAAGGGTGCAAAACAGGAGATAATGGAACAGATGAAAATGGTTGGTGTAAACAACGTCCTCATCAATCCTGTCATCCCTGATAAAACTTCATCTTCCACTGAAGGTGAGAAACAGCAAAAGAAATTTTCAAGAGGGTTAAATCTTCTTGATGTGGATGCAATAAAGGAAACACTTCCATCCGTGAAGAGAATCAGCCCTGAGATTTCATTTAACTCAACTGCAATGCTTAACGGAGTAAAATATACTGCCAAGCTTGTCGGTGTTTCCAATGATTATTTTTACCTGTACAACCTGCCTCTGGTTGGAGGCGCTTTTTTTAATTCCTATCAGGAAGAAAATGGCATTCAGGTTTGTATTATTGGTGCCAACATAAGGGCAAAATTTTTCAGTAAAATTGATCCGCTTGGCCAGTATATTAAATTCAATGGTATCTGGTTGAAAGTAATCGGAGTACTTCAGAAAACCAATGTGAGCCTCACCGGATTTGAGGAAAAGGGAGTGAATGTTTATAACGACAATATTTATATTCCGATCCAGACAATGTTGTTAAGATATCAGAACAGAGCCCTTCTGAATACAAAACTTGCTTCGGAAGCAACTTCTTTACAGTTTTTCGGCGGAGGTGGCGGACCCGGAGGTGGAGGGATGTCAAGAGTGGTTGTCAGTAGCTCTGATGCATCAAGTGATGTGGAAACTAATTATAATCAGCTCGACAGAATAGTTGTGCAGGTAACCGAAACAGAGCAACTTCAGCCTACAACTGAGATCCTGAGTCGCATGCTTACCAGAAGACATACAGGTGTCAAGGACTTCGAGATAACCGTTCCGGAATTATTGTTGAAACAGCAACAGAGAACTAAAGATATCTTTAATATAGTTCTTGGAGCAATAGCCAGTATTTCTCTGATTGTTGGTGGCATCGGGATTATGAACATTATGTTTGCTTCGGTTATGGAAAGAATAAAGGAGATTGGAACAAGAATGGCGATAGGAGCCAAAAAGATGGATATTGTGGTACAATTTCTTTCTGAAGCTGTTCTTATAAGTGTATCCGGAGGTTTTATTGGTGTATTCCTTGGAGTAATAATGGCAAAACTGATAGAGCAGATTGCCGGCATTATGACGGTGGTCTCCTTCTTTTCCGTCTTTATTGCGTTTGGAGTATCAGCAGCTGTCGGAGTGATTTTTGGTTACTCCCCGGCAAAAAGAGCATCAGAGAAAGATCCTATTGAATCATTAAGATATGAATAATCCCTTCTGCCTCACAACTCTGGCACCCCGTATGGCAGGAACGATGGAACAAATTATTAAAATTTTAAAAATGAAGAAATTACTTTTATTTTCCATGATAGTTCTGTTTCTTTTTTCAAATAAGAAAATTGATGCACAGGATGTTAAAAAACTTACTTTCCAGGAAGTTATAAAGCTTTCGGAAGAGCAATCACCCAACGCCCTGATTGCAAAACACAGGTTTCGTTCCAGCTACTGGCAATACAGGTCATTTCAGGCACAGTACTTACCCTCTCTGACTTTATCTGGTACCACACCGGATTTCAGCAATGGACTTGATAAAGTTTATGATTATGCCACCAACCAGTTTTTTTACAGACAGACAAATACATTAAGTAATCTTGGAACACTTTCACTTTCACAGAACATCGGTCCGACAGGGACTGTAATAGCCCTGAGATCAGATCTTACCCTTTTCAGGGATATTGCGAAAAATTCGCCAGTAAATTACATTACTAACCCGGTAAGTGTAGATATTACCCAACCAATTAGAAAATATAATACGCTTAAATGGCAGAAGAAAATAGAACCTGTTAAGTATGATGCTGCCAGGAAATCGTACCTGGCAAATATTGAAGGAGTCCATATAAGCGCTGTAATGAATTTCTTCTCCCTGGCTCTGGCGCAAATAAATAAGCAGATAGCTGAGATGAATTATTCCAATGCAGATACTTTATACAGAATTGCAAAAGGAAGATATCAGTTGGGAACTATAGCTGAGGATGATCTTTTACAAATGCAGCTCTCCTGGCTCAATGCCGAAACTGCCAGAAAACAAGCGGATATGAATTTGCGCGACAGGGAGATAAGATTAAGATCATTCCTTGGATATAATGAAAATGTTAGACTGGAACTTATTCTGCCTGATGAGATACCCGATTTGCAGGTTGACATGAAGGAGGTCCTTGATCTGGCCATGAATAATAATCCGGATTTAATCACTCAACAAATCAATGTTCTTAATGCCCAAAGTAGTGCTGCCCAGGCAAAAGCATCAAAGGGAATTAATGCAAGCCTGACTGCATCACTGGGTTTATCACAACAGTCAACCGATTTTGTAACTGCTTATAATAACCTGAGCAATTCACAAAGAGTGAGAGTGGGCTTTACTTTGCCAATACTCGACTGGGGACTCGGGAAAGGAAGATACCTGATGGCAAAATCAGCTCTCGAACTGGCTCAGGTTCAGGCAAATCAGGCAGTGGTTGACTTCCAGCAAAATCTATTCCTAGATGTTGAGCAGTTTAATCTGCAGAAAAACCAGGTAGCAATTGCCGCAAAATCCGATACCGTAGCAATGAAAAGATATGAAGTAACAAAGCAGCGTTTCCTCATTGGGAAGATTGCAGTACTTGACCTTAATGATGCAGATAGCCGTAAAGATCAGAACAAAAGAGCATATGTTCAGTCTTTACAGGATTACTGGAATTATTTCTATAATATGCGAAGCCTGACTTTATTCGACTTCATTAACAGAAAGCCTCTTGAAACTGATTATGATAAACTACTGCAATAATTTTTAGTTTGATACTATTAATGAGGGGTTGGATTTAACAAATTCGACCTTTTTTAATTTAACTTAAGAAAAGTGAATTTTCTCCCCCTTGGGGGAGATGTCGCAAAGCGACAGAGGGGTTTCACATGCAGAGCAGAATTACATTAGGCAGGTCCTTTTAATCACAAACCCCCCTTTAATCCCCCCTAAGGGGGGAAAAAATACTTTCATTATAGAATAATTCTCACTGTTTTTGCAAAAAATTAATATCTTTGCGCCTCAATCAAAGTAGTATAACGAAAAACTCAAACATAATCCCAAAAGACTAGACAAATGCAGAATAAAGCAGCAATCATCGTTCTGGCAATTGCATTAGGGTTGGTATCTATTTACCAGCTTTCATTTACAGGTGCAACCTATAAGGTAAAAAAAGATGCGAGAGCATATGCAAAAGGAAACCTGGTAAAAGAAACTCAATACCTCGATTCAATTTCCACCTTACCTAAGGAAAAATGGAGCTTCCTGGGGTACACATTCAAAGATTGTCAGAAAAAAGAGCTGAACCTCGGTCTCGACCTGAAAGGCGGGATGAACGTAATCCTCGAAGTATCTGTTGAAGATATTTTGAAAGCTCTTTCAAACTATAATCCTGATAAAACATTCAACGCAGCACTTACCCGTGCAAAAGAGCTTCAGAAACAGAGCCAGTCAGATTACCTTACTCTTTTTGGCAGGGCATTTCAGGAAATTGATCCTAATGCCAAGCTTGCTTCGGTATTTGGGACGGTTGATCTGAAGGAAAAGATCAACTTTAATTCAACAAACGAACAGGTCTTAAAGGTTCTTGATGGCGAAGTTTCGGGTGCTATAACCAACGCTTTTAATATTCTTCGTACCAGGATTGACCGGTTTGGTGTTGTTCAGCCTGATATTACACAACTGTCAACAAAAGGCCAGATCTTAATTAATCTGCCTGGTCAGACAAACCCCAAACGTGTGAGGGAACTGCTTTCAGGTACTGCAAACCTGGAGTTCTGGGAGTGTTATGAAAACAGTGAGGTCATAGGCTATCTCTCCCAGGCAAACAATCTTCTGAAAGAAATTCAGGCAAATACCGAAAAAACAAATATAAAAACTACTGAAACAGCCCCAAAAAGTGCTGTTACTGATACCACCAAAAAAGATCAGTCACTTCTCGATCTGATTGAAAAAGATACCACCAAAGCAGCTGCAGCAATCACCCGCGAAGGGTTTGCGCTTCAGAATCCTTTGTTTGGCCTTCTTAACCCGCGTGTAAATGAACAGGGTCAGCCTTTGCCAGGAAGTATGGTTGGCCTTGCAAGCGCAAAAGATACTGCCAGAGTGAATGTTATACTCAAAATGAATCAGATCAAATCTCTTTTCCCACGCGATCTTAGACTTGCATGGAGCCAGAATCCTTATAAATATGATCCTACAAAATCATTTTATGAGCTACATGCTCTAAAAATTACAACACGCGATGGACGTCCTCCTCTCGACGGAGATGTAATTACTTCCGCAAGAACATCATCAGGGATTACAGGCTCTGAAATTAAAGTCGACATGTCGATGAATTCTGAGGGTGCAAAGACATGGGCAAGAATTACACGCGAGAACATAGGACGTTCCGTAATAGTTCTTCTCGATGGTTATGTTCGTTCATCAGCAACAGTCCAGAATGAGATAACAGGCGGCAACACAGAGATAACAGGTAACTTTACGATTGAAGAAGCAGACGACCTTGCTAACATTTTAAAATCAGGCAAATTACCTGCACCTGCACATATTATATCGGACACAATTGTAGGGCCAACACTTGGTAAGGAAGCAATTACTTCGGGTTTCTACTCATTTATCATAGCATTTGTTCTGGTCCTTGCTTTTATGATATTCTACTACAGCAAGAGTGCAGGATCAATTGCAAATATTGCACTTATTACCAACGTATTTCTCCTTTTTGGTGTGCTGGCATCACTGAATGCAGTTCTTACTCTCCCGGGAATAGCGGGTATAGTGCTTACGATGGGGATGGCTGTCGATGCAAACGTGCTTATCTATGAACGTATAAGGGAGGAATTACGGGCCGGCAAGGGAATAAAACTCGCAATTGCTGATGGTTACAGGCATGCTTATTCAGCAATTATCGACTCAAACGTTACAACAATACTTACAGGTATTGTACTTTATGTATTTGGAAAAGGCCCTATAAAAGGTTTTGCTACAACTCTTGTAATCGGTATCCTGACCTCAATGTTCACGGCTATATTCATAACAAGACTTATTTATGAAGCCCTTCTGAAAAGGAATGCAAATCTCACTTTCTCGATAAAAATTACTGCCAATCTATTCAAACACACAAAGATAGATTTTATCGGGATGAGAAAATATTTTTATTTTATATCAGGAGCTATCCTGCTGGCAGGTGTTGTTTCATTATTTGTCAGAGGGCTTAATCCGGGTATCGACTTTACCGGAGGACGCACATATGTAATAAGATTTGATAAACCTGTCACGACAGAAGATATTGCAGCCAGACTCAATGTAGCATTCGGAGAACTTCCTCAGGTAGTTACCTTCGGGAGCGCCAACCAGGTTAAGATAACAACCAAGTACCGGATTAACGAAACAGGAGTTGATGATGAGGTTGATACTAAATTGTATGAAGGATTAAAAGGAGTTATAGGCGGTGATGTCAGTAAAGAGAATTTTCTCAATAAGTACAGGCAAAGTTCTGAAACAGTAGGTCCGGTTGTCGCCGCTGATATTAAAATCAATGCATTCTATGCAGTAGGCGTAGCACTCATACTTATTTTCTTATATATCTTCATGAGGTTCCGTTACTGGCAGTATGGTTTCGGGGCAGTTATGTCATTAGCCCATGACACTCTGCTTGTTATCGGAGTTTATTCAATCTTCTGGGGTCTCATGCCTTTCTCAATGGAAATTGACCAGGCATTTATAGCGGCGATCCTTACTGTTATCGGGTTCTCTGTGAACGATACTGTGATAGTATTCGACCGACTGAGGGAATATATACCATTGTATCGTAAACGACCATTAAGAGAAGTTCTGAATATGGCTATAAACTCAACACTGAGCCGAACAATAAATACAACTTTAACTGTGATACTCACGATTGTTGCAATGTTCATCTTCGGTGGTGCAGTTATCCGTGGATTTATGTTTGCTCTTCTGGTGGGTATCGGAACCGGAGTATATTCATCTGTCTTCGTCGCAACGGCATTGATGTATGATACGACTCCAAAGAGCAACATTGATGAAGAACCCAAGGCAAAGATAAAAGCCTAGATTCTTGAAAAAATATTAAACCAGGGTGTCTCAAAAGGACACCCTTTTTTTAGCACAACCTTAAATTGCTGTAATCCATTTAAGCCATCACTTTATTATTTTCAATGGAAATTTAATCTATATGAATATCATTAAACTTTTCTAACTTTGCCTCGTCATATGGGAGGAACATTTATTACAAATTGTTATGAGCGGACAGGAGATATTTGTTATTATTATTGTAGCCCTGCTTCTTTTTGGTGCCGAAAAGTTACCGGATATTGCCAAGACCCTGGGAAAAGGTATGCGGGACTTTAAGAAGGCCACTGATGAGATAAGGAGAGAGATTGAAACCAGTACCCAGGATATCAGGAATGATATGAACGATGTTGCTGAGTCAGTGAAGAGAGATGTAACATCTTTTTCGGATAAAATTCACAAGGATATGAATGAAGTCTCAGATTCCATTAAGAACGATATGAATGATGTTACTTCAGAAGTCCGGCAGAATATGAATGATGTAACATATAGCATTCATAATGATGTGAATGAGATAAAAGAAAACATCCAAAATGCCGGGAATGAAGCAAAAGAGAATATCCGGACAGATGAAACCAAGGCCGAAGAAAATGTCGTGAAAGACGAAAAAAAAGTTAAAGATAATCTCAGCAAAGAGACCAACGACATTTCTGACGGATACTACAAAGAGGCGAGTGACTAGCACCAAATGATTTACTAATTCTGCCTACCTTCAAAGAACACTATGATCAGGACAACCGGTATTACAAAAGCATATGGAAACCTTAAGGTTCTTAAAGGGATTGATATCCGGATTGAAGAAAAGGAAGTAGTCTCTATCGTAGGTGCCAGTGGTGCAGGTAAAACGACTCTTTTACAGATAATTGGAACACTTGACCGCCCCGATGGGGGCAC
>Ga0209226_10001545_pt1 | contig 10393 bp, 9 predicted proteins | sample BarGraNGADG00212_2_FD_184497 | JGI IMG/M metagenome (GOLD analysis project Ga0209226, IMG submission 184497) | Arctic peat soil microbial communities from Barrow, Alaska, USA - Barrow Graham LP Ref core NGADG0011-212 (SPAdes) (version 2) | ecosystem: Environmental > Terrestrial > Soil > Wetlands...
TCGCGCCAGTGATAGTCGCGGCCTTACTGACATTAGGGATCTGCATCTTCGGCGTTGCCACCATGCAAGGCGCGCGGCCTACGAACCGCGCAAGCTGTGTGGCGGTGATCCAGGGGAATATGAAAAACGATTTCCACCCCGTGTCCAACTATGACCAACTCGCCTACCAGACCTACTCTCGCCTCAGCCTGGCAGCCGCAAAGTCCAAACCCGACATTATCCTCTGGCCCGAGACGGCGCTCCCGGTCGATCTGACAAAGCCAGGCTGGGATGATCTTCTTGGGCCGCTCGCGAGGCGGGTTCGCGCCGATCTGCTCGTGGGCGGATACGATCCGTCCGTGCATGGCAGTTACAACGCCCTCCATCTGTATAGTGCCAACGGGAAGAAGTCCGGAGTCTATAGGAAAGTGCGACTCGTACCATTCGGGGAGTTCGTGCCTCTCAGGGATCGGCTGCCGTTTATGAGCAACTACGGGATCAGACCCCAGGATGTCCTTGCCGCCGATCATCATACGCTCTTGGACTCCCGCATCGGCAAGATCGGCGTGAACATCTGCTTCGAGTCGATCTTTCCTCAGATCGCGCGCACCCAGACTCGCAACGGCGCGGAGGTGCTTTGCGTGGTCACGAATGACGCCTGGTTCGAGCGCACTCAGGCCGCCAGGCAGCACCTGATGATGGCGAAGCTTCGAGCAATCGAGAACCGCCGGTTCTTGCTGAGGGCGGCGGGCACGGGAATATCCGCGGTGATCGACCCATTCGGCAGGACCCGCCGCGATCTCGGTCTCTTCCAACAGGGGATCATCATCGACAGCGTCGTCCCCAGCCGATACCTGACCCTCTACACACGCTTCGGCGATTGGCTCGCCTACCTGTGCATCGTGATGACGGTCGCTTGCCTGTTTGCCCCTATCCGCCCGTCAAAGAAGTCTTCGCGGATAAAACGTCTTCGGGAAAGCTGACCGCCATCGGTAAGTCGTCGGAGTCCTCGCTCATGTATCTCCTAATGCGCTGATCGGTTCTCTTGCCGAGTATCAACGCGGCATAGATAGCCAGAACCAGCAAGCAAACCAGTCCGCCCATAACCGCAAGCATCTCCGCTACCCTCACACCGCAAGCACTTACGAAAGCTTTCCCGAACGGTGGAGCGGCGAAACCGGCACGGGGCGCCTATCGACCTTCGGCGCGAAAAGCCGTATAATCTGCCAGACAGACACCGCGGACTGCGCGCGCTGTTCATGAAGGAGAGGTTGCGATATGAAAGTAGTGATTGAAACAGCGGCGGCCCCAAAGGCCATCGGCCCATACTCGCAGGCCGTTAAAGCAAACGGCTTCCTGTTCGTCTCCGGGCAGATCCCCGTTGAGCCCGAGACAGGCCAGATGACCGCGGTAGACGTCGTCGCCCAGACGAAACAGGTGATGGAGAACCTTGGCGCGATACTCAACGCCGAGGGGCTGGGGTTCGCCGATGTGGTCAAAACCACGATCTACCTCACCGATCTCTCGGAGTTCGCGCGTGTCAACGAAGCCTACGGAGCGTATTTCGAGTCCGCTCCTCCGGCTCGCGCAACAGTTCAAGTGGCGGCTTTGCCAAAGGGAGCCAAGGTCGAGATAGAGGCTATAGCGGCTCTGCGCTGATCGGCGTCACTACGCACTGCCGCTGGATGTAGGTGGACACGCTGTCGAATCCGATCTGCCTGGCGACCTCCAGTGCATCGGCAATGCCTGAGCCAACGTCCTCGGCTTTGTGCGCATCCGATCCGACAGTGATCGACCGACCTCCGAGCGAGAAGTAGAGATCCAGCAGATCGCGGCTGGGATAGGTGTCGTGTGGGGACTGCCGCAGGCCGGAGGTGTTGATCTCCAGCGCCATGCCGCGGCGGATCACCGCCAAAAGTATCTGCTCGATGACCTCGCGATAGGGGGTCCAGTCGAACGGGCCGTAGTATCGCACCCCGTTGCGCTTGCACAGATCGAGGTGCGCGAGCGCGTCGAACCAGCCTGTTTCGACCGTCGCCAACACGTTATCAAAGAACGGCGTGTAGGCGTCGCGCGCGCTCTTGCCGGGGAAATACAGATCGTGGTCCTCCAGAATGATCCCGTCCACATAATGCGCGGACCCCAACACGAAGTCAAACTGCTTGCCATCAAGGAGGTCCTCGATTTTGGAGCGATGCTTCGAGACGAAATCGATTTCAACGCCACACCGAATGTCCAATACGCCCTCGAACGCCTCACGGGCCTCCGTGATCCGAGACTTATAAAGCTCATAGTCAAACCTGCCATAACACACATCCGTCGGCTCATAATCGACATGATCGGTGAAACCAATGATCTTGATGCCTCGCTGGACGGCGGCCTGGCAGACTTCCAGCATCGGGGCCGAGCAGTCGCCCGAGCAGTTGGAGTGTACGTGGAGGTCGATCACGGCGCCTTTTCCTCGTAGACAACGCGCGCGATCACATCTCCCACGGTCTTGAGCGACTCGGCGGAGCACTTATCAACCGTATCGTCGAGCGTATGCCACGGGCCGTAGTTGAAGTCGATCACGTCGATGCACTTCACGCCGGCCTGGATCAGAGGAATGTGATCATCGGACATATCATACTTGCTTGAGGCGATGAAACTCTTCGCATATCCCAGCGACTTCGCGGTGTCCCAGACCTTCTTCACCACCTCCGGCGCGGCCGCAAGCGATTGCGCCTCCTGGTAGATGTCGAGGTTCTTGTCTCCGATCATGTCCAGCAGAATGCCGTACTTGATGCCGGCCTTGGTTTTGTCGTCCAGATGCTTCGCGAAGTACTTGGAACCGAAGTACATCGTGTTCTCTGACGGTGGGTCCACGGCGTAGTCCTCGCCGTCGAAGAAGACCATCAACACTCCCACATCGGGCTGCCGCTCCTTGAACATGCGCGCCAATTCCAGCAGCACCGCAACCCCCGAGGCCCCGTCGTTCGCGCCAAGAATCGGCTTGGCCCGCTTCGACGCATCGATTTCCATATCGGCCATGGGCCGAGTGTCCCAGTGCGCCGCCAGTAAAACGAACCGCTTCGCGCCGGGGTTGAACCGCGCCGTGATGTTCGCCATATCGAGGTTCTTGCCCGCGACAATCTGCCGGAACTCCTGAACGTCCACACTATCAGCATAGGGCTTGAGCTGGGAAACGATGAAATCGCGGCAGGCGGCATGACCGGGAGAGCCGGGGTATCGCGGGCCGATCTCCACCTGCCTCGTGAGCAGATCGAACGCCCTATCGCGATCAAAGGCTGGGGTATCCTTCGGGGGGTCGGCTGACGGCGAGCAGCCGGGCGCCGCGCACAGCAGCAGACTGAGTATTAGAACCAGACGCGTGATCTTCACTTGGCTACGGTAACCCTGTTAAGCGTTGAATAGTCGATCTTCGGATTTGCCGCGAGAAGTTTCTCCACCGCGGCGGTACTGCTCATCTTGTCTGACTTCGAGACGATGTTGCGCTTCGACCAGACCTTCCAGTAGCCCAGCGCGCCATTCGCGAGTGAATTGACGGTCGCAACGGTGTAGGCCTTGTCCTTGACGATGGGGGTGTCGCCGACAGAGACCGAGATAACGCGATCTCTAACATCCCGTGCCGGATCGAACACAAATCTCAGCCCCGAAACCTGAAGAAAACTCAGCCCGGAACGCGGATAGCGAGCGACTGATCTCTCCAGCGCCTCGCGGATCATGCGCCCGTCGAGCGCAAGCACGACAAGGTGGTCGTCCGGATACGCCAGAAGAGACGTGACGTCACCCGACTGCACATTCCCCGCCGGCAGCACAGTGTCCGAGGGTTTCAGATCGCCTGCCGACACCAACGCGATATCCGTGCGCATAGCGGCGCGAAACGCATCAGCCACAAGACTTCCGATTGCCGTTTCACCCGCGCCGGGATCTTTGTTGGCGAGCGGGGATGCGCTGGTCGATTCCGCCGGTGCCCCATAGCCCGCCGACGCAAGCAATATCACGCACACCATCGCCGCCGGCAGCATTGCTCCGATATGTCTTGACATGTCAGTATCCCATCCGGCCCCCTACTACGTGGCGCTTTGTGGGGCCGCCTTTAACTCAGCTTGTATGAAATCGTCGATGTCGCCGTCCATAACGCGGATGACATCGCCGGTCTCATGACCGCTGCGATGGTCCTTCACCATCGTATAAGGTTGAAAGACGTAACTGCGCATCTGACTTCCCCACTCTATCGCGCGTAAATCTCCACGAAGTTCAGCAAGTCTCTGCTCGCTCTGGGCCCGTTGAAGCTCCGCAAGCCTTGAGGCCAGCACCTTCATGGCGCTCTCGCGGTTCGAATGTTGGGAACGCTCGTTCTGGCACGAGACCACGATTCCTGTGGGAAGGTGGGTGATCCTGACCGCTGAATCGGTCTTGTTGACGTGCTGTCCGCCCGCGCCGCTCGCGCGATAAGTATCGACTCTGAGCTCATCGGGGTTGATGTTGACTTCGGAGTCGTCCTCGATCTGTGGGATCACATCGACCGCCGCGAAGGACGTGTGCCGACGCTTGTTGGAATCGAACGGGGATATGCGCACCAGCCGATGCACGCCGCGCTCGCATCTGAGGTAACCGTACGCGTTTCTACCCTCGATAAGCACTGTGACATTCTTCGACCCCGCCACATCGCCCGCCACGCTGTTCACTATCTCCGTGCGATAACCCCGCCGCTCAGCCCAGCGCAGATACACTCGCAGCAGCATATCGGCCCAATCGCACGCCTCCGTGCCTCCCGCGCCCGCGTTGATCTCCAGTATCGCATTCGCGGAATCGTGCTCACCTGAAAGCAGTGTGTCCAGTTCCAGGCGCGCGTAATCCTTCTCGACGGCCTCAAGCTCGGCCCGCAGCTCCACGGCATCGGGGCCTTCCTCGTCCTCCACCAGCTCGACGAGCACGCTCAAGTCTTCGACCTGGCTCTTCACCTTCATCAGGGGCTCGATAACGGACTTGAGGCCGCTCAACTTTTTGAGCACCTTCCGCGCTTCCGCCGCCTGATCCCAGAACCCCTGCGCGCCGGAGAGTTCCTCTAGTTTGGCAATCTCAACCTGCTTGCCGGCAAGGTCAAAGATGCCCTCCCAGCTCTTCGAGTGCTACTTCCAATCCGGAGACTCTATCCAATACATCTTTAAGCAATTCACCATCTCCACAGCGAGGGAATCATGAATGGTGAACTATGACTGGGTGGGCATTGCCTTCCCCATATTCATAATTCAAAATTGTCCCTCGATCTTGCCCAGGCAGCATTTCTTGAACTTCTTGCCGCTTCCGCACGGGCACGGGTCGTTGCGGCCCACTTTTTGCGAGCCGGACTTGGGCGCGGCGTGCGGCCTCGACATCGGCCCCGCGTCACCACCGTCGCCCATGCTCTGCGGTCCATCGGCGGAAAGCTCGAGAACGTTGTCAAAGGTCATGCGCCTGCGCTTAGGCGGCTCCTGGGTCTGCACACGATACATGACGCGCACCATATCATCCTGCACGCTCGTGAGCATGTTCTGGAAAAGGCCATAGGCCTCTTTCTTATACTCGACCAGCGGGTCGCGCTGAGCGTACCCGCGCAAGCCGATACCCTCCATGAGGAAGTCCATAGCATCCAGGTGGTCGATCCATTTGCGGTTGATGAGATCGAGAGCTATGTGCCGCTCGATGTCGCGCATCAGCTCAGGGCCGATCTCCTGCTCCTTGAGCTCGTAGGTCTTCTCGACAGCCTCTCCGAGCAGGTCCTCCATATCCTCACGCTTGCGGCCCTTGAGATCGGCTGGTTTCATCAGAAGTTCGAGAGGCATAATCTCGTTGATGAAGCGGAACAGGCCGTCCGTGTCCCATTCCATGCCCTCGGGACAAAACGTATTGATCGCGTCCTGTGCCGTCTGGTGCAGATAGCCGACCACTGTCTGGCGAAGGTCCACGCCCTTCAGAATCATCCGGCGCTGGCCGTAAATGGTCTCGCGCTGGACGTTCATCACATCGTCGTAGTCAAGAACGTGCTTCCTCTGCTCGAAGTGGTGCATTTCCACTTTCTTCTGCGCGCGCTCGATCATTTTTGAAAGGATCTTGGCGTCGATAGCCTGATCCTCTTGCCATCCGCCCAATAAAAACGAGTTCGATTTGTCCCCGAAAAGCCTCCACAACTCGTCTTCCAGAGAGACGAAGAACTTTGAAAACCCCGGATCGCCCTGTCGGCCCGCTCGCCCACGAAGCTGGTTGTCGATTCGACGGCTCTCATGTCGCTCGGAACCGACGATATACAGCCCGCCGCGCATGACCACATCCAGCGCCTCGGGGGTTGCATTCTCAAACTTATCGGGGTTGTTGCGTTTCCACGTCTCGAAGTCCCACGTCAGATCGGCCATATCGAACTCAGCCAGGTCCTGCCGGGTCTGCTCTGCCTCCTCGTCGGTGAGTTCGGTTCCACCCAGAATGATGTCAACGCCTCGGCCCGCCATGTTCGTCGCAATGGTCACTGCCGCCCTGCGCCCTGCCTGAGAGATGATCTGTGCTTCCATCTCGTGGTACTTGGCGTTGAGAATACTGTGGACGATGCCCTCCTTGAGAGAGTCCTTGAGCTTCTCGCGTCCGCTCGGGCTGATGTCCAGGATCGACGCGAGCTTAACGGCATTGTCCGTGCCGGTCATGTCCAACTCGACATCCAGCCGCTTCGCGAGCTTGCCGAGCTTGTGGATGTCCAACTCCTCGAATGGAGCGTTGAGCAGCGCGTGAAAAACTTTCTTCTCGTCGCCGCCGATCTGCGATGACTTCTCCAAGGCATCCCTGAGTATGATCGTGGCCCCCAGAAGCTGCAATCGCTCGGAAAGAAGCCTCTCGCTGATCCTCTCGGACACATCAATGGATCGAGTTCCCACGAGCACCGGTTGCTCGCGCGAGTGAGCCTTCAGCACCTCGATGGTAATCCCGCGGAACTTGGCCTCCTCGGACTTGTAGACCACATCGGCGTGGTCCTTGCGCAGCATCGCTCTATTGGTGGGAACCTCGACGACATCGAGCGCGTAAATCTTCCGAAACTCGTCTTCCTCGGTCTTCGCGGTACCGGTCATGCCGGCCAGTTTGTCATAGAGCCTGAAGAAGTTCTGATAGGTGATGGTAGCGAGCGTCTGGCTCTCTTCCTCGACCTTGACGCCTTCTTTTGCCTCGACAGCCTGGTGAAGCCCACTGCTCCACCTGCGGCCGAACATCATCCGCCCGGTGAATTCGTCAACGATAGTCACCTGGCCGTCCTTGACTACATAGTCGATATCCTTGCGAAAGACAGCATGGGCCTTCAACGATGCATTCACATACTGGTTTGTGTCGATGTTCTCGGAGTCGCTGAGGTTCCCGCAGCCTGTAAGCTCCTCGACCTTGGTAGTACCCTCTTCGGTGAGCATCGCGGTCTTAGCCTTTTCATCGACCGTATAGTCGCGGTCCAAGACGAGCCTGCGCACAACCTTGTCCATCTTGTAGTACATATCGCTCGACCGAAAGCCAGGGCCGGATATGATCAGCGGCATACGCGCCTCGTCAACGAGAATGCTGTCCACCTCGTCCACGATTGCGTAGTGCAGATCTCTCTGAACGAGGTCCTCTCCGCGGAACGCCATGTTGTCTCGGAGGTAGTCGAAGCCGAACTCATGGTTAGTGCCGTAGGTGACGTCGCAATCGTAGGCCTCTTTGCGCGTGATGGGCACGAGCTGGGCCCACTCATTGGGATCCTCGGGCACGTAGTCCGGATCGTAGATAAACGATCTGCCCGTGTCACCAGCTTCGGCGCTCTGGCCGTGGATCGAGCCCACCGACAGGCCGAGCAGGTGGAAGACCGGGCCGTTCCACCGCGCGTCACGTTTGGAGAGGTAGTCGTTTACGGTAACCAGGTGCGCGCCTCGGCCGGTGAGAGCGTTGAGATACAGCGGCAGCGTCGCGACCAGGGTCTTGCCTTCACCGGTTCTCATCTCAGAGATGCGGCCCTGGTGAAGCACCATTCCGCCGATCAACTGCACATCGAAGTGCCTCAGCCCGAGTGTGCGCACGCTGGCCTCTCGCACGGCCGCGAACGCCTCGGGCAGCAGTTCCTGGAGGGCATCACGCGATGCCTGGCTGCGCTCCTCGTCGCTGAAGCTCTCTTCGGCGATGGCCGCACGGTAACGATCCTTGAACTCCTCGGTCTTGGCCCGAAGCTGCTCGTTTGTCAGAGCCTGCATCGACGGCTCAAGGACGTTGATCTGATCGGCTATCACGCGGAAGCGTTTGATATCGCGCTCGTTGGCGCTGAAAAGCTTGAGGAAGTCCATATCTTATCCTGGTGTTAACGTGTAAAAAGGGAAACGTAGGGCTGCGCCCTCTGCTTCCCCGGTGACTCGAATTCCGTGCTTGGATTATATACGTACAATATCACATGGGGCCTCTGGTGTCAATCGAGCGAACGGACGACATAAGGCCGAGACCGCTCAGTCGGATGCAGAATGAACAAAGTCACTTCCGGGCGGCACCGGAAGCGCAGCGGTGGGGAGACCGTTCCGATCCCCCGGTTCACATACATCAAGACGTTGGCTTTGCTGTACCAACCGGCCACGTAGTCGCAATGGTGCAGCCAAGACATACTCGCCTTCGTGATCACGGGCAGGTTCACCTGGCCCCCATGCGTGTGACCGGCCAACACAAGCCCCGATCGACCCGAAAGCCGCTTGATGCTAACTGGTGAATGACAGATCACGATATAACACTCGCCGTTTTTTACACGTCGAAAGGCCGCGACCTCATCAGGTCTGCCCGACCATTCGTCGTCAATTCCCACAAGACGCAGGCCGTTGGGCAGTCGAGCGCTGGTATTGGTCAAAAGAGTAATGCCGGAGCCGGTGACGGCCTTGCCCACCACAGATGCGTTCGTCCAGTAGTCATGGTTGCCGAGCACGGCGAATGTACCGTATCCTGTCCGCAGCCCTTTCAGGATACGACAGCACGGAGCAGCGTTGCGGGCGTTTCGGCTGACAAAATCGCCGGTCGCCACCGCTACATTCGCGCGCGTAGAGTTCGCTATCACGACTGCTTTGCGAATCAGTCCGTCGGAGACGATGAGGCTTCGATGCAGGTCACTCAACTGCACCACGCGGAAACCATCCAACCGGCGGGGAAGTCCGGGAATAGCCACGTTGTAGGTGGTCAAGACCGGGTGGAATGGCTCATAGAAAGTGGCGTCGATGACAAACGCGAGCAGCAGCAGGATTACCACCCGCTTGAGAAAGCCTCTGCAACAAGGAAAACGCCTGCCGCTCGTCGATCCATTGATCACTGACCGGTCTCCCGTGCCACACCGGCGATGGCTGTTGGAAGAGCGTCCAGCCGCATGCGCCCATTTCGCCACACGGTCAGTCGCGTGCCTCCGAGCGCGCCTTGCCAGTATTCCGGCATCTTCCCAAGGCCCACCGTGACCGCGTCCCGCACTCCGAGTTTCTTGAGATACTCCAGCGCCGTCTTCTTGACACTCAGGTCAACGCCGCGGCCCGTCTGTTCATATTCGATATGGCGCACCGCCGGCGCATCCGGCGCGGCAAAGACGCGGATCAGCTTGCCATCCAAACGTGATGTCAGAACGTAGCTTTCGCTTGCCAACTCCCGCCGGCAGTCCCAATCCATGCCTCTTGGCAACGCGATATAGTTCCGATCGACTTCGAGGAGCACCTGTGGCACGGCATCTCGCTCGTAAATCTGTTTCTGATTCCCGAATAACAGGCAGCCGACCCCACCCAGCAAGCAGCACGCCAGGCTCAGCGCCAGTATGGACTTGCCCACATAAGAGTGTTGCGCGGCCCACTGTCCGAACAGTCCAGCCATCGCTGCCAGCAGGGCGCCCGCGAGCATCCACGCGATTCTCGCGGGCGAGGCCGCCGAGACGGTCTCGTGAAGCGCTCCCGAAAGCAACGCGATCACGAGAATGGCGAATATTCCGGACCAGAGAGGAGCCCACGCTATGGCCCTGCGCGGCGATACCAGTCCGACTGCAAGCCCGCAGGCGACCGGTATCGGGAACACAAAGAGCAGCAGCTTAACGAACCCCGCCGGCACGTAGTCCTGAACTCGCAGAGTCAAGAGCAATACCGCAAGCGCCACAATGAACCCCGACAGGCCGGCCGTCAGATTTCTGAACAACCTTCGGCTCGTTTTGCTTTTGCTAACGACGTCGTCCACCTTACATCAACTCCCTCGAAGCAACCATTGGACAGATATGATACCATAGAATTGCTGATCGCATGTACTGGTGGCACGTAGGGGGTGCGTCGCACATTGAAGGTAAACTCATGCTGCCCTGGCAAAGCGTGAAATATCGGCTGAACGGTCGCTGAGAAGAAAGGACCGCAGATGCACTATGCTTTCCGCTCCT
>Ga0209226_10001548_pt1 | contig 10384 bp, 5 predicted proteins | sample BarGraNGADG00212_2_FD_184497 | JGI IMG/M metagenome (GOLD analysis project Ga0209226, IMG submission 184497) | Arctic peat soil microbial communities from Barrow, Alaska, USA - Barrow Graham LP Ref core NGADG0011-212 (SPAdes) (version 2) | ecosystem: Environmental > Terrestrial > Soil > Wetlands...
TCGCCGAGTCGCGGCGGACGTGGTCGGAGATCGGGGGTGCGTCCGACGCCGTCCCGGAGTACACGACCTTGATCCGCCCGGTCGCGAGGTCGTCGGAGTGCCACTCGGGCCGCAGCGCCACGATCGCCGCATACAGGCGGGCACAGATCTCCCGCGTCGCGCCGACGACGAGCGCCTTGCCGTACGTGTTGGGGTGCTCCGGCGTGCTGATGACCTTGGCCATCTCGGCCCGCCGCGCCTCCCAGTGCGTCACCAGGTCCTCGGCGAGCATCGCGATGCGGGCCGGCGCGCCGTAGACCGCGTTGACGACGGCGACGCTCTTCTCGATGCGCTCGCGCTCGGCGTCGTCCAGGCCGGCCGTGGCCTCGTCGGCGGCGGCGTCGATCACGTCCTCGGTGACGCCGTCGGCCATCTGGACCTTGACCAGGCGGCTCTCGAAGTACACCGGGACGGTCGCGCCGTCCTCGACCGCGCGGGTCAGGTCGTAGATGTCGATGTAGTCGCCGAAGACCTCGCGCGTGTTGCGGTCCTCGAACGAGATCGGGGTGCCGGTGAACGCGATCAGGGTGGCGTGCGGCAGGGCGTCGCGCAGGTGCCGGGCATAGCCGTCGAGGTCGTCGTAGTGGCTGCGGTGCGCCTCGTCGACGATCACGATGATGTTGGACCGGTCGGAGAGCAGCGGGTGCTCGGCGCCGGCGTCATGCTCGGCCTTGCTGCGGCCGAACTTCTGCAGCGTCGTGAAGTAGATCCCGCCGGACGCGCGGCCGGACAGCTCGGCCCGGAGCTCCTCGCGGCGGTGCACCTGCTTGGGCGCCTCCGGGAGCAGCTGGCTCACCTTGAACGTCTGGTACAGCTGCCCGTCGAGGTCGTTGCGGTCGGTGACGACGACGATGGTGGGGTTCCTGAGCTTGGGGTGCCGGAGGACCTGGTTGGCGTAGAGCTCCATCTCCATGGACTTGCCGGAGCCCTGCGTGTGCCAGACGACGCCGGCCTTGCCGTTGGTCTCGACGGCCTGGATCGTCTTCTCGACAGCCTTGGTTACGGCGAAGTACTGGTGCGGTTTGGCGATGCGCTTGGTCAGGCCGTCGTCGCCCTCGTCGAAGGCCACGAAGCCACGCATCAGCTCACCGAAGCGATCCGGGTTGTAGAGCCCATAGAGGGCCCGGTCGAGTGCGGTGTCCTCGGCTGTGACGGCATCCGACGACGCGAGGGCGCCCTCGTCGGTGACGTTCCAGGGTGCGAAGTGGTGCAGCGGGGTGAACGGGGTCCCGTACCGCGCGGTGATGCCGTCGGAGGCGAGGACCACCACCGCGAACCGAAAGGCGAGCGGGAACTCGCGCAGGTACGTCTGCAGCTGGGCGTGCGCGGCGGCGACGTCCGCGTTCTTCTTGCCGGCCTGCTTGAGCTCGATGATGCTGACCGGCATCCCGTTGAGGTACAGCACGATGTCAAAGCGCCGCTCGTAGTCGCCTTTGACGATCGTGACCTGGTTGACCGCGAGCCAGTCGTTCTCGTTCGCTTCGGCGCTGACCAGGCGGATGGTCGGCGTCTGCTCCTGGCCGGAGTCATCGATGTAGGTGAGGCCGCGGAAGCCCTCGGTGAGGAATCGGTGGATGCGGTAGTTCTCGGCGATCGCGTCTTGGGAGGTCGGCGCGACGATCATCGCAAGGGCTTGGTCGATGTACTCGCGTGGGACACTCGGGTTCAGCTCGCGCATCTTGGCCCGCAGGCGCGACGGGATAAGCAGCTCATCCCAGGACTCGCGCTCGCCGGATCCCGGGACGATCTGGGCGCCCGCCTTCGGTTGCCAGCCGAGCTCTGCGAGGTGCTCGATTGCGAGGTGCTCCCAGGCGTCTTCGCTCATGGCGGCGCGGCTCATCGGAAGTCCTCTGCTGGGGTGTGTTCCACCGGTTCGACCGGGAGGTAGGAGAAGCCGGGCCCTCGTCGTGTCGCGCGGCTCGGTGCCAGATCACCACGTTCTTCGAGCTTCTTGAGGACGTTGCCCACGTTGGAGGCGTGAGCCCCGACGATGCTGGCGAGCTCGGTGCTGCTGATCCGTCCGCGGGCTCGTGCCCAGTCCAGGGCGACGTCAGCGCGTGAGGGCAGGGGGCGTACGCGTCCGATCTCGGCGTCCTCGTCCGCGAGCGCGTCGATCGCGGCGCGTGAGATGTGCCATCCGCGAGGGTCGCCGGCGGGAACGCCCGCGACGGCCTCGATGACGGACGAGCCGTTCGCCATCACGCTGGAGAGGGTGTTCAGTGCCCCGGTCGCCTCGATCTGGCTGAGCTGGAGCAGCGGCGCGGCTGCGCGGACGTCCACCCACCAATGCGTGACCAACCGTGTGAGCAGGAGCAGCACGTTGAGATCCGTTCGCGCCAGGTCCGGCGAGAGACGGCTGAGGAACCGGATCCACGCCTCGTCGAGGGCCTCGCCGACGAGCGCCGTGCGTACGTACGGGCCGGGCGTCTCTCTGATGTCCGGTCCGGGGTGCCCCAGGCTGATCATCTCGCGGACCATCCGGTCGACTCCGATGCCCTCGCGCTCGGCCAACCGCAGGGCGGCGAACAGTTCCGTGAGAGAGCGGTTCCGTGCCTGCGAGGGGTGGGTGATTATGTTCTCCGGGGTCACACCGCCGACGAAGCCGCCGGGCGATGTCACGACCAGTGACCGGCCGACGTGCTCGATGACCGTCGGCGCAGGGCTGGCCCAGTCCCGGTGGACGACGCCGTTGACGATCGCCTCACGGACGGCGAGGGCAGGCAGGTCTCGGACCCGGCCGACCACGAGGCCACGTCGCACCTGCCGGACCCCGTTGTAGATGGCGATCGCTTTCTCGACCGCAGCGACCTCCTCGATCAAGGAGCGTCCGCCGTCGCGGACCCTGCTGGTGCTGTCGCCGCCGGCGACCTCGCGGCGGATGTAGTCCAGGGCGGGCTGGGGTCGTCCCACGAACGCCAAGGCACCCGCGTTCGTCAGGTACCCGTCCGCAGTCACCATGTTGAGTCGCCTCAAGAGCTCCGGCTGCGTCGCCGTCGCGAGGTCGAGAGCAGGGCCTTCGCCAGATTCCCGCAGGAACTCCCGCGCAAGCTGCACGGCAGCGGGCCGGGCCTCGCGGGGGTCGACATGGGAGTCCAGCTCGGACCAGTCGTAGCGCGCCCGCGTCATGCGGCGCGCGTGCCAGGTGGAGGCGTCGACCTCGACGCACCGGTCGTCGACGCGCCAGGTGATCTTGTGGTTCCACCGGATCGGCTCGATCGCCTGCGGAGACCTGACCACCAGGAGGCGTGCATCGCCGACCATGGCTTCCTGAACGTCGACGGTGAGCAGTCTCTGGGTCAGGTCGTAGATGCGACTCCGCAGCCACTCCGCGTCGAGGGCGGTACCGATCAGCTGGCCGTCGTCGGCGACACCGACGATCAGCGCTCCACCGCCGTCCGTGTTCGCCATGCACGCTGCCTCGCCTGCGAGTGCGCGCGCCGCGGCGTCGTTGTGCCGCTGTGATGGCTGGAGGACGCCCCCGGGGCGACGTCGCCCCGCCTCCTCCTTGAGGTCGACGCGCCGACGTTCGACGCCGGTTCCGTGAGGAGCACTGCCGCCGAGCTGGCGAAGGACCTCGGCGACCTCCTCGCCGACCGGGTCGTGCCCAAATGTTGTGGTCATGCGTTCCGCACCGCCCTACCCATAATATTCGGCACGGCAATATTATGGCCAGTGGTGCCATCTGCCGGCAACCATAGCTTTGCCTGTCCGTGCTCCCGTCCGTGTTCCCGTCCTGACCGGGCGACGCGGGACCGGCCCGCCGCATGGCGATGCATGGCCATGTCAGACCGTCTGCTCGACGGCGCGCTCCGCGTCGCGGACACGGAGCTTGCCGGACATGAGGGCGGGGAGCAGGGCGTCGCGGGTCGCGGCGAGCGCGAGGTTCTCCCGTTCGGCTGAGAGCGTCCTGCTCCACAGCGCCGACATCTGCTCGTCGTGCCGTGCGATCACTTCGCGGACGGGGACGTCGACTGCTTCGTCCAGGTGGCGTCGTTGGATGTGGCCCATCGTGGTGGCCTTGTCGGCCGCGATGGACTTGAACTCGTCGAGCTTTCGCGCAATGAGGCCCCAGACCAACCAGCGCGGCCGCCCCTCGGTGGGGAGCACCTTGAAGATGTGCTGATTGATGATCGCTTCAGGACGGAACCAGCGGTGGAGGGTCAACGACCCCGACCAAGCGAAGAGGATGTCGCCCGGCAGTGCCACGTGTTGGTCCGGGACGGCCGCGTCGCTGAACACCGTCGATCCGCCGATGCCGGAGTTCAGCTCCGCAATTCGAACGACGACGCGCCCGGTACCGCTGGCATCCTTGGTGAACGCCTTGCCGTTGATGAACTGGGCGACGGACGTGAGTGGCAGGGACTCGGTCTCATCGAACATCGACGCGAACACGGCCCATGACAGGGACTCGGCCGTGCGTATTAGCTCAGTGTTGGCGGCGATCTTGTCGTCGAGCGCCCCCAGCACCTCCGCGATCGCCCGCTGCTCGGAGAGTGGTGGCACGCACACGGCCAGCCTGGCCACGTAGTTGCGATTGAGCATGGGCTGCACACTCCCCGAGTCGAAGCCGGAGAGATCCAGTACCTCGAACAAGTGAAAGACCCAGCGTGGCCAATTGCCCTTAAAGTCGGCTGCATACAACGTCGTGTTCAGAGGCCAGTAGTCCGAGTCCGACCACGTCGGCTGACCAAGGTTGGTGGCACGGCCAATCACGAGTCCAGGCCCCCGAATTGGTCCCTCGGCGTGCCAACCCGCCGTGGTACCTGCGGAGAGGACGGGATAGGGGCCATCGCGGCGCTCCCGATGAGGAAGGTCGAAGCCCCGTCGCAGTTCAACGACCTCGTGTAGCTGCCGCTTCGCCCACTCAGCCATCGACTCGCCCCAACTGCTCGCGCACGACCTTCTCCAGGCGCGCGGACTCGTCGAACTGCGCGAACAGCTCCGTGGTCAGCCGTTCGATCTTCTCCTCAAGCGGCTCACCGTCGTCCTCGACATCAGCCGCGCCGACGTGGCGACCGGGTGTCAGCGCGTAATCGGCCGCTTTGATCTCGGCGAGCGACGCCGAGTAGCAGAACCCCGCGACGTCGTCGTACGTCAGGCCGGCATCAACCGCGGACGAAGTGCCACGCCACGCATGGAAGGTGCTCGCGATGCGGGCGATGTCGTCGTCGGACAGTGCGCGCTCCGCGCGGTCGACCATGTGCCCGAGGCTCCGGGCGTCGATGAAGAGGACCTGGCCGGCGCGGTCGACGGACCCCCTCTCACCAGCTGTCTTGTCCTTGGCGAAGAACCACACGCACACCGGGATCCCGGTAGACCGGAAGAGCTGCGTGGGCAGCGCGACCATGCACGAGACGAGGTCTGCCTCGACGAGCTGGGCACGGATCTCGCCCTCGCCGCCGGAGTTGGTCGACATCGACCCATTCGCCATCACCACGCCGGCGGAACCGCCCGGTGCGAGCTTGGACAGGATGTGCTGGATCCACGCGTAGTTGGCGTTGCCGGCCGGCGGCACCCCGTACTTCCAGCGCGCGTCGGACTCGCTGCGGGCCCAGTCCTTGACGTTGAACGGCGGGTTGGCCATCACATAATCCACCTGGACGTCCGGGTGGATGTCCCGCGCGAACGTGTCCTGCCACCTGGTGCCCAGTGCGGCGTTCAGACCATGGATCGCGAGGTTCATCTTCGCCATCCGCCAGGTGCGCTCGTTGAGCTCCTGCCCGTAGACCGAGATCGCTGTGCGGTCCTGGTTGTGGCGCTCCAGGAACTTCTCGGTCTGGACGAACATGCCGCCCGAACCGCAGCACGGGTCATACACGCGCCCGCTATACGGCTCAAGTACCTCGACCAGCACCCGCACGACGCTGCGTGGGGTGTAGAACTCCCCGCCGCGCTTTCCCTCCGCGCTGGCGAACATGCCGAGGAAGTACTCGTACACCTCGCCGAGCAGATCCCTGGCCTTGGTCGCGCCGTTCCCGGTGAACTGCGCGCCGTTGAACATGTCCATCAGCTCGCCCAGGCGGCGCTGGTCCACGCTGTCGCGGTTGAAGATGCGCGGCAAGGTCGCGAGAAGGCTCGGGTTCGCCCCCATGATGTGGTCCATCGCGCCGTCGACCAGCTCGCCGATGGTCTGCGGGGGTTGACCCATCGCGGCGGGCAGGCCCTTGGCGTGGTCGGCCAGGTAGCGCCAGCGCGCCGTCGGCGGGATCCAGAACACGCCGTGCCCGGTGTACTCGTCGATGTCGTCGAGCATTCCCTCGATCTGGTCCTCGCGCAGGCCCTCCGCCTCGAGCTCGACGCGGAGCTGCTCGCGGCGCTCGTCGAAGGCGTCGGAGACGTACTTGAGGAAGACGATCCCGAGGATCACGTCCTTGTACTGCGACGCGTCCATCGAGCCGCGGAGCTTGTCGGCGGCCTTCCAGAGCGTGTCCTTAAGCTCCTTCATGGTCGTCGGGGCCGACGGATCGGACGTCCTCTTCTTCGGGGGCATGCGTCAGCCTTCCTGTCCTGTTGGGTCATCGTCAGTGGGCGTGGGGGAGTTGAGGGTGAGGGCGCCGGAGGTCACGCCGTCGGTGAGGGTGGCGGCGAGGGCTTCGAGGGTGGCGAGGCGGCGCTCGGCGTTGGCGCGGGCGGTGAAGATCTCCGCGAGGGCGCGCTCCAGCGCCGAGGCCTGATCGGTGGGAACGAGCGGGACGGGCCATGCGCGCCAGCCGCCGGCGGGCGGCGCCTCCGTGAGTGCGCGTGCGACGGCGTCGGGCACCAGGCCGGGCGGTGCGTGGCGGTTCAAGCGGAGGACGCGCGCGGGCGCCATGACAACCGAGAACCCCGCCACGTCCACGACGGCGCCGACGCCGGCCGGGCTCGAGCAGAACACGATGTCGCCCGGCTCGGTGTACCGGCCCGATGGGTAGCGCGTGCTGAAGGTCAGGCGGTCGATCGTTCGCTCACCGACGCGGCGGGTGCCGACTACCTCATCGGCTCCGATGACCGGGACATCCGCGCTGGAGGTTACGTCGGCTGGGTCGAGCCGATTGCCGGGGATGACCCGGACGGTTCCGGCCGCCGCGAGCTCACCGAGCGTGACGACGCGGGACTGGCCGGGTGCGCGATGCTCGACCTCGAGCTGGATGCGTGCTGGCGATTCGGCGCGGTTCGCCTCCTGGATGAGCTGCGCGACCCGCACGGCCGTCTCGGCCGGGTCTTGTTGCGACCGGCGAGCCCGGGGGCGGCTGCCGCGTACAAGGTCGCCCGACGACGCGAGGACCGCGCCCGCCCGAGCGAGCTGCGCGAACCGGAACGCGTGGCTTCGCACCGCATCCCGATTGCCCATGGCCGCGACGATGTCGGTGACCAGGTCCTCGGTCGCGGGATCGTCCAGGGCTGCCGCGCCCAGGTCAGCCACGGTGACCCAGCGATCGCCGATTGCCACGTCCTTGTGCGCTGGGCCGAGCACCCAGACGGCGAGCTGCTGGCGAGGCCGGGCCGTCCACAGGCCGGCCGGGAGACGCACGATGGCGCGCACCCGGTCGGTGCGCAGCAAGGCATCGCGGGCCGACTCCACGGAGGTAGAGCGGGTCGCATCGGCCAGTGCACTGGCCGGGCCGACGATCACCGCGCGGTCGTCGTCGTCCATCGCGAGGGCAATGTCGTCGATAGCTGCGAGGACGTCGTCATCGGTCATGGTCGGCATGGCGGGTGAGGGGTACTGCGCTAGGACGAGGGTGGTTCCCGGCAGGGTGAGGCGACCGTCGTCGTCGGCTGTCGCATCGACGAGCGACCAGCCGTGGGCGACCGCACGACGCCGGGCGAGGCGGGCCGCGCCCGTTTCGGGGCCGACGATGGCCGCCGACGGATGGTCGAGGTCACCGAGGCGGACCCGTAGCGCTACCAGCAGGTCGCTGCCGCCGGACGGATCGACGAAGGTCGTCGCGCTGGCGAGCTCGGGCTCGGCGAGGGTGGCTGCGATTCGGGCGACGAGTTCGGTGATGGCCGGGTCGAAGGCCGTGTCTGAGTGCTCACGCAGGCCGTGGCGGACGCGACGCGCCAACAGGGCCTCGAAGGCAGCGGCGGGTGTGTAGGCGGCGCTGGCCACGGCGTCGGCGCGTTCCGCCCACGAGGTCAGGTCCTGGTTCAGTGCCGCGATCTCCCGGTACAGGGAGCGGTCGTGCGGATCGGCGTCGTCCGCGAGATCGAGGAGGGCCGCGGCGGTGTGATCCGCGAGGCGCTCGCCGGTAGCGGCCTTGAGAGCCAGCAGCGAGGTCAAGCCGTCGAATGCGGCGCTCTCGTCGATGGCTCCGGTCGGCTCCACCGCCGCGAACAGCGCCGTCTCCTCGCTGACGTGCGGGTTGTTGCCGCGCCCGGTGGCGACGAGCCATTCCGTCACTGCGTCCGCGTCAAAGAGCTCCTGCTTGCCGGTGCGGATCGCCGGGGCGGGGAAGGGGAGATCGCTGTCTCGGCTACGCGATCGCCACATCGAGACCACTGGGCGCTGCACGCGGGCCAGCGCGGCGACGTCGGGGAGCGTGAGGAGAAGGCTGCGCGTCCGGGTGGTTGGCATGGCCTGCTCCCTTCGTCGCATTCGTCCTCAGTGTCTGCAGAGTAGTCAGAGGATCGAGCAGGAGGATAGGGCCAACAGTGATAAGGGGCATTATCATCGTCGTGTCTTGCTCGCGTCACGGGGTCGCGCCAGAGTCGGGTCTCACGTCAACCGACGCCAGGATCGACGCCCCGAGGAGGGGCCGAGGGCAAGGAGTCCTACTCATGACCAACCAGAGCACGCCCGAGCTGCCGAAGAATCCGCCTCAGCTCCCCAAGAACCCGCCTCAACTGCCGAAGCCGGGCACGTTCGTTCGTCCGTCACCGAGCGTGCCCGTCCCGGGCGGTCTGGGCGCGGCGGGGCCCGTTGGCCTGCCGCCCGCGGCCGCGACGGCGCAGAAGCCCGTCAGGAAGCACCGCTGGGTGTGGCCGGTCGCCGTCGTCGGAGCACTTCTGGTTGGGATCGGGATCGGAGGCTCAGGTGGCGGTGACCCGACCGCGTCGAAGGAGTACCGGGCAGTCGTCGCCCAGCGCGACGAGCTGCGCGGCACTGCCGACACCGCCAATGCCCGAGCCGACACCGCCAGTGCGAGAGCCGACACCGCCGAGAGTGCCGCCAAGACGAAGTCGGCGGAGCTCGACTCGCGTGCTGCCGACCTGGACACCCGCAAGGCCGACCTGGACACGCGTGAAGCAGTCTTGACCAAGACCGAGGCGAAGGTTGCTGCTTCTCAGATCGAGAATGGCACGTGGACTGTCGGCGTCGACATCGAACCCGGCACCTATCGCACGGCCGAGGCGGTCACGTCGACCTGCTACTGGGGGATCCTTCGCACCGGCAGCAACGGTGACGACATCATCCAGAACGACATCGTCGAGGGTGGGTTCCCGAGCGTGACGCTCAAGGCTGGCCAAGACTTCAAGAACTCCTGCGGAGTCTGGAAGAAGCAGTAGGTCGGGCATCGGACCCCCGGTTGCGCTCTTCGTGTGGCCGGGGGTTCGTGTTGTGCGCGAAGCAGGCTCCTCATCGGTGCCGCGGGACTAGCGTCGATGCCGTGAAGCGGTGCGCGGTGGCAGGGAACGTCGACGTTGCGACCGCCGCGTGTGTCGCCCCGGCCCTGCCGAAGTGCTCGACCAAGAAGCCACGAAGAGGATCCGCATGACCAGTCAGACAGCCATCCACACCCAGGGCCTGACCAAGCACTATGGCGACGTCGAGGCTCTGATCGACCTGAACCTCGACGTCCGCTCGGGCGAGGTGTTCGGGTTCTTGGGCCCGAACGGTGCCGGCAAGACCACCACCATCCGGACGCTGCTCGACGAGATCCGCCCGACCTCGGGAGCCGCGTCGATCCTCGGGATGGACTGCCGCCAGGAGTCGGTCGCGATCCGCCGGCGGATCGGGTACGTGCCGGGCGATCTGGCGATGTACCCGAGCCTGACCGGGCACGACACGCTCACCTACTTCGCCAACCTGCGCGGCGGCGTCGACTGGGCGTACGTCGACGAGCTGGCCGAGCGCTTGGGCGCCGACCTCGCCAAGAAGGTGGGGGACCTGTCCTCGGGCAACCGGCAGAAGGTCGGGCTGATCCAGGCGTTCATGAACCGCCCGGACGTGCTGATCATGGACGAGCCCAGCTCCGGCCTGGACCCGTTGGTGCAGCGCGAGTTCCACGCCATGATGCGCGAGGTGGCGGCCGAGGGCCGCACGGTGTTCCTCTCCAGCCACACGCTCTCGGAGGTGCAGCGGGTCGCGGACCGGGTCGGGATCCTCCGCCATGGACGCCTGATCGCGCTCGAGTCGGTCGCC
>Ga0209226_10001549_pt1 | contig 10383 bp, 13 predicted proteins | sample BarGraNGADG00212_2_FD_184497 | JGI IMG/M metagenome (GOLD analysis project Ga0209226, IMG submission 184497) | Arctic peat soil microbial communities from Barrow, Alaska, USA - Barrow Graham LP Ref core NGADG0011-212 (SPAdes) (version 2) | ecosystem: Environmental > Terrestrial > Soil >...
GCGAAGCGCCAGAGCCACCCCAGCCCCAAGGTCCACGACCTGGGTATCGAGATGGCGTGGGGCAAACCGCAGCACACCGTCCGGCTCTACCGCAATCTCCGCGATCATGCCCCCCACGCTTTCCGGTTCGAAGACGTCGTTATTCACGAGGATGACGTCCTCTGTGACACCGAATACCAGTGTTACTTGGCCAGGAAGACCGCCGTCGGCACGTTTGTTCCCCTGTCCGCTTACCTATTGACGCTCTACGATCTCAAACAGGTGAATCGGGACATCTTCGCCGTGTTGGCTGAACTGGATCGCCTGCTGCCTCCCGATCGACCGGTGACCACAAAAGGCCTGCTTGACCTTTGCCCCAAACTGGGCAAAGCCGAGCCGCTGCCCCCAGAGCCACCAGTTGATTCGCCCACCGGCATTCTGGCGAAAGACTTGGAAACGAAGGGCTTTCGCCTAACCACATTCGTGCAGGAGGGGGCCCGGGCACTACTGAGCATCAGCTGGCTACCCAAACCCGGCAGGCGCCATTTTCGATCTCGCACCTGAGGTGATCTATGCGCTTGGGGCTGACCTTGACCTTGTGCTCCTTTTGCAGCCAAGCTGCGACTTCTGCTTCGGATTGCCACCGACCTCGCCTCATCCCTTCCAGCATCTCAGTGCGCACGGAGGGCCTTGTAAGCGGGTTCTTATTGGTCTCCCAGTATCCAAAGAGGCCGTTCCACTGCCCTTCCCGGTAATCGTGAAGCGCCCTCGCAGCCGCGGCACGGCTTACACCAAGCTGGCCGGTAATGTCACTGTACAGCAAGTTCCCGCCGGCTTTGGCCACCGTCTCGATCACCTCCAGACGAGAGAGTTCACGCACCGCGCGCTTGCTACCTTGACGCGCTAGAGAGACCCGGGCACGCCTTAGGCGTTCCAGGTCCTGTTGTTCTTGGGCTGTCAATTGCAGCCTGAGAATGTGCTGTGGCATAAAGGTCAGAGCTACCAGAAAACCCCTCGTTTGCCAAGCCAATCATCTCATTTTTGAATCGTCTCATTTCGTGAAGAGAACAACCAGCCTGCAATAGACTTCCTTCGTGATTAAGCCATCATCAAATCAAGACGGCGCCGAGAAAGCGGGGCAGGCAACGATGCAGCAGGCCATCCTGCCACCCAACAACCCCGACCTGCCACACCCCATCCCCTTGGCAGCCACCGAGGCTGCCAAGTCCCAGCGCCTGGCCCAGTTGGAGCACATCATAGCCGCCGGGCGCCAGACGTTTGTGGATGTCGGCAACGCGCTCCTGGAGATCCGCGACCTGGAGCTCTACAAGCCACAGTACGGGTCCTTTGAGGCGTACTGCATCGAAAAGTGGGGCTTTGCCCACTCGCAAGCCTACCGCCTGATGGATGCGGCCACCCTCGCCGCCGAACTTTCCCCAAATGGGGAAACGGTCCTCAAGGAATCTCATGCCCGCGCACTCGCCCGGGTCCCGAAAGAGCAGCGCGCGGCTGTCCTCCATACGGCAAGTCGGCAAGCCAAGGCAGCCGGGCGCCAGTTAACCGCTAAGGACATTGCCACAGCGGCAACCCCCGCCAACCCCGAGGATCCGATCCGGGCAGCCAAGGCCACGCCCCGGAAGTCCCAGACCGAGGAGAGCCGAGCCACGGGGCGGGACATCGCGGCGGCAGGACCGTCACCCGACAGCCTCAAGGAACCGCTCGCACCAGCGGCGGCCAACCCGATGTCTGCCGAACCGATGCCGGAGGAGCAGTCGACGCTGGAGCAGCTCTTGGCTTTGTGGGCCAAGGCCACTGTGCCCGAGCGCCAGGCGTTTCTGGCCCGTATCCAGCCCAATACCGGAGCAGCGCCTAACCAGCAACAGCACGACGACGAGCCCGAGGCGTATGTCTGCAACAATTGCGGGGAGCCCTGCGAGGACCTGGAGGAAGCCGTAACGCTCTACGGGTGCGACGCGTGCGGGAATGCCTTCACCCGCGAAAGCTCCGCGAACGGAAACCACCAGTGCCCTGAATGCAACAAGTTCGGCCACAAGATTTCGGACCATGGGTGCCCGGAGTGCAACGAGGGCGAGTTGGAGAAGGAGACCCGTGAGTGACTCCTCCTACCGCCGACGGTTGGCCCAGGCCGCCAAGGCCTGTGGTCTGCCTCACGTAACGCCGCAGGGGCTCCGCTCCTACTTTGTCATGCAGGCGCGACAATCAGGGCTCACGGACGCGGAGATTGCCCAGCTAATTGGCGACAAAACCGGCCCCAGTCTTATCGCCGAGGTCTATGGAGATGTCCACCCCGACCACCTGCTGACGGTGGCGCGCAAAATCACACTGACGGCTCAAACCAGAGCGCTCGGGCGCTCCGGCCAAAACAAGCCACGAAACAAATGACTGGATCAAACCGAATATGAATGCCCCAGCTAAGAGTCCAGTCTTCGCCATCCTTCAAACCCAAGCGCTGCTCTGGGCCACGATGGCCACGATGCCACTCTTTGCGGAGGTCGACGTTCTTAGGACAATCGCAATCCAGGTATTTGACCTTCAATTGCCCTCGCGAACCAAAAGCGGACTACGGATCAACGTCACCGCTTTCGGTCGGCCCAATAACCGCCAAGACCGTGGAAACTGTTTCGGATCTGTTATCTGTTTTTCATCCCGCAACGCCGTCGCCGTTGCTGCAAACAGTCCTAACATGCCTGTTTGTAGTGCTTTACACATACATCGTCGGGTGGTGACGAAAGGCAATATTCACCCCTTCGTCGAGGGCACCCGGCGTAATCAGGCCACTTTTTCAAAGGCAAACCCGACCGCGGCAACCATAAAAACCGGCCAAACTGAACAAATTGTTATCCGAATTTCATCCGTTCGACTGAGCGGGTGTTACCAGCAAGAAAAGCTGTTACCAGTAACGAACAACCTACAGAACAATTGAAAACTCATGGCAACACTCAACAGGAAAAAAGCAATCTACCACTCAGGCGGATACCCGTCAGGAAACGAGGAATGCTTCAATACCGGCATACTGCACGGGCCCATTGGGGGAGACACCTATGACGCGACGAAGGAGATGAAGGAAAACCGAGACACGGCCATGCGAATGGTTTTTCGACTTGCTCTGCTGGGCAACGCCCGTGACCACAAGAACTAGACCAAACAAAGCCTATGGCATCTATTCATAAAAAGAACGGCAGTTGGTACATTGCTTACACCGACGGTAATGGGACGCGGCATTTCCCCAGCAGCGGCATAGAGCACAGTCCTGTCGGGATCGACTCTAAGGACACAAAGAAAAAGACCAAAGAGAACCGGCAGAAAGCGCTCATTCAGGCTATCCAGATGGAGCAACTGGCCCAAGGCAGCAAGCGCCTCAGAGTCATACGGAAACGCTGTGCCGCCATTATTTCTAGCGCCCGGGACACCGAGGCAGAGCAGAGCGGCGTCACCCTACGCGGATACGCGGACGAATGGGTTGCCGAGAAACTCCCTCTGGTCGGGACGAGTTATCGCGCCCAACTGAAGCTCTGCAAGACGGAATTGTATACCGCATTGGGAGCCCGATCTGATGCAGAGATCGTTCAGATCGACGAGGAAGATATCAATGAGTATGTCGATTATCTTTGCGAACAGAAGAACCTTGGCGGTCGATCCGTCAACAAGCGTCTCAGAATACTGGTTGAAATGTTTGGCGAGGCTGAGCACACGGCATACGTCATCTCCAACCCCATTACCGAGGACCATTATCAGGAAGAGAGCCCAGTTGAGAAGCAACCCCTTTCGCCAACCCAAACTGAACTCATCTTGTCCACTACAAACCTTGTCGATTGGCACACCGTCACACTTTTCGGCTTTTATTGCGGCATGAGGCTGGGTGATGCCCGGAGTCAAACGTGGGACGCAATCGATTTTAAGAGGAAGGTCATTACCTGGGTTCCAATAAAAACGCGGCGGCGGCGCAGGTTTAAAGCAAAGATCATAATTACGCCGCTGCACCCGGTCCTCTTTGAGCACCTGCTTAAGGTCCGTGTAATGTGCGGCGACTCTCCTCAAGTGACGCCGAGTCTGGCCCAGCGACCGATCAGCAATTTGTCGGAAGAATTTGTCGGTTTAATCCGCTCCGCCGGGATCGATACTCTTGAAATCACTTTGCCGAACGGCCGCAAACTTTGCCTGCTCACCTTTCACTCAGAACGCCACGGCTTCGCCACCGAACTGAAGCGCGCAGGTGCCCCCGACAAGGAGTGGACGCGGTTGACCGGGCATTCAGTCAGTTGGAGTCGGTGGGATGGCGAAATAATATCGCAAGTTGCTCAAAGGTATAATCACGTGGACGTAGAGGACCTTCGCAAGTGGGTCAACCTACTGCCGGCGCTCAAGCTACCACAAGCAACCTCCATCCCGAGCATTATTGTTGCCTAGACTTTATCAAACCCAATTCGACAACGCAATTTTATGGCCTCAATAAACAAGAAAACTGGAAGCCCTTATTATTGGGCTTGGTATCGAGATGCAAATGGCAAGCAGGGCAGCAAGAGCACCGGGGTTCTGATGGCTCCGCCAGATTCTAGCCAGCTGACACGCTATCGCGACATTGCTCAGACCATCGCCGATGATTTCGAGCGACGGTTCAAGCAGGGACTGCCGCTGGAAGATGAAGCGCCACAGAATCCAGACCCACTTCCCGGTGTGCCGTCCTTCAACGTCTTCTTGCCCGTTTGGATCCAAACCCTTGGGGGAGACCCATCATATCGGTGTAAAGTTACAAATTACATGGGGAATATCTCCCGATTCCTTGGGCCAAAAGGAGATTGGGCGCTTTACCGCCTTCTGCATTGTCATTTTCTCGGTTTGGTTCCGTTTGTGCTGGATCTCGAGTATTCATTGACCACCGCGCGGCATCATCAACAGTTTCTGCACGCCCTGTTCGTCGCCTCGGAAAGGAAGGGGTATATTTTGGCCAGTCCTATCACCCGCACTGATTATGTCAACATTGGGAAGCCTAACGGGGTGCGGCCTTTCGAGATCGACCAGATTGAGCACCTCGTTAACTCCACCTTGGTGGTTGACTGGCGCTCGGCCATGTTGTTGGGGTTTTATCTAGGGATGGACCTGCTGGAAGCGGTCGGGCAGGACTGGCCCAATATTAATTTTGAAACGCACGAATTAACCTGGAACAGCCACTCCAGAAATGGCGCACCCATTCAGATGACTCTGCCCATGCATCCAGCGCTCGAGACTCACTTGGTGGCGTTGAACAGGCACTCGTCCTCGGGGCCAGTCACACCCAAGCTCCGCACCATGAGTGAATCCGCCTTACGCTCACGTTTTCAGAGACTGCTTGATGACGCGAAGTTCACGAATCCTGCGAAACAAGCAGTGTACCGTCGGGTGCTCCGTGAATATGCGTTCGGATCGTTCAAGGCGGCCTTTGCCAATGCTGTGGGCTATAGTGGGCTGTATCGGCTCGCTCGCTTCTTGCGCAATCTTCCACCGGACGACCGCCGCGCCAAAGTCGCAGACCTGCCAGCCTTGCGCCTCAAACCGCTTCCTCTCCTCAACTCGGATTGAACGGCCAAACGGCCTTCTTGCGGTGTGCTTCCGATGCGAGTGCCGAAGTATCTCCCTCTCACGCTCCGTCTCCAGTGCGTGTTGACATCGGTCCGCTTGCCGCAACTCGTGAAATCGTGCCAAACACGAATTCATGAAAATCGAAATCAACAACAACTCGACCAACGACCCCAATCAAACATATCCGGACACATGGACAGAGATTCCGCCGAACGGAAAGGTCTGTGTTCACACCGGGCTCAAACACGCGAAACTCTATTCACTGCTCGGAAAGAGCGGAATTGGTCGAGCGTATATCCGGGTTGCGAACTTGCGAGAACCGGGCGCCAAACAGGCCAAAACAATCTTCCATCTGGGTGACATGAAGAGATTTCTAGACAAACTGGCAGCGGAACAGGGTTCGGGCCAGCGTCGTCGAGGCACAGAAGAGGCGCACGGCGAATCCAGTGACCAAGCTGTTTGATTCCAGAACTCCTGACATACGCGTCAACCAAGATGTCCGCTTTTTTGGTCAGGATGCCTCCCGGATGGTATAGTGGAGGCGCAGCCGAGAGCCGGGAAAAAGGGTTTGTGTCTGATTGAGTTGGTCGCAGAGCGCCGCTATCGCGCGTGTCCGATGGGGCGAACTTTGCGGTGCCAGAGTGACCTTCAACTCCGTCTCTGTGACCTGGAGATCTGCCGCGCTGGCCAACGCGGATTGAAGAAGCGTCCGCCCTTCCTGGTCCGCCCTCCGGTAATGCGTCGCGACTAATCGGACGAGATCGCTCTCGGCCTGATAGGCCACCATTTTAATCAGGTTGGTCAGGTGTTTACGTTCCGGGGCCAGCTTCACGACTGGTTGGTCCGTGACGGTTTGGACCGGAACCCGCCGGGGTATGGTCGCCCGACGTTTCTCCAGCTTCTCGATGCGCTGCCACACACTCCAGATCTGCTGGCCCAGCTTGCCCTGGGCGGTTTTGAATCCGCGCATGGTCCGCCGCTTCTCCTCCAGGTTGGTCAGCGCCTCCAAACCATATTCGGCTTGGAGGCGGTCCAGATGGGCATAGGCTTGGCGCCACTGCGCATCCACGGCAGCCCAGGCGGGGTTGGGCACTTCGCGCTCGGAGTCGTCGGGCTCCGTTGCATATTCGGCCAACGCGTCCAACGCGTACTCCTCGCGCAGGTATTTGAAAAAGTTCTCTTGTCTCCAACGGTCGAACATTCGATAGGCGACCTGGGCCGCAGGCAAATCCCGCCGCGATGTCAGGATGGGTGTCTGATGGCCGTTTTCCATCAGGCGAGTGACCTGGCGTAGGCGCAGTTTGCCTTTGAGCAGGCGCACCTGCTGGTCCGCCAGCACATAGGTGAGAGTGCGGCCCTCGCGCCGCGTGCGGCAAGGGTGGAAACGGCTTCGGGGAATGTGCGGATAGCGGCCTTTGCGATAAGTCAGCAGGTCAAACTTGGCGGCAATGATCTGTTGGAAGAGTTTGGGACTGTAGCCGCCCCGATCAAAGACCACGGTGAGTCGTCGCTGGCCCACCAACGCACGTATCTGAGCGAGTATCTGGGGCAGCATTTTGACCAATCCAGCGTTGGCCTCGGCGGTGATGACGAAGAGCGGGTCGCCAGCGCTGTCGTTGACCCAGTAATCCGAAGTGGCTGGCATCGAGATGCGCATGCGGGCCACATGGGCCTTGGGGAGCGGGTTTTTCCCGTGATAAACGCGTACGTGGCCATCGGTGTAGAGGAAGCCCACTGCCTCTCCACGCAAGGCAATGCGCTGCTGGGCCAGCGCCTGACCGAACTGTGCGGCCCGCCCCACGGCGGCCAGGCGGGCCAGTTTGCGCCGCAGGGTTTTGACCTCGGGCGCGCGATCCAATCCCAGCACGCGCCCCAGGTCTTGCGGCGAATGTTCCTTAAGGCCCTCCGGGCGCTTGATGCGCCACAAGGCCATGAGCAAGAGTGTGAGCAGGCTGGTGCGCAATCCATAAAAAGCTGGCCCGAGGCTGCCATAGATCTTCTGAGCGCATTCGAAAACGCCACTGTCCAACAGTGCCGGCAAGGCCAAGAGCACGCCGGCGCGCGGCACCGCTGTGGCGGATCCAAACAACGGAGCGGCGTCCTCCAGCAATCCCAAACGTGCAAACAACCGATCGGTCCAACGATGGCTCGGGTCGGTGTCGAAGGTGCTCGGGAGCGGAGGCGGCAGGGCGGAGGCAGAAAAAGCGGACAGGTTTGGGTTCCCCCCAGAGGCAGGTGAACCGGGCGAGGAACAAGCCGGCCCCGGCATTGGTTCGGGAGACGTTGCGCTCGCCGCCTCCAGGGGCAATTCGGCCTGCGCTGGTGGTGCGGCCTTCCACCCCAACCGCCGCAGGGTTTTGCGAACGGCTGGCACACTGACGCCCAACTGCCGCGCGATCTCATGGTGCGAGCAGCCCTGAGTCTTGAGGTGCTGGATGCGGCTTTGCCGAGAGGCCGCCAGACGGGCCAAGCCGGGCGGATAGCCGTTGGGACGCCCCAGTGCAGCCAAGCCGCCCGCTTCGAAGCGTTCTTGATACCGCCGTAGCGTGCGCGTCGAATAACCGAAGACCCTGGCCACGTCGTTCTGATCGGCCCAGCGCAAGTCGACCAGGCTCACCATCGCGTTGGCCTCGGACATGCGGTCGCCGAGCGCATACTGGGCGATGGGCATCCCGGACACGAGCACTACACGATGATTGTCTCGCGTGAGGATCAGGCACCGTCCGTTAATGACACGGGTGCCCTCTGGGTTTCGGACCTCTGGGAAAAGATCGTCGCTGGGCGTGTTGGCCATACCGGCGATACTACCCTGGCGGCCAAAAAAGCGGACAGGTTTGGGTTCCCCCCCCTCGCGTCTCAGATCACGAAAAATGCCCAGCAATCGCGGAAAACCGCGATTACCATGTCAGGAGTTCTGGATTCCGCCTGGGACCTCGAACGATAGTTGCCTCACCAAACGGGATGAAGTGGCAGGTGCCGGTTATCGATGGGGCGGCTTCTTGGAATTAATGCCCGCGGCGAGGGTCGCCCCTGCAGTGGCGATGCTCTCGACATCGTGTTTCTGCTGATGGACTACGCGAGCAGGAGAAGTGGAGCCTCCAGCCGGTGCTGCCCCGCACATGTGGCTATGGCTCGCTCCGCCTTCCGCGCAACGAGTCACCCCCCAGAAACCCCGAAGCGGATCTCGGCCCAGTGATCGGCGATCGCGCCCAACCCTGCGTCCTGCGGGCTCGGAGGCATGTCGATTGTCCAAGAAGCGCCGGGCGCTTCTTAATGTTCCTGGCTCATCAATACCGGATTTCGCAAGTGCTTGAACTGCAAGCCCCCGAAACCTGCCGTCACCTCCTGAAACCCGCTGCAAAGTGCTTGAGTGCTATTTAGTTACTGCGTCCTGCAACGTGCTCCCCGCGTTCGGCCCGTCAACCGTTGTTGCAGTTGCCGACTGTTCCGCTGTCGTCCCCGGTGTGGCTTGGAATGCCTGGGCGCCAATCCAGCGCGCCAGATACATCATGGCGTGGTCCTCGCTGATGTGCAGTTCCTGCGCGATCCGGCGGGGGCCCCAATCAAGGTTCGCTTCCTTCAGCTTACGCACGTTCTGGTAAACCGGGTCGGTGCTGTGGCCTTGGGTCTCGCCGCGGAACCGCCAGATCAGCCTTCTTGAGGTTGGCGTCTTGACGCCAAGCCGATCGGCCAGCCGTTTTTTCCCCATTGCCGGTTCACCGCGGAGAATCCCCCGCGCCTTTAAATATAAGTCATCGCCTGGTTTCATATGTTCTTCCACTTAGTAATGCTGAACAGGAGGGCAATTTGTCGGATGGAAAATGGAGATTGTGATGTTTCCTTCGAATGTCCACTCGTCGTCGGCTCAGAAAATGCCGTCAAACGCAGTGTTCGAAGTCGGCTCGAACCAAAGCCGGAACCTGAAATGAAACTATCAAAATTAAACAGAATGGGGACCGAGCAATATAACCATCACGGTCATGATGGGTGGCTTTGTTTCCGCCCCGGCTCGCAACAACGGCTCGGCCGTAAATGGAGGCGACCATGACGGGACTGACACTTACGCAGTTGGAATCCGCTGATCACGTTTATGTGCTCATGAGAAATCACGGCTGCCGGCTCCGCCTCAGCGAGGTCGTGCTCTCGGGCGCCTTCGAAGTGGTCCAACCCCACATCGAGCGTGGGCAGTTGCTGTCGGAGGTCAGCACCTTCTTTCGAAGCCAGGCCATTCTCGTTCCGGAGGGTTTGGACGAGTTGCCGGCCTGCTGGTTAAGCGCACTACCGACATTGCTGTGGGCCACTCGGGAGGATCACTGGGAGAAATTGCCATATATGATCCGGCGGCTGGACCTGGAGCGAGGCATCCTTTGCGTGAAATTCAAGCAGGAGCAACCCCTGGAAATTACCCGACTGACCCGTTGGGACGAATTGAGAATCTACCTCAACCAATCGCTTCAGCCTAACCTTTGGCAGGCGCTGAGCCCGCGCACGGAACGCGCTGTCTGGTCAAGCCGGCCCGACCTGCGCCGCGAGTTGTTCCGTTTGCCGGATTGACACAAGCACTCAAAGATATGAAGCACAATCGCATTTGTAAGCCTCGCAAATTCCGGTTAAGCTATTTGCGTAAGCGGTTCCGGTATGTCACGCCAGCCGCACGAGACTGGAATTTCCCATTCGTCCTGCACGTTCAGCCGGCGCTAACCCCACTTCGCGGATTCGACCCCAGTGCGGAAAATCTTTTTGACGCAAGCCCTTGATTTACAAGGGGGGGATTATTCTCGTTAGCGTTAACGGGGGTCTAAACGGCCTGTAGTGCCGACCTACTCT
>Ga0209226_10001550_pt1 | contig 10383 bp, 15 predicted proteins | sample BarGraNGADG00212_2_FD_184497 | JGI IMG/M metagenome (GOLD analysis project Ga0209226, IMG submission 184497) | Arctic peat soil microbial communities from Barrow, Alaska, USA - Barrow Graham LP Ref core NGADG0011-212 (SPAdes) (version 2) | ecosystem: Environmental > Terrestrial > Soil >...
GCACACTATTGCTGTCGGTGGACATGACTCTGCCCAGGAGTTGATCTTGCGTCGGCTTCTGATCTTGAGTAGGTGCACAACCTGTTGCTACCAAGACTACGGCAAGCAGGATGCTCATGAATGTGGCGATCCGTGAACAGGATCGTGATTTGGTTGTCTTCATATCATGCCCCTCCAACACGTGCCTTCTTTCAACAAGGGCGTTGGAATGGAACCTGGTCACCAGCGTCATCAGCGGGCCGTATCAGTGCGGCGTCGCAGCGGACATCGTATCCTCCACTACAAATATAACGCGTTGGCGATGTTTTTGCTAATCAACAGGACAGAGGGTCCGAAATGTCAGAACTTTAGTGTTTCATTCCACCAGCCCGTCGGTACTGCTTCCCGTACACCTTTGCTCTCCTGACGCGTGGCGCTTCCCTCTGCTTCAAAGGCCGTCGTTCGGCATCAGCAGGAAGGTTTGGGAGCAGGTTGAGCAGCAGCCCGTAGGAGGCATCCAGCTGGACGCCAAGACTGTCAATCGCCCCTATCTCCACCAACACCGCATCAACACTACGTTTCCAGTTCACCTTCAGAGTCCACCGACCCCCTGTCTCCAATTGTGGTCATATTGGGGAAGGTTCTCTTTAAGATACTAGTCAGTTCTTTCATGTCATAAAAAGCGTATTCGCCATACGAAAGTTGATCTATAAGCCATGCGCCCCTGGCATTAGTGTTCCTCACCCAAAGCGCTATTGGCGTTTCTCCTGCATTGCCGCCTTGGGCCACTTCCACGCTTGTCATAAGGATAATCTTTCCTTTCACCTGTATCGTATGGGAGTCCAGCTTTTCCATAGAAATGATTTCAATCTTTTCAGGCCATGGACTTGACACATCTCCTCCAGGCGCTTTAGATGGATCGTTTATCAAATCCAACAGAAGGTTAGAACTTAGAAAGGGGGTATAGACTTGTTTTATTTCTTGAGAAACCATTTCCTTGGGATCGGATAAACGAACTTCCTTCAATTTTGAGCCGAAGCTCTCAACAAGAGCAGTTACCTCAGCTTTTTCATCTTTTTTGATCGTGTTTGGATTCATAAAATTCCAGAAGAAAAACCCTGCGACAAAAACAACTACAACAAGTAAAACAATCCCAGCAGCAATTAAAAATCTCTTGTTCATTCTGCGCCTCCAACACGTGTTTTCAATAAACAGCCTATTCAAAAAGGTCGATAGAAGGGAAGGAGATACCGCCTGGTGTGCTAATGGAGGAACCCTGCTTTCCCTTCGCGTCAAAACTTGTTATCGAAGTCTTGTCTACATGCAAGTCCCGCTTCCTTCCCTTCATCATTACCCCCCTTGTCAAGTTCTTTTGTTAGTATACACCCTCGCCACGCTTCGTCCAAATCTGGTCTCCGGTACTCCTTCCCTCACGCTCTTGTTCTCCTCCCTCGCCGGGCTTTCCGCTGCTTCGAAGGCCGTCGTTCGGCATCAGCAGGAAGGTTTGGGCGAGCAGGGTGGCAAGAACGATACCCGCCAGAACGAGAATGTTATTCAGAAGAGAGTAGTGTTTCTGTGTGATGACCACATCGATCAGATACCGTGTCAGAAGAGGAGAGATCAGAGCACATACCTGAGCGACCATCCCCACCAGGACCCCGACAATGACCCTGGTCCACTTGGATCTTAGATACTGTGCCAGCAAGGCAAAATACCGTTTCAGGTCGTTGAACATTTTATGTCCGCGATCCTCTCAGCCAGAAGATCGCATGCCTGGTGCAAGTCGTACAAACGTTCCATAGGCAAACAATGCCACGTTTGCTCTGTTTGCATCCTCAGCCTTGTTACGCAACCAGGAAGTTTTGGACGCAAAACAACTCCATCCTCTTGGTTTCAGGCTTCCCCTCCCACCAGTTCGATTCGTTGCAACCGTTCCGCAGAAAACCATGCAAACAGGACAATCCAGAAGATCGCATAGATCCAAGACTTCGCCGGAACTGCTAGGCAGATGCTTTGACGGATAAACTCGAGGACCCTGCTATTCTTATAGGCGCTCGACAACCCATTCACGAGGGACGGAACGACGAATGTTGCCGCTATGGCGGCGATGCTCCCGACGGCCAGCTTCCCTGGCATGAGCGTCGTCACGAAGACACCGAAGCTGACGAAGACCAGTACCCTCAGAATGCTGAACACAGTAAGCCCGAGAAATGCACTTGTCGGGGTATTGGCAAGAATTGACTCTGATGCCTGCACTCCTTCCAGCCCGAAATGCCCAACGACCATTCCTGCAAAGAACCAGAGAACGAGAAACGCGATGACATACTGCAGGAGGACAAAGAGGTAGAACGTTCCAGACCTCTTCAACATCCACCGCTTTCTGCCCTGGCCACACGATAGGGACGTAAAGAAGGTCCCTTGCACGTACTCCACATTAAAGGCAAGGTCTGAAAGGAGAATGAAGAAGTATGTTAGGCCGCCGCCGCCGATCATCATCTCCAACGTGAGATACAGACCGCCTGTTGGTGCGCCGGAATCTCTCTCAAGCAGGATTCCCGACATTCCCAGCAACACTCCCATAAGAGCAAAGATCACCTGCATCATGATCCACTGCTTCTGCTTAAACAGAACTCTCATAGAAATCCCTCATACCCCCCGACTGGGTACTTCGATTCTCTGGACTCGCTCCGCGGATGCCCACACCAGCAGCGCGAACGCGGTGCATCCAAAGACCCAGCTCCATGCCGTGTTCGGGTCCTGCATCCACACAATATACAGGAGGCGACCCACCACCGTGTTCTGGTGAAATACGTAGTACAGGTAAGTCTCGAACCGCCCGCCCAAGAGAATGATCCCCATGGAGGCGATACTCCCTATAACCAGTTTTCCCGGCAGAAGGGTTGTGACAAAGACGCCAAAACTGACAAACACGAGCGTCTGCAAAACCTTCATGCCCATTTCCCGGGCAATCACATTATATGAGGTTGCGTTTGACGCTTTCAGCCCCTCCAGCCCAATATGTCCGGTCACCGTGCCTGCGGCGAGGGACAGGAGCACAAACGCCAGAATGTACTGAAGAAGAACAAAGACGTAGAACGTAGCAGACTTCTTGAGCATCCAGGACCGTCTGCTCTTGCCCCCTGTCAGAGAGGTCAGGAACGTTCCCTGCACGTACTCGACCGTGAAGGCGAGATCGGAAAGAAGGATCAGAAGAATGGGCAATGTATATTCATCAGTCGCGTTGATGAAGTGCAGTCCAACTGCAAGGCCTCCTGATGGTCCGGTCGATTGTGCTTTGACAATCACTCCCATCCAGATGCCGACAATGGCAAAGATCACCTGTATCAGGATCCATTGCTTCTGTCTGAAGAGGACCTTCATAGGACAACTTCCTTCTCAACTGTTCTGTCCACAAGGCTGCCATAGAAGCTGGGTGTTGTTCCTGCAACGACGATCGTCTTCCCCTTGGACTTGTACTCACGAAGCAGTGCCAGTAGGATATCCTGCCTCTTTTCGTCCAGAGCAAGCTCTGGCTCATCCCACAGGATAACATCGGGGTCGTTCATGAGGGACAGGGTCAGCAGGGCGATCTTCCGCATGCCATGCGAACCTCTTTTGTACGCTGTGCCAAAGTTAATGTCCCACAGCTTGATGTACGTATCCAGCGTTTGCTCTGTCCCGTCCTTTATGCCCTTTTCGCGTGCAAACAGCAGCACATTCTCGCGCAGACTGAGCTCGCCGTAGAGCCCCATCCCGTCTACCACGACGCCGGCCCGTCTTAAGACTTCTGGATCATGGTGAGGATCTTTGCCCAAGATCATGACTGCTCCACTTTCTGCCCGTATAATCCCACACAGTATCTTCAGGATGGTGCTCTTGCCGGAACCATTTTCTCCAAAGAGATAGATAAACTCCCCTCTCTCTGCTGTGAGAGAAAAATCTCTCAGAATCGTGAGACCCTTTTTGAATGAAAATGTTGCATTCTTCATTGCAACATCTGTCATTTCGATGCCCTCCTTTCTCTGTCCTTATCCCGAATTTCAAGGAACGATAGCAGCCCCTGTTCCAGAATCCACTTCTCCGGTATGCATTCCTTTTCTTTCCCGACCTCTTTCGGAAACAGCACTCTGTCTGGGCAATTGCCCATATTGCATATGGGCAATATGCTACAGTCTCGGCACTCAGGATAATCGGTGGGGTCAAACGTTATCCATTTCAGGTACCGTGGGTAGTTCGTTATTCCATCGCGCACGGACCCTATGCTCTGTTCCTTCTGGCCAATTTCATTCCAGCACTTGTACAGGTACCCATCGGGGTCTATGCCGAATGAGTTTTCTCGCACAGCGGCGCAGACTCCATACGTAGGGCGCGGATACCTCTGGAGACCGACAAATTCTGGTTGCACCCTGCCAAGGTTGGTAGTAATGGTTGAAACGATACTGAATGTAACTGCCTGCTCGCTTGGCTCGACAGGAGCCACAACTGCTGGCGCAATCTCTTTTGGTGCGACGGTTGCTGCGGCACACCCCACACTTGCGACCAATGCCAGCAGAACAAGAATAACGATAATACTTCTTCTTATGATTGACTCTCCTTTACCAGCTACCAATAGGCTATGGCTATATTTGTTCCATATTGCGCTGCCACGAGGACCGTACACCGCCCGATCCTGGCAGCATCTAACCCTCTCGACAATCAGGAGTCCGGTCTTCATCACGGATTGCACACGCTGCAGGGGGTATATCCTTCGGCAATGGCAGCAGAACGCGAGATTGGAATGCAGCTCTTGGAGAGATACCGACATCCCAATCGGTGGTACTTGGTCCCGGTGTGAGTGATATAGACAGTGTCACTGGTGTTCGGCTGGGGCTTGGGAACTACCACAATGGGGACAGGTGGTACCACGACCACGGGCGCAGGTGAGGCCAGTTTTCCGTCCACTTTGGCTTCTATGACTTTCTGGATCGTTGCAGGAACATTTGATAACAAATTGTATCCTGTTGCTGCTTCGATAGCGTCAACACTTGTTAGGTAGGTCTGCCACTTCGAACTGACGGTGTTTATGTTTGGTGTATTGATAGCAATGACACGGGTCTTCGTGGTGATGCGGCTGAGATCTTTGGTTCCATTTGACAGAACGACCGCTACTTTCCAAACATGAGACGGTACCGTGACATGTCCGCCGTCAATCGTTGTCTCGTAGCTTTTGGAACCCGTGCCACCTGTTCCATAGGATCCCATGACGATGTACAGTTCGTCCCCGCTTTTTACCAACCCACGCAAGTAGTTCTCGAAGTTGGCCCAGGTCCCCTCATTGTTTCTTGGTGCCTGGGGGATCATGTTTGTCATCAGGAAGGTCGATGAATTGGCGGCAACAGAAGAAGTCCTGTCTGCTGAAGGACAATTGTGGCCACGATCGAAACCACTGCCGGAATAGCCGTTCGCTTGCACCTGATACCAACCGGCAGGAAGGGTACTGTCTGCACGGAAATTGTTCAACCTATCTGTTGCACCAAGCGAGGAACTTCCAACATACCAACTCACCCAGTTCGGTTCACCCCGGGACTTGTTGTAGGAAAGGGTGTAATTGCTTGTCGTCATCAGGTAGTTGTTGGGAGAAGCGGTACCGTGGACTGCCTTGCTGGGATTGCCAAGAAGCAGGTTGTTGCCATCGGCTGGCGATGTCACAGCAATGACGGTCGAGGGGACAAGGAGCCCTGCGACTAGGAGAATGGCTACCAAGACGTTCAACAGACGTGTTCTTCTCATGAGTTCCTCCTTCATTAGGAACAGTGCGCCACAGTATGTGTTAAGGTCAGCATACGGTCCTGCCGCGTTTCGAGACCCCCTTTTTGTCAAGTTCTTTTGTTAGTATACACCTCTGCCACGCTTCGTCCAAATCTGGTCTCCGGTACTCCTTCCCTCACACTCTTGCTCTCCTCCTCCACACCCTTTTCTACTGCCGACACCTATTCCTGCGCCAGATCAGCATCGACTCATTCAAAATTGGGCTGGACCGGCTCAACAACAGGTGGCAGCAACCCTCATAATCAGAAAACCGTCCCTGAGGGGAAGATTCCGTTACCATTCCGTTACTTTCGCTGATTACACCATTGTTGCCTGCACAAGATTGTGCGGAGTTTGAAACAAGGGGTGATACATGCAGTGGCATCATCGCGGCAGTGCAATCGGTTTCATGCTTGTCATCATCGCGGTGATCGCAACCTGCTATGTTTCGAGTGGTTGTATATCAAGGGCCGAGACCACTCACTATGATCAACAATTCCGGGAAATGGTACTCTCTTCATCGGTCTATTCGATGACAACGTCGTCAGCGTCACTGTTGGACAAAGTCCCCGGCCATCAGGTGCTGACACCATCTCAATGGGAAACGATGACGCAACAGGTTCTGACCATGAGCGACGCGGACTTCGAGGAGTTCTGCAGATCCCACCTTTCCGAAGTGATCGCGTATGCCGGCAACCCCGCCAAAGGCGTGCATGTTCGCTGGAATGCCGATTTGGTATCCAAGATCGTACCACGGGTAGCTCCTGATCTCCAAGCTGCCATCGATACTCAGATCAAGGCGCAGTCGACGAGCAATGATTGGTTTCACGAAGAGCCGGCGGAATGAGACATGAAAGTACTCGCATACACATTGAAGTGCTCTCATATGCAATGAAGTTCTGGCATTTCGGACCTTCTATCCTGCCGATTAGCAAAAACATCACCACCGCCTTATACTTGCATTGGAGAGCATGATCTCCGCTGCGACGCCATATGGATATGGCGCGCTGACGGCGCTGGTGACCGGGTTCCATTCCAACGTCCTTGTTGAAAGCACCTGTTGGAGGCGCATAATATGAAAACAACGAAATCACGATCCTCTTCAAGGATCGCCACATTCCTAAGTGTCCTGCTTGCAGTAGTTCTTGTAGCTGGTTGCACTCCGAAAACTGTTCCCATAGAAGGACCAGATGTCAGCGCTCTGATGTTGACGAACGTCACTTCTTCTGCATACGATACGGTCCCGTTCATGTGGAATGTCCGGCAGAACACACTGCAGAGCACCGGAACGCCGGTCTTGCATGCAAACAATACGAATGGTGAGGCGGTGCTACGGTGGCGCTCAGGTTCGCCTCTTCTTGCCGTCCAACAATGGAGTTACAAGGACAAGCTGCCCCTCATGACATCTATGTCCAAGGACCTCAGCCTTCTCGTCCCTCCCGTGGAAATGCAGTCTGCCGTGCATACGCGATGGTATGTGCCAGAAGAAAAAGCGTTTGTCGCTATCGGGGCGCAGAATGGAACGGTCATAACGATGACGGAGCAGAGCATTGCCTCTGGTTCCAGGGCACAGACGCTGACTGTTCCCGTTCCATCCGGTCTGCAGCCAGACGTCTTGTACGGCAGCGGCAGCATTGCCGACGGGTTTGTTCTCTTTGAGGCACCACAGGACAAGGCGTTTACCAAACCATTCTCGCTTTGGCTTCTTCGCATAAGCAATGGAACAACATCCTGGGTACGGTGCGGCGATGCATCCGCGTTCGATGGAGGCTTCTTTGCTGGTCAGGGTCCAAGTTTCGCCAGGGTCGGATCACTCCTCTATTTCACTCACAGTCACACGAAGATCGGTTGCATCGACACGGCAGCAGCCTCGCCCTCGGTGACATTCCCAGAGAAGATCAACACGCTCCTTACCAAGCTTTACAGTAACGGGCCGCATGAAACTGTAGGAGGGCCACTTCAGGCGCAGCTGGCAAGCGACGGCGGGACGTTGATCATCGAGTACCCCGATGTGAACGGGAATGGCATATACTATGCGGTGAACGCATCTGGAACAGTGCTCGGCAGTCTCAGGGCTGACAAGACTTCGGTCACAAGTTTCGACGCAAACGGGAAGCAGGGTTTCTCCCTTCCTCGTCAGAATGCGGCGGGGTGGATCTCCCTTCCTTCTCTCGATCTGTTCCAGGCGAACATCAACATCTTCTAGCCACAGTAAAGTAGCTAATACACTCTGTGCTACAGCCGGATCAGATTCGCTGATCCGGCTTTTCAATTCAACGCGCTGTCGTACGTCTCATGGTGATCCAGCCTTGTCAGAAATTGAACCCCATTCTCGGCAATTGAACTCTCGCTCCGGGAGTTGAACCTGATTGGCGATGCTCTCACCTCGTAGCCGTTCTATGTCGTAGTGCTTTCCGCTGCTTCCTGACACGAACAGATGGTTCCTGGCAAGAGCCTCGAACAGATTCGCGGAGGACGCTGAGAAGTGCTTGCTTTTCGGGACGTATGTGAACGCATATTGGGTCAGAGGCCCCTATCTCCACCACCCGACCACCATCATGTTGTTGACTTGCCCACGGATTCGCCACGAGTCGGCCAACAGTGCAGTTCTTGCCCGAGGAAAGGCCAATGCCGCCCATCCTTCCTGCTTCTTGGCGCGGCGGAGTCCGTACGAGTCCCAACCAGCACAGTCGATAGTCTCACCTTTCTGCTCATGCTCTCATGGTCATCAGAACGCGTGTCGCTCGGACGGGCGAGGACTTGCAGGACTTGTCTCTGAGATATTGTCTGGCACCGCCTTCAGCTATAATTGTTTCGAACCGAACAGTCCATAACATCCCAAAGGAGGAATCATGACTGCACTTAAGGCATTAAACTCACTGCTTGACATCATTGCCGATGAGCGAACCACTATCGAGAAACAGATGAAGAACGTGTACCCAATTCCGAACGGCTTAGCATATGATTCAGCCAAACCGAACAAGACGACGCAATACGACCCCAGCACCGTCCCACCTTTGGAGGACAATGGCCGGATAGAGATCAGGAGTCTGCTCGCGGGGAAGCTCGAGTATAACGGACATGTGCATGAGCTCATAGAGCGCTGGATAGCGAAGGCTGAGGAATAGCTCGTCACGTGGGCGACAACCTGCCTGAGGGAACGGCGCTCTACGTACCTTGTGGCAAGGAGAAACCCGGGGGAGGTAGTTCGAGTGAATCCTACAAACTGTTTGCGTCTTGAGAAAACGCACCGCAGTATGCCATGTTCGTTCGCGCGGCGAAAGACCCAGTCGTTCTTCTTCGACATACACTCATTGCATATAGGACTCAGTAGATTGGACTAATAGATTACTAAGTACAGGTTCTAGAGACTTAGGTAGTGAGCACGGAGAAGGCGTCCCAGCGATTGTGGATGCCACTACGTCTCCGCCCGTTCTGATACTGCAGTACGTGACGACTCACGGCCGCTGTCGTTCGCCGATTGCTCAACTATCTTGCTGAGTTCGGAGAGTTCTGCGAGCAAAAGGTTCCAAGTAGGACTGCTGTGGTCCACCACTGTAACATTCTCGGGACAGAAGCACCCCTCGTCTTGAACAGAAAGGCTCGGGGGGTTCCAAACTGTAACACTCTCGCAGCAAGGCATACTGCCAGCCGCACTGGTTCCAAAACCAGACCCCTCAATTGTCATTCCTTCCGGGAATAAGAACCTTTGGAACCGCTGCCTGGTGGTCAGGCTGGACTTCTGCCAGAAGGTCCCAATCATTGAGCACGGCAATCCCTTCTCGATGACGTCTCCCGTCGTCAGGACGGAGGTGCCGCCACTACCCTTCTGCACGTCGAGCTGGTCCATTTCCAATTCGTTCTGGGACAGCAGCTCCTTCGCAACCTCGTCTGGGATTACTCTCGCCGCGCATTTCTCGGCCATCCCGCGCTGCTGTGAGCGAAGCGCATCGATGCGTGGCCCGATCTTCCTCAGTTGTGTTTCGCCCGACTTTTTCTGAGAATCCAGGTTGGCGTCGACTGCGATTCGCAACTACGTCTTCGATGTGCGTCATCAGCGTGCTACGACATCATGCCGACGAGTATGCAGGATCGATTTTCAAGAGGAAGATTGAAGACATAGCACGGGTAGGAATGACCCTTCTGGGTCGTGCGGTCGCCGAAAGCTCAGCCCGGCCCGGCCAGGTACGCCACCTCTGCAGGGACGCTGAGCGTTGGTATGTACTGTTCGTAGGCCCCGCGACCGATGGTGGAGCTCGTCCTACCCTGTCACAGGAGTCAGCGGCGAGTGTCCGGATGACCGCGTATAGCACATCCCCTTCCAGCGAACCCCATGCTGTCATGGGCAGGCTGGAAGCACATACAACCCAAGAAAAGCGCTTTCTTTACTACATGAAACAGCACAAAAATTCCTGTTGGAGGGAACTATTTTAGCATATCCATCACAATTGTTGTATGCATTTCAACGCCGATAGGAAGTACATCTTCGTCAAAATCAAAGTAAGCAGAATGATGTGGTTTGTCGAAACCCTTTTCTTTGTTCATTGACCCAAGAAAAAAGAAAACACCAGGAACTCTTTCGAGAAAACAAGCCATATCTTCTCCACCCATTGAAAT
>Ga0209226_10001552_pt1 | contig 10373 bp, 4 predicted proteins | sample BarGraNGADG00212_2_FD_184497 | JGI IMG/M metagenome (GOLD analysis project Ga0209226, IMG submission 184497) | Arctic peat soil microbial communities from Barrow, Alaska, USA - Barrow Graham LP Ref core NGADG0011-212 (SPAdes) (version 2) | ecosystem: Environmental > Terrestrial > Soil > Wetlands...
CGAAGGAACCATTTCCGTAAGTGCAATATTATCGACTACTGCAAAGGTATTGTTTGTCACTTTGGCAACCATCATGAAATCTGCTCCCTGTTTGAGGTTCTTCTGATCCACGGGTTTCAGCTCCATATCCATATAATCGATCTTCATTATTAACCCCTTGTCTTCACGTGTGATGTCCGAAGTGAGCGGTATGCCTTTCCTCGTAAGCGTGACATAGAGTGGTTTATCGGAACGGTTTTCGACAATCAGCGAATTATTTCCGTTGTTTTCGCTGATATCCTTTGACCAGACCTGTTTTGACAGAATAGTCTGTTCCGATTTTTTCCCGTTAAAGCTGATCATTATTTTTGCGGGGCTGTTTTTGTCACCCGGGATGGATTCTGCCCATTTCATGTAGGAAAACAGACCCCAGGCAATTGACTGTGTACTGAACCAGCTGTTATTATTGAAATTGTCGCAGATCACTTTAAGCAGCGATACTGCCTGTTCTTCATTTTTCAGGAGAGTAAGTGTGTATAAAATTATGGCTTTATCCCGCATCTCGCTGCCATAGTAATAATTACAATACTCTTGTTCTGTTCCGGTATTCCTTACATCCAGAAGACCTGAGGCTACTTCCGGTCGTCCGGTTGTTGCGTATGCTGCCGCCAACAGCCAGCGTGAGAGCTGGGGAATTCCCGGAGATTCCCTGAGCCTGTTCATTGCCCCTTTTTCAGGTTGCCCGGCAAGAGCAAGAGTAAAGAGCCTGTAAGCCTGGTCGTTAGCCGTCTGTTTGTATTTTATGTCAAAACGCCAGTCCTGTGCAGTTTTCCTCTGGAAGCTGAACCACTTCTGTTTGAATCCCGCAGGAATACTATATCCTTTCCTTTCTGCTTCAGTTATGAAATGGCCTGCATAAGATGTAACCCAGTTATCTGGCTGAGTGGCGTCCGGCCATAATGCTATACCCCCATTGATCATCTGCCGTGAAATTAGTTTGCTAATAGCTTCCGTGATATTGGAGGATGCAGATTTTGCAACGGATGCATCATTCCCGGTCAGATCTTTGAGCCATAGCTGAGGGAACGCAGCCGAAGTGATCTGCTCGGAGCAGCCATGCGGAAAATCGAGAAGGTATCCCATCCGCATATCAAGATTTATTGAAGGAAGAGAAGAGACTTCAAGGCGGGCGGAGTTTGATCCGTCAATGCCGAATGGCTTGAAGGTTGTTATAAACTTTTCCCCCTGCCTGATAACTTTTGCCTCAGCACGTATTTCAGGCGGATTTGGACTTCTTACTTCAATTTCCATATTGTATGTTGAACTCTCGCCGCCTCCTGTTGCTGTGACACTTATTTTTGCCACTCCTGTTTTTTCACCGGTGGTAAATGAAAATTCCGAATCCTTTTCACCAATTCCCGACACTGATATATTTTTTGTTTTTTCGTCAAATGTTATAAAATCATTGCCTTCGGCTTTAATGGCGATATCTTTGATGCCATCTTTCTGAATGAAAAGAGATATTGGAAGAGCTACTTTTTCCCCCGGACTTATAACCCTTGGAGCTGTGACAAGCAACATCAGTGGATCCCTGACAAAGACAGATTGCTCTGCCATTCCGAATGCCCTGTCGCTTCCGGCGATGACCATAGTTCTTACCGAACCGGTATATTGAGGAAGCGTTAATGTATGAGTATTCGTTTTTCCAGTTTCAAGGTTGAAAGGACCGAGGAATTTTACGACAGGAACAAATCTCTGTGCTTTATTTGCAGATTTATCCATAACGGCTTCATCTCCTCCTATGGCAAAGATCCTTTCAAGAGTTCCGCCAAAAGCGCCAAGTACAAAATCGTAGAGATCCCAGGTTTGAACTCCGAGAGCTTCACGTGCATAGAAATACTTCCATGGGTCGGGAGTTTTGAAACCGGTAATGTCTAGGAGCCCTTCATCTACGACTGCTAAAGTATAAGTCATTGGTTTCCGGTTGGTTTCACTGACCTTTATCGCGAATGGTTTTTGTGACCGTATCTCATCGTCAATTTCAATTTTGGGTGTCAGCCGGGTCTGAGGATCCTCAACCATTACCGGTACCACTCCATATAGCCTCACTGGCATGTCATTGACAGTTTGGACATGGGGCTGAATTACAGTAACGTATGCATAGATATTTGGAGCCATTTCAGGTTTGGTCCTGAAGGAGACAACAGTGCTGCCTTTCTCTGTATTAACTCTTATCTCGTCCAGGACACCTGTGGAGTTTTCAAGAGTTACAATGGCCCTTGCATTTTCAGGAGCCGGGAAAGAGAGTTTTACTTCATCGCCCGGGTTATATTTATCCTTATCGGTATTGATAGCAAGCAGGGTAGCCCCCTCAGTATTTCCCTTCATACCATATTCCCAGGGCCAGTCAATAAGCAGTATTTTTCCGGTGGAATGACCAGCAGGAGTTGTTGCCCTTATCAGGTAACGTCCCCATTCTTTTTTATCGATATTGAATGAGAAGGAACCCTCTCCTCCGGAAGTGGTAATAGTTTTTTTCAATACCGGTTTATAATGGTTATTTGAAATATACGATGCAAGGTTTTCCTCATCTGATTCCCACCACCATCGATAGGATATTTTATATATGGTTATCTCAACCTCCGATCTGACCGGTTTGCCATTTTCATCAACAGTTACTAATTTGACTTCATTCTCAGCGTCCGTAAAAAGCATCCTGCTTTTCCCTTTCAGTCCCGGCAGGTTAATACCCACGAAAACAGGGAAAGGAGCATATTTATAAGTTTTCTGAGTGATGCTCTCATCGCCTCCCGGTTCAGAAGCTTTGGCTGTAAAAACTGCATTCAGCATTCCAGGTGCATTGATATCTTTTCCGGGTTCAAATATAACTGAGGCATTTCCGTTGGCATCAACAGCATCTTTAAAAATATTGACAGTTTCGGAATGGAATTCACTTATGGGATCATCAAAAATATACTGTCCGTATTTTTCAAATTCAGTTTTAGCAGGTTTCAGAATATAATCGACAGAAGAATTAAGATTCTTTGCAACTGCCCCGTTGAGCCATTTTACATTCAGAGTTCCTTTTGCAACCATACCGGTTCCTCCAAGTATCTCACCGGGGAAATTCAGATTTATTTTCAACCTGTTTGGCTTGACTGTCTCAATCCTTATCCGCTTTATAAAAGTCGCTCCACCAATCCGGAATTGAGCTTTATAGTTACCGGTAACAGCATCAGGTGATGTTTTTGAGGTGAAAACCAGAAGGTTGCTTCCGCCGGGTTTCTGTACCTGGTTATCGACTCTCTGTTCCATTGGATTTATGAGCTCGAACTGGACAGGATGTCCGGCCGGAAGATCGCTCTTCATATCTTTAATAAAGATTGACAGGAAAATGGAATCACCAGGTCTCCATACGTCCCTTTCGCCGTAAATAAAAGCTTTTATCCCATTTTCCGGTTTGTTCCCGGCAACATCGAAAGAACTTAAAGAAAGAGATGAACCGTCATTAGTTTTCAGATAATTCCGGTCCTTATCCTTTTTCGCAATAATCAGAAATGGTTTTCTTTCACAGAAGATTGCAACGGATCCATCAGGATTTGTTTTTCCTGAAGAAATAAGCTGCATCTGGAAATCGAAAACATCAATGGAAACTTCATTCAACGGTAGTGCGGTAAGAAGATCATTCACCATAACGTGTAGAATATTATCATCACCCTTTTTGGCGATCAGTCCTAAATTTGAGGCAAGAATATTTTTGGAAACCTTTTTGTCGGGACTGAAATAGGCATCTTTACAGGGATTATTACGATCCTCCCAGTTGAATCCGAAATTATAATATATTTCATCTTCGCTGTCTTCATAATAATTCTCGGGATCGTCCCAGAACTCATGACTTTTTTCTTCAGCCTGCTGGAGAGCCTCTTCATATTTGCTGTCTACGCCTGAGGCACATGGGTAGAGAGAATACGATCTTCTCATGCCGAGCTCTACCTTATAAAGTATTCCAGGTTCGATATCGATATAGTCCGCCAGATCAATAGTGTAGAGATTCCAGATTCCGGCATTCATTGAGGAACCGGTAACAAGGTCGACTCTACCCGAATAAACAGGCCTGCCAAACCGTTTGATAGAGTTGCTTCCATTGATGTCATTATCCTGAAGAAAATATGGAAGGTTATTATCAAATACTTTGATAATCTTAAGGTCAACTGCTTTAAGGTTAACTGCCCGGAATGGGAAGATAAGGTTCTTTGAAGAAGGAAGAATCACGCCCTTTCCTTCAGGCACTATTGTGGGATGCCATGAAGTGAAGTCGAGTTGTTTCTGATATGAAGAAGTGAGAGTTGCTCCCTTGTTGTTTTTAAAAGTTGATTCAACATTCAGGACAACAGCACCCTGTAATCTTTTTGTCGGCAAAATGCTTACAATATTTGAAGTAATGCTGGTCGTATATTCAGCTGAAGGTGTAAAAAGAATAAGTCCCTCCGTCTCCTGGGCAGCATCTATGACATCGGAGAACACGATATCGATCCTTTGACTTTCGCCGGAGGTGGCGATTACATCGAGAATGCTGAATTCCCCTGAAGGAGGAATATTTACTGTTGAAGAACCTTTCTGGTTTACTCCGTATGAGGAACCATCCCAGATAAGCAGAAGTTCCTGGGCTTTACCTGTACGGTCGATGCCTGTTACAGTGAATTTATGAGTCAGGTTAACCGAATGATCCCAGCTCAGATCCAACTTTTTTCTACCCAGTTTAACTGACAAATAATTTTCGGCTTCTGCAGGTTCAATAAAATCTGCTGCCACAATTTCACCATGCAGAAGATAGCTGTTTTCACTGGTAGGTGAGCATTCCAGTGCACCGATTGAAACGCGGAAATCTTTTTTGAGAGTTTGTATTCTTAGAGGAAAAACTCTCAGTCGCTCTTTCACTTCTGAAAGTTTATTAAGGTTAAGAGCTCCTGTATAAGTTTTCCCGGGATCGAGAAACCGGGAAGGAGTGAAGACGAGAGTTGTTTCATCTTTCCATTCCGTTTTCCCTTTAATTGATGGTTCAAAAACAAACAATCCTGAAGCTGACTTATTAACTTTAGCTGCAAACTCCGGAGTAAATCGAATCTCAATTGCCGAATTAGCAGGAATTACACCTGAGGTGAATCCCGAAATATATTCACTGAATCCTTTATCCAGGGGGATATTTACGGGAGCAGCTTCAGCAGATTTGTCTTTAAAAGGACGGAGAGGTTTATTATCATTTGAACCACATGACGCTACCAGAAGGAAAATTAATAGAAATGAAAAAAGTTTTGCAGCTTTCATATTCAGAGTATTTGGTTTCACAGTAAATCAGATTAGAGAATCTAAAATACAAAAAAAACTTAATCCGACCCCCAAATCCGCGTTTTTGCCCCCTGCCACTCCCTGGATTGCCCCCTGCCCCCCTAAAGGGGGGTTCGTTCAGGTATTTCTCCATGGATTGCCCCCCTGGGGGCTGTTGAAAAAGTCTTCTTTAACTGCAAAGTACACAAAGAAGGCGCAAAGTTCACAAAGGTAAAATACTGTATTTCAGCTCTTTGTGATTTTTGTGTATTTCCTTTGCGACCTTTGTGGTTAATGGATTTCAACTTTTTCAACATCCCCTTCGTTTAATTATTTCTCCATGGATTGCCCCCCTGCCCCCCTAAAGGGGGGTTCGTACTCGTGTTTACGTGAATTTTGTATATTTGATATGTAGCTGCATCATTCATGAAAACAGATATTTCCAGAATTAGTATGTATTATGGAGCGGATTCCAATACTTTAAGAGCTGCCCATATATTAAGAAGGAATATGACTAAAGCTGAAGCAGTCCTTTGGAAAAGATTAAAAGACAGAAAATTATTTTACACTAAATTTCGAAGACAACATCCGATAAATATTTTCATTGTTGACTTTTATTGTCATGAATACAAGCTGGTAATTGAAGTTGATGGAGATATTCACAATGATGAAATTGCATACCAATATGACCTGGGCAGAACTGAAATATTAAATAAATTTGGATTGAAAGTAATCCGCTTTACAAATGATCAAATACTATATGGATTAGATTCTGTAATAAAGAAAACCCAAAGAGAAATAGATAAACGGACCCCCCTTCAGGGGGGCAGGGGGGCAAAAAAGACAGGAAGGTTGTGCGGCAGGGGGGCAAAAATACAGGTGAAGAGAATAGTGGACAGGGGGCAAATCGAATGGGAAGAAAAGTCTTCTTTATGGCGGTAAAAAAGACAGGAAGTTAACAGCAGTTGGGCAAAACGAACAGTGGAAACCCTTATTGTTACGGAGTAACCATCTCAGTTCTGAGCTTGGCTACATAATCACGGATCTTATTAAGCGTTTCTATGCTAACATTTATCTTGCTGCCTGAGGAGCGAAAGACTTGTTTTGCTGTATCAATTTCAAGATCACCTTTTTTGAAATAAATATCGAAAGAGTCAAAATAGTTCTTCAGGTACTTTAGTTTTTTGGAATAATAGACTACGACAGGATCATCATAATAGTTTTTCATGAAACTGAGCAGGGTAGTCAGTGTATATTTCTGCTGGGCGATTTTCTGGATTACCACCGGATCGGGGTTTGCCGGGTTATAAACGAGCTGTGTGGCAATAAACATAGCTTCTACCCATCCTCCCATAACCATAAGTCCGGCTGTACTCTCTCTTCCTCCCTCCCGCAGATGAGCCTCCATCTTAGTGTAGGCATCATTCATGAGGAACAGGATTGTATCCGGTTCTGAAATATCGCTCTGAACCCTTTTGATCGGTTCTGTCAGGTAGCTATCGGGGATTCCAAGCTTGTTGCTCATTTCGCGGATAGTAACCATATAGTCGATCATCTCCTGCCCGATGCCAAATATTTTAAGATAGCCAAAATCAACCCCATAAATACCCGTATTGATTGCGGCTTTTGAACTGCTTAAATATTGATCCCTGTTGGAAATGGGATTTAGTGCGGCCTTATTGTAAGGTACACCAAGCCTGTTAAAGATTGTGCATATTTCAACGGGGGTAAGAATTCCGTAGAATATTTCATTCTTTGGTTCCATTGGATGAGTACTTGCTGAGTCCGGATAAGTTGAAAAAACCGGCACGAAAGAACCCTTATCCTTTACTCCGGGTTTGCAGGAAAAAGCCAGCGGTAAAAGAATTATTATAAAGAAATAGCGTACCCCTTTCATTTTTTCACAAATAATAATTCAAAAATAGTAATAAATATGGTTAGTAGGAAAAATTTAAAGCAATATCCTGTTCCCCAGTTTCCTCGAAATCAATCCAAGGACAACACTAAGATTTGCATATCTTTTCTGTAAAGCAAGCACTTTTTCAGAATCATTTGCTTTCACAGCCTCTTCGAGCAGGATCATGATCTCTTTTCTTTTGATCATGATCTTATCACTTTTGAATTTAAGTACCGCATCACCCACTATTTCTTTCAGCTTCATCTCCTCTGTCTCAACATAGGTTTGTTTATCTTTCCATATCCTGCTTAATTCGTGAGAATCTGCGAGTAGGTCGGCTGAAAGTCTTGATATCTCCGGATCTTCATGCTTAACAAATTGCTTATCGCTGGTTATGAGCCCATGTTCTACATGAAACTGGAAATCGGCAAATATCTTTGAGCATACCCTGTCATCAAAAATAAGATCGTCAGATGTAATTTCCCTGACAATATAATCAGAAACTGTTAACATCTCCTCTTTACCGTCTTCCTTATTAATAGTTCTTTCAAACTCTACACTTCCGAATTTCAGAAGCAGTCTGATTATCTCTTTTTCAGAGTAATATGTAACTGTTTCACGTTCAATAGGTTTGATGATTACTGGTGGGGGAATAGGAAGATCTTCAGGACCCGGGTATTTATTCCTGTCCTGGAAGCTCTTTTGCTGTCGCAGTTTATCCACCTCATGATAAAGGATGGGCTCGCTTACCTCCAGAACAGTACTGCATTCTTTAATGTATACTGTTCTCGTTATTGCTTCGGGGATGACGGCAATTGATTTCACGACATCGCGTATCAGATCCGCTTTTCTTACAGGATCGTTATTAGCTTCCGACAGGAGAAGCTGTGTTTTGAAGCGTATAAAATCTGTTTCGTTGGTTTTCAGGAATTTCATGAATTCCTCATTACTTACCTTTTTCGAATAGGAATCAGGATCCTCGTTATCCGGAAGAAGAACTATCTTAACATTCATGCCTTCTTCCAAAACCAGGTCTATTCCTCTCAGAGATGCTTTTATTCCGGCAGCATCGCCATCATAGAGGATTGTAATGTTCTGGGTAAATCTTTTAATCAGTCTTACCTGCTCCTGGGTAAGCGAGGTACCGGATGATGCTACAACATTTTCAACATTGGCTTCGTGAAGCGACATCACATCGGTATACCCCTCAACTAGATAACACCGGTCTTCCTGTGAGATTGATTTCCTTGCCTGGAATATTCCGTAAAGTATTCTGCTCTTATGGTAAATCTCCGATTCGGGAGAGTTGAGATATTTTGCTGTCTTAATATCAGTTTTAAGGATTCTGCCGCCGAACCCGAGTACCTGTCCTGAAAGAGAGTGAATCGGAAACATCACCCTGCTGCTGAACCTGTCGAAGATGTGATCTTCGTGCTGAATTGAAAGACCGGTCTTGACAAGAAAATCCTGTTTGTATCCGTCTTCGAGAGCTTTATTTGAAAAGGCATCACGTTTTTCAAAGCTGTAGCCAACCTCGAATTTCTTCAGTGTATCCTGACGGAAACCTCTCTCCTTAAAATAAGTTAGACCAATTGATATTCCTTCGTCAGTATGAAAAAGATTTTCGGTGAACTGACGAGCCGCATAAGAGGTAACAACAAGAAGGCTCTCTCTTTCATTTTGTTTTTCAAGCTCTTCCTGTGTGAGCTCTTTTTCAATAACCTCAATGTGATATTTCTTTGCAAGGTACTTTAGCGCTTCGGGGTAGGTGAGGTGCTCATGTTCCATCACAAAATTGACCGAGTTGCCAACCTTTCCGCAACCAAAGCATTTGAAGATTTCTTTTGAAGGAGAAACAGTAAAAGAAGGGGTTTTCTCATTATGGAAAGGACACAACCCCAGGAAATTTACACCCCTTTTTTTCAGGTGTACAAACTCCTGCACCACATCAACTATCTGAGCAGCATCAAGAATACGTTCAATGGTAGATCGGTCTATCATGATTCAAAGATATCAGGAAATTGCCTAAATACGGCTAGTGTCAGGGAATTTATATAAAGAGAAGGGGAGACTGGGGGAAAGGGAGAAGGGGGGAACCCTCACCCCTTCAGTATGGCTCTGAAATACTCCACCGTCTTCGCCAGCCCTGTTTCTGCATCAACCCTGGGAGACCAGTTTAACTCTTTTTTTGCCATTGTGATATCAGGCTTACGCTGTTTAGGATCATCCTGTGGAAGCGGGAGATAAATAATTTTTGATTTTGACCCTGTCATTTTTATTATCATTCCGGCGAGATATTTAATAGTAATCTCTACCGGATTTCCAAGGTTTACCGGTCCGGTAAAATTGTCAGGGGTATCCATCAATTTAATAAGTCCGTCAATAAGGTCATCAACATACTGAAAACTACGTGTATGGGAGCCGTCGCCGTAGATTGTTATATCTTCCCCCTTAAGTGCCTGGACAATGAAGTTGGAGACAACCCTTCCATCGTTGGAATTCATCTTCGGACCATAGGTATTAAAGATCCTGGCTATCTTAATTCGTACATTATTCTGATCGTGGTAATTCATAAAGAGTGTTTCGGCACATCTTTTCCCTTCATCATAGCATGCCCTTGGTCCGAGTGTGTTCACATTTCCCCAGTAAGACTCATCCTGGGGATGTACCTCAGGATCTCCATATATCTCGCTGGTTGAAGCCTGCAGGATCTTTGATTTTGTTCTTTTTGCCAGGCCGAGCGTATTGATTGCACCCATAACCGAAGTCTTGATCGTTTTGATACCATTATACTGGTAGTGAACGGGAGAGGCCGGACAGGCCAGGTTATATATCTCATCTGTTTCAACAAACAGAGGCATTGTAACATCATGCCTTATCAGCTCAAAATAAGGATTATGAATAAGATGGATTATATTCTGCTTCGATCCGGTGAAATAGTTATCGAGACAGATCACCTCATTTCCCAGATCAAGCAACCGTTCACAAAGGTGAGATCCTATAAATCCGGCGCCGCCAGTGACTAAGATTCGTTTCATCTGATATGATTTACGAGTTTGATGTTGAAACAAATGTAGTTAAAATTTTGGTTGCCAGACTCCCTTTATTTCTTGCCCCTGCCCCCCTAAAGGAAACTTTTCTTCCCATTCGTTTTGCCCCCCTGCCCACTAAA
>Ga0209226_10001553_pt1 | contig 10361 bp, 9 predicted proteins | sample BarGraNGADG00212_2_FD_184497 | JGI IMG/M metagenome (GOLD analysis project Ga0209226, IMG submission 184497) | Arctic peat soil microbial communities from Barrow, Alaska, USA - Barrow Graham LP Ref core NGADG0011-212 (SPAdes) (version 2) | ecosystem: Environmental > Terrestrial > Soil > Wetlands...
TTCGAGGACATGGTCGTTGGCGACAGGGCCCACAGCGACGCCCGGACCGCCGCCGAGAGGGATGGTCTTGTGTTCAGGAACACCGTCGGTGTCGGCATGCGTGACGTCGACGGCGATACCGACGTCGGGGTGCGCGAAATAGCCGCTGGTCCAGGCGCCGTTCCCGGTGATTTCCTCCTGGACGGTGAAGGCCATGACGACGTCATATGGCAGCGTCACGTCCTTGAGCAGTTCGAGAGCCTCCACCAGAGCCACGCCACAGAGGCGGTCATCCTGGGTCTTTCCCGCGAAGCGCTCGTTCATGAGCTTGCTGATGCCGGCCGTGAATGTGACGGTGGAACCGATGGGGACCATTGTGACGACCTGCTCACGTGGGAGTCCGACATCGATCCAGAGTTCATCGGGGCCAACCGGCTTGTCCATTTCGTCGTGCGACATGACATGGACCGGCTTGAGTCCGATAATACCGGGCAGAGGTTCTGTGCCATGGACGACGACCTGCAGTCCTGGCCAGACGCGCCCGTCGATCGAACGGCAATGGATGCCGAGAAAGCCCTTGTCGTTGATCCTTGTCACCCAGGCGCCGACCTCGTCGAGATGTGCGGCGAAGAGGATGGAGTGTTCACTCGAGCGGCCCTTGCGGATGGCGATGAGATTGCCAAGGGGTGTGTCGTGAATCTCGTCGGTGATGCCGTCGAGTGCGCTGCGCAGGATGTCATGGAGACGGCGTTCGTCTCCTGAAACCGCATAAGCACTTGTCAACTGTTCTACAAGCTTGTGCATGTTCGTCTCCTTTCCGGTGACCAGACTATTGTACGGCAAACGAACAGAACGTCAAAGCCGGCTTCGCGGGACAGCTTGACCACGTCGTTTGCCGCACTAAACTAAATTGCTATGAGGAGACACGCTGACACGATATCGTATGAGAGCTCTCGCAACGGGCACATTGCGACATTGGTGGCTGCACTTGTTCTCAGTGCCGTCATGTTCGCCTCAGCGTTCATCATGGCACGTTTTCCGTCGGCGGTCGCGCCAGTTGTTCAGACAGACGTGACGATGACGAAGGCGGATCGAGTGCTGGTCGTATCTCCTCATCCAGACGATGAGTCCATAGCATGCTCCGGTCTCATCCAGCACGCTCTCGAGGCAGGAGCACAAGTCCGTGTGCTGTGGATGACGGCGGGGGATCACAATATTGTGGGTCCGCCGTTGTTCTGGAGGAGCGCGCCAGTCACACCCGCACAGTTTCGGGACATCGGCCATAGAAGGATGCAGGAGGCGATGGCTGCAGCACACGTGCTCGGCCTGAATTCGAATGATCTCATTTTCCTCGGGTATCCTGACGGAGGACTGTCGGACATCTTCATGAATGTATGGACATCAAAGCCGTACCGGAGCGGCCTCACAAACGCGACGTCGGTCCCGTACGCGGAATCCGCAGTCGCGGGCCAGCCCCAGACGGCTATGAACCTCCTCACTGACCTGGAGCAGGTCATGACGTCGTTCCAGCCGACGATTGTCGCCTATCCGAACCTGATCGACGACCACCCTGACCACCAGGCGACCGAGCTGTTCGTTACTGCCGCCCTTGCCGACCTGCATCTCTCTCCGCAGTGCCTGGAGTACGTCGTTCACATCACAGGATGGCCAAGACCCCTGCGATATGCGCCGTTCGTCGATGCCTATGCTCCTCCGGCGGCACGGATTCTGGGTCTGCGTCAGGAGGTCATCCATCTCACTCCGCAGGAGGTCGATATCAAGACGCGCGCGATCAAGGCGCACGCCTCGGAGCTTCTTCCATTTGCGACCTTGGTCGCATTTGCCCGCCGGACCGAGGTGTTTCTGGCTCCTGCCGACCTGAATGATAGCACAGATGCAATCCGAACGGCCCAGTTCTTCTTTCCGGTCAACCGCGTTGGAGACGAGGATCGCCCCGTCATTCAGACGTTCTCCACTACGGAGGGCGCTGGCGGTCTCCAACTCTCGCTGGAAATGGGTCGTGTGCTCAATCGGCTCGAAGAGATGGAGCTGTTCCTGTTTCCAGTCCCGGCGAGCGGCGGCTTCGGCTCCGCGCCCAAGCTCCACGTCATCTATCGCGGAGGCGCGGCTACCGCAGAGGTGTCAGATCTGGAACATCCGACTGCGAAGCCCGTTACTGTCACAGTCATCCATGATGGGACAACGATCAGTCTGACGTTCGACAATGCGTTGACAGGCGTGCACCTCCAGGGGTTTTTCCTCCGTATCGAGAAAGGGCCGGGGCGCGTCGATCTCACGCGCAGCAGAACTGTCTGGATCGGAATTGCATCAGTCCTTCCGTGAGAGAACTGGCGGCCCGACAACAATGAAGCGGCGCTTGCGCGCCGCTTGTGTTTTTCTATGCCAGAGAATACTACTTCTTGGCGATAGCGTCCTTCAGAGCCTTGCCGGGCTTGAAGAAGGGGGCTTTCTTTTTCGGAATGGTGATGGCCTTGAGGGTCTTGGGGTTGACGCCCTTGCGAGCCTTGCGCTCCTTGACACCGAACGTACCGAATCCAACGAGTGCGACCTTGTCGTTCTTCTTCATGGCTTCCTTGACGGCATCCATGAACGCATTCACCATGACTTCGGACTCCTTCTTGGTCATCTTGGTCATGTCAGCAATTCTGGCTACAAGTTCTCCCTTGTTCATGCTATCTCCTTTCCTGTTTTTGTCGCGCTTTTCCCCGCGACTGGGAAGGTACGTGTGTAGTATAGCACATTTTGGCAAAATTGGGTAGCGTTATAGTCGCTTTTCATCGGAGATGACAGCGAAACGCGCCTACGATGGGGCATCACCGCGTGGTGATATGCAGTCCTGGACGGCAGTTGGTGGATGTGACGGGGAAGTTGCCCCTCATGCGGGATGAGCCGAATCTTGTGCCGGATTCTTCAAGATTGACCGAGGAAATTTGAGAGAACGATGGGTTAGACATCCTGAAATTGGTTGTGTCGGGTCGACCCGAGTACCCCTCAGGGTTGTTTGTGCGTGATGACGCAATGACGACAAGGAGGTAGCGACCACTCATGGGAGCGCCAGCCACACACGGTGGCTTCATGGTGCTCCCAGGCATGCTGACGGTCCGACTGCGAAGCATTGACATCGTAAGCGCCATGTTGTGTGTATACTATGCATGAGAACTTGTCCACATCATATTGGGAGGTATATATGGCGATAGATGAGAAGCTTGCAGAGCTGGGTATCATATTGCCAGAGGCGGTGGCGCCCGTTGGCAGTTACGTTCCGGTCAAGCTCACCGGTAACCTTGCGTTCGTGTCGGGAATGCTGCCGAGCGAAGGCGGTCGTGTCAAACAGACCGGTCGCGTTGGAGAGAGCGTTACAACTCAAGAAGCATATGGTCTTGCCCGCATCTGCGCCATCAACGGTCTCGCTGCCCTGAAGAGTGCCATCGGTACGCTGGACCGTGTCAAGGGCATCGCGATGGTACAGGGGTTCGTGCAGGGGGCTCCGGACTATGCGGAAGTGCCCAAGGTGATCAACGGTGCTTCCGACCTGCTTGTCGCGCTCTTTGGCGATGCCGGTCGCCATGCGCGCTTCGCCGTCGGTGTCGCGTCCCTTCCCATGAATGCGCCCGTCGAGGTCGCGTTCATCGCCGAGATCATGCCCTGACACGCGTCCGGGATTATCGGCAGTCAGGAGCCTTCGTTGAAGCGACGCCTCGTAGCACTATTATTGAGCCTGTTCAGGGGGTAGCCATAATGACCAGTGAGGTACGTGTTGTCATGAAAGTCAACGGCACGGAGTATCATGTCACGACACAGACCAACAGGACGCTCACCGAAGTCCTGCGGGAGGACCTGGGGCTTCTCGGCACGAAGATCGGCTGCAACAAGGGCGAGTGTGGTGCATGTACGGTCATCATGAACGGTCGGTCGGTCACCAGCTGCCTTGTGCTGGCAGTGCAAGCCGAAGGAGCGACCATCACGACGATCGAGGGGCTGGCGAAGGGCGACAAGCCGTCGCCGCTCGAGGGGGCGTTCGTCGAAGAGGGAGCTGTCCAGTGTGGTTTCTGCACACCGGGGATGGTCATGTCGGCAGAGGCGCTGCTCGCCCTGAACCCCCACCCATCGGAAGCAGAGATAGAGAGTGCCCTGGAGGGGAATCTTTGCCGTTGCACGGGTTACAGGAAGATCGTTGCTGCGGTGCAGAAGGCAAGTCAGAGCCGCGAATGACTGTAGCAGTTATTCTTGCAGCTGGGCATGCCGACAGGATGGGTTCAAACAAGCTGACCTTGCCGCTTGGCCCTGGGACGGTTGTCGGCCACGTTGTCGCAACTGCGCTTGCCGCCTGTGACAGGGTCATCGTGGTCATGGGGCTGCACGATCAGGGGACAAGGGTTGCCGTGGAACAGACAGCAAGAGCTCTCGGCGCCGAAGGGCGAGTCGATGTGATCAAGGGCGTACCCTATGATCCAGGCATGTTCATCTCGGTTCAGGCTGGGCTGCGACGAGTTACGGACGCCGACGTCGTCCTCATCTTCCCCGGGGACATCCCCCTCATCCTCCCCGAAACCGCAATTGCCGTGAAAGATGCCATATCGGCGGGAGAGGTCGACGTAGCCGTGCCATCGTGTGGAGGACGGCGAGGGCATCCTGTCGCTATCGGCGCGCGGTGTGTCCCGGAACTGCTTGCCATGCCGGAGTGCTCCACGTTGCGGCAGTTCATGACTGTACATGCGACCACCACGAAGCTGGTTCCCGTCGACGACCGTGGCATGCTGCTGGACATGGATACTCCCGACGAATATGACCGTGTCCTCGAGGGTCTCAAATCTGCGGGAACGTCCACTAAGGAGGTCTGATGGATTCCATCTATCAATATATTGCAAAGCTCGAACAGGAGGGTCGTGAGTTCGCCATCTGCACGGTCATCGACGCCCAGGGCTCTTCTCCTGGGCGCGCCAGCTTCAAGATGGCCGTCCTGCCCGACGGCACCCAGCATGGGACTGTCGGTGGTGGCAAGCTGGAACTGACTGTTCTGGGAGCGGCTCGCGATGCCATTGCCGAAGGAAAGTCACGCGTCGTCACCTTTGATCTGAGCCAGAATGGCAAGGACAGCCTCGGCATGTTGTGCGGCGGTCAGGTCACGCTCTACATCGAGTATGTGGGCAGTCGTCCGCTTCTGTATATCTATGGCGCCGGGCACGTCGGCCGTTTTCTGGCGACATTTGCGTCTCTGGTCGGTTTCGAAGTGACAGTGCTGGACGATCGGCCAGACGTTGCCACCCCTGGTCGTCTCCCCGACGCACATCACTTCCTGACCGGCGATTTTGTAGAACTGGTTCGAACGACCGCCTATGGCCCGCAAGGGTACCATGTCATTCTGACGGATAAGCACGTGAGCGACGAGCGCGTGCTGCAGGCACTTCTGGAGCGCAAGGTGGACAACCGTTACATCGGGATGATCGGTTCCCGGTCGAAGACGCTTGAGGTCTTCCGCCGCCTGGTGGCCGCAGGAACAGGCAAGGAAGACCTTGCACGCGTGTATGCCCCAGTTGGCATAGACCACGGCGGCCAGACTGCCGAGGAGATAGCACTTGCCATCTGTGCTGAACTCGTGGCTGTGCGTCACGATCACACCCTTGCCGATTCGATGAAAAACAGGGCAAACATCATTGGACTTCTGGAGAGCAAACCATGATCAAGGAACTCGAGTACCACGCAGCACACGACCTGAAGGAAGCACTGGAACTGGCGAAAGAGTTCGGGTCACACAAGCGCTTCCTGTCCGGTGGTACGGACGTGGCGGTGCGACTTAAGGAAGGGCTCGTCAAGGAAGATGTGGTCGTGGACCTCTCCCGCGTGACGGAACTCCGCTTCGTGCGTGAGGAGTCAGGCGTCGTTCATGTCGGTGCCTGCGCCACCCATGCGGACCTCAGCGCTTCCCCCATCGTGCGGCAGCACGGCTGCGCTCTGGCCCTGGCGGCTTCACGGGTTGGCGGTCCCCAGATCCGCAACATGGGGACGGTCGGTGGCAACGTGGCCAATGCGTCTCCCGCAGGTGACACGATCCCGGCGCTCATTGTCCTTGACGCCGTCGTGTCCATCGCCAGCCAGACGGGCACCCGGGAGGTTCCCATCATCGACTTCTTCACGGGACCGGGACGTTCCGTGCTTGCTGCAGAGGAACTCGTGACGGAGCTCCATTTCCCTGCGACAGGCCCAGGTGAACTGAGCGGTTTTGGCAAGCTGGGTTCACGGCAGGCGATGACAATCTCGACTGCCAACATGGCCTTCTACTTCAGGATCGGCAAGAACCGGCGCATCGTGGAGGCTCGCATCGCCTTCGGTTCGGTCGCGCCGACTGTGGTCCGGGCACACAAGACCGAGCAGATGTTCTGTCAGCTTCCTCCACTCCTGTCATGGGACGCCATTTGCGGCGCGGCCCAGATGGCCTGGAAGGAAGTGGCGCCCATCGATGACCTGAGAGCAACTGCTGTCTATCGCAAGGAAGCCGTCGTCGGACTTCTTGCTGAGGCCGCCTACGAAGCGCTCGCCTCCTGCTGGCATGAACGTTAAGATCAAGCTTTTTCAGGACTACAAGCAGTACCACGACACGTCCGAATACGAGCTGGAACTCCCGCCGGGGACGATGGCCGGGGAGATCGTGAGACAGCTTGGCATCAAGGGTCCTGAACTGGCGTACCTCATCCTCATTCTGAAGGGCAAGCGCGTGTACGACGAGTACGTCCTTCAGGACGGTGACGAGCTTGTGTTCTTGGCTCCTATCGGTGGTGGCTGAACGTGAAAGGAGCGATGTGATGGACGATATCCGTTTCGAGCAGATAGCCAGGGTCGATGCACTGGGCAAGGCGTGTGGCACCACGGAGTACATGTCCGACCTCTCATTCCCGGGAATGCTGTATGCGTGGTTTGTGCGCAGCAAGTACCCGCATGCCCTGATCAAAAGCGTCGATATCAGCAAGGCGATGGCGCTGGACGGCGTCGTCACGGTGCTGACGGCGGCAGACGTGACCGGGTTCAATGGGTTTGGGATCGTCAATCCCGACATGCCGGTCATCTGTGGCGACAAGGTACGGTACATGGGGGATACCGTGGCGCTTGTGGCTGCCACGACCGAACGCATCGCCGAACAGGCGGCGGCTCTGGTGAACGTAGACTACGAAGTCCTGCCGGTCGTCGACGACCCCATCGAGGCGCTGAAGCCCGATGCCCCCAAAGTCCATGACAAGGGCAACGTCTGCCTGCACACCCTCATCACGAAGGGCGACGTGGAGCAGGGGCTCCGCGAAGCGGATGTGGTCATCGAGCACGAGTACCGGACGCCACGTCAGGCCCATACAGCGCTGGAGACCGAATCTGGTATAGCGGTGCCGGAAGCCGACGGCTCGCTGTCGATGTATGCGGGTTCTCAGTATGCGTTCCGGGATCAGCTGCAACTTGCCCGTATCCTGGGGATGAACCCTCGGATGATCCGGGTCTACAGCAACCCCGTGGGTGGCGGTTTCGGAAGCAAGGACGAGTTGACCATCCAGGGTGGCATCGCCCTGCTTGCCATGAAGACGGGCAAACCCGTCAAGGTCTTCCTCTCGCGTGAGGAGTCGCTGGTGTCAGGCTGGAAACGCCATCCCTTCATCGTGCGCATCAGAACCGGTTTCAAGAACGACGGTACAATGCTTGCCAACGATGTCACCTGCTATGAAGACAAGGGAGCCTATAGCTCGCTGGGAGGCCCCATTCTCAACCTGGCGCTCGAACATGCTTCGTCCCTGTACCGCGTCCCAAACACGCGCCACGAGGGCTGGGCCGTGTTCACTAACAACGGTGTCTGTGGCGCGTTCCGAGGATTCGGCGTTCCGCAGGTCCTGTTTGCGCTCGAATCCAACATGCACGAGGCGGCGGAGAAGCTGGGGCTGGATCCGGTCACCATACGGCGCAAGAACGTCCTGCACCAGGGCGAGGTTTCGCCTATCGGCCATACCCTGCGCACAGGTGTTTCCATGGACCTGGTCCTCGACGCCATCGAGAAGTCTGACCTGTGGCAGCACCGCGAGGAGTACAAGAAAACGGACAGGCCATGGCTCCGGCGCGGGGTCGCCCTGGCGCTGGCTCCACAGGGAGCCGGACTCGGGCTCGGGATTCCCGATTATGCCGGTTCGTACATCGATCTCGACCGGGACGGCAACTTCACTCTGCGTATTGGTCTCGTAGAATACGGTCAGGGCACACATACTGGTTTCACACAGATGGCTGCAGGTCTGCTGCACGTCGATCCGTCACGGGTCCGCATTGTCGCGGGTCAGACCGAAGGCTCGGTCGACGCGGGACCCGCCACAGCTTCCCGCTCGATGTACACGGCCTCGAACGCCATCGCGGCAGCTTTCCGTGACCTCGGTGTCAAGGTGGCTGGCGCGCTGGATGCGAAATATCATACGGGAGCGGATGCGGTCTGTGAGGCGAAGGACGGCGGCATGACGACGCCGGCGGGCTTCCGGACGTACGAGGAACTGGCTCAGGAGTTTTCGCAGGAATCGCCGTTGCGGGGTGAGGGCTACTTCGTGTGGCCGACCGCCGACCGCGAGATCCCCGGAGCTGCCGGGCTGCCACACTGGATCTACAGCTTCGCCGCCCAGGCGGCGTTAGTAGAAGTCAACACCCTGACCGGCGAAACCCACCTGCTCAAGGTCGCGACCGCCCTGGATACAGGACGCACAGTCAACCCACAGCAGGTCGAGGGGCAGATCGACGGTGGCGTTGCGCAGGGCGAGGGGTTTGCCCTGTTCGAGGACACGCTGATCGCCAAGGGGCAGGTGCGCACGAAGGACTTCTCCACCTACATCATCCCGACCGTCCAGGATGTGCCCGAGCACGAGTACATCATCCTGGAGAATCCTGAGGGAACCAGTGCCCTCGGGGTGCGAGGTATTGGCGAAGTCGTGATGGTCCCCATCATTCCTGCTGTTGCCCTGGCAATCCATGATGCCACCGGTGTCTGGGTGCGTCACCTTCCGGCGACGCCCGAGCGCGTCTATCGACTACTACACCCTGAATTGCAGGAAATGTGAACCTTCCTCGGGAACCCGCGGGCTGGAGTGCCGTCTAATAAGAGGGTTGATGTGACCGGGCATCGCGCCTCTGGCTATTGATGAAGTGTGAAGATGGGCCGAGAGGACCATAGCTGTTGCGCAGAGCCTCTGTGGCGTGCTGACCGGTGCCTGGTTTGAACAAATTAGTGTTGCAGAATACTCTAGTGTGGTCAGAATGAGCTGAGGATACGACTGTAGTGGTGCGGTCGCAAGTTGATGCATCGCGCACATGGTGAACTGAGAAGGTAGGAGGAGGTACGCATGAGGAAGTTTCTGCTGCTGTCTTTGATGGCGGCATTGTGAAGACAATGGTACTGTGTGACCTGCAACATGAGTATTACTGATATCTGGCGAAGCTATTGGAGAAGCAGTTTAGTGGCTCCAGGAACGGAGTGTGATGTGCTCTCTGCACAGGTGCCATGTGAATAGGCAACAAGGAGGAACAGGAATGACAAAGCGGATTCTCTCAATACTAATCATGGTAGCACTTATCGGCGGGGCAATGTTCAGCGCTCCCGCGAAGACGCAAGCGGCCACGGCTTCTGCTACGGCGACCCCCAATACTGCTGCAGCGACGAATGTCGCTGTGACCATCTACTTGACTACCGCATATTCTGCAACGAGCTACGTCGTCACGTTCCCGAGCGGCTTCACGGTACCGTCTTCCATTTCGGCGGCCGCGGTTACGATCAACGGTGTGGCTGCAGCATCAGCCATCGTGACCGGCAGCAGCCAGGTGAGCCTGGTTCCTGCCGTGAGTGTCGTAGCGGGGAGCTACAGCATCGTTTTCTCCTCTGCATGCGGGATCGGAAACCCTTCCAACACAGGCAGCTATACGTTCTCCATCCAGACATATGGAGGAACAGCCAATGATGTCGCAACAGCCGCCGTCACGATCGGTGGTGGCAGCGGCTCCGGCAATCTCACCATCACCCCGAGCTCCACGACCGCGAGTGCAACCAACGTGGCTCTTACGGTGATCTTTACTCCGACGTACTCGGTGAGTTTCATATCCCTCAACCTGTCGGGGTACACCTTCCTCGGAACGCCTTCACTCTCCAACGTCTACGGTAGCGGCTCCGGGTCACTCACGGCGGTCTCCGGGTCCGGGAGTGCTTTGTACTTGACCTTTGGCACAGCACTAACGGCCGGCTATCCCTACACCTTGAACATCACGTCGGGTTGTGGCTTGATGAACCCCACGACAGCGAATACCTACACCATTACGGCAAACCTGTCCGGCGGAGGTAGCCAGACACTCACAGGTACTGTCAC
>Ga0209226_10001555_pt1 | contig 10348 bp, 6 predicted proteins | sample BarGraNGADG00212_2_FD_184497 | JGI IMG/M metagenome (GOLD analysis project Ga0209226, IMG submission 184497) | Arctic peat soil microbial communities from Barrow, Alaska, USA - Barrow Graham LP Ref core NGADG0011-212 (SPAdes) (version 2) | ecosystem: Environmental > Terrestrial > Soil > Wetlands...
GTGGCGAGTCAGTCATCGGGCGCGGGCGGAACCGTGCCGATGCTTGGCGCGAGGAACGAGCGCAAGTGTCGGCTCGGTGACACGGTGGCGCGGATCACGCGGCTGCTGATGTGGGAAAACTGGCTGCCGGAAAATCGGGTGCCGAAAAATGTCGTCGCCGCGACGTGCGAGCTGGCGCGGGAACTTCTGATTGTTGACCGGACGGCCGCGCCGCCGGGTGAAGGGTTGAAATATTACAACGCTGGCGGCGTTCAAACCGGTTACGACAAGACGGACACGCGCCCGGTCATTTCGCCGGTCGCGCAAGCGATGCTGGTCAAATTCGGCTCGCTGGTGTCCGCCAAAAGTGGCGCGGTGCGGCTGGTGCGGGCGTGAATTGACTTTCGGGCGGCAATCACTTGGGTTTGTTGACTGAGGCGGAATACCACTTGAACATTTCCGAAAAGAAAAACTTGCCGAAACCGGGGTCGGTTTCGATCTTGGAGAGGAACGTCAGGTTGTCGTCGGCGTTATTCATCAATGCACCCTGAATGGTGTCCTTCAGTTTGCGTTTTTTCAGGTCTTCGATGCTGTTGGATCGCATCGCGGCTTTTAGATCGTCATCTTTTTCCAGGACATCTTTCAGCGCCGTGATGACGCGGTCGGCGTCGTCAAAAGCGATGCCGTAATCATCATTCAATTTTTTTACGACGACTTTCAGCCGTTCCTTGTCGTCCTCCGCATTGCCGCGATGGCCGTCATCCTTGGTCACGTCCAACGAGGCGTCCTCGGCGGCGAGGGCGATGCTGCCGTTCTGTTCCTCCTGCACGCGGTATTTGTCCATGTCCACCATATCCATGACTTCGCGCGGCAGGGTGACGCGCTCGAATGGCAGTTTTTTCAGCAACAATTTGGCGAACAGGTAAAACTTTTCCAATTTGGCATCGGTGAACGTCATGATCTGGCTGATGAAACTATATTGCCGGACGTAGCGGGCGGTTTCCTTGCGGAACTTCTCCTTGGCCCCCGCCGCCAACTTTTCATGGTCTGGCTTGCCGACATGCTCCGAGCCAAGATTCATATAGCCGGTGTCCACGATGCGCTGGAAAAACGGCGACAACTGCTCCGATGTCACTTTCTGGACAATGAACAATTGCGCGAACTGCTCGACGTCTTCCGCCGTAAAGACGTGCATCTGCTCCAGCGTGTATTTCAGGTTGTAAAGCTTGTTTGGGTCGGTCGTGCCTTCAAGGTCGGTGCGCTGGTAGTAATCCTGGAACGATGCCTGAATCACTTCCTGCTGGTTCACAAAATCGAGCACGAGCGTATCCAATTTTAGCGGCGGGAACGTGCGGTTTAGCCGGCTCAGGGTCTGCACCGCCGCGACGCCGCCGAGTTTTTTATCCACATACATCGTATGTAGCAACGGTTGATCGAAGCCGGTCTGGTATTTATTGGCGACCACTAGCAGCCGTTGCGCCGGGTTCTTGAACGCCTCGGCAATGTCCCCCGTGCCGGGCGGATTCATGTTGTCCTCGGTGTATTTCTGTTCGTTGATCGTGACCGTGCCGCTAAATGCCACCAGCAATCCGAACGGCAATTTCTGTTCGCGCAACACCTCGGCGATGGCCTGTTGGTAGAGGACGGCGTGGGCGCGCGAGTGCGTGACCACCATCGCCTTGGCCTGACCGCCGATCTTGTGCGCCGTCTTGCGCGTGAAATGATCCACGATGATGTGGGCCTTGCGCTTGATGGCGAACTCGTGCTGATCCACATATTCCAGCAGGAGCCGGCGGGCTTTTAGTTCCTCGACCAGTTTTTCGCCCTCGGCTTTTTCATTCTGGACGAGTTCAAAATAGGTTTTGTAGGTGGTGTAACTCTGGAGCACGTCCAGAATGAAACCCTCGGCGATGGCCTGTCGCATGGAGTATTCGTGGAACGGCCGAAAACCTTTTTTCACCTGCTTATCCGACACGCCAAACAATTCGAGCGTTTTGTCCTTGGGCGTGGCGGTGAAGGCGAAAAACGACAGGTGCGGGAGTTTCTGCCGCGCCTTTTGAATTTTTTCCAACTCGCTCTCTAGCGGGTCTTCTTCCTGGCCTTCGTCGTCCTTCTCCAGCGCTGCCTTTAGCTGTTCCTCGCTGGTGAGGACGATTTTCAAATCCTTCACGTTCTCGCCGGTCTGTGAACTGTGCGCCTCGTCCACGATGACGGCGAACTTTTTGCCCGGCAGTTTCGCCAACTCGCCGACGAAGCCGAACTTTTGCAGCGTGGTGATGATGATTTTGTCGCCGCGCTCCAGCGCCTTCACAAGCTGCTTCGTGTTGCGATCAATCTTCGTGACCGTGCCCTTGATTTTCTCGAACTGCTTGATGGTGTCCTGCAACTGCCGGTCCAGCACGCGGCGGTCGGTGATGACCACAACGCTGTCGAACACCGGCTGGTCATCCGCGCCGCAGAGGTTGGCGAGCTGATGCGCGAGCCAGGCAATGCTGTTGCTCTTGCCGGAACCGGCGCTGTGCTGGACGAGATAATTCTGGCCGCTGCCATGAATCTTGGCGTGCGCGAGAAGTTTCCGCACCACCATGAGCTGATGAAAGCGCGGGAAAACGAATTTCTCCTTGCCGGTCTTTTCGTCGCGCTCGAAATGCAGGTAATTTTGGATCAACTCCAGCAGCGAATCCGCCTTGAGCACGCCCAATTCCGTGCGGCCATCGGCATCCGTGAAATCCGCCCACAGATAGGAAGAGGCAAACCGGTCGTAGATGACAGGGTTTTTCGTGTCGCGATTGAAGGGCAGGAACTGGGTTTCCTTGCCGGCCAACTGCGTGGCCATGTAAGCCTCGTTGTCGTCCAGCGCGAAATGCACCAGACACCGCGCAAAAAATGCCTCACGCGGGTCGCGCCGCCGATATTGAGCGATGGCGTGCTGGACGTTCTGGCCGGTGAAATGATTTTTCAGCTCAAGGATGACGACGGGCAGGCCATTGAGAAAAATCCCCATGTCCACCGACTGGTCGGGTGTCTTGGTGGAGAAATGAATTTGCCGCATGATGGCAAACCGGTTGCCCGCATAACGGGCCTGATGTTCCGGGTTGCCGGCGGCGGATGGTTTGAAGAACGCGAGCTGAAGATTGATGCCATTGAAGGAAATGCCGTTGCGCAAAACCTCCAGCGTCCCGCGTTTAGCCGCCAGCGCCGACACCTGCGCCGCCAGCATATCGCGTTCGCCGCCGGGAAATTGTTTTGCCAGTTTCGCCCATTCCTTGGGTTGCGTGGCCTGGACGAATGCCGCCAACTCTTCGGCATCCAACATGGTCGCCACGTCAAACGCCGTCGCCGGTCGCTCCCGGTAGAGCGGACTGGCCGCCAGTGAGGCGACGATACCGCTTTCCGATGTCTTTTCGCTCAACTGGTCGTGTGGTTTTGCCATATCAATTCCTCGTGATTCCCGCCCGGTCCAGCAGTCCGTTGATCTGTTCGGTCTGCTCATAGGAACAAAACAACTCGCACACGGATTCGCCGATGGCGAGCGCCGTAATGTCAACGTCCTGCACCGCCGGGTCGTAAATCATCACCGGCAGTAAATCGGGATGGGCGTCGCGCAGGTCGCGCCAACGGAAACCCCATTGTTCCATGTAGCTGGTCACCACGCCGCGCCGGCCCAAAATTTCCATCGCGACCGGATGCCGGGCGACCTGATAATAATCCACGCGAATGTCGTGTTCCACTTTGCCGTCGAGCTTGAAATTTCGTTCCGGTGTGAGATTCCGCTCTTTGAAGATTTTCTCCACGGTCTGCCGCGCCACGTTCGGCGGCTTGCTGGCCGGTTCGTGAAGATTATTCAAGTGCGCGATGCTGACCAGCGCCTCGCCAAACAAGTGCAAATCCACGCCGGCCAACGGCAAGGGCAAATCCCGATAGAGTTCCCAGCCGTCGCGTTGCAGTTGAAAGGTGCGAATCCGCTCATTGAGCATCGTCACCAACCCGTCGGCCTCGATGTTCTGGCCGGCACCGGCCAGCCATTGCAGCGTCCGGCCGTGGTCGGTCACGCGGACGGCTTTGGGTGTGAGCGGTTGCAGGTCAAACAACACCTGCCAGCCATCGGGAAAGCAGAGCGGGACAGCGAGCGCCAGCCCGGTGCGGGTGGCTGCGATTTCCAGCGACTCGCCCCAGAACGATTGGAGCGTCTGGCGCACGGAATCGGGTTGGAGAATGGTCGTGTTTTCGCTCATAGCATGGACTCTTCCCAGGCCAGGTCAATATTCCAGAGCGCCGCCGTCAGGCCGATAAAATTCTTAAAATCGGTGGGAGCAAAATCCGGCAAGGCTTCCCGCCGATGATGGTCATCGTGCGTCGTGGGCAAATTGGGATCGCGCAAATCCTGATGCCAGCCGGCGGGAATGCGCTGTTTGTAGAAACGTCGCTGGCCGACCGCATGAAAATCCACGCCGCGAACCTTCTCTGCCGCCAGCAACAAGTTGGCCTTGTATGCCTCCGGGTTGGTTTGGTCATGCGTGTTGCCGAGATAGCGCGGGTCAGAGAATGGGCCGGCGTCCACCAGATCCAAGTTCACGTCGAACATGGCACCATGCTCGCCCTTGGATTTTACCTCAAAGGTTTCGCCCTCGCGGACACACTTGGGGGCGTTCACGATGTCGTGGATGCGATGGCTGGGAAACGGGTAACGCATAAATTTTATTCGCCGGGCAGCAAGTTGGCCTTGGCAATCATGTCCACCATCAAATCAGTTCTGGCCGAAATCATTTCCGTGTTCCATTGCGGCGCGTCGGCCAGGCTGACCTTTCCCTGCTTGGTCTTTATCTGGAGCGAATTCAAAAACAGTCCGTTCTGGTAGCCGATGTTGATTTTATGGCCGAGAACATTCTTGTCCTTCGCGAGTTTCTGTTTTTTCTCAAACGGCGCGGTGGCTAAATCCGAGTTGTAGCCGCTCAAGGTCAGATTGCCGAGCCGGTGAACCCACTCGTCCTGCAATTCCGATGCCTTGTCGCGATTTCTATTGGCAATCATTTTTACCCAATGCTCCGGCAGTTTGTCGGCTTGCGGCAAAACATGCTCCACCGTCCAGATATAACGAGCCTTTTCATCGCGTGTCCAAAAATCTGGGTTGTATTCGCGTGAATGGTGCATCTGGTCGAGTTGAATTAACACATACCGTGCCATCCATGGATTCGTGTCATAGATGTGTCCGCCTAGCGACGTCTTGAATTCTTTCAACGTGGCAGGCCGCGCGTGTTCCAGTAATTCCGCCACGAACCAGTCGTAATCCAGAACGTTGCCATTTTTAATGCGGTCCGCACACGCTTCCACCACGTCAATAAACGCCTGATCAATTTGCCGCGTCGGAGGAATATCCGTCACATTGCGGCGGATGAAGTAGCGCGCCAGCAACTCGACGATCTGCACCAGAAACTTGCCGTCCGCAAAATGCTTGGCCTCCAGCGAGGACAAATAAAGCAGAATCAGGTAGGCCGGCGTGCTGTTGATCCACGCGAGTTCCGTGAGGCCCGTCGACAATTCCTTGGATTTGCTTTCGCAATTGATGAGCTTCCCATAGATGTCGGCACTCTTGGTGAGTTCGTCGAATAAAAATGCCGCGTCCTTCTTAATAAGCGTTTCGTAAATGCGGATGACGTGCGAACGCGTCGCTCGCGAAACTTTGTCCACCTTGATGGCGTCGCGATGCTTGAAGGTGTTGTAGAAATGCCGCAGGAAACGCTCCTGGTCATTGGTATCGGGAATGGCTGCAATCAGCTTTTGCCAGCGGTCAAACGAATCGTCAATGTGCACCTTATGAGTGCGCTCCATTTGGGCAAGCATCTTGTTCTTGATGATGTCAATGGCGGACAACGGCACGCCGCGATTATTGAGCGATTCAAACAGCGTGAACGCATCCGCCTGATTCCCAACCGTGATCTGGACGAACATCAACTGATTGATCTTGGTCATCCACTTGAGCAGGCTTTGGACATCGGACGGAATTTTTTCCTCAAAATAATAATACGCCCGCGCCAAGATGCGATTGCCACAGTTTGGCTGCTTCGGCTGATTCTCCAATAGGCCAGCCAGACAAAGCAGGTAACGGTAATCCGTCAGGTTGTGATTTTGTCCGCTCGGTTGGACACGCAGGAAATATGTGATTTTGCCTACGGAAAAGCCGCCAATCTCGCCAGCCCTGGCGTCCTTTTTCCGTTTGACCAATTTAGCACGAATGTTTGTCAGGCAAGTCGTGGCCTCATCCTTGTCCTGTTCATCCTTTGGGGGCGAATCTTTCAGGGCGCTCGCAAGTTTTGTGTAGATAACCATGAGCAGCAGAGACAAGGTGGTCAACCGCTGCTGGCCATCCACGACCTCAGATACCATTTCATCACCTGAGACAAACGATTCCGTATCATTTACACAGATGATTGACCCCATGAAGTAGCCCGCGTCGTTTTCCTCGATATCCGTAAGCATCTGTTCCCATTCCGTTTTGCCCCAAGTGTATTCCCGCTGATATTTTGGAACGTGGAAATGCTCCCGCGCGCCTTGCTCCGCGCTGACGAGCTTAGAAAACGGCATGTCGTAGGCTTGCATGATTCAATTCTCCTTGGGATTGGCTGTGGTTGCGGGCACGGCGCGCTGGCCGGTGACGCATTCGTGAATGAGCGCCGCCCGATATTCTGCCAGCAACGCTAGTTGCCGCACGTAGCTCCGGTGCAACCCGTCCAGCTTCGTCGTCGCGCGCCGGATGTGGGCGAGGATTTCTTCCTGCTCGTCAAGCGGCGGGAGCGCGACGCGTAGTTCACCGATAGCTTCCTGTGAAACTCCGAAAAAGGTCGTTCCGGTGGCACTGACTTTAATTTGCTCTTGGAAGAGCGAGGTTTGCATCAGGCAAAACAGAAACTGGGGATCATAGCACGGTTCACCGTCGATTTGAATTGGCCGAAGAAGTAGCAGGTGACTGTTTAGGCAGGCAGGACCGGGTAGAGTGTCGACGAAAGCGAGTTTGCCTAACGCAGCGCCATCCTTCATCAGCAGGAGATCGCCCTCACGCAATTGAATGTTCGAGTCCAGTTCATAGCGTTCTTGGGTTACACGCGGGCACTGATCCCACAAAATACGAAAGTTTTCGAAGTGCGCGCTGCTCACAACATACGGGCCTTCATCTCGGTATTCTTCAGCTTTCAAGCCCTGCCAGCCAAGTCGCCCCTTCAGTGTGGAAACATATTTCAACCGGGTTGGCTCGTCCCAATGCTTTGGAATCTTGCCGAGCCAGGGAAGGCCGGAGTCTTTGAGCGGGGCGCGGGGATTTAAGCCGCGCGTGACGGCCTGCTGGATGAGCGCCGCCCGCTCCTCACGCAACAACTCCATCTGTCGCCGCCGCAACGCGACCAACCGGTCCACCTTCCCCGTCGCCTCGTCCAGATACCCGGCAATCCGTCGTTCGTCGGTGGTCGCTGGGAAATTGAATGCGCGGCTGAGATAAGAATCGCAATCAAGGTTCTGAATCCCCGTCGTCTGCTTGATGTGCGGAATTGAACCGCCCCCGTGATACAGAGCACGCATCAGATAGGTCAGGAAGCTTGCGTCGTGTCCGTCTCGCGGACGGAGAAGAGCGATGAAATTTGAACTGACGGCAGTGAAGTCGTGGTCGAAGCGAACGGAGCGACCCACAGAAGTCTGCTCTCCTCCGCCGGATTTCTCCAACAGCAAGTCACCGCGTTGCAAAACTCGGCCTCTCTGTTCGGACGGCGAGATGTTTCGTTTCGTCAATTTCTCAGTGGAAACCTTTCCAGCTTGGTCGTCGAAGTCCGCGACGCGCACACAGACCATGTCGTTGGAGTCGCCCTTCGGCTCGTCGCCCCAAACGCCACCAATGATTGGCGTGAATGCGAACTTCAAACGCATGATGCTCATGCCTTCACAACCTCCTGCAACAAATTTTCGGTTTCCTCATCCAGCTTGAGTAACTCTGCGGCGATGTCGGCGGTGGATCGGAGGGGAGCGTATTCGTAGAAATATTTGGTGAAGCTGATTTCGTAACCCACCTTGTCCTTGCCGCGATCCATCCACGCATCCGGCACATGTGGCAGCACCTCGCGCTTGAAATAGGCGTCAATATCATCTTTGAGCGGCACGTTTTCAAAGTCGCGCAATTCAGAATCAGGCACGATCTGGCCGTCGTCGTCTTTCACCGGTTCGGCGGTTTCATCGCGCACGCCGAGATAGGCGCGGATGGTTTTCACCAGACCGGTGGGAATTTTCCACGGCAGTGCCTTGGTCAGCGCGGCGAAAAATATGCCGTCATCTTTCCACGGCGCTTTCTTCGCCAACCCTGCCAACGCGGCGGCGAGTTCAAGCCCTTTTTCATCCTTTAATTTGAGCACGACGGCGTCGCGGCAAAGAGTATTGATATGTTCCGACGAGAGTGCGTAACGCAGGCGCAACGGGCGTTCAACACAAACTTTGGTGTAGCCGAAATCCGTGGTGTCGAAAATCTTGCTGACTTTGGTTTCCTCGAACTCTTCGTAGATGCCGAGGATCGCGGCGGACTGGTCTTCGCTGATTTCCACGCGTTTCTTGCCGAGATTGCGCCGAAGCGACGTGCCGAAATCCGCGCCGCTGGCATTGATGAGCTGAACCTTGTCGCGGCGGTCGGCGGATTTGCGGTTATTGATGAGCCAGATGTAAGTGGCGATGCCGGTGTTGTAAAACAGGTCGTTGGGCATCGCGACAATGGCGTCGAGCCAGTCTTTTTCCAGAATATATTTGCGGATGTTGCTCGGGCCGCTGCCGGCGTCGCCATTGAACAGCGGCGAGCCGTTGAAAATGATGGCGATCTTGCCGCCCTGCGCGGGCAGCTTGCTCAACTTGTGGAGCAAAAACAGCATCGCGCCGTCGCCCACGTCGGGCAGCCCCGGCCCGTAGCGGCCCGCCGCGCCGCGCGCGTGCTCGGCCTCGATGTCTTCGCGGATGTTTTTCCAATCCTTGCCAAAGGGCGGATTGGAGAGCATGTAATTGAACTGTTTCCCGGGCAGCAGGTCGCGGGACAGCGTGTTCTCGCGCTTGATGTTTTCCGGGTCTTCGCCCTTCATCAGCATGTCGGCCTTGGCGACGGCGTAGGTCTTTTCGTTGATCTCCTGACCGTAGAGATACACGTCCAGATTGGGATTGATGGCACCGAGCAAATGTTCCTTGCCGATGGTGAGCATCCCGCCCGTGCCGCACGCCGGATCGTAGATGGCGATGAGTTTTTCCTTGGCGAGCTTTTTACGGTCCGGTTCGAACATGAGCTTGACCATGAGGCGGATGATGTCGCGCGGCGTGTAGAACTGTCCGGCGGCTTCGTTGCTGGCCTCCTTGAACTTGCGGATGAGGTATTCAAAGATGGTGCCCATGCCGTGATTGTCCACGGTCTGCGGCGACAGGTCGGCATCGGCAAAGCCCTGGGTGATTTTGAACAGGAGCCGCTTGCGGAGCAGCGTTTCGTAAATCGGCGACAGCCCTTTTTCCTCGCCGCCGGAAAAATTGAACAGGATGTCCTGCACGTTGGCGGAAAAGCCGTCGAGATACGTCCCGAAATTTTCGCCAATGTCATTCGGGAATTTCAGCAGGTCGGCGAGCGAATACTCGGATGTATTGTAAAACGATTGGCCGGCGGCTTTTTTGAGCAGCGCGTCGCGGGTCTGTTCGGGGGTCTTTTTGTATTTCTCGGCTGCTTTACGGACGGCGTCGCGGGTCGGCTCAAGCACGCAATCGAGACGGCGCAGCAGGGTGAACGGCAGAATCACGTCCTCGTAATCCTTGGCCTCGTAATCATCCTTGATCAGGTCGGCAATTTTCCAAAGGAACTCGGCGATTTCAGAGTGATTTTGCATGTGTGCTTGGCCGATGAGTTTGCGGGAAAAAAATGCCAGCGTCAATCTGACTTCAAGCGGGGTTGGTTTCAACCGTCGCCCCACCATTGGCGCTCGAACATATCCCGGTCAATCCGCACCGGCTCAATGCAGCGCGGGTCGTCCGGCTTGGGGCTGTTCACCAGATCGCTGACGGGATAAATTTTCAGCGGGTCATCCGGCGCTCGCTCCAGCGCCATTTTGTGCGATTCGCTGCGTGAGTCATCGTCTTTCAGCCACCAGCCGTAATGACTTGGCGCGATGATGACCGGCATCCGGTCGTGCAGCGGCGCAATCGCCGCGTTCGCCGCCCGCGTGATGATGGTAAATGATTCAATCGTTTCGCTCGGCGGGGCTTCGTCCAAGTCGGTTTCCGCATGGTCCCGCGACGGCGGCTTGATCCATTTTTCCCACAAGCCGGCGAAACAAAATGGCTCGCCGCTTTTCAGCATCACGCGGAACGGCTGCCG
>Ga0209226_10001556_pt1 | contig 10337 bp, 7 predicted proteins | sample BarGraNGADG00212_2_FD_184497 | JGI IMG/M metagenome (GOLD analysis project Ga0209226, IMG submission 184497) | Arctic peat soil microbial communities from Barrow, Alaska, USA - Barrow Graham LP Ref core NGADG0011-212 (SPAdes) (version 2) | ecosystem: Environmental > Terrestrial > Soil > Wetlands...
CACTACGCCCAGGGCGTCGCCATCTTCCTCGTCTTCCTCGCCGTGGTGCTGTTGAACGTCTTCGCCGACCGTTTCTGGTGCCGGTACCTCTGCCCGCTGGGCGCGCTGCTCGGGCTGGTCGCCAAGGTGCAGGTGCTGCGCCCGCTCGTCGGCGACGGCTGCAACGGCTGCAACGCCTGCGTGCGCGCCTGCCGCGTGGACGCGATCGAGGCGAGCGCGGGGGGCAGCGGCGAAGCCGCCGGCGCCCGCGCCCGCGTCGTCACCTCCGAGTGCACGATGTGCCTGGACTGCCTGGTCGCCTGCCCCGAGCACGAGGCGATGAGCTTCGGCCCGGCCTTGAAGCCCGGCCCGTGGGCCGCGTACGATCCCGGCCGCCGCCAGTTCCTGGCTGCGGCCGCCATCGGCGTCGGCGCGGTGGCGCTGCTGGGCACGAGCGTCGCGCGCGCCGTCAAGAGCCCCGGCCTCATCCGCCCGCCCGGGGCCCAGGACGAGGGCGCCTTCCTCTCGCGCTGCCTGCGCTGCAGCGAGTGCATGAAGGTCTGCCCGACCTCGGGCCTGCAGCCGTCGCTCGGCCAGGGCGGCCTCGAGGCCCTGTGGTCGCCCGTGCTCGCCTCTCGCCTGGGCTACTGCGACTACTCGTGCACGGCGTGCGGGCACGTTTGCCCCTCGGGCGCCATCCCCAAGCTTGGCCTCGGGGACAAGCGCAAGCAGGTGCTCGGCGTCGCCGTGATCGACCGGAACCGGTGCCTGCCCTGGGCCTCGAACACGCCCTGCATCGTCTGTCAGGAGATGTGCCCCATCCCGGACAAGGCGATCGTGCTCAGCGGCCAGCACCTCATCACGCGTCCCGACGGCACCCAGGACTACCTGGCGCGCCCCAGGGTGGTGGCCAAGCGCTGCATCGGCTGTGGCATCTGCGAGTACAAGTGCCCGGTGGAGGGCACCGCGGCGATCGTGGTGCTGCCGTCCAATCCATCGCTGGCGTTGGGTGGCGTGCCCGGCGGCTTCGACTCGCCGGAGGGCTGAGGCGGCGGCCCGCCCCGTCACTACGCCTATATACTTCGCAGCATGACGGACCCCGCCGACAGGACGCTCGCCGACCTGCGCGCCGCCGCGATCTTCTCGCACCTCGACGAGGAACAACTCCAACGGCTCGCGGCGCTCGCCCGGGCGCAGCGCTTCCCGACCGAGAGCACCGTCTTCCTGCAGGGCGACCCGGCCGGCGCCTTCTTCCTGCTGGCCGAGGGTCACGTCAAGGTCTTCAAGCTGCTGCGCGACGGCCGCACCGCCACGGTGCGTCACGTCGACCCGGGGCAGACGTTCGCAGAGGCCGCGCTCTTCCACGAGATCTATCCCTCGAGCACCGAGACGATGAGCGAGAGCCTCCTCTACCGCTTCGACTCGCAGGCGACGCTCGACCTCCTGCTGGCCGAGCCGCAGCTGGCCGTCAACCTGCTGGCGGCGATGGCGCACCTGCTCGGGCTCCTCAACCGCCGCGTCGAAGAACTGCTCCTGCCGGTCCCCGCGCGGCTGGCGCGCTACCTGCTGGCGCGCGCCGACGAGCAGCTCCAACCGGTCGGCGTGGGGCCGGGGGGCACTGGAGGGCCGGCGGCCGAAGGCGGCCCGGCCCGCGTTGACGGACCCCGCGTCATCAAGCTGCCGACCAGCAAGCGCGAGCTGGCGGCGCGCCTCGGCACCGTCCCCGAGACGCTGAGCCGCACCTTCGACAAGCTCAAGCGTGCCGGGGTCATCCACATGAGCGGCGACCACGAGCTCATCGAGATCCTGAGCTTCGAGAAGCTGCACCGCCTGGCGCAAGACTGACGCCGAACCCGCGCCTGCCGACGGCGCGGACGCCGCCGGCCGCCGTCAGGTGAGCTCGGCGAACGCGGCCGCCAGCCCAGCGTCGAGGTCGATCTCGCGGCGCCCGTACTCGGCGAACTGCTCGCCAAAGACGGGCCGTTCGCGCACGCTGAGCGTGCCCAGCGCGACCGGCCCGTCCGACCGGTAGTCCCACGCGCGGATCTTCGCCAGCGCCTGGGCCTCGTCGCGCGGGTCGTGACCCTCGAGCTCGTAGACGCGTTCGTTGTAGGACTCGTAGAGGTTGCGGAACGTGACGCACACCTGGAGCGTGTCCACGACGCTGAAGCCGCGGTGCGCGATCGCCTCCGCATACAGCTTCTTGAGCACATCATGAGCGAGATCCCTGTCCCGCATGACCTGCAGATCGAGCTGCACGACGACCCCGCGGCCGGGGCGGCGTCGGCCGATCGGTGGCCCAGCCGCGCCGATGTCCGCGGCGCCGCGTGCGGCCCGCGGGCATGCCGCCACGGCGGCTAGTCGAAGAAGGCGCGGCCGCGGCGCGGCGGCAGCGTGGCGTCGGCGATCATCAGGCCCACGACGATGCCGGCGGCGATGGTGACCACGCTGATCAGCACGTCCACGCCACCCGAGGCGGTGCGCAGGAACTCGCTCACTCCGCGCAGCCCCAGGGCGCCCGGCACCAGCACCGCGAGCCCCGGGATGAGGGTCAGCGCTGCCGGCCGATGACGGAGCCGAGCGAAGGCGTTGCTGCCCAGGCCCACGATCAGGCTGGCGACGGCCACGCCCAGCGCAGCGCCGACCAGCCAGGCCCCAAAGCGCGCGCCGAGAAGGGCCACCACCACGGCCGCGAGGGTGTACGGGTAGTCGCGCACGCGCGTGTTGGTGGACACCACGAGAGCCATGGCGTTGATCAGGACCGCGACGACGAACGTGACCGTGCTGGGCGACCGCTCCACGAGGCCCGTGCCGGGCACCAGGTCAAGCCGCGCTGCCAAGGCGAAGCCCAGGAAGCTGCCCACCCCCAGGTTGACGAGCGTGACCGTAGCGCCGGCCAGTCGGCTGGTGCCCGAGGACAGATGCCGCGAGGCCAGTTCCGCGACGCCGATGGTGATGGCCAGCCCCGGCAGCAGCAGGATCACGCCGGCGAGGGTGACCGTGGGCAGGCTGAAGTGACCGAACAGGTGGCCCACGGCGATGGTCACGAGCGCGGCGAGCAGGGCGGCGAGCAGCTCCACGAGCGGCGTGAGCCGCCGGTAGCGCTGGGCGACGACCACGAGCGCGCCCACCGCCAGCCCCACGGGCAGCGCCGCGAGGAAGGCGGTCAAGGCGCCGCCCAGGAAGATCGCGAACGAGGCGGCGCTCAGCCCTGACGCGAGCACTCTCATGTACCAGGGGAAGCGGGGAGGGCTGGCGCGGATGAGTTTGAGCTCGGCCAGCCCCGGCTCCACGCCGGTCGTGCCGGCCGTGACCGCGGAAAGCACCCCGTGCACCAGGCTCAGCGCCTGCAGGTCGATGCGCGCCTCGGTGATGCGCAGCAGGCGGGTGCTCTCCTCGTCTCCCTCTTCGAAGGAGGCGAACACGGCCGTGGGGGTGGTGAAGAACTGTGCCCGCAGCCCCAGGCTGCGGGCACACGCAGCCAGGCCCTGCTCGAGGTCGTCGGCGTTCTCGCCGTAGGCGGAGAGAGCGCGGGCCATCGCGCTCAGGAACTCGACCCTCACATCGCTCACGCTCGGGCTCACGGAACGAATCCCTCCCCTGGGTCGGCGCCTGCACTTCCGGCCAACGGCGCTGCTTCCGCCCACCGCCGGAAGTATCCCACAGGTCCGGCGGTCCGGCGGGCGGCCACGCCTTCCTGCCTTGACGCAGGTCAAGGCGGCTGCGTGCTTCTGCCTGGTACGGTTAGCACCGCAACCACAGTGTTATTTACGGGGCGGCGCAGGTGGCCCCCCGACCCAACGGAGAGAGAGACCCCCCATGGCACTGCGCAGCATCGTCCACATCGACGAAGACCTCTGCACCGGCTGCGGCCTGTGCGTCACCCCGTGCGCCGAGGGCGCCATCGAGATCGTCGACGGCACGGCGAAAGTGATAAGGGAAGAGCTTTGCGACGGAGCCGGCTTCTGCCTCGCCGTCTGCCCCGAAGGCGCCCTCACGGTCGAGAAGCGCGAGACCCCGGCGTTCGACGAGGACGCCGCCGCCGAGAAGATGGCCGAGAAGCTCGCCGCCAGCGTCACGATCAAGCAGACCTGTTTCACCTGCGGGCGCAGCGAGAACGACGGCGTGCTCTTCCCCTGCCGGCTCAAGGGCGAGAGCCTGTGGGCCTGCGCCAAGTGCCTACCGCAACTCATCCACGGGTGACGATCGCCCCGCCCCACGGTCGACCGGCGCCCTCACCGGCGCCTTAAAGCTCCCAAAACTCCCAGGAGGGATCCATGGCAGACAGTCACCACGGCTCAGTCAACACGATGATCGCCCACACCCGTGCCGCGGGTGAGGAGACATCCTTCGACCGCATGGAGGCGCAGGGCGACCTGGGCGCCAAGCGCTGCAAGTTCTGCGAGCAGGGCATCCGCTGCTCGCTGTGCTCGCAGGGCCCCTGCCGCATCACCGAAAGGGCCCCGCGCGGCGTCTGCGGCATCGACGCCGACGGCATGGCGATGCGTAACTTCCTGCTGCAGAACACGATGGGCACCGCCACCTACACCTACCATGCCACCGAGGTCATGAAGACCCTGGCCCAGGCCAAGCCCGGCGGCACCTACGAGATCAAGGACTGGAGCAAGCTCGAGCTGCTCGCCGGCGTCGTCGGCGAGGCTGTCGAACCCAAAGACACCCTGCCCAAGCGCGTCGCCGGCGCGATCCTCGCGGAGTTCAACCGCGACCACCAGAGCCCGTCGCCGCTGGTCGAGAAGATGGCTCCGGCGCCGCGCGTCGCCAAGTGGAAGGAACTCGGCATCATGCCGGGCGGCGTCTTCCACGAGAACATGTTCGCCACCTCAAGCTGCCTCACCAACGTCGACGGCAACTACGTGAGCCTCGCCCTCAAGGGCCTGCGCCTCGGCATCGCCACCGCCTACGGCGCGCAGATCCCGCTGGAGCTCGCCCAGGACGCGCTGTGGGGCACGCCGACGCCGCACCCGATCAAGGTGGACCTCGGCATCATCGACCCCGAGTACGCCAACATCGTCGTCAACGGCCACGAGCCGATGGTCGGCGCGGCCCTGATCGCCGCGGCGCATGAGCCGGCGGCCCAGGAGAAGGCGAAAGCCGCCGGCGCCAAGGGCCTGCGCATCGTCGGATCCATCGAGACAGGTCAGGAACTGGTCCAGCGCTTCGAGGTCGACGACGTCTTCGTCGGCCTCACCGGCAACTGGCTCACCGAGGAGCTCGCGGTCGCCACCGGCGGCCTCGACGTGTTCGCCGCCGACATGAACTGCACCGTGCCGACGCTCGGTGCCACCTGCGCCGCCCACGGCACACTGCTCGTCCCGGTCAGCGACCTGGTCGGCGTCGTCGGCGCCGAGACGCCGATCGTCTTCGACGCGGCCAAGGCCGGCGAGCAGGCCAAGGCTCTCATCGACCTCGCCGTCGCCAATTACCCGAAGCGCAAGGCGCTCGGCCAGGAGCCGCCCGAGCTGCGCACCGGCGACGCCGTGGCCGGCTTCAGCACCGAGAGCATCCTCGGCGCCCTCGGCGGTAGCCTCGACCCGCTGCTCGACGTGATCAAGAACGGCACCCTCAAGGGCGTCTGCGGCCTCGTGAGCTGCACCACCCTGCGCGACAGCGGCCAGGACAGCATGACTGTCGCCATGGCCAAGGAGCTCATCAAGAACGACGTCCTCGTGCTGGCCATGGGCTGCGGCAACGCCGGCCTGCAGGTGGCCGGCCTCGAGACGGCCGAGGCCAAGGAACTCGCCGGCCCCGGCCTCAAGGCCGTCTGCGAGTTGCTCGGCATCCCGCCGGTGCTGAGCTTCGGCACCTGCACCGACACCGGCCGCATCATGCTGCTGGTCGGCGCCATCGCCGACGCCCTCGGCGTCGACGTACCGGCGTTGCCAGTCGTGGCAACGGCCCCCGAGTACATGGAGCAGAAAGCGACCATCGACGCCATGGCAGCGCTTGCCTTCGGCATGTACGTGCACGTCAACCCGGTGCCCTTCGTGACCGGCGCCCCCAACCTGGTGAAGCTGGTCACCGAAGACCTGCCGGGCGTGACCGGCGGCAAGCTGGCCCTCGAGACCGACCCGGTCGAGGCGGTCGCGAGGATGCTCGCGTGGATCGAAGAGAAGCGGGCTGCGCTGGGCATCTGATTCCGAGCGTCAGCTCACAGCACGGCCAGTGAGATCAGCAGCAGGCACAGGCCGCCGCCCGGGAGACGGCCCAGGCGACGACCGAGAACGCGACGCCGCTCAGGAAGGCGACGACGTAGCGTCAGTTGCCGAGCTGTGAAGCCACGGGATGAGTGCACCCCTGCGGCGACGCGCCGCCGGAGAATGGTCGAAGACCACGCGAGGCTCGCACGAGGGTCGCCCGAGAGCCGCCACCAACAGGCTGAATCCCAATCCCGACGATTGTGATTGCTTAAAGACACAAAAGGGGTAGAATGCCGCACACCCGGGAATTGATGAAGGGTCACGGAGTTCCCCGGACGCGACGACGGACCCGCTCTCCGCTCAACGCGGGATGATGGCGCCGGACACCGACTCCGGGGAGTCTATAGCCGGGGCGAGTTCTCACGAGCCCGCCCCGGCTACTTTTCTCCCCCTTCTCTCCCCCGGCATCGAGCCGCCGTTCCCACCGACCCCGCACCAGAGCCGGCCGGCGGCCGTTCGCCGAAGGGCCGCGGGCGCCTCAGACGTCGAGCAGCTCGAACCCCGTCGCCGGATCGACGCGCCGTGTGGCCGCGCTGCCGGTGAGCTCGAAGACCACGGCCTCGCCGACGACCCACGTCGTGACGCCGGTGCGGATACACCCGGCGGTCACCGTCGCGTCGCGGCCGAAGGCCGCGTGCAGGTGGAGCACCGGCCGGCCGGCCTCGTCGGGGAACAGCGTGCCGGCGCCGGCCATCTCGTGCACGCCGTGCAGCACGCGCTCCATGGGCACGATGGGATCGGCGCGCCCGTCCTCGGGGCCTACGACGACGCGGCTGCCGCCGTCGGCGCCGCCCAGCAGGATGACGGCGGCGCGCGCGATGCCTTCGGCTCGTGCCGCCTCCTCGATGCACTCGTGCACCACGTCACCGTCTTCGAGACGGATCACCAGCGCCCGGCCGAGGCCGGCGGTCGTGTACCTCATGACGGACCTCCCTGACGGAGGACATTCTACCCTCCCTCAGACGCTCCCAGCCGCGTGCTAGTATGCACGTAGTCACAGCTCGCCCGGCGCCCGCCGGGCTACACTTCTGGAGGAGATGGGGCCATGGGGCGCACTCGTCAACGCCGGCCGGGACACCGGCAGCACCTATCCATCGCGCTGGTCCTGGCGCTCGCCGCGCTCGTACTGCTGGCGGCGACCGGGCCGGCCGCCGCCGGGCCGCCCGGCCCGACGCTCGACCTCGCGGCCCTGCAGGCCAAGCTGGCCTCGGGGCCGCTCGACGGCTACATGATCACCACGATGCAGGGCTCCACCCCCGAGCAGATCCCGGTGAGCGTGCTCGCCGTGGTCGAGGCCAGCACCTGGGGCAAGCTCATCATGTTCGAGTCGACCGACCCGGCGATCGCCGATATCGGCGGCATCGCCGCCGGCATGAGCGGCAGCCCGGTGTACGTTGACGACAGCGGCACGGACAAGCTGGTCGGCGCCGTTTCTTACGGCAGCGACTTCAGCCTGCGCGGCACCGGCCTGGCCACGCCGATCGAGTACATGACCCGCGCCCAGGACGCCCATCGGAGCGTCAAGCCGGCTCCCGTGCGCGCAGCGGTCACCCTCGGCCGGCCGGTGCGCACCGCGACCGGCGTCGTGAAGACGCTCGTGCTAGCCGCCAACCAGAAGGCCGCCCGCGCCACTACCGCGGCCGCCGGCCAGGCCGTCATGCACCCGCTGGCGCTGGCCGAGATCGGCGGCCTGCCGACCACGAGCACGGCCTACAAGAAACTTGCCGCCCGGCTCGAGAAGAACGGCCTCACCGTCGTGGCGGCGCCGGCCGGCGGCAAGACCCCGGCCCCCACGCCCGGCCTCGAGGCCGGCTCGCCCTGCGGTGTGCTTTTCTCGCACGGCTTCTACTGGATTGGCGTGCTGGGCACCGTCACCTACCTCGACGGCGACACGGCCATGCTGTTCGGTCACCCCATCCTCGGCGACTTCTCGGGTTGGGGTCTCGGCGCCGGCCCCATGCAAGGCACGCTCACCGGCGCGATCGTCGACGGCGTCTGGCCGAGCTCGTGGTCGCCCTTCAAGATGATGACGCCCGCCGACGCCAAGGGCACGGCAGTCGAGGATCGCTCCGCCGGCGTGGTCGCCGAGCTAGGCGGCTCAGCGCCCGAGTACCCCGTGACGACTCGCGTCACAGTCAACGACGCCGCCGACCCGGTCGTCGATGTCACCAACGTCTCCGAGTGGTTCGGCACGCAGTACGCCCCCGGCCTGGTCGACGAGTTGGGCCTCGAGGACCCGGGCGCCACGGGGTACGTGGTCTCGGCCGGCCTCTACCATGCACTCGATAGCGACATGATGGCGGGCAGCGGCACGACCACGACGACCGTGGAGGTCAGCGACGCGACCGGCCCCTACACGGTGAGCCGTGTCAACATCTGGGACACCGACGGCGGGTACGGCCTCGGCGACCTCGCGGCGAGCGACGCCGCCGATCTTGTCTCGTCACTCGTCAACGACCCCTACGGCCTGCGCACTGTGCACATCGACTCGGTCGACGTCACGGCCTCATTGTCGAGTGCACGCCTCTCAGCGGGGCTCGCGGACGTGCGCTTGCAGCGCGCCCTGCGGCCGGGCGACAACGACGTCGCCGTCGACTACTACCGCTACGGTTCGCCGGTCCTGCAGACCCTGCACGCCACGCTCCCGATCCCCGCGGGCACGCAACTCAACGGCTACGTCGAAGTCATGTCGGCCGCCGCGGCCGGGCAGTCGGGCTACTTCGACAGCCAAAGCGACAGCTCGCCGGTCGATCCCCCGGAGACCCTGGCGCAGGTGGCCGCGCGGCTCGAAGCGGCCTCCACGAACGGCGACCTCATCGTCGCCTACACGACCAGTGGCTTCGACGGCGGCGGCTACGGCACGCCGGCGGCGGCCCTATCGACCACCCCGACGGATCGGGTCTTCAGCGGCGACCTGTCGAAGAAGACCCGGATCATGGAGCTGCGCGCTCTCCACCGCACGATCGACCTCGGTGCGCCGGTGGTGGTACGCGGCATGGTCGAAGAGGCCAAGGGTGACGTCAAGGTCGGCATCTACTCCCGTCCGGCGGGGATGCCCGACCCGACCGTCCCCACGAAGACGGTGATCGCCAACGAGGAGGGCGGATCGGCGACGTTCGTCTGCCTGCTGTCTCCGGCAAGCCACAACGAGCAGATCACCGCCGAAGCACCGGCGCTCGACGAAGACGGGCTGCCGGGCGCGGCGATGGTCACGGTCAAAGTGAAAGCCAAGGTCTCGCTGGCCGTCGGCCGCTCCGGGGGCCACTGGCACTACACCGCCACCGTGAAGCCCAAGGACGCCGGAGGACGCGTGAAGTTCCAGCGCCGGGCCGGCGGTCGCTGGGTCGCTCTCGCCACGGTCGCCGTCGGCGCCGGCGGCAAGGCCCGCACCAGCGTGGCCGCGAAGGCGGCCCCGCGTGTGCGGGTCCGGTTCGCCGGCACCGAGAGGAACGCCGCCAGCACCTGGGCGGTGTCGCGCTAGGCACCGGCTCATGACGGCGGGCGGGGGCGGGCGGCTGCAAGCTCCTCGCCCCCGCCCGCCGTCCGTCAACCTTGGTAGACTCGGCGTGTGCCATCGCCCGTCCACCCCACCGGCGCGGCGGCCGCCGCGCCGCCTTCCGCTCGCGCCCTGCTGCGCGACGTCTTCGGCTTTCGCGACTACAAGCTGAACCAGGAGGAGATCGTCGATCACCTCGTCGCCGGCGGCGACGCCTTCGTGCTCATGCCCACCGGTGGCGGCAAGTCGCTGTGCTATCAGCTGCCGGCGCTAGTGCGGCCGGGCACCGGCATCGTCGTCTCTCCGCTCATCTCGCTGATGAAAGACCAGGTCGACGCACTGCGCGCGGCCGGCGTCGGCGCCGCCGCCTACAACTCCTCCCTCGCAGCGGAAGAGGCTCGCCGGATCCTCGCGAAGCTCCACGCCGGCGAGTTCGACCTGCTGTACGTCGCGCCCGAGACGCTCATGACCGAATCGTTCCTCGCCCGCCTGCACGAGATCGCTGGAGGGGTGGGCGGGGGCGGGGGCGCAGGCTCCGCCGCCCCCGCCGGCCACCCCCCCGGCATCGCCCTCTTCGCCATCGACGAGGCGCACTGCGTGTCGCAGTGGGGTCACGACTTCCGCCCCGAGTACGTTCAGCTCGG